>ERZ777003.1634-NODE-1634-length-31636-cov-17.322631_pt1 | contig 31636 bp, 19 predicted proteins | sample MGYA00374956_ERZ777003 | MGnify/ENA primary metagenome ERZ777003 (study PRJEB29302, sample SAMN06268252) | bioreactor metagenome | isolation source: Joint BioEnergy Institute, California, USA | place: USA:Joint BioEnergy Institute, California, USA | collected... | reverse complement strand
CGGCTTCGGCGGCCCCGCTTTCGAAATCGTCAGCGACGACTTCGCGAAGCTCACCGGCCGGCCGGCGACCAGCGTGCGTGAGTTTTTCGAAGCGCAGCGGGATGCATTGTTGGCCGTGAAAAAGTAACCAAGAAACGAACACCTGCCGACGTCGGTCAGCGGGTGTTCTGCATCCAGTTCACGTCCGAGTTCTGAACCTCTCCCACTGCTTCAGTCCCCAATCCTCCGTTCGATCATCCATCCAACGGCACGAAGTGCGTACGCACGCTCGTCTTCGCGCATCGCGTTCTCTGCCGAGTACTCCAGACCGCTGCAGGTAATTCCCACGTTAGCGGTCTACAGACCGCAGATTCTTCGATTGATCTGGACGGTGGTCGCGCAGCCATTTGTGCACATAGTCAAGAGTCTTTCAGGCGGCTAGGGGTCCTCAAGCAACCAGCCCTAAAGTAAACTAATCTGGCTTCCGATTCGACAGAGAATAGCGTTCTATTGGCACGTGCAGCGTCAACAACCTCCATTCGATTATCGGAACAACGTTCAGATTCCTTTCACACGAGGATGAAGACGGTACCAGGCATCGCTCTGCATACTTAGCTCGGCAAACAAATCCAAGTCCTTTCGCTCGACAGCCTTGAACTCGACAACATGAATTCCGCCTTTCACCGCAACCATAGCAATGGGCACTACGATTCGAGCATCCGTCTCTTCGAACGCAGCTTCCACTTGACGGATGATCTGCTCTTCCAGAATGCGCTGCCCCCTTTTTTTAGCTTCGCAAGTAATGATTATTTGTTCGCGAGTTTTCTTTCCAGTTTCAAGCGTGGCGGCAAACAAAGAATCGACTTCGCACTTACGAAGCTTGATTCCGATCTGTATGTGACTAAGCTCCAGAATGCGTAGCGGGGAATACAACGCGAAGTGCGTCTCAATAATGGCCAACTTGACAGCAATTTGAATTAGGTAAGTTTCGTCGTTTCGCCCAAGCTGCTTCGAGGCCAGAGGGATCGAGAGGCTTTGGATATCGTGCTTCGGAGTATCTTCTCGGATAGTAAAGCGATCCGGGAAAGCGTCTACCTGAGACGGCGCATACGGCACAAACTCAAAGACCAGCCCATCCCCGGTAACTTGTCTAGCAGTCCATCGGATTGCTTGCAATTCAGCAGGCCAGAGCTGAGACGCTCGAGATCGCCGAATGAAATCCTTAAAAAAATTTGCCGGATTCCGCTCGGAGAGATTGGTTCCTTTATTTGCATTACACCATCGGATAGCCTCCAAGACATCGTTCATTGTCACCATCGTTCTGCGGAAAGTTTTCGCATCGGCGTCCCAGAGCCGATCAAAAATACGCTGAATTACAAGCGGCTTCTCGGATACTTTCTTCACGGCAAGCGACAGCAGAACAACTGATGGAATAGCCCCGGATAACGAAACAACTTCACCTCGAACGCAAGCTGTATTGCCTCAAATCATCTGAGGTAATCTCGTCCGCAGGAACAAGCCGATAGTGCTTCTCGTCTACAACTTTGATTTCGGACCCCTCTTCGGTAAGTTCGAAAAGCGCGATCTGATTAGCATCGACAAACTGCGCCGAAACGGCACGACATATCAGCAAAGGGAATCTTTCAGCGCAGCACATCAAGTCCTGTTTCGTTTGAACTGCAGACAAGCGATCGCTTCCTCCCTTCGCTTGCACTGGTATGACACATTGACGTCCATGGCTATCTATACCCACGTATAACTCGTCGATTTCAATCTGGCCGATTCCCTTGACTGTTGTGCGGAGATGACTCTGCAGAGAATACGTGGTCAATCCGAGAAATATGTCGATGAGTCGGTTATATCTGACCTTCGCAAGGAGCGCTTGCTCATCCGATAGCGCATGCGCAGCTATAAGCTCCGGAGTAGCGTCAGGTATCTTGACTGTAACCAAACTTTCGTTTGGAACGATTCGACTGATTTTCGAGAGCCGGAAGGCGTACTTTGAGCGACCGACGCCATCGATAATCCACTCAAGTCCGTTTGGTTGCGTCGCAAGAATCCTCTGCGGGAGCGGAGTCCGATACCGCATCGAATAGATCACGTCCCCCAAGTTTTTGGGAAGCTTGATCTGCAGCTTTTCAGCAGCCGCCACCAAGTCTTCACGATCAAAGGCTACCTCTGTAGCACCCTCCACATACCGATCAAAGAAGATCTTTTGCAGAATAGCTTGGTAGCGATTGACCTTATCTGAATCATCCCTCCTCATACTCGACTCTTGAACTTATCAACTGCGTCTCTCGCACTTCTTCGATTTCCCATTGTCGCCGCTTCTTCGCTCCACTCTTCTTGTCCCGCCGCCCGATGGGAACTTCGATATTCCAATAAGCCGCAGCCTCCTTCATACCGAGCCTCAGTAGATTGGTATCTCCAAGTTCTAAGGTAACGTCGGGCCGAGTGGGCTCACGCCCTGCAGCACGCATAATCTCCAGTCCGATCGCACGAGCGAGCGGGGGCGCCACTGCGTTACCGATCTGTCTCGCACCGTGCCACTTGGTTTCATGAAACCTGAACCAGTCGGGAAAACCGTGCAGTCGCGCCATTTCGCGCACGGTAACGCACCTATCGTACTTGTAGTGAACCGGTCGCGGACTGGTAAACGCTCCGCGTGCAGAGTCGGTACCTGCACGCAACGTGTTCGATACCCCTGAGGACGGAAGCTTGAAGAATCGAGAAATCGGTTCGACGTCTCCTTCGGCAGTCGTTCTGAAACGCCTGCGTGAAATATCCGTATGGTCTGTTCGCATGCTTGCCGTGAGAAGCATCGGATCCCATGAGCGACGGTAACCGTAATACCAAGCATCGTCGTTCGTACAGCGCATTTCGCTCGCATATTCGCTAAGCGGCCCCCAAGTGCCGACCTTTACCTCGTCGGATTGCCACAGCTCTTCGAAACGATCTGCATCGGGAACGTCCTCCAAGGCATCGGCACAAGAAGGTCCAGCCGGCAGTCCCAACAGATCGTCGTTATTCGAACCAGCGATCCGCGTAATGGCCGGAGGATACGAAGGCAGCTCAAGCCCCTTCTTTGCTCCGAGGAGAATCAAACGCTCCCGATTCTGCGGGACGCCATAGTGGGCAGCGTTAAGCACCTGCCAGGGTCTCCTGACGTTGTAACCGAGGCTTTCGAATAGGGCGATGAGCTCGTCTAGGAATATCCGATGCCTTCCGACGGTTAACCCCTTGACGTTCTCGAAGACGAAATATGAAGCGTCCAGCTCAGTGACTATTCTGACGAATTCCCTGACCAGCGCGTTTCGCGGATCGTCCAAAGCCCTCTGGCCGATCAGCGAGAAACCTTGACAAGGCGCCCCACCAACAACCAGATCGACCGGTCGATTGCCGATTCCTGCTATCTCGCGAATATCGGATGCGGATATGTCTCGGATAGACCGAGGTAATACGGCGCAGTAGGGAAAGTTGAACTTGTGGCACGCCGCATGAATCGGATCGATTTCGACAGCAGCCACAACATCGAAGCCTGCTTGCTCCATTCCCAGGCTCAATCCGCCCACTCCGGCGAACAAATCGATGGCGATCGGTCTCTCCATGGCCATTCTCCTATTCCCTGACACTACAGTAAGTCTGTTACGCCCCCTATTCTGAGATTTCTTCTTCTCGCGCCGGGGCTTGCTGCCTTTCGCTTCCTTTCTGAGCTCGTGCCCTTTGCGGCTCTTCGCCTGGGAGGCCTTCTTCGCATGAACGCTGCGAGCTTTCGTGCGAGCTTTTCCGGATCTTTTAGTTCGCATTGCCATACTATGACCGTTTGCCAGTCGAGCTTTCGAATGGCGACCAAGTTTCTGGCATCCCGCCGCTTATTGGCACGAATCTTGGGCTCCCAGTACTGCAAACGAGACTTCGGAAGCGCCCCCTTGGTACAAGCGTGCCCGTGCCAAAAGCATCCATGGACAAATACAACCTTCCGATGCCTCGGCAAGACTATGTCGGGGCACCCCGGAAGGGATCTGTCATGGACGCGGAACCGGAAGCCGAGGCGGTGGAGAATACTGCGTACCGCCAGCTCCGGACCAGTGCCTTGCGTCCTAACCGAGCGCATGATGGCCGAGCGCTGCTCTGGCGTTCTAGTGTCGACCACGACTACTGATTTCCGAACCAGGAAAAAGCGGATAACTGCACTCTTTAAGGGTACTTGACAAGCTGGTTTTCGACGACCCTCTTTGGGCAGAGGGACCAGCCGTACCACGACAGCACTCCGCGGCATAATTCTCTAGTGCGCTAAATGAAGTGAAGTAAGAAGACGACACCGAAAAAACCCGGCATCCAACTAATGCCCTTCGCCGTTCGGCGACTGTGTTAGACGCCCGATCAAAGTCCACTGGCCTTGACCTGCGCGTCCGATTTCCACCCACCCTAAGATTCGTAGATGAAAGTCCCCGGATAGGGGGAATCGCGAAAGTGCTGGACCGGCGCCATCACGATCTTTATCTTCGCGCTTTACGCGCAGGGTACGGCAAACTGCGTTTCGGTACGCACGAAGCCTTCCGGCTGCACCTCTCTTCCCCAGCGATCAAGCCGTCTACGGTCGCTAGCGTAACTAGATCGAGCGCAGTTCTGTCGGGCTCAAAATGAGGTTACGCGCTTGCGTGGTTCCTCGACATTCGAACCTGCCCGAAACCAGGTTTTCCTTCAATTGCGTGCGGTCAGTTGAATCAAAGGTAGGTAGGCTTCCCACCTAAGCGCTCGATTTCTGCAAGGCCCGGCTTCATAAGCCAACTGAGGAATTCCTCCGCCGAGAGAGTGCCTGTATGAACACGAAGCAAACCCTCAATGAACGCACTGTGCTCCACGAGAACGATATCTGAAGACGACGCAACCTTCTTCTTACAAGTCTCATCGAAAGCCGGCTTACCTAGAGTTACTCGTCTCATGCTGGGGGAATAGTCGGCAGCCTTTTGAAGAACGGCCCACGCCTCCTCCTTTTTAATGAGCCCCGGAGATCTTGTAGATGTCTTGCATTCCAAAAGGACCTCAAGATGACCCAGTTTGATCAAAAGGTCTGGAACGTTTTGGCGTACACCATCGTCAAGAACCGTCACGGACCAAGCTGTCTCGACCCGCAGCAATTCAGTGATCGCCCGTTCATAGTCGACTCCAACAGTTTCCTGAGCCCGTCGAACAAGATCCTCTAACCCAATCTGCCTTGCGATGCTTGACTGCACATAGTGCAACCTTGACTCACTCAAACCTGTACTTCTTGAAAGCGCGTCCATCAGCGCTTGGGCTCGCTCCTCACTACGCAAGAGTTCTACAAGCTTATCCTTAGACGCAGCCAACACGTCGTGGATCGTCCTAAGACCATTCGCCACTAGCGCCATCGCCCGCTGTCTACCGAATCCAGGTACGTTCTGTTGCGCAGCGACACGAATCACATCAAGCGCTTCCGGCGGAGCTCCCCACCGAACTCTTCTAGCCAGCAAAGCAAACTGATTGCCCAGCGTTTGCGAGCACTCCAAATCAGGAAGGGAGGCTAGTCGATGTAGGCCCTCTAAGACCCATGCAACGTCCAGCGCTAATCTTTGTACCGCCCCCGAAGACAGCTTTGTTAGATGCGTAATCTTTCGATCTGCCAGTCCCTCTGCGTATAGACTCACAGCGTGAGCACATTGCGCCAACTTAACGTCCGCCATATCGATTGGCACCGGCACCTTCTTTTGCGTCCAGAACGTTAGAGAATCGAATGATTTAGCGTTCGGCCACGGCAACAGTCTCGACGGTTGATCGCCGCGAAATTCCTCCGTACTGCACACCGCATAGATCAATCCTGGCACCCACTCTTCAAACGAATCTTCAAACCGTTGAACGTGTTTCCTTAGCAGATCTGTAAGCTGAACAACGGTACCTGGCAACAATCCAGAGGCTGCAGTGCAAGCACCGAGATGTGTTACCTGAAGAAATCCAGACGTATTCGTCAGAAGACCATTTGTCACCAGCCATTCGACTGCCTTCTCGCAAGATAATTGAAGCGTATAAAGCTTCTCCGGATTTCGCTCGAGCGTCTGATACCAATAGAGCGAGTTTCGAAAGAAGCCCACCACCTCTTCAACAGAGCTCGCCAAGCGAGCCGTCACCAACGCAAGAACCGACTTTCGAACGCTGAGGCGAATCAGCTGCGATTCGACGCGATCATTTTCTGCACTCACAAGATAATTCGCGTGAGAGAGCTCCGCGTCGTTCATTGGAAGCAAGATGGCAAATCCTTCATCGTGTAGCCCCAATCGACCGGCCCGACCGGACATGTTTCTATAGTCAGCTCTTGAAAAGTAGTAGCCTGCCCGATTCCCATACTGATACTGCAGTTTTGGGAAAACGATTGTTCGAAATGGGAAATTTACGCCTGCCGCAAGAGTTGAAGTAGCGAAACAGACGTCAAACTTGGATTGAGCAAATCCATCTTCCAACACTTGTCTCTCCTGTGAAGAGAGATCTGCGGTATGAAATGCAATCCGCCTTTCCGCACTCTCGCGAAGCACCTCCGAAGACTCCGTGGGTTCCGAGAACAAGTCTAATTGTTCAGCCAGCTCTATTCCTTCACCTACTCTCGGACGACGCTTTCTAAACTCCGCGGCCAGGTCCATTGCTTCCCGGCGAGTCTCAGTAAACACCAGAACCGGACCTCGACCGATTTCTAGCAACTGTGAAATCACAACAAGAGGATCTGAAGCCGGGACGAACCCAAGATCGACAACCCTCCCTTCGTCCTGGCCGAAAGTTGTCCGGTAGACCTTCCCTTTGAACCATATTTCCTGGTGTAAAGGAACATCCCGATGGTCGCTTCGCACGAGACTGCAGTTCATCCACCCCGCGAGATCCTCACAATTTTCCGCGGTTGCGGTAAGCGCAATGAACTGACCAGCACCGCATTGCCGCAGCATCGAACAAAGCGTCTCGATGTCTGGCCCTCTCCCCGGATCACCAACTATTTGGAATTCGTCCGCGACGATCAACGAATCGAGCGGCTTGAGCTGCCCGGTTAGCATCAAACCCAGGGCTTTCTCGTAAGTCGCCACGAGTATCGTGGCATCAAGATCCCCTTCCGTCCTATCTCCAGTATTCAAAGCAATCGATTGCGCTTCGCCGCTCGGCCCCTCGGAAAATTTAGCTACGAAGTCGAGGTATTTCTGATTTGCAAGGGCCTTATGAGACACAAGATACACAGCTCGCACCCCCCTCCGGAGTGCAGCGAATATCGCGATTTCCCCGATCAAGGACTTACCAGCCGAGGTGGGAGCACAGATCACAAGGCTGCGCCCCTCAAGAACGCCAGCAGCAAGAGCTTTCGCTTGTATATCCGTGAAACTGCGAATGCCCCAACGCAGGAGTCGATTCTTTATCGCTTGATCGATGCCAGGTCCCTGTGCCTCTTCCACCACCATTCGCATATCTCCCGTACACCAACTGCTCAGTCAAACGCAGGGCGTCAAGAGTCTGGAGCCACGAAGCAGCAGTGTGTCGTTTCGTGACCTCACTCCTCTTATCTCAACCTCTCCCGCTGTTTTCACGAAGCCACTAGTAACCGCAATGCCGAGGTTTGCCTCTAGATGCGACTACCTGGCTACCTGGATACAAGCAAGGAGCAGATCTCCTTTACGCCGCCTCCTCCCACTCCGTCCACTTCTGTACGAACACGCTGTTTTTGCTTGCTGTGAGCACCAGCGCTTCCGTTGCACGCGTCATGGCGACGTACAGCAGCCGAGCATCCTCTTCTTCTTGCTCCGGCCGATATGCCAGATGCCCGAGCCCAGCGATCGCGACGACAGGGAACTCCAAACCCTTGCTCTGATACATCGTCATGAGCTTCACGCTGTCGTCGTTGACCTTGTACTTGCGTGAGCTGCCTTTCTCGAGCCGCTCGAACGGGATGCCGGCTTGCCGAAGGCCTGCGGCGATCTCATCGCCGATGAAGTTTGCGTGGTAGAGGACAGCCATGTCGCGCCATGACCGCCCTTGCGCCTTGAAGCTTTTGAGTTGAGCAGCGATCTGCCTAGCCTCATCGGCAATCGAATGCGCACGGATCAGTTTCGGGCGCGGTCCGTGCCGGCCGGCCATCTCGGGCTTTACAACGGGAATGCCATCGTCGCCGGCATCTTCAGGCCGGATCACGCCCTCGGCGACTCGAAAAGCGCAGTCGAGGATCTCGTTCGTATTGCGATAGTTGACCCGCAGGATTGTCGTGCGGCCCTGCGCCTGGATGCCGACGCTCTTGAGACTGAACTTCCGTGCGCGGCTCTTCGCATAGATCGATTGGGCGTCGTCATATAAGAGAAGCAACGCGTTCGTCTGCGGGTCGACCATCTGCACGATCAGCTTGAGCCATTCCGGCGCGAAGTCGTGACCCTCGTCGATCAGCACGGCGCCGTACTGGGCACGCGGAATCTGCCCCTTATCGACCGCTTCGATCACCGCCGCAACGAGGCGGTCGAAATAGTCCGGGCCGTCGGCGGGCTTCTTGACGTGATAGAGCTTGAGTTGATCGCTGCACCAGCCATGGAAGTGACGGACGGTCACCCGCTCGCTCAGCCCGCGCTCGGCAATCATGTGCTCCAGCTTGGCTGCAAGCGCGACGTTGTAGCAGAGCACCAAAATCGCCTTGTTCAGCGTTTCCGCCAGGCGCTGGCAGCGATAACCCAGGATCAGCGTCTTGCCCGAGCCGGCCACGCCGTGAATGACACGGTGTCCTTCGCCGAGACTTCGTGCCAATTGTTCCTGCTGCAGGTCCATAACACGCATCAGCGTGTCTGATCCAGAGATGTCCTGCGAGTCGTCCGCCGGATCGAACAAGCCCTTCTGAGATATTCGAATCTCCGGAAACAGTTGCCACCGGATGCGATCGATCTGAGGCATCGTCAGCAAACAATCGAAGCGCACCGTGAACATGTCCCAGAGGCGCTTCTGAAAAGCTTCTGGGTCCGTACGCTCGGTCATCTCGTCTTTGCAGATGACGAGATGCTCGGGGATGGCCTCGCCAAGATCCGTACTGTCGAACTGCTTTCTTGTGATCTCGGTCAACACGACGCCGAAGCCATACGGAAACGCGAGCTTGCCTTGGAACCTGTGTCCGGCCGGCGCTTGCAGCTGCGGGTCGCGTTCAAGGACTTCTTTGATCCCTATCGCGTACTGACGTGCCTGCTCAAGCGGATTACCTTCGTGTACCAGCCCACGAAGGGTCAGCAAGCTGACGCTGGTCCGGGTGATGGCCTGTATCGTGTCCAGCTTCCAGTCCTTCACTTCGAGCACGAGCAGTCCGCGCCGAGGATGCAGCACGATGAAATCAGGATGCTGGTAGCGCCGCCCGACCGGAACATTGAACCAGCACAGATAATCGTCCTCGAGCAGCGCTTCGAGGCGCTGCCCAAAGCGACGCTCGCCCGGCGTGGCCGACGAGCTGATCCCCGGGATGATCTTCGCCACTTGGCTATCCGTGCTGGTTGGACTTGCGGCGGATGGTTATAGCCGAGTACCGAATATGCGACGGGGATTTAAGTCACATGGGACCGCTTTCGACCGGAAACTCGCGGGCCTCTGGCGCAAAGAATGAGACGAGGATCACGAGAGGAAAGAGCTGAACGCGGGACCTGACGCGGGATCACTCCCTTCCTTGGGGGGCCACACGTCTCTTCGCTCCTCGTCGGCTCACCGATTATCAGTTCCTGAGAGCCGCCGGCGTCTTCAAGTATCTGCACTCCAATTCCCACCGCTCTGCGCTCAGGTCGCGCAGGCGCTGCCGATACGACTCTCCATTCGAATAGCCCTGCCGCATACTGGCGTTGATGCGATCGATCTCTGCCTCTATCGCAGCACATCGACGAGCTCGTGTGACATCCGCTCGCGTGCGCTGCGTCGGATACGTCTTCGGATCCGTTCTTGATTCCCCACGCCCATATAGGGTGCTTGTATCTTGCGCCTGCATCGTGTTTGGCGCTTCGATCGTTCGAATCTTCGCATCTGCTCCGCACGGTTGTTCACTCAAGATGCGCTGACCGTTCTGCACACATTCGAAAACGCGCGCAACCTCGACAGTACGTCGAGCTTCTTGCGTACTGCGCGTGGACGGCGCTAGAAAGATGGATGGTTGTTCGCCGAACTGCGATTCCGCGGGCGATGCATGATGAGACAGTGGCATGACCTCCGACACAGAGTTCTGCACTGTGCCAGGCGATGCCTCCATCGATTGTTGCTGTGTACGTACGGCGCCGTACATATGAAGCCCTATCAGGGCCCCGGCAATAGACACCACGACTATCGAGAAAAAGATTCGATCTCTACGTTCCGATCCTACGCGAAGCAGCAGCTCTGCCTTCTTGCGCGCGTAGAGACGTGCAGTGTCGGCATCCGATTCTGACATGCTAGCGAACCTCTCCGGTTGCCCCGAATCCTGAGCCCTCTTACTAACTTGCCTGTTCGTGCAGTCCTCGACCGACACCTTAATAACCAAGGCACTCGCGCAAGGCGATGATTCGATTCACATCGTCGGTTCGTAGCAAAAGTTCGCAAGCCACCGAAGCACAAATCTGGCCGAAGCAACGCGACGATGGGTGTGCGTTCGGGAGTTTGAGCGACGAAAGCTGACTACTCGTACGCCCTGAACACATCAAACCGCATTGCGAGACGATCACGGTCGGGACGATCTCGCTCCCGCTCTGGGAGGTGCAACTTGTTCCCGTGCATCTGCTTTAGCAGCTCGAGCATCGGCCCATCTTTCTGTGTCATGAGCCGCCGAGAGACGTGAATCCGGTAGTCGGGATCGATGCGGAGCAAATGCGAATCGAACGCTGCATGATGAATCTTCGACAGCGGAAGCCCGTTCGGAACGACTGGCTGACCTAGCTTCTCATGCTTGTCTTCAATAATGTGTGCCGCGTCGAGCAACCGCGTTTCAGGCAATCCCGTGATTGCGCAGCGGCCTTTGTATGCAGCGATGACAGCTTCTCTGAATGACGCCTGATGGAGTCGCTGCTTCACTTCGCGTAATGCGTAGCGGCGCTCGCCAGTCGTCTCGGGATAGACGATCTCTTGGGTTTCGACTGGGCCGAACGCGACACTAGCTTTCAAGCGCGCCGGATCCCAATCGACAATGTACGTTGGAACGATCGCCTGATACAGACCGGGCGCCACGCCCAAAAAATAGATGATGGGAATGCGTTCACGCATGGCTTCGAGGAGCCAGCGATTGTCCGCGGCATCCGGATTCGTTCCCATAAACGCATAGTCGACGATTTCGTCGCCTTGATAGATCTGCTCGTGAACGTGGCGTTGGTCGTCGTACCAGATCTTCGCGCCACGCCGCGGAAAGACGGTGCGAATCGAAAGCAGGTACCGCATTTGTTGCGGCTTAAAGATGCCGCGCTGCGGATTTACCCAAGGAATACGCTGGCCTTCGAACTCGAAGCCCGCCTTTAGGTCAGCCGACGTCAGCGTACCGCGGACTTCAGACAGGCGACGTACGGCAGCAAATGCCGCTTGCCTGATCTTGAAGTCCGGGTCGGTGGTCATTGCTCAAGGATACCAAAGGCAAGTGCACGCGGCTCTTGGGCTGGAACTAGCCGCATTCCCTCACCCGCACGCTTTCATCCTGCGACCTTAGCGGCCTCCGGCAAGGAGAGATGTTCGTGCGCTTTGCCTCGGAGTTCCTAACTCTCAATTCGATGAGAACTCCGCCGCCGCATACCTCCGCTCGAACTCCTTCTGCACACGGATGCACTCGCTGCCGCACTCGACGCTGACGGACTTCAGGCATGCCAGCATCGCAGACATCTGAACCTCCAAACTGTTTCATTTGATCGCTTCTGCAGAATCGGCACCAGCGCAGTGCTCAGCGACCCATCGAATCTCCAAGGCAAGGAAGGCAATGTTGCGCGCTTCTGCGTGCACGTCCCTTATTCGCACGCTTTCGCTTTATGACCACTCCCCTTCGAGATGGTGATCATGCGGCCTGCCCGGGCGGCAACTGTGCTTTTCGCTATCAACGATTATCTGTCAACTTTCAATTGATCTTCATCGGCTGGCGAATGATGGTCTTCCACTTCTTCGGGTCGGCGCGCCTGATGTCGGTCAAATAGATCTCGTGGTGCTTGCCGGTGAGGCTGCCTTTGGAGCGAATGTAGGCATGCAGGCGCTCGATCGTTGGGCCTTCTTCCGTGAATGGGCCGACGTGCATGACTTGAGCGCAATGACCTTCGGCGAAAGTCTCGAGGCGCAGCTTGTCGAGATCCGGAAGGCGCTTCTTGGTCCGCACGGAGTCGATCGCTGCGGCGATGACGTCGTCGGCTACGACATCGGGCTGCATGATCATCATCGTCCACTTCCAGCTCGATCTTTGGCCGTTGACGAACGCCGATAAGTCGTCCGCCCACCACAGTCCTTCGAGCGGCATGACCGAATAGTCGATCTGCTCCGGTCCCTTCTTGACCATGAACTTCGCCGTATAGGAGACGGAGAACAGCGCCTCGACCGCCCGCGCGTAATCTTCGGAAGTATTCGGATCGCCTTGTCCGTCGATCATGAGGAATCGAAGCGGCGGGACGTCCACTTCGGCGATGTTCTTCGGCGAAGCGTTGTACAGCTGCTTGAGCTCTTTCTTGTGGTCGAGTTTTTTCATGGGAGGATGCGGGAATGCGGACTTCATCCAGAGTTTAGGACATCAGCTGCCCTCCCATTTCGCAAAAGGGGGAATCGAGCGGATCTCCGCTAACTCGCTTGGTTCACGGCGATCGCGCCGACCGCGAAGATGTACAAGACATAGAGTACGAGCAGCACCTTGCCTTCGCGTGCACTGACACTGCGATACGTCAGGATCATTCCGATAAGAATGACCGTGAGCACGAGCATCGCGGGGAAGTTGAAGAGCTGCGTGAGCCGATCCATGCGCACTTCGTGCACCACCGCCGCAGCGCCCACGACCAAGGTCAGGTTGGCGATATTCGCGCCGAGCACATTGCCGACGGCCAGATCTCCGGCCGATTTGCGCGATGAGGTGACCGCTGTCACCAGTTCCGGCAGTGACGTGCCGACTGCGACCACGGTGAGGCCTATGATGATGGATGGCACGCCGAGACTTGCAGCGACACCGACCGCACCTTCGACGAGCAGACGGCTTCCAGCAATGAGGACAGCAGCACCGAATAGAAACTGCACGACAGTGCCGGTTCGAGTCTCAACCCACGCCCAGCGCGCGGCGGACATTTCTTTTCCGATCGCCGATGCTTCCGTGACTTCTTGCGGCTTGCGGCGGCGCCAATTCTCCCAGAAGTCCCAAGCGAAATAGCCCGCCCCTGCGGCCAGCAAGACGCCGCCCTGCCAGCGCGCCAACGACAGATCCAGGGTCATCACGAACAGCAGCACGCCGAAGCCGAGCAGCGTCAACAGGGGCATGCACAGCGTGCGGAAGTTGACGTCCACGCGCTTGATGATCGCGGTCACGGCCAGGATCAGCCCGATGTTGCACATGCAGGAGCCGATCGCGTTGCCGACGGCTAGTCCGGCTTCGCCATTCAATCCGGCCACGATCGAGACGACCATCTCCGGTGATGTGGTTGCCAAGCTGACCAACGTCGTGCCGATAACGATGCGTGGCATACGCAGGAACTCCGCGAGGCGAACCGCCGCCGCGACGAAGAGCTCGCCACCTTTCACGATCAGGGCCAGCCCGCCGAGGAGCATGAGCAGATTCAAGAGCATGGTTGCCTCGGAACCGAAGTCATCCTGCTGTTCGCGATCGCGACGACGGCTTACATCCTGATCGCGATTCAGCTCGAAGAGCGTGATCTCGTGCGTGCGTTGCCGGAGTATGAAGCGTATCGGCAAAGGGTGCCGATGATGGTGCCGTTCACGCGCCTGGGTACGGGGCGTGGAGCGCGGGGCTTGGGTCAAAAGACCGCGGTGCGTTCTTGAGCGGCGACGACAGGCTGTAAGCAAAGTCTCAGCTCAATGCATCCCCTCACCGGCACGCTTCCGCTCTGCCTGCCTCTCCCCAAGGAGAGGCGGACCGGATGCGCGTCGCGCGCGCCGATCATCTTCTCCTTGGGGAGAAGGTGGCCGGAGGCCGGATGAGGGGATGCACGAATGTGCGCGCAACGTTTGGTCGCTCCGCGAGCTTCCCCTCACCGGCACGCTTCCGCTCTGCCTGCCTCTCCCAAAGGGAGAGGCGAGCTGCGCGCGCTTTCGCTCTGCGACCTTGATGTGCATGGACGCACGCATGCCGCGGACGCAGGATGCATGCGTAAGAGCGGCCTTCCCGAGAGGCGGACTTGTTTCATTTTCCCCTCGAGACGGCGTCGCAGGATAGGATATGCAGCTCCACCATCACTTTCGGATCGACAGAATGAAATCGAATACCAAACGCCTTGCCGGTCGAATCTCCATCCTTGCCGCGATCGCAATGACAGTGAGCGGCTGTCAAACCGGGGCCGGTGTCGGCGGTGCGGGCGGCTCGGTCTTTCAACAACTCGGCGGCATGAACACGTTGCTGCAACTGGCGTCGGTGTTCCTGCAGATGTCGAGCCAGGATTCGCAATTGAGCGGCTTGTTCCAAGGCGCGGATAAATCCGCACTGAGCGGCTTGCTCGCCAATCAATTGTGCGCATCGCTCGGCGGCGGCTGCGCAGCACCCCTGACGAGCGCGCAGATCAGTGCGGGCGCCAAGGAGCTCACGAGCGCGCAGTCCCAGGCGGTCACGAACACGCTCAACAATGCGCTTGCGACGACGATTTCTTCGCCTTTGCTGCGCGAGACGGCGAGCCAAGTCATCAGCCCGCAGATTGGCGGGATTTTGGGGGCGTTGCTTTGAACGTTAGGCTGAAGGCTGAAGACTGAAGGCCGAACGCATCGCATGCAGAAACGAGAACGCCGCCCGAAGGCGGCGTTCTTTTTTTCAATCACGCAAACTCGTCAGTGCGTCGTGCGACGACGAGCAAAGCCAAAGTCCAGCTGGACCAAAACCGAACAGCGCGAGCATGCCGGGTTCGGGGACAGAGACCGGATCCGAGCTTGTGCAGGCGATCGCGCACAGGCGCGCCTCTTCCTTCAGCCTTCAGCCTTCAGCCTTCAGTCTTCAGTCTTCAGTCTTTGGGGCCGCGATACTCATCAGCATCCATGCCGGTCCAGTTGGTTTGGCTTCTTGTGTGCCCGTATCGACTGCGACGCCGCCGACGTGAAGTTGAACGAGATGACCTTTGCGGTCGCCGCCGGCGTATAGCGGGATGCCGTTGCTTTGCAGCGAGTATTCCTGTGCGATCTCGGCGACGTCGAGAATGCCGTTCTCGCGGAAATGGTTGATCAATCGTAGCGCGGCGATGCTCACTGCGGCGCGCTGTTCTTCGGTCGGCTGCGCGATGCGCCATTCGATGCTCATGCGAGTGAGCAGACGCGCATCTCCCGAGTGCACGAATTGCAGCGATGCAGGACCGATGCCAGGTTCGAGCGATGGGACCTGCAGGCTCAGTTTCGTCGCGCCGTCTGCTTCGCTCGCATGGCTCACAGGTGCACCCGGAAACTCCGCGACGAGCGCGCGCTCGACTTCTTCCGGCGTCATGCCGAAACGTACGTTGCGGAAACCGTGCAGCTCCGCGTTCGATACGAACGTGCCCGACGGCAACTCATATATATCCGGCTTCTCGACGTTAGCGACGAAGGACACGCGCAAACGCGCCGGGCCAGGCGGCGCCGGTCGATGTTCGGGCGGCTGAGGATTGCCTTGCGCGTCGCGACGTTCGACGTCGAATGCCACGCCGTCGAGACGGATTTCGACACCGCCTCCTCGCTCGTCGCGTCCTGAGAACAAAACCACGGTGCCCGGCCCGAGCACGTGACCGCGCGCGACGCCGAGCGGCTGCCAGTCGTAACCGACGAGCCCGGCCGCCAGCTGCGTGCCGACATCGAACAACCTGCGGCGCGCCTCGTCGTCAGGGTTGCCTTCGAGCAGCCAGAACACGTGAATCGCGATGAGCTTTCCGCTGCTCGCGCCGAAGATGTAGTTGATGGTCGCGGGACCCGGACCCGGCGCGAGCTCGGGCAGCACGACCGTCAGATTCGTCGTGCCTTCGACCGGGTCGCTTCCCTCGGTGAGCGACGACGCCTTCGGATAATCGGCGACGATGCGCGCCTTCGCTTCCGCCATCGTCATACCGAAGCGCACATTGCCGAAGCCCACCGTTTCGAACGGCTTGCCGTAGATCGGGTATCGCGTCGGCTGCCCCGTCAACGTGATTTCCGGAACTTGAGCGAAGGCTGCGGGCAGCGCGCTCAGCAAGCCCGCGAAGAGTGCGCAACGAAGAATGGCCGCGAATCTCATCTTACCGTGCCACGAATTTCAGACTGCCGTTGTCGCTGATGAGCTGGTAGCCGTTTTTCGCCGCATCCGCCAGCACAGTGCTCACCATGGAGCGCGCCTTGCCGAAATTGGCGCGAATAAAGTCGTCCGCGCGCTCGGGATCGGTTTGCAGAATCTCCAGCAGTTGCGCCTGAATCGAGCGCTGGTATTCGGCTGCTTCGGACAACCGCTGCAATAGCACCTGGTCGTACGGCGGCGTCTGCGGCTCCGGATCCGAGCAATAGACGAAGAAGCATTCGACCGTCCTGCCGACTTGGTCGAAATCGATACTGAAATCGAAGCTGAGCTCCAAGCCGCCGATGCCGAGCGATAGACCGAGGTCGACGGAGACGGACAACACGCTGCCTTCGAGACCGCCGCCGACATCGAATTTCGCAGCCAGCGAGCCTGGGCTGTACACCGTCGCGCCGCCGCCGATGCTGCCGTAACCGCCTGAGAGGCCCGTGTTGAATCCCGCCGACGCACCCGCGCCGACCGCTTGCTCGATACCGGCCGTGATCCTGCCGTCCTGATAACCGTACTTGGTTTGGCTGCGCGCATAGACGAACACGCCGGCATTGCCTTCGATGTTGCCGTCGCCGACGGCACCCAAGCTGCCGCCCGCACCGCCACCCGCATCGACGCCTGCTTTCGCTTCGCCGCCGACGACCAAACCCGTACGGCTGAGCTTGAGACCTGCTTCTGCAGAGCCGCCCGCACCGGTGTATGCGTAACCCGGTCCCGAATCGACTCGCACTTCCAAACGCCCGTCGGCCGTCGCTTTGACTTGGATATTGCCTGCGCCGACCTTGGCAAGCGCTTGGGTCGTCGCAAGTGCGCTCGCGGTGAGATCGACAACGCCGAGGTCGATGGTCGCGCTCGCACCTGCACCCGCACCCGCGCCGACACCCGTCAAACCGATTTTCGGATCGGCGTAAGCGAACGTGTTCGTCGTGACCGGCGGCGGAGGCGGCGGCAAATCGCCTTGACCGACGAACTCTAGACCGAAGGTCGTGTCCGCATACACGTAAAGCGAGCCGCGGTTGCCGCTCCAATCGCCGAATGCCGGCAGCGGCCGGTACTTGTCGGCGTCCGGGCCGTCGAAACCGACGACCATCAAGTAATACTCGCCCGCTCTGAGATTCGACCAATCTTCCGACAGATACTCTTCGGCGTTGTAGTACCGCGCGACGACGATCGGCGCGATGGTGTCAAGCGTCTCACCGGTGCTCACGACCGAGTAGGTCACTTGACCTGGCGTGCCGTACAAGCCGAGACCGCCGATGTACACGGCGCCGGTCGTCGACCACGTGACCCAGGCAGGAACGACTTCGAGCAGGCCGGGCAAGTTGCCCGAGTCGGCCAGCGTGTAGTTGCGCGCCTTGGGACCGCTGATGCCCGTAATGACTTGCAGATAGGCACCGGGCAGCGTCGACGCATCGAGCGAGAGGAAGTTGCCGTCGAAATCGATCAGCTGCTGCTCCGCGATCAACGACGAACCCAACACATCGCCCGGTACGAGCGAATCGAAATGAATCTGCCCGTAGCCGCCGGGACTGCGCATGACCTGCAGAGTGCAGCTCCAGCTCGTGAACTCGCAGTAGGCGAAGTTGCCGTACTGCACGGTCTGCTGGTCGATCTGCCAGCGCAGCTCGCGCGGCGTAATCGACAGCGAGCCTTGCGTCGCGCCGACGACGTCCACGACATAGTTGTGTCCTTTCGCGCCGCCGAGCCGGCCGGTCAGGCTCCAGGTGTGCTCGCCGACTTCCTGTCGATTGGTGAGCACGAAGCGGCCTTCCCGGTCGTACAGCAACACGTCGCGCACGGCACTCGCGCCGTCGTAAAGGAAATCGAGCTCGATGCCGACTTCGTCCTCGAACAAGATGCCGGAAAGCGTTCCTTCGAGCGCACCGCCGTAGACGCTCGAATACGACGACGACAGATCGAGCGTCACCGTGCGCGGCAGCACCTGCAGCGTTCCGGTGTTGTTGATGATCCGGAAACTGTTGGCGAGCGTTCCCGATGCGAGCCGGACCGTGTAGTCGTACGTGCCCACATCGAGTCTTGGATTGCTCACGTAGGTGCCGGAGATGCTCGTTCCCGTCCGGGTCAATGTGAAACCGGCCGGTGCATCCCACAGCTGCAGATCGAGCGCAGCGAACTCCTCGCGATACGTCTGCGAACCGGAATCGTAGTAGCGATAGCGGTATGTCCGATCGAGCGTCGCGAGCACGGCTTGATCGCCGTACACGGAGGTTCGCACCCCTAAGCCGAGATCGATCGTGAGCGGATCGACGATCCACGTGCCGCTCAGCCTGCTCGCCGGATCCAAGCGATAGTTCGAGAACGTATCGCCTGCGATGTTCACGATCTCGACGCGATACGTGCCCGCTTCCTGCAGTCCGTCGTTGAACACTTCGAGCCCGCGCGCATCCCAGTAGCGGAACTGGAATGCGAGCGACTGATCGGGCAGCAATCCCGAGACGTCGACCGTAGGATTGCCCCAGCTCTGGAACACCGTTCGCAGCGAGACGGAATCGATCCGCAGCGGTCGCGGCTCGATCGAGAACGTCCACAGATTCGACCACGGCTCGCCGTTCTGACCGGCGAGCGTGTAATTGAAGCGATCGCTGCCCGCGAGCGTGCCTTCCAACCGGTACTGCCCGACGTTCAGCAACGTCGGGAAAGCGAATCGGCCGGCGCTCGACACGGCAAAGAGATCGAGCGAGACATCGTCGCCGTCGAGCACGCCGTCGAGCCAACCGCGCGCGAGCGAATCGCCGTAGATGTGGCTCGAGCTCAGCGTGTGTCGATAGGTGAGGAGCTTCGGCTCGATGACGAGCTGACCGGCGTCCTGCCACGCGAGCGCGTAGTTGCCCGCATGCGCACCGGAGAGGCCAGCCGGCGTCAAGTAATACGTATTGGCGTCGGTGCGCTCTTCGAACGTCAGCCGGTCCTGCAGCGACAGCAGCGAACCGGCTTCCGGCGTGAGATGGAGCGACTCGAGCCGGAATAGCGGGCTCGCCTCCTCGCCCGGCAACAGTCCGTCGATCGATACGAGATCGTCGATCGCGAACCACTGGTACTGCCCGTACGTCCACGTCCGATTGGAAAACTGAACGGTCAGCGGACGTTGCACGACTTCGAACGGCATCGTCTCGACGACGTCGATCGTGTAGTTCCCGGCATCGCTGCCCGACAAACCGCCGCTGAGTCTCAAATCGTATTCGCCGAGCGCAAGGCGCTCGGGAATGCCCGCGAGCGTGCCGTCCGGCGTCTCGATGCGAACATCGGGCGCGTGCACGTCGTCGCCGGCAAGCACCGTGCGCTTCGCCGCTTCGAGCATCGGATAATCGAGGAACGAAGCGACGAGCGCATGTTCGAGTCCGTCGCCGTAATGCATCCGCTCCACCCACCGGCCGGCGAGATCCTGGACGCCGATGCGTACTTCGATCGGACGCGGCGTGATCGTGAGCTGCGCGAAGGGTGTGTTCCAATCGAAATCGAGGACATAGTTCTTTGCGTCCTCGCCTGCCAGCCCGCGCAGATACCATTCGTACGTGCCGACGACATAGGCACCGCCCGTCGAGACGCCGATCGACGGCTCGAGCACGATGGCGCGCACATCGTCGCCGACCACGATATTCGATCCGTACATCGGGTCTCTGAAGCCCAGCTCGAACAGGCGCCCGGTACCGAACTGCGATTCCGTATCGAGCCGAGTGAATCCGCCGTAGACGACCGAAGGTTGCGGGATGCCGAGCGACATCAACCCAGCGGCCGTGAGCACACGCGGCTGAATCGTCAGAACACCTGGCGTGACGCGCAGCTCGTACTTCGTTGCATCCAGCCCGGACAAGCCGTCGACGCCGAGCGAGTAGGTGCCCGCATCGAGCAGCGACTGCGGGTTGAAACCGCCGGCGATGAACACCGCACCGAGCGAAACGAAATCGCCCGGCAGCACGCCGGTCAGCGTCACCTCCGGCAGCGTGAACCACTCGCCATAGGTGACGGTGAGATCGGGCACATCGACATACAGCGGGCGCGGAATATGAATGTGTACGCCCAGTGTGCTGCCTGCATTGTCGAGAACGTAATTGCCCGCGGCCGGACCGCCCAGAGAGACGACGCGCGCAACATAGTTGCCCGGCGTGCTTCGCGTCGTGAACGGACGGCCTTGCTCATCCGTGATCGCGATATCGAAGGTGAGCGTGCCGTTGAGAATCTCATTGAAGAGCGTGTTGGCCGTGACGACCGGCAGATCGATCGACTCGGCACCGTACATCGACACGCTCTCGCCCAGACTCCAGCGAAGCGGCCGCGGATCGATCGTAAGCGTGGCATTCGTCAGGCTTGCCCCGAGGACGTAATTGCCCGTCAGATCGACCAGTCCGTTCATGACGAGGGAATACGTCCCGGCGGGCAACGCGCTGCTCAGCGTCTCGCCGCTCGCAATGCCGATCGAGCCCGCGAAGACTCGATTCTCATCCCACGGCATCACGCCCCAGAATGTCGCCGTCGCGGGCAGCGAGCTGGGCGTGTCGCCGTACGTAAACGTGTATGACGCCAGCTGATAGAGCAACGGGCGCGGCGTGATCGTGAGCGTGCCTGCATTGCCGGACGCGGCCGGCGTGTAGTTCGGATTGCTGAGTCCGGTGACGCGTTGCTCGTACTCGCCGACGCCCGTGCGCTCGCTGAGCTCGACGCGTTCGCCGTTGCGGAACATGGCTTGTTCGGTCACCCACACCGAATCGCCCGCGAGCACACCGTGCAGCGTGACGGATCCGAAGTTGTGTTCCTCGCCGTACTGCGATGAGACATCGGTGAAGGTGTAATCGATCGGCCGCGGCTGAACGGTGTGCGTACCGAACTGATTGCCGGTCTCGGCAAGCGTGTAGTTGCTTGCATCGGCGCCGAACAGTGCAGTGACTGCGGTGTAATAGGTACCTGCAGGCGTTCTTTCGGCAGGCGTGAAGCCGTAGGGGCTGACGACGCCGGACACATCGTCGCCGGACAAAACGCCTTCCAGCAATGCGGCACCGAAGGTCGTTGCCAGGGTGCCGTAGACGCTGCTGCTGTTGCCGACGCTCCACGTCAGCGGCCGCGGCGTCACCGAGAAAGCGCCGATATGGTTGCCGGTATCGGCCAAGTAATAGTTGCCGACGTCGTTGCCGGACAGACTCGTCACGACGACGTCGTAGCTGCCGACGCGCAGTCGCGCATCGTGATCGACGGGCGCGCCCGACGAACGCAGTCCGATCACGCCTGAGATGTCGTCGCCCGAAAGCACGTTATCGAGCGTGACCGACGGCAGGCTGCCGAGCGAGCCGTACACCTGTGATCCGTCGTTCGCCCAGAAATGTACGGGACGAGGCGTAATCGTGAGCGTTGCGGTATCGCCAGTGCTCGGAACGAATTGGTAGTTGCCTGCTTTGTCGCCGGCGATACCGTTCAATGTGAACGCATAAGAGCCCACCGGCACGCGCAAGTCGAAACCAAACCCGCCCTCCAGCGCTTGCAGTGCCTCGTTCGCGCGGTTGTAGAACGTCGCGACCGGAACGAGCACATCGCCGTTCGCGAGATTGTCGAACTGAATTTGCGGGACGATCGAGTTCCCGTAAACGAAGCTGCCGCTCGCGACGTTTGCGGTGACCAGCCGCGGCGTAATCGTGAGCGGCACGCTCGCCGGCGTCAGATCGAAGAAATAGCCGAAGACATCGCCTTCGAAATAGTCGAAGTCGAAAAGGCTTCTATCGATATCGAAGGTGCTCGCGGCGGCAACGGTCAGGCTGTAACCGCTGCCCACCGCTGCTTCGGCGCCCGGTCCGCCGCTGATCGCGAGCGATCCCGGCACGAGCACGCTCGCAAGAGGAAACGTGCTCTGGACGCGCGTGTGCTCGCTCTCGCGAATCAGGAGTCCCGACGCCTGATCGATCGACGGTTCCGGATCGCCGTAGACGCGGCTGAAGCTGCCTTCGCCGCCGAGCTCCATGCGCACCGAATCGCCGGCCGAATTGAACAGCCAGCCGAAGCGCGTCATCGCGCCGTTCTCGAAGAAGCGCACCCACCCGCTGCCCGAGAGCGGCGAGGTGTGCTCGTCGGTCCAATCGATACGCGCGGCGCGGATATCGGCAGTCGTATTCCGATTACCTCTGACGAAGATACCGCCCGTCAGCGTCACATCGCCGGACACGTTGATCTGGATGTTGGGCCGCATATCGATCCGGCTGCCGCTCTCTTCCGTGCGCAGCGACGGCACGAGCGTGGCCTCGAGCGCCGCGGCATTGATATGGCCCAGGTAGATATTGCCCGCGTATTCCCAGCCGTCTTCGAGCCGCAAACGCAGCGCGCCGGTGTCGTTCGTGAACACCGCGTCGTCGATGCTGATCGCGCCCCACCCGTCGTCGCGATGCTCGCCGAGCACGCCGTGCGATGCCGAGGCATTGCCGATGAGGGTCCAGTTGCCGCCGCCCGTACTAAACAGGCCGCTCAACGTGACCGACCTGCCGGCAATGAGCTCGAGATCGCCCGCGGCCGTGTTCGGATCCGGCCGCGCGACCGAGACTTCGAACGCTTCCCACGTGATGTCGTTGCTTGCGCGCAGGCTGACGTCGACACCCGTACCGAGCAACGCAGCGAGCGCACTGCTATCGATGTGCGTCGTGCCGTCCGGATTCGTGCCGAAGTCGACGGAACCTGCCGCGCCGCCTTCGCCCGAATCGTCGATCAAGATGTTCTTCGGATCGAGCAGCAAGAGGCCGCCCTTGCCGAGCTCGACGCGGTTCAACGCCAGCGACTGAACTTGCGCGGCCGAAGAAATCTCCACGGCACCGCCGCTCGCCTCGCCCGTTGCACGCAAGGCTCCGTCGATGCGCGTGCGCTCGTCGCTCCACAACACGACGCTGCCGCCGCGGCCATTCTCGCCGGTTGCCGAGACGTCGATCGTGCTCGCGGCATCGACGCTCGTCGTCGCGCTCGAAGCGAGCGACGGAAGATGCTCGTTCTCGCTAAAACGCTCGGCGTGCGGCGAACCCGCGGCGCTCGCCTTGCCGCCTTGGAACTCGCCGCCGATCCGGATGCGGCCGCCTTCGAGCGACGCCGTTGCATCGAGCGTCGCCCCGGCGAGCGTGACGTTCGCGCCGGTGATATCGATGCTGCCGCCGCGCGTCGCACCTTGCGCGGCCGACACATCGAGCGAACCGGAGACGTGCACATTGCCGCTCGCGCTCGAGAAGACGATGCGGCCGTTCTGTTCGGCGACGCTGTTCGCGCGAATCTCGCCGGGAACATGCACGATGTCGCGCCACGCTTGGTGCACCGTTTCCGCTTTCAATACGACCGTGCCGCCTGCAGCCTCGATGTTGCCGCTGTGGCTGAGCAACGTTCCTTCGGTGAGCTCCGAGGGCAGCAGCACTTGCAAGAAACCGTCGCCGCTCAAGTCGAGCGCGATGCGTTCGCCCGCACCCAAGCCGACTTTGCCGAGCGGTGCGATGATGTAGCCCTCGTTGCTGACGCTGCTGCCGAGCAACGCTACGGTGCCGCCCTCGCCCGTGCGGATCGTGCCGCGATTCGTGACCTTGCCGCCGCGCCCGGTGAATTCGAGACGCTCGGCCATGAAGTCCTCTTCGCTGATCGGCAGCGTCGAGGCGACGAAGCCGCCGCGCGTGTCGACCAAGCCGCTCGGCGTGATCGCAATACCGTTCGGGTTGACGAGGAAAACTTTGCCGTCGGCGAATAGCGTGCCGGCCAGCGTCGAAAGGTTGTTGCCCTTGACGATGTTGAGCGTCGCAGCGTCCTTGCCGGGCTGGAGGAAATCGACGCGTGCGCCTTCGGCGATACTGAAATCCTGCCAGCGAATCACGCTGCGATTCGATTCCTGGCGAATCGTGAGCGCACGATCGCCGGCGGCTTCGATGGCGGCGTTGCCAGCCGTAACGACGCCGCCCGTCGGCACGTTCTGACCATGCGCCAGGTGACCGAGAGATGCGCCGGCGAGCAGGCTGATCCAGTTTGCCAGGTAACGCGACTTGCGTTGCAGCGGGCGCTTCACAACCGGAATCCTCCTCTCACGAAGAATTTTTCTCCGCTACGTCCGTGCGGGTTGGCGTCGTAATGGCCGTACTCCATGGCGAGATCGAACGAGCGCCAGAACGCACGCAAACCGACGCCGAACGCGACGCTCTCCTTGCCGTACGGCGTGCCGACTTGACGGCTCGACAACCGGCCCGTCGCTCCGAACAGATAGGGCGAGAAGCTCAGCTCCTTGAAGCTCATGGGCCGCATCAATTCTTCGCGCAGCGACCAGCCGGCATCGCTCGACAGTGCGCCGGAGTTGAACGTGGAGAGCGCGTACTCGCCGTCTAGAGAAAAAAGCTCTGCGCTCGGCAGGACGCCGTCGAGCGCGATCTGTCCGCGCAGCAGCGAGCGCGAGAGAATTCCGTAAGGCAGCGCGTAATCGAAAACCAGCGTCGTATCGAACTTGAAGAATTCCGGATCGGCTTCGGGACGCGAGAAGGCGATGCCGCTTGCTTCCGCATCGGACCGATCGCGGGCATTGAGAATGTCGAGGCCCTTGGAGAACGTGGCGTTCCAGGACAGCAGGCCGCCCGCGATGGGCACAGCCCAATCCGTCGACAGGCGCAGCACGCGCAGGCGATCCTCGCTCAGCACGAAGTCGCCGAACTCCGGGAACACGTCCTGCTGATCCATCGCTTCCAGCGCCGTCGTCAACGTGAGCGTCTGCCGGCGCGACAGCAACAGCGGATAGGAGACTCTCAGGCTATAGCGTTCGAAGTTGCTTTCGAGACGCAGGAACCAGATCGCGGGATTGCCCGGCGCCGTTTTGGAGTTCGTGTATTCCAGGTTGACCGAAAGACCGTCGTAGCCGATCGGCAACGTCACGCCGCCGCCGACGACGCGGCGCTCGCCTTCCAGCTTCACCGCATCTTCGAGCTTCGGACCGCCGGACAGATAGGCATAGAACTGCTCGCCGAACCCGATCGGTTGATCGACGGTGAGCCGAAACGCATGGTCCCACTCGCCCAAGCCTTCGGACATGCGGTTGTTGGCCGTATAACCGGAACTGAACAACGCCTGCTCGCCGTCGAGAATCAGCCTCACGCCGCCGACTTCTTCGCCTGCATCGAGCGCGCTGCGAAGACGCAGACCGGGTCCGCGTCCGGCGAGCGTCAGCAAACGCTCGATGACTTTCGCTTCGATTCGGCGTCGGCCGACGAGCGGTTCGAGTGTTTTTTTGACGTAGCGGCGCGCGCGGGGCGGCACGTTTTCGACATCGATCGATTCGATGAACCCACCGACGACTTGGAGTTTCAGCGTCTCGCCGTCGCCCAGCGATTGCGGCGGAATCGCCACGCGCACCAGCAAGTAACCTTCGTTGCGGTACAGCTCTTCGATCGACGCGGCGAGCCGGTAGAGCTCCGCGCCGGACACGCGCTTGCCGCGCACCTCAGCGATCAGCGCCTCGGTCGCTTCGGACAATTGCGGAAAACCGTCGATGACTTCGACATCGCCGACGACGACGAACACCGATTCGGCGCCTTCCGGCGCGGCCGTAGGTGCGGCCTCGGGCAACTCTGCCGGCGCGACCTCAGGCTGCTCCGGCCGCAAGTCGCGCGGCGTCACGAGCGGTGCCTGCTGGGCCGAGCTCAGCATCGGCAGCAACGCGAAAATGCAAAGCGTCCCGATGTGCAGCATGCATCGCTGCACGAAGCACCAGAACTCGGAATCTGTTCGCTCGGCTCGCTTCTTCTCGTTCGATCTAGAGAGCTTTCGAAATCGCAAATCGAGTTTTCAGTCGACGATCAATCCGGAACGTGATCCTGAAAAATTCTCCGAGTCGAAGACGGTGACAGCGTTCGCGAATCGAAAACGTTCAGGCGTTGGATGAATCGCTTGAAACTTGCAACCGATAGACGTGTTGTGAAGGGAGAGCACCGGAGCGAAAAAAAAAAGACTGAAGGCTGAAGGCTGAAGACTGAAGGCTGAAGGCTGTAGCGAGTCTCGCCATAGCCCAGCGCCCAGAGCCGGTAAAAGCTAGACTCGGAGGAAATCGATCAACGCTCGCAGCTTCGCCGGTACGTGGCGATGGCTCGGGTGATAGAGGAAATATCCCGGGAACGGCTGGCACCAATCGGCGAGTACGCGGATCAGATTGCCGCTCTCCAAGTCGTCCGTGACCATGTGCGACAGCACGCAGGCGAGGCCCGCACCGGATCTCGCCAAATCGAGCATGACGCTCGCGTCGTTCGTGACCACCCACGCACTCGGTTCGAACTGCACTTCCTGTCCGTCACGTTCGAGCTCCCAGCTGTAGATCTTGCCGCTGCTCGGGAACCGAAATGCGATGCACGCATGCTCGCGTAAATCCGACGGTTCGCGAGGGATCGGGTGCTGTTTGAAGTACTCCCGCGAGCCGCAGATCACCAGCTCCAGCGGCTTGCTGATCGGAATGGCGACCATGTCTTGTTGAAGCGTCTCGCCCAAACGAATGCCGGCGTCGCAACCTGCCGCAACGATGTCCGTCAACGCATCGTCGACCACCACTTCGAGCTGAACTTGGGGATACAGACGATGAAACTCGCTCAAGCGGCCTGCGAGCACCCCGTTGTACGCCGGACGCGAGACGTTGATCCGCAGCAAACCCGTTGGACTGTCCCGCAATTCGTCGAGCCCATCGGCCGCCTGCATCAGCTCGCGTAACGCAGGCATGACTCGCGCGAAGTAACGCTCTCCCGCTTCTGTCAGATTCACGCTACGTGTCGATCGATTGAGGAGCCGCAGTCCCAATCGTGCTTCGAGATCGCGCACCGCATGACTGACGGCGGACGAGGAAATGCCCAGTTGCGCTGCTGCCGCAGTGAAGCTCTTCTTCTCCGCAACGGCCGCAAACGCGGTGAGCCCAGCCAGATACTCGCGTCGCATTGTGAAATTTCTCTCAACAGGGTTTGCAACGTAACCGCTTTTTCGGACAACAGCGCTCTCAATAATAGCGGCTCAACTGCTGAGCGTATTTGCGCAATCGGAGGGCCGCGATGGAAAGTCAATGGACACGGCGCGAGGTGCTCGAGACAGCCGCCGTACTGAGCAGCGTGTCTCTCGTGAGCGCCGCGCAGGCCACCGAAGGCATCGCTGCGAGTGATGCACCGATAGAGAGCAGCGTACGGCTGTCGATCAACGGCGACGTGCATACGCTCGTTCTCGATCACCGTGCCACCCTGCTCGATGCCTTGCGGGAACGGATCGGGCTCACCGGCACGAAGAAAGGATGCGACCGTGGCGAGTGCGGCGCCTGCACCGTGCATATCGACGGTCGTCGAGCATTGTCATGTCTGACGCTCGCCGTGGCTGCACAAGGCCGCGAGATCACGACCATCGAAGGTTTGGCGAAATCCGGCGCATTGCATCCCGTTCAAAGAGCCTTCATCCAACACGATGCCTTTCAATGCGGTTACTGCACCTCTGGACAGATCATGTCTGCCGTCGCGTGCATTGCCGAAGGACACGCACGCAGCGAAGCCGAGGTCGCCGAGTACATGAGCGGCAATCTCTGTCGCTGTGCGGCGTATCCACAAATCCGCGCCGCCGTGCTCGCCGCAGCCGCTGCCAAGGAGATCGAAGGATGAATTCGTTCACCTATGCGCGTGCGAGCAGCTTGTCGTCCGCCTTTGCCGCGGCGGGAACCGCGGGGACGAGTCTCCTAGCCGGCGGCACGGAGCTGCTCAACTGGCTGAAGGAAGGGATCGCGACACCAAGGCACATCGTCGACATCAATGCGCTATCGGATCTCGATTACATCGAGCTGACTGCCAGGGAGCTGCGCATCGGTGCGCTCGCCCGCATGAGCGCTGTGGCAGAACATCCGGAGGTTCGACGCGAGTTTCCGGCGTTGAGCATCGCGCTCGAGAAAAGCGCCTCGCAACAGATCCGCAATATGGCATCGATGGGCGGTAACCTGATGCAGCGAACGCGCTGCTCGTATTTCCGTGCGGAGGTCGCGCTACCTTGCAACAAACGCTCGCCGGGAAGCGGCTGTGCCGCTCGTGAAGGCGAAGATCGAACGCTCGCCGTGCTGGGTGGCAGCGAGCATTGCATCGCCACCCATCCCTCGGATGCCGCGGTCGCGCTCTCGATGTTCGATGCGGTGGTACGCGTTCAGGGACCCAAAGGATCGCGCGAAGTGCCGCTCGATCGATTCTATGTGCTGCCGGGCACGACGCCGCACGTGGAAACGGTGCTCGCACCCGGCGAAGTCATCGTGCAAATCGCCATACCCCGCTCTGGCATGACGTCGAGCTCGCATTATCTCAAGGTGCGCGAGCGTGCATCGTACGAGTTCGCACTGGTATCGGCGGCTGCTAGCGTCGAGAGCGACGGCAAGATCATTCGAGCGGCGAAGATCGCGTTGGGCGGGGTGGCGCCGAAACCCTGGCGGTTACGAAGCGGCGAGACGAGTCTCGTCGGCATTGCGCTCGATGACGAAGCGGCAATGTATCGGGCGCTCGCCCGCGACTTCGAGTCTGCACGACCGGGCAAGCACAACGGGTTCAAGATCGAGCTCGCCAAACGCACGGCAATCCGCACGCTGCAAATTGCGGGAGGTGTGGCATGAGCATCGGCACATCGATCGACCGCCTGGATGGCGCCGAGAAAGTGACCGGTCAGGCCCGTTACACGGCGGACACATACATAAAAGGAGTCGTGTACGCCGTGATCGTCGGGTCGACCCGCCCGCATGCGCGCATTGCGAGGATTCATGTCGACGAAGCGTTGGCAGCACCCGGTGTGCTACAGGTCTTCACGCACTTGAACACGCCGAAATTCGGCGAGGTCTCTGGCCTTCCTCTCGGTCAGGACCTGCTGCCGCTGCAGAGCGACTTGGTTCTGCACGAAGGTCAGCCGATCGCTCTCGTCGTCGCGCGAACGCTCGAAACGGCGATGGCCGCCGCTCGCCTCGTCAAGGCCGATTATCGCGATCGGTCGTTCGAGACCGATTTCTCGCGCCGCTTGAATCGAGGCGAGACACGGCAAACCATTTTCTTCTGGGACTCCGAATCGAGAATCGGCGATCCGGAAGCAGCTTGGGAAAATGCCGAAGTTCGGGTAAAGCAAACCTACCGCACCTCCGATCGACACCATTGCACGATGGAGCCGTCGGCGACGCTCGCCGTGTGGCAAGGTGGACAGTTGACGCTATTCGACTCCGTGCAAGGCGTGGTCGATGCCCGCACTGTGATCGCGAAGGCGATGCGACTCGATCCGAGCCAGGTGAGAGTCAAGAACGACTACGTCGGCGGAGCATTCGGCTGTAAAGGCTGGGTCTGGCCGCACCAGTTGCTGGCTGCAATGGCAGCGCGCGAGCTCGACATGCCCGTGAAACTCGTGCTCACGCGCGCGCAAACTTTCACGAGCCATGGTTATCAGCCCGCCAGCATTCAGACGCTTGCCCTTAGCGCAAAGAAAACCGGCGAGCTGACCGGCATCCGTCACGACAGCTTTCTAGCAGGTTCCTATGCCGGCAATCACATCGAAGGCACCGGCATCGGCACGCGCTCACTGTACGCCTGCCCTTCCATCGCCACGACGCATCGTCTGGTGCGCGTGCATCGCAACGATCCGACACCGATGCGTGCGCCCCTCGAAGGCGTCGGGCTCGTTGCCGTGGAAATTGCCATGGACGAGCTTGCGTACGAGTTGCGCATGGATCCGCTCGAGCTGCGCCTCAAGAACTATGCGGAGGTCGATCCCTCCGACGGCAAGCCGTTCTCGTCGAAGAAGCTGCGCGAATGCTACGAACAAGGAGCGGCCAAATTCGGCTGGTCGCGCCGATCGTTCGAGCCTCGCTCGATGCGCGAAGGTCGCGACTTGATCGGCTATGGGATGGCAACGGCACTGTTCTCCGCATTTCGCCAACCTTCCCGTGCTCGCGTCAGCATCGATGCGCAAGGCATCGTGTTCGTCGAAACGAGCACGCAGGAGATCGGCACCGGCGTGCGGACGGTGCTCCCGCAAATTGCTGCCGAGACGCTCGGTGTGCCCGTCGAGCGTGTGCGGCTCGCGTGGGGCGATACGAACCTGCCGCCTGCACCGATGACTGCGGGATCCGTATCGACGGGAAGTGCCGGATCGGCCGTGCACGACGGCGCACTGAAATTGAAACAGAAGCTCGAAGCGGCCGGTGCAAAGAGTGCTGACGACTACGCAGATATCGTGCGTCGACTGAACTTCGAGAAGCTGACCGCGGACGGGGAATTCAATCCGCCAGCTGAGAGCTCGAAGGCGCTGTTCAGTTTCGGTGCGATCTTCGCGGAAGTGCGAGTCGACGAGCAGATTCCGATTCCTAGAGTGAGCCGCATCGTCGGCGTGTACAGCGCAGGTCGAATCATCAATCCCAAGACTGCCCGAAGCCAGATGATCGGCGGGCTCACCTGGGGCATCGGACAGGCCTTGCTGGAGCACTCGGCGATGGATCATCGCCTGGGACGTTTTCTTTCGAAGAACCTCGCCGGTTATCTCGTGCCGGTGAACGCCGACGTTGCGGACATCGACGTGTCGTTCGTCGAGGAACACGATCCGGAGATCAATCCTGTCGGCGCGCGCGGCATCGGCGAACTCGGCGCCATCGGCGTCGGCGCTGCGATCGCCAACGCCGTATTTCATGCCACGGGCGTGCGGGTGCGGGAGTTGCCGGTGAGGCCGGAAATGCTCTTGTGAGGCGTCGAAGCGCGCTCGCGCTTTTCACGCCTCAGACGAAAGGCCACAGGCGGCAGACGACAGTTGTGTGCGCGGAGCGCCTCGTCCCTTGGAAAGGTTGTCTTTGTGCGATTGCCAGAGCCTAGTGACTCTGACGAATCACGCATCACGAATCACGACACTTGGCCTGTAGCCTGCTGAACGTACGCGCGTTATCTTCCATACGCTCGAACATTGCGAATGAGGGAACCATGTACACGCGCCGTACTTTCCTGACCTCCACCGCTGTCGCGGCCGCAACGACCATCATTGCCGGATGCGGCCGGACTTCCGACGAATCAGCTGTCACCGCCTCTACCCCGTCGGCCACGCCCGAGAGCTCTGGAGTCGGCAAGCGCCGCGTCGGTCGTTCGGACATTTCCATCAGTCCGCTCGTGCTCGGCGGCAACGTGTTCGGCTGGACGGCGGACCGCGACCGCTCGTTCGAGATTCTCGACCGCTTCGTCGACGCCGGTTTCGAAACGATCGACACGGCGGACGTGTATTCCAGCTGGGCGCCCGGCAATC
>ERZ777003.1631-NODE-1631-length-31703-cov-47.500126_pt1 | contig 31703 bp, 20 predicted proteins | sample MGYA00374956_ERZ777003 | MGnify/ENA primary metagenome ERZ777003 (study PRJEB29302, sample SAMN06268252) | bioreactor metagenome | isolation source: Joint BioEnergy Institute, California, USA | place: USA:Joint BioEnergy Institute, California, USA | collected... | reverse complement strand
ACGCCTCGAACAACCGATCGAACACATGTTCGATACTAACCGGCGCCACCGACAAGACACCCGCCTTGCGACCTCGCACCACCGACCGGACGGCCGCAGTACGCTACTGCGCCGTGTCCAAGCTGTGGTCCCGGCGCGGATTCCTGGCCCTGACCGGCTCCGTCGCGTTGCTCACCGCGTGCGGCTCGACCGAATCCGGCAAGGTCGCCAAGGACGGCTCGGTCACCGTCGAGCACGCCTTCGGCACCACCCGGATCCCCGCGCCACCGCAGCGGGTGGTCAGCGCCGGCCTCACCGAGCAGGACGACCTGCTCGCCGTCGGCGTGGTCCCGGTCGCGGTCACCGACTGGTTCGGCGACGAGCCGTCGGCGGTGTGGCCGTGGGCGCGCGACCGGCTCGGCGGGGCGACCCCGGAGGTGCTCTCACTGGCCGACGGCATCGAGGTCGACCGGATCGCCGCGCTGGCGCCGGACCTCATCGTGGCCACCAACGCCGGCCTCGACGAGCAGACCTACGCCCGGCTCTCGGAGATCGCGCCCACGGTGGCCCAGCCCGGCCCGGAGGCGTTCTTCGGCCCGTGGCAGGCACAGGCCACGATCATCGGGCAGGCCGTGTTCAAGGCCGACGAGATGGCCGGCATCGTCGCCGACGTCGAGAACCGGTTCACCGGGATCGCCGACCAGTACCCCGGGTTCGCCGGCCGGCGGGTGGCGCTGCTGGCCGGCCGGTTCGACGGCGACGGCATCGACGCCACCCCGCCCGGGTGGCGCACCGAGTTCCTCACCGCCATGGGCTTCGAGGTGGCCGACCTCGGCACCCGGGTGCCCCGGGAGGAACTGGCCGACGCCCTCGACGGCCTCGACGTGCTCATCTGGACCACCGCCGACGACGCCGAGCGCGCCGCGCTCGAGGCCGACCCCGCGATCGCGGGCCGGCCCAACGTGTTCTGCGACAAGGAACTGACCGGCGCGATCGCGTTCGCCTCGCCGCTGTCCTACCCGGTGGTGGCCGACCGGTTGCCGCCGCTGCTGGACGCCGCCCTGAGCTGACCGGGCCGGGCTGCCAAGATGTTCGGGTGACCGGCGACGAACAGACCCCGCACCGCGGCCACGCGCTCACCGGCTCGCCCTACTACCCGGTGCTGGTGGCGGTGTTCACCGGGCTGGTGCTCATCTCCAACGTCGCCGCCACCAAGGGGGTGGCGTTCGGGCCGATCATCACCGATGGCGGGTTCGTCGTGTTCCCGCTCACCTACGTCATCGGCGACGTGCTCAGCGAGGTGTACGGGTTCCGGGCCGCCCGCCGCGCCATCGTGGTGGCGTTCGTGATGGAGGCGCTGGCCGCGGTGGCGTTCTGGGTCACCGCCGTGCTGCCGCCGGCCGAGTTCTACCAGCACCAGGCCGCGTTCGAGTCGGTGGTCAAACCGTTCGTCCAGTTGGTGGTGGCCGGGCTGGCCGGGTTCCTGGTGGGCCAGACGCTCAACGCCTGGGCGGTGGTGCGGATCAAGGCGATCACCAAGGAACGGCACCTGTGGGCGCGACTGCTCGGCTCGACGGTGCTCGGCGAGTTCGCCGACACGCTGGTGTTCTGCAGCATCGCCGCCCCCGCGATCGGCATCACCACGCTCGACGACTTCCTGGTCTACCTGGTGCTGGGCTTCGTCTACAAGACCGCGGTGGAGGTGGTGGTGCTGCCGGTCACCTACCGGGTGATCGCGTTCGTCAAGCGTCGCGAGCCCAGCTACAGCCCGGCGGTCTGAGCCGGGGTTAAGGGCCTTCTGGCGAGTGACTAAGGGTTGCTGCACCGGCGGCTACCCGCGGGTAATTTCAGGACATGAGCGTGGCAACCGAAACCCTGACGATCGGGTCCGTACTCGATTACGGCGACCGCGCGCTGCTGCTGCAGTTCCGTGACAACACCGAGGTGCTGGCCTGGACCGAACTGCTGGCCGGCGCCGAACTGCCCGGTGTGGTCGACATCGTCCCCGCCGCGCAGACCGTGCTGCTCAAGCTGGCCACCCCGCGCCACGTGATCCCGACCCGTCAGCGGCTGTCGAAGCTGCGGCTGGACCCGGAGCGGCTGCGCGCGGTGGCCCGCCCTCACGAGCACCCCGACGTCGTGATCGACGTCGTCTACGACGGCCCGGACCTGGCCGAGGTGGCCCGGCTGACCGGCCTGACCCCCGAGCAGGTCGTCGCCGCGCACACCGGCCGGCCCTGGCGGGTCGGGTTCGCCGGGTTCGCCCCCGGCTTCGCCTACCTCGTCGGCGGCGACGAACGGCTGCAGGTGCCGCGCCGGGCCGAGCCGCGTACCCGGGTGCCGGCCGGCGCGGTCGCCCTGGCCGGCGAGTTCAGCGGGATCTACCCGCGCGAATCGCCCGGCGGCTGGCAGCTGATCGGCCGCACCGACGCGGTGCTGTGGGACGTGAACCGCCCGAACCCGGCACTGCTGACCCCGGGCAAGACCGTGCGGTTCCGGGCCGTCGGAGGAGGGACACGATGAGCGTCACCCTGGAGGTGCTGCGTACCGGGCCGATGGCGTTGATCCAGGACCTGGGCCGGCCCGGCCTGGCCCACTACGGGGTCAGCACGTCCGGCGCGGCCGACCGCCGCGCCCACACCCTGGCCAACCGGCTGGTGGCCAATCCGGACGACCGGGCCACCGTGGAGGTCACCTTCGGCGGGTTCTCCGCACGGGTGCGCGGCGGGGACGTCGCCATCGCGGTGACCGGCGCCGACACCGACCCCGCCGTCAACGGCATCCCGTTCGGCACCAACAGCATCCACTACGCCCACGACGGCGACGTCATCTCGCTGGGGGCACCGCGCACCGGGCTGCGCAGCTACCTGGCGGTGCGCGGCGGGATCGCGGTGGAGCCGGTGCTCGGCTCGCGCAGCTACGACGTGCTCTCGGCGATCGGGCCGCAGCCGCTGCAGGCCGGCGACGTGCTGCCGGTCGGCGACCACACCGACGACTTCCCGGAGGTCGACCAGGCGCCGGTAGCGGCGATCGGCGACGACGTGTTCGAGCTTCGGGTGGTGCCCGGCCCGCGCGACGACTGGTTCGTCGACCCCGACGTGCTGGTGCGCACCAACTGGCTGGTGACCAACCGCAGCGACCGCGTCGGCATGCGGCTGGTGGGCATGCCCCTGGAGTACCGCGACCCGGGCCGGCAGCTGCCCAGCGAGGGCGCCACACGCGGCGCGATCCAGGTGCCGCCCAACGGGTTCCCGGTCATCCTCGGCCCGGACCACCCGGTCACCGGCGGCTACCCGGTGATCGGGGTGGTGGTCGACGAGGACGCGGACCGGATCGCCCAGATCCGCCCCGGCCAGACCGTACGGCTGCACTGGGCGCGGCCCCGCGCCCCGTTCGCGGCCGCAACGAGTGCGGCCCAGGTCACATCCTGGTAGAACCAAGGTGTGCGCACCCTGGAGACCACGGCCGCCCGGGCGCGGGTGATCCCGACCGCCCGCCTGGTGCACACGGCCGACCTGGACAACGAGACCCGCGAGGGCGCGCGCCGCATGGTCATCGAGGCGTTCGACGGCGAGTTCACCGACGCCGACTGGGAGCACGCGCTGGGCGGCATGCACGCGCTGATCTGTCACCACGGCGCGCTCATCGCGCACGCGGCGGTGGTGCAGCGCCGGCTCTACTACAACGGCACCGCGCTGCGCTGCGGCTACGTCGAGGCGGTGGCGGTGCGCGAGGACTGGCGCGGTATGGGGCTGGCCCATGCGCTGCTCGACGGGGTGGAGCAGGTGGTGCGGGGCGCCTACCAACTCGGCGCGGCGAGCGCGACCGCCGCCGGCCGGCACATCTATCCGGTGCGCGGCTGGCTGCCCTGGCTGGGCGTGACCTCGGCGCTGTCGCCGAGCGGCGTGGTCCGCACCCCCGAGGACGACCGTTCGCTGTTCGTGCTGCCGGTGGGCATCGAACTCGACACCACCGCCGAGCTGACCTGCGACTGGCGCGACGGCGACGTGTGGTGACCCGGCCCCGGTTCGTCCAGCATCACCTGCCGGGCGGCCGCGGCCAGCGAGTCACCGCGCTGTTTGGACAGCGCCACCAGCAGTGAGAACGCCTGCGCGCCGTCCATGCCGTACCGGCTCATCAGCAGCCGCTGGGCCGCGGTGATGAGTTCGGTGCGCGACGGCGCGGGCCGCCGACCGCGCGCGGTGGCGGCCGTTGCCGCGAACCGCGTCGGCGTTCCCCCGGTGGCTACCGTCATCGCCCTCACCCCCCAAGGTGGCGCGGCGCGCCGCCGCGCCGGTCGTGCCGGCCCCTCAGTTCTTCGGGGGCAGCGAGGCCACCAGTGGCGTGTCCACGCCGACCGGCCCGAGGGCCCTCGCGCCGCCGGGGTTGCCCAGCGGGGCGTCGCGGCCGGGCAGCACCTCGGTGAAGAACCGGGCGTTGTCCTCGAGGAACTGCTTCTGGTCCTCGGGCAGGTCGTCCTCGAAGTAGATCGCGTCGACCTTGCAGATGAACTCGCAGGCCGCGCACTCCACGCACTCGTTGGGGTTGATGTAGAGCGACCGCGCGCCTTCGTAGATGCAGTCCGCCGGGCATTCCTGCACGCAGGACTTGTCCTTGACATCGACGCACGCACTGCCGATCACGTAGGTCATGCCCGCAAGGGTAGGGGTCCGCGGGGTCGCGACTCTGGGGTCGAAAGTCCCATTGTGCGGGGACTTTGTGGGTGCACCGAAGCCGCACGTCACCACCGGTTTGTGCGGATGTGATTTCGCTCTCGGCGAACCGTTCGAATTCGGGAACATGAGCGGGGTCCGCTCAAGTTCTACGGGGTGGAACGACCGGAACCACCGGCTCCGGTCGGACGGACGGAGCACCCGGGCAGCACCCGGGACGAGGCAGACAGACGGACACGAACGGAGGAACTGGCATGAGCAACGTGACGCTGTGGAACCCGCTGGATGTCGCGCTGGACATGGACCGCTGGATGGACCGCTGGATGCGGGACTTCTTCGGCCCCGCCCGCGATCAGGTCGTGGACTGGCCGGCGAGAGGGTTCACCCCGGCCGCGGAGATCCTGCGCGACGGTGACGACGCGGTGATCCGACTGGAGCTCGCCGGGGTCGACGTCGACAAGGACGTCAACATCGAGCTCGACAAGGGCCGGTTGGTGATTCACGGCGAACGCCGCGACGAGCACGCCGAAGACAAGGACGGCCGGACCCTGCGGGAGGTCCGCTACGGCGCCTTCCGCCGGTCCTTCGCGTTGCCGGAACACGTGACCGCCGACGCGATCTCGGCCAACTACACCAACGGCGTGCTGACGGTACGGGTCGCCGGTGCGTACAGCGGCTCGCAGCCGCAGCGCATCGCGATCGAGGCCAAGTGATCGGATAACCGGCACACCGCATTTCGGGCCCGGCGGGGTAGCCCCGCCGGGCCCGTCGCACGTTCAGCCCCAGCGGGACAACAGTTCCCGCGCCCGGTCGGCCAGGGCGGCCTGCAGAAACGGCCCGAAGCTGATCCGCGCCACCCCGAGCGGGCAGAAAGAGGCCGGGTCGTCGCGGTCCGGCACGGCGATCGCGTTGACCGGCAGTGGTAGCTCGGATGTCAAGTACCGCAAGGTTTCCGGGTCGTGCCGGCCGACCGGGTAGAGCACGTCGGCCCCCGCCTCGGCGCAAGCGCGCAGCCGCTGCACCGCACGCTCCGGCCGGGTGGTGGCGTCGCCGTCACCACGCAGGAACAGATCGGTGCGGGCGTTGACGACGACCGGCACCCCGGCGGCGTCGGCGGCCGCCCGCAGCGCGCCGACGAGTTCGGCGTGTTCGGCGACCGAGCGCAGCCGGCCGCCCTCGCCGTGCACGGTGTCCTCGATGTTCAGCCCGACCGCCCCCGCCCCGAGCAGCCCGTCGATGAGCCGCTGCGGCGGTTCGCCGTAACCGGACTCGATGTCGACCGACACCGGGACGTCCACCGCGGCGGTGATCTGGGCGACCCGGGCCAGCAGGTCGGCGAAACCCATCCCCTCGTTGTCGGACCGGCCGATGGAGTCGGCCACCGGGTGACTGCCCACCGTCAGCGCGGCGAACCCGGCGTCGACGGCCAGCCGGGCCGACCAGGCGTCCCAGACCGTCGGGAGCACCACCGGCTCCCCGGGGCGGTGCAGGGCCAGGAATGCGCGCGCCCGGTCGGGCAGTTCGGCGGTGCTCACCACACCCATCCTTCTCGACGCAACGTGATTTGTCTCACGCTTGGAACGTGTGATTTGGCTAGCATCGGGTGACGTACTGTGATTTTTGACACCTTCAGGTGAGGAGGTCGCCCGTGTCCGCCACGACTGAACTCGACCAACTGCACGAACTCATCGGTGGCCTGAGGCGGTGTGTCACGTCGCTGGCCGCGCGTTACGGGGACTCTCCGGCGATGCGTCGGATCATCAACGACGCCGAACGCCTGCTCAACGACCTCGACCGGCTCGACATCGACGCCGAGGAACTCGAGCTCGTCCACGGGCTGCGCCGCACCCCGCAGGCCGCCGAGAAGATCCCGGTCCCCGACACGCACTACGACACCGCGTTCTGGCGCGACGTCGACGACGAAGGGATCGGCGGGCTGCGGTAGCGGCAGCCGCGCCACGACGGACCGATCGAGACAGAAAGGCAACTGTGAGCGCACCCACCACCGATCGAGCAGCGACAGGTGTCTTCTCCCCCGGCCGGGCCCGCATCGGCCAACGCACACTCCGCACCGATCGGTGGTGGATGCCGCCACTGCTCACCAACCTCGGGCTGGCCGCGTTCGTCATCTACGCGACGGTCCGGGCGTTCTGGGGCAGCGCGTACTACGTCCCCGAGTACCACTACCTGACGCCCTTCTACTCGCCGTGCGTCAGCAGCGCGTGTGTGCCCGGCTCCAGCCACTTCGGCACCTGGGTGGGCGAACTGCCGTGGTTCATCCCGATGGCGTTCGTCTCGCTGCCCTTCCTGCTGGCGTTCCGGCTCACCTGCTACTACTACCGCCGGGCCTACTACCGCTCGGTGTGGCAGTCACCACCGGCATGCGCTGTGGCCGAACCGCATTCGCGCTACACCGGGGAGACCAGGTTCCCGCTGATCCTGCAGAACCTGCACCGCTACTTCTTCTACGTGGCGGTGCTCATCTCGGTGGTCAACACCTACGACGCCCTGCTGGCGTTCCGGTCGCCGTCCGGCTTCGGCCTGGGCCTGGGCAACATCATCCTGACCGGCAACGTCATCCTGCTGTGGATCTACACCCTGAGTTGCCACTCCTGCCGGCACGTCACCGGCGGCCGGCTCAAGCACTTCTCCAAACACCCGGTCCGGTACTGGATGTGGACCCAGGTCAGCAGGATCAACACCCGCCACATGCTGTGGGCCTGGATCACGCTGGGCACCCTCGTGCTGACCGACCTCTACATCATGCTGGTCGCCAGCGGCACCATCTCCGATCTGAGATTCATTGGGTGACAAGCCCGCCCGGACAACGGCGAAGAAGACGAGCGAGGTTACATGGTTGACGTCGAGCGGCACTCCTATGACGTGGTGGTGATCGGTGCCGGCGGGTCGGGCCTGCGCGCGGTGATCGAGGCCCGCGAGCGCGGCCTGCGCGTCGCGGTGGTCACCAAGTCGCTGTTCGGCAAGGCCCACACCGTGATGGCCGAGGGCGGCTGTGCGGCCTCGATGCGCAACGCCAACCCGAAGGACAACTGGCAGACCCACTTCTGCGACACCATGCGCGGCGGCAAGTTCCTCAACAACTGGCGCATGGTGGAGTTGCACGCCAAGGAGGCACCCGACCGGGTCTGGGAGCTGGAGACCTACGGGGCGCTGTTCGACCGCACCCCCGACGGCCGGATCAGCCAGCGCAACTTCGGCGGCCACACCTACCCGCGGCTGGCCCACGTCGGCGACCGCACCGGGCTGGAGATCATCCGCACCCTGCAGCAGCGGATCGTCGCGCTGCAGCAGGAGGACAAGGCCGAGCTCGGCGACTACGAGGCCCGCATCAAGGTGTTCGCCGAATGCTCGATCACCGACCTGATCCTGGACGACTCCGGCCCCGAGCCGCGGATCGCCGGGGCGTTCGGCTACTGGCGGGAGAACGGCCGGTTCATCCTGTTCGAGGCGCCCGCGGTGGTGCTGGCCACCGGCGGGATCGGCAAGTCCTACAAGGTCAGCTCGAACTCCTGGGAGTACACCGGCGACGGGCACGCGCTGGCGTTGCGGGCCGGTTCGGCGCTGATCAACATGGAGTTCATCCAGTTCCACCCGACCGGGATGGTCTGGCCGCCCAGCGTGAAGGGGATCCTGGTCACCGAGGGCGTGCGCGGCGACGGCGGGGTGCTGAAGAACGCCGAGGGCAAGCGGTTCATGTTCGACTACATCCCCGCGGTGTTCAAGGGCCAGTACGCCGAGACCGAGGAGGAGGCCGACCAGTGGCTGCGCGACAACGACTCCGCGCGGCGCACCCCCGACCTGCTGCCCCGTGACGAGGTGGCCCGCGCCATCAACTCCGAGGTCAAGGCCGGCCGCGGCTCGCCGCACGGCGGGGTCTACCTCGACATCGCCTCCCGGCTGACCCCAGAGGAGATCAAGCGGCGGCTGCCGTCGATGTACCACCAGTTCAAGGAGCTCGCCGAGGTCGACATCACCAAGGAGCCGATGGAGGTCGGCCCCACCTGCCACTACGTCATGGGTGGCATCGAGGTGGACCCGGACACCGCCGCGGCCCGCACCCCGGGGCTGTTCGCCGCCGGGGAGTGCGCCGGCGGGATGCACGGCTCCAACCGGCTCGGCGGCAACTCGCTGAGCGACCTGCTGGTCTTCGGCCGCCGCGCCGGGCTGGGCGCGGCCGACTACGTGGCCGCGCTGGCGGACCGGCCGCGGGTCAGCGAGGCGGCGGTGGAGGCCGCCGCCGCCCAGGCGCTGGCGCCGTTCGCGGGGCCGGGCGACGGGGCGACCCCGGAGAACCCCTACACCCTGCACGCCGATCTGCAGGACACGATGAACGACCTGGTCGGCATCATCCGCCGCCACGACGAGATGGCCGAGGCCCTCGACCGGCTGCGCGAGCTGCGGGCCCGCTACCGCAACGTCAAGGTCGACGGCGACCGGCGGTTCAACCCGGGCTGGCACCTCGCGCTGGACCTGCGCAACATGCTGCTGGTCAGCGAGTGCGTGGCCAGGGCCGCGCTGGAGCGGACCGAGAGCCGCGGCGGCCACACCCGCGACGACTACCCGGCGATGGACCCGGCCTGGCGCCGCACCCTGCTGGTCTGCCGGGCCGGGGGCGGTGACCCGGTGCTGCCCGACATCTCGGTCACCCCCGAGCAACAGCCCCCGATGCGACCCGACCTGCTCGAACTCTTCGACATCGAGGAGCTGGCGAAGTACTTCACCGACGAGGAACTGGCCGAGCACCCGGGACGGAGGGCTGCCCGATGAGCTACCAGGCGCGGATGCGGGTGTGGCGCGGCGACGCCGACAACGGTGCGCTGCAGGACTACACCGTCGAGGTCAACGAGGGCGAGGTGGTGCTCGACATCATCCACCGCCTGCAGGCCACCCAGGCCCCGGACCTCGCGGTGCGGTGGAACTGCAAGGCCGGCAAGTGCGGGTCGTGCTCGGCGGAGATCAACGGCCGGCCGCGGCTGATGTGCATGACCCGGATGTCGACGTTCGGCGAGGACGAGGTCGTCACGGTCACGCCGCTGCGCACCTTCCCGGTGATCCGGGACCTGGTGACCGACGTGTCGTTCAACTACGAGAAGGCCCGGGAGATCCCGGCCTTCCGGCCGCCCAAGGACCTGCAGCCCGGCGAGTACCGGATGATGCAGGCCGACGTGAACCGGTCGCAGGAGTTCCGCAAGTGCATCGAGTGCTTCCTGTGCCAGAACGTCTGCCACGTGGTGCGTGACCACGAGGAGAACAAGAAGGCGTTCGCCGGGCCGCGGTTCCTGATGCGGATGGCCGAGCTGGACATGCACCCGCTCGACACCCATCCGCGCCGGGCCGAGGAGGCCCAGGAGGTGCACGGGCTGGGCTACTGCAACATCACCAAGTGCTGCACCGAGGTGTGCCCGGAGGGCATCAAGATCACCGACAACGCGCTCATCCCGATGAAGGAGCGGGCCGCCGACCGCAAGTACGACCCCTTGATCTGGCTGGGGAACAAACTGTTCCGCCGGGGGTAGCCTGGAGGACAGTCCGTGTGCAGCCGATCAACGACGAAAGGCGGCAACATGTCCACCAAGGTGATGAGCGTCAACGACATCCGGACCGCGATCCGCGAGCTCACCGCCCGGGCGGAGCTGGCCCGCAAGGAGGGCCGCACCGCCGATGCCGAGGAGCTCGAACAGCGGATCCAGCGCTACCGCGACGAGCTCGCCGCCCGGCCCTGACCGCCCGGCGCGAACGTGATCAGGCCGAGGCGAGCCTGCGGAACGTGCTGCGGTGGAACACGATCGGCGGCACCTCGTCGTTGACCTTCAGATCGTGGATCCGCAGCACCACGATGGTGTGGTCGCCGGCGAGCACCTGCTGATCGATCGAGGTCTCCAGCCACACGCTGGTGCCCTCGATGAACACCGCGCCGCGCTCGGTGGAGACCGTCTGCAGCCCGGCGAACCGGTCGCCGGTCTTGGCGGCCAGAGTGCGCGCGGCGGTGTCGTGCGCCTCGCCCAGCACGCTGATGCCCAGGTACGGCAGGTCCTTGAGCTTGGGCCAGGTGGTCGAGGAGTTCTGCACGCAGAACGCGACCAGCGGCGGCTCCAGGGAGACCGGGACGAACGTGCTGGCGGCCAGCCCGACGCGGCTGCCGTCGACCTCGGCAGCGATCGCGATGACGCCGGACGGGAAATGCCCGAACGCCTCGCGCAGCGCCGTCGGGCTCAGATCTGCTTGGCTCATAGCCCGCCCATCATCCCACGCCGCGCAGCCCGATCGCCAGAACCGGTGACCACTGCGCGGTAGCCTCGACCCGACATGTGGATCCCGCTCCTGGTGATGGCCGCCGCGGTCAGCCTGGAGCCGTTCCGGATCGGCATGACGGTCGCCCTGCTCAACCGGCCCCACCCGCTGCGCCAGCTGACCGCCTTCCTTGCCGGCGGCTTCGCCATGGGGCTGCTGGTCGGCCTGCTCGTCCTGTTCGCGCTGCGGCCCGCGCTGGGCGCCGACCGCGGCGCACTGCCCAGGGTGCAGATCGCCGTGGGCGCGGTGCTGCTCGGCTACGCCGCGGTACTGGTGCTGTCCTCGCTGCGGGCCCGCCCGGCCGACCGGTCGCCGGGCCGGGTGTGGTCGGCGCTGGCCGACCGGTCCCGGCGGCTGCTGGCCGACGGTGCGCCCTGGACGGCCGGGGTGGCCGGGCTCGGCATCGCGCTGCCGTCGGTGGACTACCTGGCCGCGCTCGCGCTCATCGCGGCCGCCGAGCCGACGCCGGGGGTGCGGCTGGCCGCGCTGGTGCTGTTCAACGTCGTCGCGTTCGCGCTCGTCGAGCTGCCGCTGCTGTGCCACCTGGTGGCCCCGCGGCGCACCCGGGCGGTGCTGGCCGCGGTGCACGGCTGGGTGCGCCGCCAGGGCCGCCGCGGGGTGGCGCTGCTGCTGGCCGTGGTCGGCGCCGTGCTGCTCGGCGTCGGGCTGGCCGGACCGGTCTGACCGGTCAGGGTTCGGGCCGGTGCTCCAGCACGTACTGCAGCCCGGCCAGCAGCTGCGACACCGGATCGGTGCCGCCGCCGAAGGCGGCCTGGGTGGCCGGCGCGGTGACCGCGGCCGGGTCGAACCCGTGCTCCGGGTCCACCGTGACCGGCGCGGTGGCCGGGTCGTCGTTGCGGGAGTAGCCGGCGTCGACGTAGGGCTTGAGCACCGCGTCGAGCTTGATCAGCGTCTCCTTGTCCACGCCGAGGTACTTCAGCGGCATCACCAGCGGCAGGTGCTCCTCCGGGATCATCACCGTGGTGATCCGCGCGCCGCGCGAGTTGACCGTGGTCCGGATGTTCTGCGGCGGCACCATGCTCGGGTCGGTGAACGCCACCGCGGTGTGCCCGGTGGCCAGGCCCACGATCGCGTTGGCCACCGAGATCCAGTTGTCCGGCCGGTCCGGCCAGTCGGCGATGCTGTCGTAGGCCGAGATGAAGTGGTAGGTGTCGTACTGGGTCTCCACCGGCGGCGGGATCCGGTAGTCCAGCGACGGCACCACCGCGCCGACCGGGAAGTTCTGGGTCAGGAAGCTCTCCCCGAAGGCGTGCCGCGCCACCGGGTTGCCGAAGGTGGCGAAGGTCAGTTCGTGCGGCGCCGGGGCGGCCGGGTCCCAGGCCAGCCGGGCCTGGGTCTCCTCCAGCACCGACGCCCCCTCGGACAGGCCCATCACGGTGCCCGGCCCGCCCGCCTTGATCGCCGCGATCAGGTTGGGGGCGCCGACCTCGATGGACTCGCCGTAGCTCGGGCCGTCCAGCCCGAGGCCGGGCAGGATGCGCTCGCCCCACGCCCCGATGCCCGGGAACAGCCGCTCCAGGGTGTGCCCCTGCACCTGCCCGGCCGGGTAGTCGACGATCTCGCGGTCCAGGCCGGGGAACCAGTCCGCCCCGGTGCGCATGATGTATTCGTCGTAGGGGATGCCCAGCACGTGTGCGCCGCCGAGCGCGTAGCCCTTGCCGGCGGTGGCCAGCACCGGCGGCGTGCCCACCTCGCCGGGCGGATCGGCGGTGTCCTCGGCGCCGGCCACCCCGAACCCCAGACAGCCGGTGGCGGTGAAGGTCACCGCGGTGGCGGCGACGGCGGCCAGTCGTCTCAGTTCGCCCATCATGCCCCCAATCGGGTGAACGCCCCGGTCCGGTACTGCTCGGCGCAGGCGGCGCGCCGGATCTTGCCGCTGGTGGTGGTCGGGATCGACCCCGAGGCGACCAGCACCAGGTCGGCCACGTTGAGCCCGTGCTGCTGCGAAACCGCGGCGGTGACCCGGGTGTTCAGCTCCCGCAGCCGCTCGGCGTCGCCGCCCGCCGACGCCTTGAGCTCGGCCACCACCACGAGCTGTTCGGTGCCGTCGGCGGCGGCCGCGACCGCCGCCACCCGCCCGCCGGTGATCTCGCCGACGGTGGCCTCGATGTCCTCGGGGAAGTAGTTGCGGCCGCGGATGATCAGCACGTCCTTGCTGCGGCCGACGATGTAGAGCCCGCCGTCGTGGACGAAGCCCAGGTCGCCGGTGCGCAGCCACGGCCCGGCCGGGGTGCCCGGGCCGGGGTCGGTGATGGTGGCGGTGAACCCGCCCTGCTGCTCGGCGGGCTTGTTCCAGTAGCCGCTCGAGACGTTCTCGCCGTGCACCCAGATCTCCCCCACCCGGTCCGGCGGGCACTCCCGGCCGGTCGGGCCGTCGACGATGCGCACCAACGGCTCCAGCGGCAGCCGGTAGCGCACCAGCGCGACACCGCGGCCGGGCCGGCACGGCACTGCCCGGCCGGCACCCAGTTCCTCGGCGTCGAAGTGGCCGGGCGGGTCGGTCTCGCCCCAGCGGCCGGCCGCGACGAACACCGTCGCCTCGGCCAACCCGTAGGCGGGTCGCACCATCTCCGCCCGGAAGCCGACGTGCTCGAAGCGGTTGACGAAGCGCCGCACCGTCTTCGGATCGACCCGCTCGGCGCCGCTGATGATGCCGACCACACCGCTGAGGTCGAGGCCCTCCAGGTCGTCGTCGGTGGTGCGGCGGGCGGCCAGCTCGAACGCGAAGTTCGGCGCCGACGACCAGGCGTGCGGGTTGACCGCCAGCGCACGGATCCAGCGGGCCGGGCGTTCCAGGAACGCCAGCGGGCTCATCAGGTCGGCGCGCCGGCCGAGCAGGATCGGCGCGCACACCCCGAGCACCAGCCCCATGTCGTGGTAGAAGGGCAGCCACGACACCAGGGTGGCGTCCGGCGGCAGCGGGGTCTCGTTGAAGAACTCCCGGGTCAACTGGTCGAAGTTGGCGGTGAGGTTGCGATGGGTGAGCATCACCCCGGCCGGGGTGCGGGTGGAGCCCGAACTGTACTGCAGATAGGCCAGATTCCCGGCCGCCGGCGCGGCCGGCAGCGGCCCGGGCTCGGCGTCGAGGTCGAGCCGGTCCACCTCGAGCACCACCGGGTCGACCGGGGCGTCGGCCACCGCCGCGGCCACGTCGGCGGCCGCGGCCGAGGTGGTGAGCACCACCGCGGGGCCGGTGTCGACCAGCACCGCGGCGACCCGCTCGGTCCCGGCACCGGGCAGCGGCAGCGGCAACGGCACCGCCACCAGGCCGGCCTGCAGCGAGCCGAGGAAGGCCAGCACGTACTCCAGCCCCTGCGGGGCCAGGATCACCGCCCGGTCACCGGGTGCGCCGTGGTCGCGCAGCCGCGCGGCCAGGTTCAGGGTGCGCCGGGACAGCTGCGCCCAGGTCAGTTGCTCGACGGCGCCGGCCGGGTCGCGGCCGAAGTCGGTGCACGTGAAGGCGACACCGTCCGGGCGCAGGCCGGCGCGGCCGTGCAGCATCGACAGGATCGACGACTCCTGGGTGGCCGTCCTGGTGGTGGAAGTCTGGTCTGACGCGGTCACGACTCATCCGAATCTGGTTGTGCGGTCGACAGGGCCGGTGGGCGGGCGGTGCGCCGCGGCGGCGGGCGGGACGGCCACCAGTTGGCCCGGCCCACCAGGGCGGCCAGGGCCGGCACGGTGATGGTGCGGACGATGAAGGTGTCGATCAGGATGCCCGCCCCGATCACGAACCCGCCCTGCACCACCAGTCCGATGCTGGAGAACAGCAGCCCCGCCATGGACGCGGCGAAGATCAGCCCGGCGGCGGTGATCACCCCGCCGGTGGAGCCCAGCGCCCGGATGACGCCGGCCCGCACGCTGTGCGGCGACTCGTCGCGCAGCCGGGACACGAACAGCATGTTGTAGTCCGCACCCACCGCGACCAGCACCACGAACGCCAGCGGCGGCACGCTCCAGTGCAACTGCTGGCCGCCGACGAGCTGGAACACCAGCACGCCCACCCCGATCGCGGCGAAGTAGCTCAGCACCACGGTGCCGACCAGGTACAGCGGCGCGATGACGGCCCGCAGCAGCACCATCAGGATCAACAGCACCACGACGACGGTGGCCGCGATGACGAACCGGATGTCCTGGCGGTAGTAGTCGCGGGTGTCGCGCAGCGCGACCGGGTAGCCGCCGACGGTGATGGTGGCGTCGGCCAGCGCGGTGTTGGGCTGGGCCGAGCGGGCGGTGTCCAGGATCCGGTTGACCTGGTCCATCGCCTCCGGGCTGAACGGGTTGAGCTCGGTCTGCACCAGGTAGCGCACCGACCGGCCGTCCGGCGACACGTAGGCGGCGGCGGCCTTCTTGAAGTCCGGCAGGTCCAGCACCTCCAGCGGGATGTGGAAGCCGGCCTGCGCCGGGTCGGCGGCGTCGGCGCGCATGCGCAGCAGGAAGTCCGAGGCCTCGGCCAGCCCGTTGCCGATCACCTTCATCTGCCGGACGAGTTCGTCCACCCCGCCGGCCACCTCGGCGCTGCCGTCGGCGAGCCGGTGCGCACCGCGCTGCAGCTCGGTCAGGCCGCGCCGGGTGCCGGCCGGGCTGTCCAGCCCCATCGCGTCGACCGCGCGGGTGAGCCGCAGCATCGCGTTGTTGAGCCGCCGGACCGTCGTCTCCAGGCTCTCGGTGTCCTGCACCTCGCCGAGTTCGGTTGCGATGCCGTTGATCTCGTCGAGCCGGCCGTCCTGCTGCGCGGCGAACAGCTTGGCGAACTGGGCGCGGGTGTCCACGCACGCCGGGTTGGCGTCGCAGACCGCGTTGTTCTGCAGCGCGGCCAGCACCGGCCCCACCCAGCCGAACATGTCCCGCATGGTGCGGAAGTTCATCCCGAGCGAGTTCGCCAGCCGGTTGACGCTGGCCACCAGCCGGGCCGCGATCTCGACGTCGCGCACCAGCCTGTCACCGCCGTGCTCGGTGCGGGCCGCCGAGAAGGTGTCGACCACCTCCTGCAGGCTGGGCACGATGGCGTCGAGCTGGGCCCGCACGTCGGCCAGGCTGGCCGCCAGCGCACCGGCGCCGTCCGCGAGCTCGTCGAGTTCGGCGCCGCGCGAGGTGATCTGGGACGACCCGTCGGCCAGCCGGGTGCCGACGATGCCGGCCTGGTAGGTGGCGCGGAACTCGGCCGGCACCTGGCCCAGCGGCCGGGTCACCCCGCTGACCAGCGCGATGTCGGGCAGCTGCGCCACCCGGGCGGCCATCTGCTCCAGGTCGGCCAGCGCCCGCGGGTTGCGCAGGTCGTGCGGCGAGGTGACCAGCACCCAGATCGGCACCGCCCGGCCGATCGGGAAGTGCCGCTCCAGCGCGGCGTACCCGATCGAGCTGGGCGCGTCCGGGTCGACCACCTTGCGGTCGTCGTAGTGGTAGCGCGCCAGCCCGGCCAGCCCGGCCAGCAGCGCCAGCACCAGCAGGCTGCCGACCAGGTGCGGCACCGGCCGGCGCACGATCCGTACCCCGGACCGGCGCCAGAACCGGGCGGTCAGCTCGCGCCGCGGCCGCACCCAGCCGCGCGGGCCGGCCAGCGCCAGGATCGCCGGCAGCAGGGTGAGCGCGGCCAGCCAGGCCACCGCGATGCCGATCGACGCCGAGGTGCCGACGGTGCGGAACACCCCGATCCGGGCGAAGTTCAGCAGCAGGAAGGTCAGCCCGACGGTGGCCGCCGAGGCGGTGATCACCTTGCCGACCGAGATCATCGCCGCCCGCACCGCGTCGTCGGAACCCCGCCCGGCGCGCAGGTAGTCGTGGTAGCGGCTGATCAGGAACACCGCGTAGTCGGTGCCGGCGCCGGCCACGATCGCGCTCAGGAACACGATCGACTGGTGCGACACCCCGGCACCGGTCAGCTCGGAGAACCCGGCCACCGCCGACTGCGCGATGAGCAGTGCCGAGCCGATCGTCAGCAGCGGCAGCAGCATGGTGACCAGGCTGCGGTAGACCACCAGCAGCACGGTGAGCACCAGCACCGCGATGGCGATCTCGATGGGCACCCGGTCGCGTTCGCCGGCCACGGTGAGATCGGCGGCGGTGGCGGCCGGGCCGGTCAGGTACACCTGCAGCCCGCTGCCCGCGGTGGCCAGCCGCACCACCTCGGACACCCGGGTGAAGGACTCGAACGCCCGTGGGGTGCCCAGTTCGCCGGCCAGGCTCACCGGCAGCACCCAGGTGGTCTTGTCCTTGCTGGTCAGAAACGGCCGTAGCTGCGGGGTGGCGACGAAGTCCTGGACCGCCACCACGTCGGTGACGTCGTCGCGCAGCGCGCCGACGAGTTTGCGGTAGGTGGCCTCGTCGGCCGGGGTCAGCCCGTCCTCGTTGATCAGCGCGACGACGAGCAAATCGTCGTTGACGGTCTCGCTGAACGCCTCGGCCATCTGCCGGGCGGCCTGACCGGACGGCGTGTCGGCGGGCAGCACGACCAGCGGGTTTCGCTGGGCCATCTCGCCCAGCGATGGCACCGTCAATGGCAGCGCCACCGCCAGCACGGCCCACACCGCGATCACCAGCCAGGGCCGGCGCACCACGAGTTCGGCCAACGGACGCATGCCGTCTACCCCCGCCGCGTCAGCTCAGGCAACCCGCCCCCACGGCCGGCGGTCGGCGACGTGGCCGCACACCGACCGCATGGTCTGCAGGTACCGGCCCACCGAGTTGGCGGCGACCGGGTTGTCCGGGTGCATGATCGACATGACCGTGCCCTGGCCGTAGCGGAACAGGTAGATGGTGAACTGGTAGGAGTACCGGCCGTCGGGGTAGATGCCGATGTTGTCGGCCAGGCCCGCCTCGGCGGCGGCCAGCACGGCGTTCAGCGGGGCCGCACCGGCGTGGAAGAAGTTGGCCACCGGGAAGTTCGGGCGCGGCCACTGCAGCCAGGGCGCCAGCTCGAGCACCCGGTAGTAGGGCACCTTGGCCATGCCGAGGTTGGAGTCGAAGGACTGCTGCGCCAGCCAGGCCGCCTCCTCGAACGGGGTGGCGCCGATCGGCACGGTGATCGGGATGAGCCCGGTGAACCAGCCCTGGGTCATGAAGTTGTCGGTGGCGCTGCGGGCGTCGCGCGGGGTGAGCCCGTAGTAGGTCAGCGCCCCGGTCAGTTCGTGCTCGACCTGGGCCAGGCAAGCGAACAGGCCGCCCACGAAGCGCGCCCCGGCGGCCGCACAGGCCTCCTCGAAGCGTTCCGTCTCGGCGTTGTCCAGGAGCACCTCGGTGGTCATCACGCTGCGGGTGGCCCCGTCCGGATCACCCAGCGGCAGCGGAAATTCCGGGAACCCGTTGCCGTTGTTCTCGGCGAACTCGATCCAGGCCCGCACCTCCGGGGTGTCCAGGGTGAGGTCGGCGGTGCGTTCCTGCTCGCGCAGGCAGAACTCGTCGTAGCTGCCGGCCTCGGGCAGCGGCACCGGTCCGCCGCCGGCCGCCAGCGCCGAGTACATGCTGTTGGCCTCCATCATCGTGGTGCCGATCAGCGTGGCGTCGCCGTGGATGTGGTCCATGGCGGCGAAGAACGTGAAATGCCGCTCGTGCTGGACGATCCCGAAGGTGAAGCAGCCCCACTCCAGCGGGCTGGGGATGTCCACCGCCAGGGCACGGATCTGGTCCGGGGTCAGCATCCCGTGGTCGACCGGCGCGAACTCGATGTCGTCGGGGTCGGCCAGAGCGTGCCGGACGAACCGGCCGTCGCCGACGTGCTCGAACCAGCTGCGGAAGGTGTCGTGCCGGCGCAGGTAGGCGTTCACCACGCCGTTCATCGCCGCGATGTTGCAGACCCCCGGCACCTCGCAGCTGGTGATGATCTGCCGGGAGAAGCTGCGTCCGGTCTCGGTGCGCTCGTGGTAGTTCCGCAGATGCTGGCGCTGCATGTAGCTGATCGGCACCGGACTCACCGGCGCCCGACGCGCCTTCTCCGCCGCCGCGGGGGTGGGATGCCAGGTCGTCACGACCCCGGGCTGCAGGCTCCACTCCTCGAGCTGGCCGATCGTGATTTTGCCGATACGCAACCCTCATCCCCCTCGCTTCGCGCGGCGTCGTGCCGCACCGACCGGCCCTCGCCCGGCGCATACCGGACATCCGGTAGATGTAGATATTGTCACAGCCGTCAATCAATGCAGGTAACTTCTACACGACCTCGTGGCCGTTGTCATCGCTCATCGGGGGGCCGTAGTCGGTGCGGGCCGGAGTGACCGCAGTGTCGTGGGCAGACCGCAAACGCGTTTGGGAGGGAAACGGCATGGAACACGCCGCCGATCCGGCTGCGACAGCGAACGGGTTCGCGATCATCGGCTACGCCGCGCGGTTTCCCGGCGCCCGGGATGCGGACGAGTTCTGGCGGTTGCTCTCCGACGGCCGCGAGGCGATCTCCGAGGTGCCCGCCGACCGCTGGGACGCCGAGGCGCTGTTCGATCCGGAGCCGGCGACGCCGGGCAAGGTGGTGACCCGCCGCGCGGGTCTGGTCGATGACGTCGCCGGGTTCGACGCGCCGTTCTTCGGACTGTCGGCGCGCGAGGCCCGGCTGATGGACCCCCAGCACCGGCTGCTGCTCGAAGTGGCCTGGCACGCGGTGGAACACGCCGGCATCGCCCCGGCCGCCCTGGCCGGCACCAACACCGGGGTGTTCGTCGGCCTGGCCACCCACGACTACCTGGGCCTGGCCTGCCAGCAGCTGAGCTACCCGGAGTTGGAGGCGCACCTGGCGGTCGGCACCGCCGGCGCGGCGGCGGCCGGCCGGATCAGCTACCGGCTGGGCCTGCAGGGTCCGGCGGTCGCGGTGGACACCGCGTGCAGCTCGTCGCTGGTGGCCATCCACCAGGCCTGCCAGGCCCTCGCGCTCGGCGAGTGCGACCTGGCCCTGGCCGGCGGGGTGAACGTGCTGCTCACCCCGGCGACCATGATCACCTTCTCCAACGCCCGGATGCTCGCCCCGGACGGGCGCTGCAAGACCTTCGACGCCGCCGCCGACGGCTACGTCCGCGGCGAGGGCTGCGGCGTCATCGTGGTCAAACGGCTGGCCGACGCGCTGCGCGACGGCGACCGCATCCGCGCGGTGATCCGCGGCAGCGCGGTCAACCAGGACGGCGCCTCCGGCGGGCTGACCGTGCCCAACGGCGGTTCCCAGCAGCGGGTGATCGGCGAGGCGCTGCGCCGGGCGGGCGTGGCGCCGGGCGACGTGGACTATCTGGAGGCGCACGGCACCGGCACCGCGCTGGGCGACCCGATCGAGGTCCAGGCCGCCGGAGCCGTGTACGGGGCGGGCCGGGATCCGCAGCGGCCGTTGCTGATCGGCTCGGTCAAGACCAACATCGGCCACCTGGAGGCGGCCGCCGGGATCGCCGGCGTGCTCAAGGTGGTGCTGGCGCTCGAGCACGAGACGCTGCCCCGCCATCTGAACTTCACCACCCCCTCGCCGCACATTCCCTGGGAGCGGCTGCCGGTGGCGGTGGTGCGCGATCCGCTGCCCTGGCCGCGCGGGGAGCGGCCGCGCATCGCCGGGGTGAGCTCGTTCGGGTTCGCCGGCACGAATGCGCACGTGGTGCTCGAGGAGGCGCCGCCGCTGCGGGCCCGCCCGGAGCCGGCGCCGGCGGAACCGCGGCCGCGGGCGCTGCTGCTGCCGATCTCGGCGCGCACCCCGGAGGCGCTCACGGCGCTCGCCGGCCGGTACCGGCGGTGGCTGGCCGAGCATCCGGACGCCGGGCTGGCCGAGGTGTGCGCCACCGCCGGCGTGGCGCGGTCGCACTTCGAGCACCGGGCCGCGCTGGTCGTCGACTCCACCGCGGCCGCGCTGGATGCGCTCGACGCGCTCGCCGAGGACCGGCCCGCCCCCGGGCTGCTGCGCGGCGTCTCGCACGACACCCCGAAGACCGCGTGGTTGTTCACCGGGCAGGGCAGCCAGTACCCGGGCATGGCGCGCGAGCTGTTCGACACCGAACCGGTGTTCGCCGAGACCGTGCGCCGCTGCGCCGAGGCCGCCGACGAGATCCTCGAACACCCCCTGCTCGAGGTCATCTTCGGCACCGACCCCGACCTGCTGCGCGACACCACCTACGCCCAACCCGCCCTGTTCGCCGTCGAAATGGGCCTGGCCCGGCTCTGGCAGTCCTGGGGCATCCAACCCGACGTCGTGCTCGGCCACAGCGTCGGCCAGTACGCCGCCGCCTGCGTCGCCGGCGTCCTCGACCTCGCCGACGGCGCCCGGCTCATCGCCGAACGCGGCCGACTGTTCGGCAGCCTGCCCACCGGCGGCCGCATGGTCGCCGTCTTCGGCGACCCCCACCACGTCGAAACCCTGGCCGCCGAATACCCCACCGTCGCCGTCGCCGCCTACAACGGCGCCAACACCGTGCTGTCCGGCCCCGCCGACGAACTCGCCGACGCGGTCAACCGGTTCTCCGAGGAGGGCATCCGCTGCACCTGGCTGGAGACCAGCCACGCCTTCCACTCCGCCCTGCTCGACCCCGCCCTCGACGAATTCGAGCAGGCCGCGAGCCGGTACGAATACAAAGCGCCGCAACGCATCCTGATCGACAACCGGACCGGTGAGGCGCTCGGGGCCGGCGCCCGGCTGGACGCCTCCTACTGGCGCGAGCACGCCCGCCGGCCGGTGCGGTTCGCCGAGAGCGTGCGCACCCTGGCCCGGCTCGGCTGCTCGGTGCTGCTGGAGATCGGCCCGCGCCCGGTGCTCACCGCCGCCGCGGTGGCGGCCTGGCCCGACCCGTCGGCCGCGCCGCGGGTGGTCGCCTCGCTGCGTCCGGGCAGCGACGACCAGCGCCAGATCACCGAGGCCGCGGCCGAACTCTATGTGCTGGGGCGGCTGCCCGACTTCGCCGCGATGCGCCGGCCCGGCGCCCGCATCGTCGACCTGCCCGGCTACCCGTTCGAGCACCGCCGCTACTGGTTCGCCGAGTCGGACCGGGAAGCCGGGCCCGGGCACCAGCCCGCCGGGGCGCGCACCGAGGCGCTGCGGCTGCTCGAGGAGGGCCGCATCGACGAACTCGCGGCCCAGCTCGACGACGCCCCCGGATCGGCCACCCGCGAGGTGCTCACCCGACTGGCCGCCCACCACAACCGCCAGCGCGGCACGCTGACCGTCGCCGAGGACCGGTACCGCTTCGACTGGGTGCGGGCCGCCGGTGCGGCCGGAACCGCCGCCGGACCGGCGGGCTGGGTGCTGGTCGGCGACCGCACCGACGCCGCGGCGGCGGCCGTGCAGACCCGGGGCGAGCCGTACCGGACCGCGCCGCTGCCCGCCTCCGACGCCGACACCGCCGCCCTGACCGAGCTGATCCGTGCGGCCGCGCAACCGGATTCACCGCTGCGGGTGGTGGTGGACGCGTCCGCCGGGACCGCCGAGCCGGGATCGATGCGGGCCCTGCTCGGAGTGCAGCACCGCGTGCTCCCCGGGGTGCGGCGCACCCTCGCCGCGGCCGCCGCGGCCGGGGTGCCGCTGCGGGTCTGGCTGGTCACCCGGGGTGCGCAGCAGGCCGTCGACACCGACCCGGTGGCCCCGGAGCAGACCCTGCTGTGGGGCTTCGGCCGCGCCGCCGCGCTGGAGCTGCCGCAGCTGTGGGGCGGGCTGGCCGATCTGGCCGCCGCCGACGCCGACGAGTGGGCGCGGCTGCTGGAGTGGGCGGCCGCCGGGAGCGAGGACCAGCTCGCCCTGCGCGGCGGCGAGGTCCGGCTGCCGCGGCTGGTGCGGCAGACCTCGGCACCGGCCACCATGCCGCAACTGCGTTCCGACGCCACCTATCTGGTGACCGGCGGGCTGGGCGCGATCGGCCTGGCGATCGCCGAGCGGCTGGCCGCCAACGGCGCCCGGCAGGTGGTGCTCACCGGCCGCCGCGAACCGGACCCGGCCACCCGGGAGCGGATCGCCGAACTCGGCCGGGCCCACGGCTGCGACTTCCGGGTGGAGACCGCCGACATCGGCCGGGCCCAGGACGTGGCCCGGCTGCTGGAGACGATCGCCGCGCAACTGCCGCCGCTGGCCGGGGTGGTGCACGCGGCCGGGGTGAACAGCACGGTGGCGCTGACCGACCTCGACGACACCGAGATCGACCGGGTGTTCGCCGGAAAGGTCTGGGGGGCTTGGCATCTGGCCGAGCTGCTGGACGACCCCGCCGGGCCGCGGCCGGACTTCTTCGTCACCGTCTCCTCCATCGCCGCGGTGTGGGGCGGGGCCGGCCAGGCCGGCTACGCCGCCGCCAACGCCTTCCTCGACGGGCTGGCCGCCCGGCTGCGCGGCCGCGGTGTGGCCGCCGTCAGCGTGAACTTCGGCCCGTGGACCGCCGGGATGGCCGACCCGCAGGCCCGGGTGCTGCTCGAGCAGCGCGGCATCCACGCCCTGCCGCCCGCCGACGCGCTGGCCGGGCTCGGCGATGCGCTCGGCGCCGACGGACCGGCCCAGCGGGTGGTCGCGCGGGTGGACTGGGCCCGGTTCCTGCCGGTCTACCAGCAGACCGGCCGCCGGGGTTTCCTGGCCGAACTCGAGCGCGAACTGCCCGACACCGCCGCCGGCACCGGCCGCACGCCGCTGGTCGAGCAGCTCGCCGCCGCCCCGGCCCGGCAGCGGCGCCGGCTGCTGGTCGAGCACCTGCGCACCGCGGTGGCGCAGGTGACCCGCACCGACCCGGCCCGGATCGACGAGCAGGCGGGGTTCTTCGACCTGGGCATGGACTCGCTGATGGCCGTCGAACTGCGCCGCGACCTCGAACAGGCGCTGGGCCGGCCGATTCCGGTCACCCTGGTGATGGACCACCCGCGTATCACCGACGCCGCCGACTACCTGCTCGGCGAGGTGCTCGGCCTGGCCGGGTCTGATGCCGACACCGACCGCCCCGCCCCCGCGGCGGCGGTGCCCGCCGACGAGCCGATCGCGATCATCGCGCTGGCCTGCCGGTTCCCCGGCGCGTCGGACCCGGAGGCGTTCTGGCGGCTGCTCGCCGACGGGGTGGACGCGATCACCGAGGTGCCGGCCGACCGGTTCGACATCGACGAGTTCTACGACCCGGACCCCGACGCCGCGGGCAAGACCTACACCCGCAGCGGCGGATTCATCGACGGCATCGACGAATTCGATCCGGAGTTCTTCGGCATCTCGCCGCGCGAGGCACTGTGGATCGAGCCGCAGCAGCGGCTGATGCTGGAGACGGTGTGGGAGGCGCTGGAACGGGCCGGCATCGCCCCGGCCGACCTGCGCGGCAGCCGCACCGGGGTGTTCACCGGGGTGGCCGCCAACGAGTACGCCCAACTGCTCGCGGCCGAACCGCTGGAGCGCATCGACCCGCACTTCATCACCGGCAACGCGCTCAACGCGGTCTCCGGCCGGGTGTCGTTCGCGCTGGGGCTGCAGGGCCCGGCGGTCGCGGTGGACACCGCGTGCAGCTCGGCGCTGGTGGCGGTGCACCAGGCCTGCCTGGCGCTGCGCGCCGGCGACTGCGACATGGCGCTGGCCGGCGGGGTGAACGTGCTGCTCAGCCCGACGACGGTGGTCGCCGCCTCACGGGCGCGGATGCTGTCCCCGCAGGGCCGGTGCAAGACCTTCGACGCCGCCGCCGACGGCTACGTGCGCAGCGAGGGCTGCGGCGTGCTGGTGCTCAAGCGGTTGTCCGACGCGCAGCGCGACGGCGACCGGGTGTGCGCGGTGATCCGGGCCAGCGCGGTCAACCAGGACGGTGCCTCCAGCGGCCTGACCGTGCCCAACGGCGGTGCCCAGCAACGGCTCATCGAGACCGCCCTGGCCCGGGCCGGCTGGTCCGGCGGCGACGTGGACTACCTCGAGGCGCACGGCACCGGCACCCCGCTGGGCGACCCGATCGAGGTGCAGGCCGCCGCGGCCGGCTACGGCGCGAACCGGCCGGCCGACCGGCCGCTGCTGATCGGATCGGTCAAGACCAACATCGGCCATCTCGAATCCGCTTCCGGCGCAGCCGGACTCATCAAGGTGGTGCTGGCGCTGCAGCACGGCGTGCTGCCGGCCAGCCTGCACTTCGCCGACCCGAACCCGCACATCCCGTGGGACACCCTGCCGGTGCGGGTGGTCGACGAACCGCTGCCCTGGCCGCAGACCGGCCGGCCGCGTCGGGCCGGGGTGAGCTCGTTCGGGTTCACCGGCACCAACGCCCACGTGCTCGTCGAGCAGGCCCCGCCGGAACCGCCGGCCGGACCGGAGCCGGCGCCGCGACCGGCGCACGTGCTGACGCTGTCGGCCCGCACCCCGGAGGCGCTGACCGCCCTGGCCCGCCGCTACGACGCGTGGTTCGAGGCACATCCGGACGCCGGGCTGGCCGAGGTGTGCGCCACCGCCGGGGCGGGCCGGTCGCACTTCGAGCACCGGGCCGCGCTGGTCGCCGACTCGGTGACCGGGGTGCGGCACGCCCTGGCCGACCTGCTGGACAACCGCACCCGGCCGGGGGTGCTGCGCGGCGAACCCGGCGGGGCGCCGACCACCGCGTGGTTGTTCACCGGGCAGGGCAGCCAGTACCCGGGCATGGCGCGCGAGCTGTTCGACACCGAACCGGTGTTCGCCGAGACCGTGCGCCGCTGCGCCGAGGCCGCCGACGAGATCCTCGAACACCCCCTGCTCGAGGTCATCTTCGGCACCGACCCCGACCTGCTGCGCGACACCACCTACGCCCAACCCGCCCTGTTCGCCGTCGAAATGGGCCTGGCCCGGCTCTGGCAGTCCTGGGGCATCCAACCCGACGTCGTGCTCGGCCACAGCGTCGGCCAGTACGCCGCCGCCTGCGTCGCCGGCGTCCTCGACCTCGCCGACGGCGCCCGGCTCATCGCCGAACGCGGCCGACTGTTCGGCAGCCTGCCCACCGGCGGCCGCATGGTCGCCGTCTTCGGCGACCCCCACCACGTCGAAACCCTGGCCGCCGAATACCCCACCGTCGCCGTCGCCGCCTACAACGGCGCCAACACCGTGCTGTCCGGCCCCGCCGACGAACTCGCCGACGCGGTCAACCGGTTCTCCGAGGAGGGCATCCGCTGCACCTGGCTGGAGACCAGCCACGCCTTCCACTCCGCCCTGCTCGACCCCGCCCTCGACGAATTCGAGGCGTTCGCCGCGCAGTTCGAGTTCCGGCCGCCGACGCTGCCGCTGGTGTGCAACCGCACCGGCGGCGTGCTCACCGCCCAGCACCGGCTCGATGCCTCCTACTGGCGCGAGCACGCCCGCCGGCCGGTGCAGTTCGCCGAGAGCGTGCGCACCCTGGCCCAGCTCGGCTGCACGCTGCTGATGGAGATCGGCCCGCAGCCGGTGCTCACCGGGGCGGCGACCCAGGTCTGGCCCGGCCACATCGCCCCGCCGCGGGCGGTCGCCTCGCTGCGCAAGGGCATCGCCGACCGCCGCCAGCTCGCCGACGCGCTGGCCGCCGCCTACGTCGCCGGGCACCGCCCGGACTTCGCCGCCATCTACCCCGGCCGGCGCCGGGTGGCGGAGCTGCCCACCTACCCCTTCCAGCGCCGCCGGTTCTGGCCCCGGGTCACCGCGACGAGCGTCGACGGCCCGGCCGCATCGGGGCTGCTCGGCAGCGCCAAGGAGCTCGCCTCCGGCGACACCGTGCACACCAGCCGGCTGTCGGTGCACACCCAGCCCTGGCTGGCCGACCACGTCATCTACGGCACCGTGGTGGTGCCCGGCGCGACCTACGCCGCGATGGCGCTGGCCGCGGTGGGCACCCCCGCGCACGTGCGCGAGGTGTTCTTCTACGAGCCGATCATCCTGCCGGACAAGGCATCCCGCGAGGTACAGCTCACCCTGTCGCCGCGCGGCGAGGGCGAGTGGCAGTTCCGGGTGCACAGCCGCCCGTACGGCGAGCGCGGCGCCGCCTGGGCGCTCAACGCCGACGGCGTGGTCGCCGCCGGCGCCGAACCGCCGGTGGTCGACGAGGACATCGACGACCTGCTCGAGCAGCTCGAACCGATGCGCCCGCAGGAGCTGTTCGACACCTTCGCCGCCATGGAGCTGGCCTGGGGCCCGAACTGGTCCGGGTCGCTGCGGGCGCTGTGGGTGGGCGAACACGAGGCGATCGGCGACGTCGTCGTCGGCGACGAACTCGCCGAGCACCTCGGCACCGAGCCGGTGCACCCGGTGCTGCTGGACCTGTGCACCGGGGTGGCGTTCCCGGCCTTCCCGGCGCTGCGCGCCGCCGAGCAGGGCGTGCGCGACCTGTTCCTGCCGCTGCGCTACGGCCGGGTGACGCTGGCCGACCGGATGCCCAAGCGGTTCTACTGCCGGGCCCGCTGGCGCGGCGGCGAGCTGGGCGGCGAGACCCAGGCGTTCGACCTGGAGTTCATCGGCCGCGACGGCCGGCCGCTGGGCGGGATCGAGGAGTTCACCGTCAAACGCGCGCCGCGCCAGGCGCTGCTGCGCGGCCTGGGCGGGGATCCGGCCCGGCTGCTCTACACGGTGGGCTGGCAGGAGGTGCCCGCCCCGCCGGCCGGCGCCGGCCCCGACGGCACCTGGCTGATCGCCGGATTCGACGAGCTCGCCGAGCTGGTGCCCGGCAGCACGGCGATCGACCGGCTGCCGGACGGCCCGCTGCTGGGCGAACTGCTGGCCCGCACGCCCGGCCCGGTGGCCGGGGTGGTGTGGCGGGCCGCCGGCCCGCAGCCCGGCGAGCCGGTGGACCGCACGGCCGCGCGGCTGGAGCAGGAGATCGCCAACCTGCTCGACGCCGTGCACGCCGGCCAGGCGCACGGCGCCCCGGCGGGCGGGCTGTGGATCGTCACCGAGCGGGCGGTGGCCTGCGAGTCGGGCGAGCCGGTCGATCCCGCGCAGGCCGCGCTGTGGGGCCTCGGGCGCACCGCGGTGCTCGAGGATCCCACGCTGCGCTGCCGGCTGGTCGACACCGACGGCAGCCCGGAGGCGGTGCGCCGGCTGGCCGAGCTGCTGGCGGTGCCGCGCACCAGCGGCGACGAGGCGGAGCTGGCGGTGCGCCAGGGCCGGCTGCTGGCGCCGCGGCTGCTGCCCTGGGCCCGCGACGGGCACCTGCCGGTGCCCCGCGACGGCGACTACGTGCTGGCCCCCACCGAGCGCGGCGCGATCGACAACCTGCGGCTGCAGCCGACCGAGGTGCCGGCGCCCGGACCGGGGTTCGTGCAGGTGCGGGTGCAGGCCGCCGGGCTGAACTTCCGCGACGTGCTCAACGTGCTCGGGCTCTACCCCGGCGATCCCGGCCCGATCGGCGGCGACTTCGCCGGCGTGGTCACCGCGGTCGGTCCCGGGGTGACCGGCGTCGAGGTGGGCCAGGCGGTGTTCGGGTTCATGCAGGGCGCGTTCGCCAGCCGGTTCAACGTGCCCGCCCAGCTGGTGGTGCCGCTGCCGGACGGGGTGAGCCCGACCGAGGCGGCCACCCTGCCCGCCGCCGCGCTGACCGCCCGGCTGGCCTTCGACTGGGCGCAGCTGCGGCCCGGCGACAAGGTGCTCATCCACGCCGCCAGCGGCGGGGTCGGCCTGGCCGCGATCCAGCTGGCCCAGCAGCACGGTGCCACGGTGTTCGCCACCGCCAGCACCTACAAGCGCGCCACCCTGCAGCGGCTCGGGGTGAAGTACGTCTACGACTCGCGCACCACGGATTTCGCCGACCAGATCCTGGCCGACACCGACGGCACCGGGGTGGACGTGGTGCTCAACAGCCTCACCGGCGAGGGGTTCATCGAGGCGACGGTGCGGGCCACCGCCACCGGCGGCCGGTTCGCCGAGATCGCCAAGCGCGACATCTGGACCCGGGAGCAGATGGCCGCGGCCCGCCCGGACATCGCCTACGAGATCGTCGCGCTGGACACCGTCACCGCCGAGGACCCCGACCGGATCCACCGGTTGCTGACCGAGGTGGCCGACGGGCTGGCGCGGGGCCGGTGGCAACCGCTGCCGGCCGAGCGCTACCCGCTGGCCGAGGCGCCCGCGGCGTTCCGGCGCATGCAGCAGGCCCGCCACATCGGCAAGATCGTGCTGCAACCGCCCGCGCCGCTGCGGCCCCGCCCGGACCGCAGCTACCTGGTCACCGGCGGGCTGGGCGCGATCGGCCTGCACACCGCCGCGTGGCTGGCCGAGCTCGGGGCCGGCGACATCGTGCTGACCAGCCGGCGCGACGCCGACGAGCAGACCCGCCGCCACCTCGACGAGCTCGCCGAGCGGCACGGCTGCCGCATCCACGTCGTTCCCGCCGACGTCGCCGACGAGGCGGCGGTGGCCGCGCTGCTGGAGCGCATCCGCACCGAGGTGGCGCCGCTGGCCGGGGTGGTGCACCTGGCCGGGGTGCTCGACGACGCGGTGCTGGCCGACCAGCGCGTGGAGCGGTTCGCCACCACGCTGGCGCCCAAAGCCCTCGGCGCGCTGCACCTGGACCGGCTGACCCGCGACGACGAGCTGGACTTCTTCGTGGTGTCCTCGTCGGTGTCGGCGGTGCTGGGCTCGCCGGGGCAGGCCAACTACGCCACCGCCAACGCGCTGCTGGACGGCCTGGTGGCACGCCGGCGCGCCGAGGGCCGGCCGGCCACCGCGATCGACTTCGGCCCGTGGGCCGACGGCGGCATGGCCGCCTCGGAGGCGGCGCGGGCCAACCTCGACGTGCTGGGGCTGGTCGGGCTGGAGCCGGCGGAGGCGCTGCAGGCGCTGGCCGAGGTGCTCGCCGACGGCATCGGGCAGGCCACCGTGGTCAAGGCGAACTGGCAGCGGGCGGCCCGGCTGCTGGGCGGTGCCCGCCCGCCGCTGCTGGACGCGGTGCTGCCGCGCGAGCAGGCCGAGTCGGCCGGCGACAGCGAGCTGCTGCGCCGGCTGCAGGACACCCCGGCCGCCCAGCGGGTCGCGTTCGTCACCGAGTTCCTGCAGCAGGAGGTGCAGAGCTTCCTGCGGTTGGCCCAGCCGCCGTCGGCCGGCAGCCGCTTCCTGGACCTCGGCACCGACTCGCTGATGGCGATCGAGCTGCGCAACCGGTTGCACAGCCAGTTCGGCGGCGCGTTCACCATCGACGCCACCGCGGTGTTCGACTACCCGACCATCGAGCAGCTCGCCGAATACCTCGTCGGCCAGCTTCCCGACGGCACCGACACGCCGCCGGCACCTGCCGGGTGAGCAACATCACAGTCGCACCGCGCCCTCGATTTGACGCCTGTCAACTGCGGTGATGTGCTGTACCGCGGCCCATAACCGCGGTTCGGTCCGGTACCGCTCCACCGCAGGTCGGCTGCCGTCTTGCGCTCAAGTTACCGGGCGGTATAGTTGGGCCAGTTACTGGTGGGTAACTTAGCCGTGAGTACCCAACCGCAGTGGCCGTCTCGTCGAGGAGGAAGTGTGAGCCACTACAAGAGCAACGTCCGCGATCAGGTGTTCAACCTGTTCGAGTTCCTGGGCCTGGACAAGGCATTGGGCCAGGGCGCCTACAGCGACATCGACGTCGAGACCGCCCGCGAGATGCTCAATGAGATGGCCCGGCTCGCCGAGGGGCCGGTCGCCGCGTCCTTCGTCGAGGGCGACCGCAATCCGCCGGTGTTCCACCCGGAGACCCACAGCGTGACCCTGCCCGAGGGCTTCAAGGCCTCGGTGCGCGCCGTGATCGAGGGCGGCTGGGACAAGGTCGGCATCGAGGAGGAGCTCGGCGGCATGCCGATGCCCCGGGCGCTGGTGTGGGCGCTGCACGAGCACCTGCTCGGCGCCAACCCGGCCACCTGGATGTACGCCGGTGGCGCCGGGTTCGCCAGCATCTTCTACAAGCAGGCCACCGAGGAGCAGAAGAAGTGGGCCCAGATCGCCGCGGAGCGCGGCTGGGGCGCCACCATGGTGCTCACCGAGCCGGACGCCGGCTCCGACGTCGGCGCGGGCCGCACCAAGGCCATCCCGCAGCCGGACGGCTCGTGGCACATCGAGGGTGTGAAGCGCTTCATCACCTCGGCCGACTCCGACGACCTGTTCGAGAACATCTTCCACCTGGTGCTGGCCCGGCCCGAGGGCGCGGGCCCGGGCACCAAGGGGCTGTCGCTGTTCTTCGTGCCGAAGTACCTGTTCGACTTCGAGACCGGTGAGCTCGGCGAGCGCAACGGTGTGTTCGTCACCAACGTCGAGCACAAGATGGGCCTGAAGGTCTCGGCCACCTGTGAGCTGACCTTCGGCCAGCACGGGATTCCGGCCAAGGGCTGGCTGGTCGGCGAGGTGCACAACGGCATCGCGCAGATGTTCGACGTGATCGAGCAGGCCCGAATGATGGTGGGCACCAAGGCGATCGCCACCCTGTCGACCGGCTACCTGAACGCGCTGGAGTACGCCAAGCAGCGCGTCCAGGGCGCCGACATGACCCAGATGACCGACAAGACCGCGCCGCGGGTCACCATCACCCACCACCCGGACGTGCGCCGCTCGCTGATGACCCAGAAGGCCTACGCCGAGGGCCTGCGGGCGCTGTACCTCTACACCGCGACCTACCAGGACGCCGCGGTGGCCGAGGCCCTGCACGGGGTGGACGCCGACCTGGCCGAGCGGGTCAACGACCTGCTGCTGCCGATCGTCAAGGGTGTGGGTTCCGAGCAGGCCTACGCCAAGCTGACCGAGTCGCTGCAGACCCTGGGCGGCTCCGGCTTCCTGCAGGACTACCCGATCGAGCAGTACATCCGCGACAGCAAGATCGACTCGCTCTACGAGGGCACCACCGCCATCCAGGCGCAGGACTTCTTCTTCCGCAAGATCGTCCGCGACAAGGG
>ERZ777003.1624-NODE-1624-length-31780-cov-16.704397_pt1 | contig 31780 bp, 27 predicted proteins | sample MGYA00374956_ERZ777003 | MGnify/ENA primary metagenome ERZ777003 (study PRJEB29302, sample SAMN06268252) | bioreactor metagenome | isolation source: Joint BioEnergy Institute, California, USA | place: USA:Joint BioEnergy Institute, California, USA | collected... | reverse complement strand
ACCTCTCGCCGCAAGCGGGGAGGGGTGAGAGGGCTCGCGAAGGAAGGGAGAGACTCTCCCCGCTTGGCTGGGAAGGATAGGAAGGGAAGAGACTTTCCCCACTTGGCGGGAGAAGGAAAAAAGCACTTGGCAGGGAAAAAGCACTTGGCAGGGAAAAAGGAAAATAAAAGAGAGAGCCCTCCCCGGCTTGCGGGGAGGGTTAGGGAGGGGGAACCACTACCCCCCCGACTTGAGCCTTCCAAGCGTCGATTCGATCGCGCGTTCGAGCTTCTCGGCCGCGCCATCGATGGCCAGTGCAAGATTCTCCGCTTGATGGCTCACAGCGATTGGCTGCAAGCCGCCGATGCGCGCCTCCAGCACGCAGCGCTTGTCCTTGTCGCCACCCTTGGCGCTGTTCTCATCACTCAAGTGCACCTCAATGCGGGTGATCCTATCGGCCAAGTGCGATACCGCATCCGCGACCATGGCCTGTACCCGCTCATGCAGGCTCTCTCCGCCTTGAATGTTGCGATCCGTGTTGACGTGTATTTGCATCATCGACTCCCGCATCGTGTCGCGCATCGCAAGATTGCGCGAATGCATCGTAGATGATTGTGCCGCTCTTGTCGGCTATTCACCTTCTCATTTTCTCCCTAGCGCCTCGGTACAAGTCCCACTGACCGCGGGCGGTTCCCTTGCCACAGGGATGCTGCTCGGCAATAGCAGCGACCTACGCATACGCTAACACCACGACTGCGCAGCGAAGCCAAAACGTGTTTAGCTGCGGCATGGCAGGACGCTCCAATTCTCACAAAGTCGTCCCGGCGCCCGACACATTGACGACATCGCCCTCCATTCTCCCCTCACAGCGTTGGTTGGCGCCCCTCCTCTGGATGATGGCGATCGCTGCCTATGCGGTGCTCGTGTCGGGTCTTGCTGGCCGCACCGCTGGGTCCGAGCTTACGAACCTCGCTCGCACGGTGAGCGCGGCTGTGACAACGCTCGGGTGTCTTCAGGCCAGTCGCAGAGTCAACGGCTATCTAAGGCGTGCATGGTTGCTGTTCGCTCTGGCGTACGCGACCTGGCTGATCGGCGAGCTCATCTGGGTTTGGCAGGAGTTCTTCCGAAAGATCGCGGTGCCGTTTCCCAGCACGTCCGACGTGTTCTACGCCGCATTCGGATTGGTGTCGATCCTCGCCTTGTTCGCGCTGCGCGATCCCAGTGTCAGTCGACCGCTCACGCCTCGCATCCTCGGTAATCTCGGGCTGATCGTCTGTAGTCTCGCCGTCGGAGTGGTAACGGCACTCTTCGAGCCGATCGCCAACACACCTCACGAGCTTGCGTACGTGGGCATCGTGGTGGCCCAAGCGCTCAGCTTCATGCTTGCCTTCGTGCTTTCAGTTTATTTCCTGTGGTCACACCGCTGGGGACTGGAAACAGCACCGTTGATTCTCATCGTGCTCAGCTACGCGGTCCATGGTGGAGTATCGCTTCTTTACATGCGTGAGCTCATTCTGGGCGAGTTCGACGCAAGCCACTATCTCAACGCCGTGTGGCTCGCGCCGTTCGCATTGATGCACCTTGCGAGCCGCGCGCAAACGCGGATCGCGGCCGGAGCTTCCACAGTGCCGGCCGAAGTGCTCGAAGCGCGCGAAGGGCACATCGAAGCGGTCCTTCCGGGACTATTACTACTCGCGCTCGTCGTTGGAGCGATTGGTTTTCACGAGCAGCTGTCGCCACGTGTGCTCGCGATCGATGCGGCCTTGCTGGTGGCATTCGCGCTCATCATGCTGGTGCGAGAGAGCTGGATCTACACCCGGGAGCGCCGGCTCAGGCTGCACCTGGAACGATCCAACGCAGAGCTGCAACAGGCTCGCATCGGCCTGGAGCACACCATCGCGGAGCTGCGCGAGACCGAGGAGCTGTTAAGGATCACCGCGAGCACGGGCAATGTCGGGCTTTTCAAGATCGATCTGACGAGCCACAAGGCGCACTTCTCGCCGGAGTGGAAACGATTGCTGGGCTATGGCGAGCACGAGATCGGCGATGACGAGAAGGAATGGTACAGCCGTCTGCATCCGGACGACGAGCCACGCGTTCGTGCATGGATCAACGAAGTGATCGCCGCACCGAGCTCCGCTGACGAGCTCGAGATCAGGCTACGCCACCGTGACGGGCAATACCGGTGGTTCCTCATGCAAGCCACCGTACGCTGCGACGAGGCAGGCAACCCTCGGTTGCTGCTCGGATCGCACGTCGACATTACGCGTCTCAAGGCCGCCGAAGCCGCGCTGCGTGCCAGCGAGGCGCGCTACCGTTCGTTGGCCGAACAACTCGAAACGCGAGTGGCCGAGCGCACCGCCGAGCTGCAGGACGCCTACAACGAGCTGGAAAGCTTCGCCTATGCGGTGTCGCACGATCTCAAAGCGCCGTTGCGCGCAATCGATGGATTCAGTCACTTGCTCGTGGAAAGCGCTCAGGACAAATTGAGCCCCATGGAGCTCGAGTACGTGCAACGAGTGCGCCGCGGCGCACTGCGAATGGCAGAGCTCATCGACGGTCTGCTTGCCTATTCTCGGGTCGAGCGCCGCAAGCTCGAGCGTCAGGAGGTTGCTCTGCGCAGCCTCATCGATGAGCTCGTCAACGAGATGATGCAGATCACTCGTACCCACGCGGTCGACGTTCAAGTCCACGTGCCCGATATCAAGGTGCACGTCGACCGCGAGGCGCTGCTGATCGTGCTGCGCAACTTGTTGGACAACGCCATCAAGTTCACGCGCGACGTACCCATGCCGAGAATCGAGATCAGCGCCGAGGTCGTTGGCGAACGTGTCGTGCTGCGGGTGCGCGACAACGGCATCGGTTTCGATCAGACGTATCACGATCAGATCTTCAGTATCTTCCAGCGCCTGCACGCCAACGATCGTTACGAAGGCACGGGTATCGGTCTGGCGCTCAGCCGCAAAGCGGTACAGCGCATGCAGGGACGTCTGTGGGCTGAAAGTGCACCCGGGGAGGGCGCGACGTTCTTCGTCGAGATACCCATGGGGTAAGGCTCGGGCCGTGAGGCTTGGGCCTCGGGAGTGCCCACCTGCCTACCAGCTGCAGCCTACAGCCCAAAGTCACGCATGATCTCGCGCGCAGCGTTATGGCCAGGCGCGCCCGTAACGCCGCCGCCTGGATGCGTGCCAGAACCACACATGTATAAGCCGGGAATCGGCGAACGATAGTGTGCATAACCCAGCATGGGCCGCGCCGAGAAGAGCTGATCGAGACTGAGCGCGCCGTGGAAGATGTCCCCACCGATGAGGCCAAACGTGCGCTCGAGATCGAGGGGACTGAAGGTTTGGCGTGCGATCACGGACTGTTTGAAGTTGGGCGCATACCGATTCACGGTTTCGATCATCAGATCGGCGACGCGGTCACGGTGAGCGTCCCAGGACGCGCCGTCGGGCAACACAGGTGCGACGTGCTGACAGAAAAGGCTCGCCACATGCTGGCCGGGCGGCGCCAGTGAATCGTCGAGCGTGGAAGGGATCAACAGCTCGATGATCGGCTGTCTCGACCAGCCGCTCGTGCGGGCATCGAAGTACGCCTGCTCCATGTAGCGCAGCGACGGGGCGAGAATGATGCCTGCCGTGTGATGTGGCGCCCGCGCTTTGCCCGGCAGACAAGTGAAATCGGGTAGCTCCGTCAGCGCCACATTCATGCGAAACGTACCGGATGCACAGCGCCAGGTCCGCATGTGCTCGAGAAAGGCACGCGGCAGTGCTGCCGCATCCACGAGCTGCAAGAAGAGCAGCTTCGGATTCAAGCTGGACACCACGGCCCGTGCGCGGAATACCTTGCCGTCCGTGGTCACGGCACCAACGGCCCGATGCTTCTCGATGATGACCTCGCGTACCTCGGCGTTGATGCGGATGTCGACGCCGCGCGCAGCACAGCAACGCGCCATCGCCTGCGTGATCGCGCCCATGCCGCCGATGGCATGGCCCCACACACCCTTCTTGCCATTCACCTCACCGAACGTGTGGTGAAGCAACACGTAGGCAGAGCCTGCCGCGTACGGGCTCGTATAGCTCCCCACGATGCCATCAAAGCCGTACACTGCTTTGATTGGGTCGCTCTCGAACCATTCGTCGAGATAGTCTCCGGCCGAGCTCGCAAACAGCTTCAGCAGCGCCTGTCGCGATGGCAGGTCGAGCTTTGCGATACGCCGACCGAGTGCGCCGGCACGAATGAGCTCGCCGAGTGCTGCACGCCAGTCACCTTCCACGACGTTCGGTGGGGTCTCGAGCACAGTGGCTCGCAACACATCACCTATTCGCTCGAGCTGTCTGGAGTAAGCGTCCAGACGCTCCGCATCTCGCGCCGAGAACTTCGCGACCTCTGCGTAGGTCATCCCTGGGCCCACCGCGAGATAGCGTCCGTCTTCCGTCGGAAGAAAATTCGAGATCTCGCGCTCGACAATACGCAGTCCGTAGCGCGCAAGCTCGAGATCGCGAATGACCTTGGGCTGAAGCAGCGAGACCGTGTACGAGGCGACCGAGTTGCGAAACCCTGGATGGAACTCTTCGGTTACCGCCGCACCCCCGACAATGTGACGGCGCTCGAGCACGATGACCTTAAGGCCGGCCGCAGCCAGATAGGCCGCACACACGAGACCATTGTGCCCGCCTCCGATTACTAGAACATCGCACGTCGTGGACATGGAATGATGATACTAGGCTGTAGGCTGTAGTGATGGGCTCGGGGTTCGGGACACGGGTCTCGGGCCGGGGTTTCCACAGCCTAGAGCCCAAGTGGAGCGGTCGAGAGAAAAGCAATCTGATTGGATACTTAGAGTCGCCGTAAGCAGCAGGTTGTAGACTGTGGACCATGCCCCAGCCCCAAGCCTCATGCTGGAGGAATGCTATGAGGACCGCGCTCACCATCCTGCTCGCAACGCTCGCTGTTGCACATGCACAGGCTCAGTCGCATCGGCTCGTCAAGAAGTGGGAGTCGGAAGCCAGGCTCAAAGTGCCGGAATCCGTGTACGTCGATCGTGAACGAGACGTGCTCTATGTCTCGAACATCGATGGCGAGCCGTGGGGCGACGACAAGCAGGGATCGATCGGGAAGCTCAGCATGGACGGCGAAATCGAGAGTGTCGACTGGGTGACAGGGCTGAGCGCTCCCAAGGGCATGGCGCTTGTCGGCAATCAGCTGTTCGTCGCCGATTTGCAGCACGTTGTCGTGATCGATGTCGACAAGGGCGCAATCGTAAAGCGCATTGCCGTGCCTGGCGCACAAGGGCTCAACGATGTCACCGCCGCTGCAAACGGCACGGTGTACGTCTCCGATTCTGCGGAGAAGAAGGTCTTCGCCATCGAGGACGAGGTTGCGCGGGTGCACCTCGAGAATCTCAAAGGCCCGAACGGGCTGCTCTACCATCGCGGTTCATTGCTCGTGCTCGACAGCGGCGGCGTGTATCGTGTCACCGAAACACGCTCCCTTGAACCGATAGCGACTGGCATCGAAGGAGCACTGGACGGGATCGAGCCAGTCGAAGCTGACGAGTTTGTCGTCTCGACCTGGCAAGGCACCATCCATTACGTCAAGGGAGACGGCACCCACGAGCTCTTGCTCGATACGCGCGCGGAGAAAATTAACGCCGCCGATATCGGCTACGATCCACGCACGCGCGTGATCTATGTACCGACGTTCTTCAAGAACAGCGTCGTTGCATACGAGCTAGAGTGAAGCCTGGTTTCGCCATTCCCACTCCCTCATCACGTATCCGGCGACACCTGAATCAGATCCTTCTGATACAGCGCCGCCAAGGCGGATCGAATCTGATCGTACTTGTGCTCCCCGAGCACGCGGCACAACGAGTCGACCGTTTGCGGTGTCTCGAGCAACTCCCACAACCGCTGCGTCTCGGCCGCGCTCAGGCTGCCATCGTGACGGATCGCGCTCAGAACGGCTTGCTCGCTGGTACGATCTCGAAGCGCCTCGGGAGTACGCACATACGAGGTGGTCGGAATGATCTCGGTCATGTTGGGCTGCTCTCAACACATAGACAAGACGACATTACACAGGTTTCCTCGTCTCGGGGAAGGAAGGAAATACGGGAATGGAGCAAGCTGGCTAGGCTGTAGGCAGTAGGCTGTCGGCCAGTACGGGACCTGCGGTTCGCTAGGTTAGTGCCGCTGGACCTTGGACGCTGGGCCCTGCCGGGGGACACGCGCACTTGTAGGCAAGCCCCAGCTCCAGTCTCCCGCCTCCAGTGCAATCATTCGGCCCTGCCTGCACGAAGCGCACCACCCCGCTTCCCGGGAACGTTGTGCATTCATCGTGCAACGTTACAAAATCGCCCAGCGAGGCAGCGACCCTGCTCTTGGACCAACCCTCAATTCACCGCTCAACGATGCGTTTGTTGCTGATCGAAGATCATCGCGATATCGCCGCCAACATCTCCGAGTTTTTCGAGGCGCGCGGCTCAACCGTGGATCATGAGGTCGACGGCGATGCCGGCTTGCGCAAGGCGCTCACGGGCTCCTATGACGCAATCGTGCTGGACCTGATGCTGCCCGGGACGGATGGCCTGTCGATCTGCCGTCAACTGCGCCAAGCCGGCCGTACTCACGTGCCCGTGCTCATGTTGACGGCAAAGGATCTTCTCGAGGACAAGATCGAAGGATTCGAAGCCGGTGCTGACGACTATCTCGTCAAACCTTTCTCGCTGGCCGAGCTGGAGGTGAGGCTCAAGGCGCTCGTGCGTCGCGCGAGTATGCCGCACACTGCGCGCGTGCTGACAGTGGCCGATCTCACCTTCGATCTGGATACGCTCGAAGCGCAGCGCGGCGGCGAACCCGTGAAGCTCAATCCCACGACGCGTCGCATCTTGATGCTGCTCATGCAAAACTCTCCCCGTGTCGTGACACGCGCGGAGCTCGAGCGCGAGCTGTGGGGCGACAACCCGCCGCAAGGCGATTACCTGCGCGCCCACATGCACGCGCTGCGCACCGCGATCGACAAGAACTTCCCAGTCAAGCTGCTGCACACGATTCATGGCACGGGTTATCGGCTCTCTGCGGATCCGCCTCGTTGAGCGCTTAACGACACGGTTGACTCGGCTCAGTCTGCGTGCCCGCATCGCGGGCACGATGATCGCGCTCATCGCCGTCGCCGGCATGGTGCTGAGCGCATGGGCCTATCTCGCCGACGAGCGTTTGAAACGCAACATCACGTTCGATTTGCTCTCTGAGGAATTGATTCACTATGAGCAACGTATGCGTGTCGATCGTGGTGCCCAGCCGCTGCGCTCTGCCCGCCTTCGCATCTACCGCTCGAGCGACCTCGCAGAGTTGCCGCGCCACATCGCGATTCTCAAGCCGGGCGAGATGCATCGAGTCCGTTCCGACGGCCGCCTGCTCGACGTGCTCGTGCGCGACGGCGATTTCGGACGCTTGTACATCACCTACGACGTCACGACACACGCGCGGCAGGAGCTGATCGCCATCCTCGTACTCGTGCTCGGCGTTGCAGCGATCGTGCTGCTCGCCGGCCTGGCGGCCACGACGATCTCGCGTCGGCTCGTCGAACCGGTCACTGCGCTTGCCAATCGTCTGTCGCAGATCGATCCGAAGGAACGGCACGTACGTATCGCTGGAGAATTCGCGGGCAACGAGCTCGAGCCGATTGCGCGGTCGATCGATACCTTCCTCGAGCGGCTCGACGGCTTCGTCGAGCGCGAGCAGTCGTTCACGGCGACCGCGAGTCACGAGCTGCGCACGCCGCTTGCGGTCATGCGCGGCGCGGTCGAGCTGCTCGAAGCGCACGCTGCAGAACGCCCGGCGGCGGCAAAAGCGCTCGCGCGCATTCAGCGGGCAGTGCGCGACATGACGGAGTTCACCGATGCACTGCTGGCACTCTCACGTGAGCGCGACACGCACACGAGCTCGGATGTTCAGTGCGATGTGCGTGCCGTGCTCGCACGCGTGGTCGAGGATCAACGCAGCGTCGCCACAGACAAGCACATCGTCCTGGACGTGCCACCTGATCATGAGCTGAAAGTCGCGGCACCAGAGAGCATGGTCGCCATGACGGTCAGCAATCTCGTGCGCAACGCGGTCCGACACGGCAGTGGCTCGGAGATTCGCTGCGAGATTCGCGGCCGCGATCTCATCGTAAGCAACGCCGGCACCTTGCCGACGAGCGATCCGCTGAAAGCACCGGTGCGCTTCACCACCCATCCGGCCGGACACGGCATGGGCCTGTACTTGGTCCGCCGCATCTGTGAGCGCTACGGCTGGTCGATCCGACTCGAGAACACGCCTTCTGGCGTGCAAGCGACGGTTGAGTTCTAGTGGGCGCTGAGCTCTGGCTAGCAGTGCGCGCTCACGTTTTCCATGTTTTGCACACGATCCGCAGCAACGTTCATGTGTGCACCGTGCGCGTGCGAGAGTCGGGACTTGACACGCCTAACGATCGTGTACGGGACTGTACGCTTCGAGTGGATCTTGCCCACCGCCCAGAGCGCAGCGCCCAGCACCCTCTAGATACGCGAAAGCATCGATCGCGTTGCACGAAACGAGCGCGCCAGCGCTTGCGAAGTAGCGGTCAGATCACGGTCGCTGGGGGTAAGGTGTGCTAGCATTCGCCCCCCAAGTTCTTTCCCGTCTTTCGGAGTTTCGTCGATGGCGACTGCGGTCAAGCTGAACGTGCCCCCTCAAGGGGAAAAGATCACCATTAAGGACGGCAAGCTTTCGGTGCCCGATCAGCCGATCATTCCGTTCATCGAAGGCGATGGCACCGGTCCAGACATCTGGCGTGCTGCTGTACGAGTGCTTGATGCAGCGGTGGAGAAAGCCTACGGCGGTAAGCGCAAGATCCAGTGGATGGAGATTTACGCTGGCCAGAAGTCGAAGGATCTATTCGACACGTGGCTGCCCGACGAGACTGTCGAAGCATGTCGGGAATACTTGGTCTCCATCAAAGGTCCGCTGACGACACCTGTTGGCGGCGGCATTCGCTCGCTCAACGTCGCCTTGCGTCAGATGCTCGATCTGTATGTCTGTCTGCGGCCGGTGCGCTGGTTCAAGGGCGTGCCTTCGCCCGTGAAGACGCCCGAGAAAGTCGACATGGTGATCTTCCGCGAGAACACTGAGGACATCTACGCCGGCATCGAGTTCGAAGCGGGATCGCCTGAGAACAAGAAATTCCTGGAGCTGTTCAAGGAGGCGTTCCCGAAGTACTACGAGAAGATCCGCTTCCCGAACACCTCGGGTATCGGCATCAAGCCGGTGTCGCAAGAAGGGACTGAGCGGCTCGTCCGTGCGGCGATCCAGTACGCGATCACAAACAAGCGCAAGAGTGTCACGATCGTGCACAAGGGCAACATCATGAAGTTCACCGAGGGCGCCTTCCGCAACTGGGCGTACGCGCTCGCCGAGAGAGAGTTCCCCGAGCAGACATATACGTGGGCTCAGTGGGAACGGACGAAGGCCGAGAAGGGCGAGCAAGCAGCGAACGCCGAGCAGGAGGCCGCCAAGAAGGCCGGCAAGATCATCGTGAAAGATGCAATTGCCGACATCACCTTGCAGCAGGTGCTGACGCGACCGGACGAGTTCGACGTGATCGCGACGATGAACCTGAACGGCGACTACTTGTCCGACGCGCTCGCGGCGCAAGTCGGCGGCATCGGCATCGCGCCGGGCGGCAACATCAACTATGTCACCGGCCACGCCGTGTTCGAAGCGACGCACGGCACGGCGCCGAAGTATGCGAATCAGGACAAGGTCAACCCTGGCTCGGTGATCCTCTCGGGCGAGATGATGCTGCGCTACATGGGCTGGACCGAGGCAGCCGACGCGATCATCGCTGCGATGGACAAGACCATCAGTCAGAAGATCGTCACCTACGACTTTGCACGGCTGATGGAAGGCGCTAACGAAGTGAAGTGCAGCGAGTTCGCCAACGCTCTGATCCGCAATCTGTGAGAAATCTGCGGGGCTGCAGCGGACAGTCCGAAAGCTCGGGGCGCTAAGCGCCCCGAGCTTTCTTGTTTATGCGCAGGGACGTGCCCGTTGAAATCTGGCCAGACTTGCCCCATCGTGAGGCGATGCCGCGCCCCGTTGCGTCGCGCGCCCGCCGTTCGAGCACGGATTCGCGGCAGCCATCACCTGCGAACCGCATCCTTCGCTAGCGGCCATGCAACGAGTCTTCATCGCCATCGGCATATTGATCATTCTGATCGGGATCGCTTGGCCTTGGCTGTCCAAGCTGCCGCTCGGCAGGCTGCCCGGTGACATCGTCGTGGAGCGCCCCGGCTTCAAGTTCTTCTTTCCCATCACCACGATGATCCTGGTGAGCATCGTGCTGTCGGTGCTGATGTGGTTATTCAGGCGGTGACCTGAGGCTGTGCAGGCAATGGAGGTGTGCCGCGCTTGGGGGCGTTGTCCCAGACCCGCGCCCAGAGCTCGCGCCGAGCGTATCTACCCGCACGCCGCTGCGAGCGCTCGATCCAAGTCTGCGAGCAGATCCGCCTCGTCTTCCAGCCCTATCGAGAGGCGCATGGTTCGATGCGTCACCGCCGCCCACCGGCGTTCCTCTTCGTTCAAGCCGCGGGGCATCATCAGCTGGCCGGGCTGCACCAGGGACTCCGTCGAGCCGAGGCTTGCGGAGATGGTGAAAAGTTGCAGCGTGTCGGCAAACTTCACCGGGTCGGCTCTCGGTGCCAGCTCAAATGTCACGACGGCACCGAAATCCTTCATCTGTCGTGCGGCGAGCGCATGTTGAGGATGCGATGCCAGTCCAGGATAGAGCACGCGCTCGACGACAGGATGACCCTCGAGAAAACGCGCGACGGCATGGGCGGTGCGCACTTGCCGCTCGATGCGCACGAAATAGGTCTTGAGCCCGCGCTGGATGAGGAAGGCTGCGTGCGGATCAAGCGTCGCGCCGAGCACCACAAAATCGCGCTCCATCGAAGACAGCAGCTTCCTCGAGCCGATCACCGCCCCGCCCATCACATCGCCGTGCCCCGCCGCGAACTTCGTCAGGCTGTGCACGTATAGGTCGACGTCAAACTCGCCGTGGTTGTGAAAACCGGCGAAGGTGTTGTCTAGTACCGTCAGCGCATTGTGTGCACGCGCTACCGTCGTGATGCGCTCGATGTCGGCGATCTTCAACACAGGATTGCTCGGCGACTCGAACACGACGAGTCGTGTCGGCCTGCTTGCAAGCGTGCGCTCGAGCGCTGCCGCATCTTCGATGGACAACATCGTATGCTCAATACCGAAACGTGCCAGAAGGCGGCGTACCATGTAGCGCGTCGGCTGATACATCTCGGCGAACAGAACGACGTGATCGCCCTGCTTCAACAGCGCAAGCAGCGTCAGGTTGACGGCCGCCACGCCGGAAGCCGTCAGCAGACACGCTTCGCGGCCTTGCAGCTCGGCGAGAGTCTGCGCGAGCTGCGTGAGCGTGGGATTGGAAACGCGCGAATAGACATAACCGTCGCGCTCGCCACGATCGAGCTTTTCGCTTTCGCCCACGCTGTCGAACGTGAACTTCACCGACTGGTAGATCGGCGCGACGAGCGGACGATTGTCCGCGGGCACGTTCACTCGCGGAGGATGATTGACACGCGTCGGACCCTTCATCGGCTCTGCAGGCTTAGTTGTAGGCTGTAGCCGAAGCTAACGCTGAGCGCTTGCGCGAGCAAGCCTCGGATCGCTGCGGGGCGCGCGAGGGATGGGACTTGGGAGTTGCCGCGCTTCGCGCCGCTTACATGCCTCCAGCCTCGGGCCCCTACCCTCACTGCCGCGGACCCGCCGCCGCAGCAGCCTGCCAAGCGGCGCGCATTTCCAGCTCTCGCTTGCGTTCCTGACGCGCCATCAGCACGCCTGCCGTCACGACGAAGACGGTGACGATGCCCACCATGATGGTGGCGAGCGCATTGATCTCCGGCGTGAGACCACGCCGCACCGTCGAGAAGATCATCATGGGCAGCGTGTTCGTGGTCGGCCCCGCGGTGAAGCTCGCGATCACGAGGTCGTCGAGCGACAAGGTGAACGCGAGCAGCCAGCCTGAGATCAGCGCCGGCGCGATGAGCGGCAACGTGATCACGAGGAACACCTTCGCTGGCCGCGCGCCCAGATCGAGGGCTGCCTCCTCGAGCGATTCATCCAGCATCGACAACCGCGATTGCACGACGACCGTGACGTAAGCCATGGTCAACGTCGTGTGCGCAATGGTGATCGTGCTGAACCCGCGCGCGTCCGGGAACAACGGCAAGGGCGCGAACGCGACGAACAACAGCAGCAGCGACAAGCCAGTGATCACCTCCGGCATCACGAGTGGCGCGGTCACCATGCCGGCGAACAACGCGCGCAGGCGGAAACGGCCGAAGCGGCTCAGTGCGAACGCCGCCATCGTGCCCAGGACCACGGCAATCGTCGCTGTGACGGCTGCGATGCGGATGCTGAGCCAAGCGGCTTCGAGCATGCGCTCGTTGCTCAGGAGCGCTCGATACCACTTGACCGAGAAGCCGCCCCATACAGTCACGAGCTTGGACTCGTTGAAAGAGAACACGATCATCGAGAGGATCGGCACGTACAGGAACGCGAACCCGAAGACGAGCGCGCTCAGCAAGAAGATCGAACGTCTCTGGTTCATCACCGCGCCGCTCCAAAGGTCTCCCGCGCCTGCATGCGCTGAAAGATCACGATCGGCACCACGAGCAGCAGCAACAAAGCGATGGCGACCGCACTTGCAACCGGCCAGTTGCGATTGGCGAAGTACTCATCCCATAGCACGCGGCCGATCATGAGCGAGCTCGTCCCGCCGAGCAGACGCGGGATCACGAATTCGCCGACCGCCGGAATGAACACGAGCATCGAGCCGGCGATGATGCCCGGCCGCGAAAGCGGCAACGTGATGCTCAAGAACGCGCGGAACGGCCGACACCCGAGGTCGACTGCCGCCTCGAGCAGCGACGGGTCGTGCTTCTCGAGATTCGCGTACAGCGGCAGGATCATGAACGGCAGGTATGAATAGACGATTCCCACATACATGGCGAAGTCGGTCTGCAGCATCACGATCGGCTCGCGCGTGATACCCAGGCTCATCAGCACTTGGTTGATCACGCCTTGATTGCTGAGCAGACCGATCCACGCGTACACGCGCAGCAAGAACGACGTCCAGAACGGCAGGATCACGAGCATCAGCAACGTGTTGCGCCAGCTCGGGCTCGCGCGTGCGATCGCATACGCCATCGGATAGCCGATCAGCAGGCAAAAGATCGTCGAGATGAAGGCAACCTTGAGCGAGCTGAGGAACGCCTGCACGTACAGCGAGTCGCGCAGCAAGAACAGATAGTTGCCGAAGCTGAGCTTGATCTGCAGATACTGCCCCTCCACCCACTCGAACAGCGGCGTATACGGAGGCGAGCCGAGCCAGCGCGTCTCGGCAAAGCTGATCTTCAACACGATCAGGAACGGGACCAGGAAGAACAGCAGCAGCCAAATCGTCGGAATGGCAATGACGAGCGTGCGGCCGGTCACGCCGGCGCGCCGCAGCAGCCCCGCCGAGGCCCGGTAAGGATAAGAAGAGACGATCACGGCCAGCACCGCTTCCAGCGCGGAGATCAGACGCTGGCCGAGACTGACGTAGCTTGGGTTGGCCATCGCAACAGCTCAGTCGACAGTGGGACGGTTGGCAGTTGACGGTCAGAAAGGCACGGCAGCGCTGTTTCGTGTCGCGGACGCGCGTGGCTGATCGTCAACTGTCAAACGTCCGTCGTCATTCGGTCACGACGACGGCGGCCGAGTCGCTCCAGCTGACCCAGACGCGCTCGTCCCAGCTGAAGCGATCGTCGGCATGCCGATGTGTATTCGGCTGTGTGACGCGCACGCGCTTGCCCGAATCGAGCTCCACGATGTAGATGGAGATGTCGCCCATGTAAGCGATCTCTGTGATGATGCCGCTTGCCTTGTTGTGCTGACCGGGCGGCTCCTCGCGCGACAGCACCATCTTCTCGGGGCGAATCGCTGCCCACACGAGCGCATCCGGCGCCGCGCTCACGCCGTGCCCGACGTACAAGGTACCGCCGAGATCGTGCGAATCGATCGTGACGTGATCAGGCTCGTCCTCGACGAGGCGTCCTTCGAACATGTTGACGTTGCCGATGAACTCGGCAACGAAACGCGAGTTCGGGAACTCGTAGATCTCGTACGGCGTCCCGACCTGCACGATGCGCCCTTGATCCATCAGGCCGATGCGCGTGGCGAGCGTCATCGCCTCTTCCTGATCGTGCGTGACAACGATGAAGGTCACGCCGAGGCGCTCCTGAATGTTCACGAGCTCGAACTGTGTGTGCTCGCGCAGTTTCTTGTCGAGCGCACCGAGCGGCTCGTCCAGCAACAGCAGCTTGGGACGCTTGACGAGCGAACGCGCCAATGCGACGCGCTGACGCTGTCCACCCGAGAGCTGATGCGGCTTGCGTTTCTCCAGCCCGTTCAATTTCACGATCGACAGCATCTCGGCGACGCGCTCTTCGATCTCCGCACGCGGCAAGCCTTCCTGCTTGAGACCGAACGCGACGTTCTGCTCGACGGTCATATGGGGGAAGAGCGCGTAAGACTGGAACATCATGTTCACCGGGCGTTCATACGGCGGCACGCCTTCCATCGGCACACCGTCGATGAAGATTCGGCCGCTGGTCGGCTGCTCGAAGCCGGCAAGCATGCGTAACAGCGTCGTCTTGCCGGAGCCGGAGCCGCCCAGCAGACAAAAAATCTCGCCACGATAGATGTTCAGGGAGACGTCGTTGACAGCGACGAACTCCCCGAACTTCTTCGTGACGTTCTCGATTCGGACATACGGCTGCGCCTTGGGATCGAGCCAAGGTGCATCGCGCTCATCGGGATGCGCAGACATCTTCGGCGTCAACGTCCAGTCACGAAGCGCGTCCACAGACGCGTCATGATGCGAGTGGTCTCCTCGGTATCCGCAAGATCCGGCGCTAGCACTGCCATGATCTCGGGAGGCGGATACACGGCCGGATCGTTGCGCAGCTCTTCGTCGAGAAGCTCGGTGGCAGCCTTGTTGCCGTTCGCGAACTTCGTGAAATTGCTGGCCGCAGCGATCACTTCCGGACGCAACATGTAGTTGATGAACTTGTGCGCGTTCTTCGGATGCGGCGCGTCCGCCGGAATCAGGTAACTGTCGAACCAGATGATCGAGCCTTCCTTGGGGATCACGTACTTGATGACTTGCCCGGTGTTGTTCTCCCTGGCCCGATCGCGCGCCTGCAGGACATCGCCGCTGTAGGTGACGGCCAGGCAGATCTCGCCGTTCGCCAGATCGGCGATGATCCGCTGGGTGTCGATGTAGCGCAGGTACGGGCGAATCTTCATCAATGCTTCGCTCGCCGCCTGGAGATCCGCCGGATCCTGGCTGTTCGGATCCTTGCCCAAAGCAGCCAAAGCCATCGTGAACATCTCGGTCGCCGAGTCGACCACGGCAACACCACACTTCTGGAAGTTCTTGATCACGTCGGGATCGAACACGAGCCGCCAGCTGTCGACCGGTGCGTCCTTCATGGCAGCCTTGATCTTTTCCTCGTTGTAGCCGATGCCGGTCGTGCCCCACATGTGCAGCACGGCGTGTTCGTTGTTCGGGTCCTGCAGCGCGAGGCGCGCCTGGATGTCCGGATCCATGTTCACGAGGTTCGGCAGCAACGACTTGTCCAGCTTCTGGTAGTAGCCGGCCTTGATCTGGCGCTCATAAGAAGACGCCGACGGCACGACGATGTCGTACCCGGAGTTGCCGGCAGCGAGCTTGCTGTCGAGCTCCTCGTTGCTGCTGTAGTTGCTGACGGACACCTTGATGCCAAACTCCTTCTCGAAGTTGGCGATGGTGTCTTCGGCGAGGTAGTCGTTCCAGATGTAAAGGTTGAGGATGGGCTCTTCCTCGCCCGCGGCGGCGGTCGGCTCCTCCTTCTTGCCGCATGCCGTCATCGCCACGCCGAGCACAGCCACAGCCCAAGCAACACGCAGCTTGTCGTACATCGCGAGCTTCTCCCGGTGAAGTGTGTCGCCGACGCGGGCGCGCCAACGGGCCGCAAGCGTAGCGCACGCGCGAATCGATGGGTAGCGCCGAAATACACCTTTCTCGCAGGAGCATCGAAGCGATGCATCGCTGCGCGCTTGCCGGAGCTGAACAGCACGTATCGCTGAATCAACGCCCGTCGCGGGCGCATAGCGACCGAGCACGGGCGTGGGATTTGAGACTCGGGGCGTGGTGGATTCGGCGCGCTACGCGCGCCGGAGGTGATCGCGATCCGCGGACGACAATGTGCGCGGCGCGCCTCTACCGGAGAGAGACCTTCTGCCGTTAGACCTCCTGCCAACAGGCTTCCCTGTCATGGCCTTCTCGTGGAACGAATGGAGATAGCGGAGCGGCGTGCGTGCCCGTCGCTCGAGCCCAGCCCCATTCTCAGACGTTCAGCAACAGGTGCTCTCGCTCCCACGAGCTGATCACCTGCAAGAACGTCTCGTACTCGTTCTCCTTCACGGCCGTGTACGCGATGACGAAACGCTCCCCGAGCACGTCGATCAGCGGTCGACACTCGCGCAGGAGCCGCAACGCTTCTTCGATGTTTCGCGGCAGAGAGAACGGCAGGTCGTAGGCACTGCCGGTGATCGGTTCGGTGGGCTTCAAACCTTCGACCATACCTAGATAGCCACAGGCGAGTGAGGCGGCGATCGCCAGATACGGATTGGCATCCGCTCCAGCGATGCGATTCTCCACGCGCCGTGCGGCAGGGCTCGAGACTGGCACGCGTAAACCTGCGGTGCGGTTGTCGTATCCCCACTGCGTGTTGATCGGCGCGGAGTAGTGGCGTGTGATGCGGCGATAGGAATTGACGTTCGGCGCGAACAATGACATCGCTGCCGGGAGATACTTCTGCAGTCCGGCGATGTGCGAGAAGAACAGCTGCGTCGGCCGACCGTCGGCGTCGCTGAAGACGTTCTGCCCGGTGCGCCGATCGATGATGCTTTGATGAATATGCATGGCGCTGCCAGGCTCGCTCTCCATGGGCTTGGCCATGAACGTCGTGTACATCTTGTGGCGCAGCGCCGCCTCACGAGCCGTGCGCTTGAACAGGAAGACCTGATCCGCGAGCTCCAGCGCATTTCCGTGCAGCAGGTTGATCTCCATCTGCGCCGCACCGTCCTCGTGGATCAGCGTGTCGATCTCGATGTCCTGCGCCTCGCAGAAGGCATAGACGTCATCGAACAGCGGATCGAACTCATTGACCGCCGCGATCGAATACGACTGGCGTCCGATCTCGGGACGTCCCGAGCGGCCGATCGGCGGCTTGAGCGGATAGTCCGCATCGGTGTTCGGCTCGACGAGATAAAACTCGAGCTCGGGCGCAACGACTGGTTCCCAGCCCTGCTGGGCGTAGAGCTCGAGCACACGCCGCAGTACGTAGCGCGGCGCCATCGTGACCGGCTTGCCGTCTGAATAGAAGCAGTCGTGAATGACCTGTGCCGTCGGCTCGGCCGCCCACGGCACCACGCGAATGGTGCTCGGATCGGCCTTCGCCACGATGTCGATTTCCGACGGGCTGATGGCGCGCTCATCGTCGGGATAATCGCCGGTCACCGTCTGCAGGAAGATGCTCTCGGGCAGGCGCATGCCCTCTTCTTCAGCGAACTTTTCCGCCGGCATGATCTTGCCGCGAGGCACGCCCGCCATGTCTGGAATGATCGCCTCGACTTCCGAAATGCCGTGCTCTTTGAAGAACTGTTGAATGATGCTCATACACGCCTCATTGCGCGTTGGCGCGCCGCTGCCCCGAAAGCCGCGAAGAGCGCGCGCGAGAACGGGTTGTCCTGAAACTTCCACTCTGGATGCCATTGCACGGCGAGCGCGAAGGAGCGCGCGTGACGCACGCGGAATGCTTCGATGACACCATCCGGTGCGCGCGCCTCGATCTCGAGATCGCGTCCGAGCTCCCGCACGCCCTGTGAATGCAGCGAGTTCACCATGAGGGTCGAAGTCCCAGCGAGCTCGTGCAGCACGCCGCCGGGAGTGAGCTCGACGATGTGCGCAGGCCCGTACTGTTCGTCTAACGGGGCATTCGGATCCTCGTGATGCACGTTGAAGCCGGGCACCTCGTGCAGCTTCTGCCAGAGCGTGCCGCCGAAGGCGACGTTCATTTCCTGGAAGCCGCGGCAGATCGCGAGCACAGGCATACCCGCCTCCACGACGAGCGGAATCATCGGCAAGGTGGTCGCGTCGCGGTGCGCGTCGTGCAATGTGCCGGGCTCGCTCGGCGGTCCCCCGTAGTGGTGCGGTTCGACATTGGACGGGCTGCCAGTGAGCAGAATGCCGTCGAAGTGGGCGAGCAGCTCACGCAGATTGAAGCCTTCGCCCAACGAGGGAATCAGCACCGCGTGGGCGTCAGCCCCCTCGACCACCGCACGGATGTACTTTTCGCCGACGCAATGAAAGGGATGCTCGCCCAGCAGACGCCGGTCGGCTGGGATTCCAATGAGCGGCTTGCGACTTAGCACGTTCTGGATCTTTGGCGGCCGGCAGAACCGCCAACCTTCAGGGGACACCCGATTTAACCACAGTTCGGCGACGAGCGCCGGTCTTGTGGTTTATTGGGCACCCCCGTCTGAGAAATCAAGAGCTTACCGGGCAACTCGCCGGCGCTGGCGACAACGGCGTCTTGTCGCATTCGCCGCATAACCGATATTCTGCGCCGCCTCACTTCCTGGCACTTTCTCACAAGCTCCAAGTATCGTTGACGTGCCGAGTCGCTCTTGGCTACACGAGGCCGAGAGCCAGTTGTCGCCCTCTTACCCGGCCGTCGGGCGAGCACTCGAGCACGGATGAGTCAAAGACTCTATGCCGGCTACTCATATTCGTTCGTATTACGCTGCCACCGCGAACCCTGCGCCGGAGCACCCGCCGCTCACCGGGGAGATCGACGCCGACGTCTGCGTGGTCGGCGGCGGGATGGCGGGATGCTCTACAGCGCTGCACCTGGCCGAACGGGGTTATCGCGTCGTTCTCGTCGAAGCCAATCGCATCGCATGGGGCGCGTCGGGGAGAAGCGGCGGTCAAGCCCTCGTCGGATACGCGTCGGGTCAAGAGCCGCTCGTGCAACAGCTGGGGCTCGAAGCTGCCCGACGGTTGTGGGACATGTCGGTCGAGGCGGTGGCGCTCGTCGAGGGGTTGATTACCCGCTACCGCATCGATTGCGACTTCCATCGGGGTGCGATGAATGTCGCAATCAAGGAACGCCAACGCGTGGCGTTGCTCGAGGAGATGGAGGAGATCCAAAAGCTCTATGGCTATGAGCACCTCACCTTCCTCGAGCGCGCGGACCTCGAGGCACTGCTCGCCACGCGCCGTTACTGCGCAGGCGTGCTCGACAGTCGCAGCGGCCACCTCCATCCACTGAACTACACCCTCGGGCTCGCAGCGGCAGCCCGCCAGCACGGGGCACTGATGTTCGAGAGCTCTCCGGCGATCGAAGTTCGCCACGGCGAGCCTGCTTTGGTGATTACCGAGCAGGGCCGCGTCAAGGCACGTTTCGTCGCGCTGTGCTGTAACGCCTATATCGGCAAGCTCGCCCCCAGGCTGCGCGCCCGCATCATGCCTGTCGGCACCTATATCGTCGCGACCGAGCCGCTCGGAGAAGAACGTATGGAAGCGCTGATGCGCAAGAACATCGCGGTTTCGGACGTGAACTTCGTGCTCGATTACTTCCGCCGTTCCGCCGATCACCGATTACTGTTCGGGGGCCGCGTGAGCTATTCCGGTCTGAATTCGATCGCCACCGCCACTGCCACACGGCTGCGCATGCTACGCGTCTTCCCGCAGCTCGCCGACGCGCGCATCGACTACGCCTGGGGCGGTTATGTCGACATCACGATGAACCGCGCGCCCGACTTCGGCCGTCTGGCGCCGAATGTCTATTACTTGCAAGGCTTCTCCGGCCACGGGATCGCGCTGTCCACCATCGCAGGCAAGCTCGTGGCGGAGGCCATCTCGGGACAGGCAGAGCGTTTTGATCTTTTCACCAAGATTCAGCACCGCAACTTTCCTGGTGGTCCGTGGCTGCGGACACCGCTGCTGGTGCTGGCGACGACCTGGTATCGGATCAGGGATTGGCTGTAGCGGGCCGGCGAGCAGCGCTGTGCGGGAGTGTGCCGGGGACCAGGGCTGAGGCGGTAATCGGGAGGCGGTGGTGGAGGGCTTGGCGTAGCCAACCCCGAGGCCCGCACCCAGCCCCAAGCCCGACTAATCACCTTCGTACGCGCATCCGCTCGTGCACGTCTCGTGCACAACGACACGACAAAGCAGCGGAAGCCGCGGCTTGACGTCGTTCCAGATCCAGCGCGCCAAATTCTCGCTCGTCGGATTCTCGAGGCCGGGGATCTCGTTCAAGTAGCGATGATCGAGGCGCTCGAAGGTCGGCTGGAACGCGGCTCGCACGTCGGCGAAATCCATCACCCAACCCGTGTGCGGATCGACCTCGCCCTTAAGATGCAGCTCTATGCGGAACGAATGCCCATGAAGGCGGGCGCATTTGTGATCCGGCGGCACGTTCGGCAAGCGATGTGCAGCCTCGATGGTGAAGGATCGGAACAGGTACATGGCTCAAGACCGACTACAGGCTACGCTCCACAGACTACAGCATGACGTGCGCGATGCGCCGCTCTAATCGTCCGCCCGCTCTCGTCCGCAGCCACAAAAAAGGCGCCTCCGAGGCGCCTCCTTCGATGCTTCTCGCGCGCTCGTCAGGCCGCTTTGCGACGACGCGAGCTGGATGCGCAGCTGCAAGTACCACACGTGCAGCGAATCGAATTGCACTCGGGACAGATGCTGAAGTCCACGGAGCCATAGTGCCGACGGCAGTGCTCGCAATATGGCTTGCGACGGCTCGCTCGGGCTGCCCGGTAAACCTCAAGCTGCTCAGCGTTCGCCGCGCTCGGGTCCTCCGTCAGATCCTTGCTCACGATCGCACGCAGAAAGGTGCTCGAGCCCATGGTGCCGAGCTTGAACAACCGCATCTGTTCGCGCGTCAATCCCATTTGCGCCGCCGGGTCATAAATCACGACGCCGAGTTTGGGATGGGTGTAGATAAGTAAGTCAGCACTCATAAAACGCTTGTCGAGACGCACTTTCCAGAAAAAACGAAGCACAAGGACGGGGGATCAACGCGGGGCGCAATTGTGCGGCAACGGCGACGTCATATCAATGCGACATTGGTGAAGGCAGCCTTCCCAATTTGACGTATGACGCGTGTTGTAAATCCGCACAGTCTTGAAATGCCGACTGCAATTTGATCAAGCCGGCAGCCGCAGCGAGTAACAGCTGTGGATGCGCGGGTTACGGGCAAAGTCGCGCGGCAAGGTCGAACGCGTCAGATCTCGAATCTCGAAGCGCGCCAGTGCCTGCGCATCGAGCCTGAAGCGCGTGTAATTGTTGGAGAAGATGATCGTGCCGCCCGGCTCGAGCAGCTCGGCTGCCAATGACAACAATCGAACGTGGTCGCGTTGGACGTCGAAATCCCCGTTCATCCGCTTTGACCGCGAATATGTCGGCGGATCGATGAAGATCAAGTCATAACGTCGTGTGCCACGCGCTTGCGCCTCCAGCCAGGCGAGGCAGTCAGCTTGTACGAAACCGTGTCGCGGACCTGCAAGACCATTGAGCGCCAGGTTGCGCTTCGCCCAATCGAGATACGTCCGCGACATGTCGACCGTCGTCGATGACACAGCCCCGCCACCGACCGCATAAACGGTCGCGCTGCCTGTGTAGGCGAATAGGTTGAGAAACCTGCAGCCGTTCGCCAGCTCGCCGATATAGCGTCTGGTCAGACGGTGATCCAGGAACAGACCAGTGTCCAAGTAGTCGGTGAAATTCACCCAGAAGCGATAGGGATGCTCCCGCACGATCTCGAACACGCGCTCCTCGCCCAGCTTCTCGTACTGCGCCCCGCCCTTCTGCGGCCTGCGCTCGCGGAAGAACATGCGCTCCGCCGGCACGTCGAGCACGTGCGGAATGACGGCGAGGGCTTCGCGCCGGCGCCAGTGTGCAGCGCGTGGATCGATGGTCGCCGGCGCCGCGTACTCCTGCACGACGATGCAACGACTTGCAGCACCGTCGCTGTAGTGATCGATCGCGAAGGCGTACTCGGGCATATCGGCGTCGTACACACGGAAGCAGTCGACGTTCTCCCTGCGCGCCCACGCTGAGACCTGTTTCCAGTTCTTGCGCAGCCGGTTCGCGAACATCTGCGCTCCGGGACGAGCGCGAATCTGCTCATCATCCAGCGGTTTCGGCACGCGCACGGACAAGGCTTCGGGCCGCAGATCGAAGCGCAGCAGACGACACTCGATGCGGCCGTTGAACATCGTGTGCGCGCGTCGAGCGCGGATGCCGATCGCCTTCGCGAGCGGCGGATTGCCAGTGAGCACGGCTGCCTCCCAGCCGACGAATGCTTCGCGCAGCTTCGCGCCGAGTGTCCGATAAAGGTGCTCGAGCCCCTCGCGATCGCCGATGCGCTCACCATATGGCGGGTTGGTCGCGAGCAAGCCCCAGGCACCGCCTTCGTTCGTGAGCTGTGTCAGCTCGCGACGCTCGAAGTGAGCTCGACCGTTCAGTCGGGCGCGCTCGCTGTTTGCGAGCGCCGCCCGCACCGCGATCTCATCCGCATCGTACCCGCGTAGCACGATGCGGCGGCTTGCCTGCGCTTCGCGGCGTTCGTGCGCTTCGTCCAGGAGCTGCTGCCACAACGCGTGATCGTGGCCACGCCAACCGATGAAGCCGAAATAGCTCCGCAACGAGCCAGGCGCAATATCCAGCGCCATCAGTGCCGCCTCGATTACGAGCGTCCCGGAGCCGCACATGGGATCGATGAAGTCGCCGCCAGCAGCAGCGATGGCTGGCCAACCGGCGCGTAGCAACACGGCTGCTGCGAGATTCTCTTTGAGCGGCGCCGCGACCCCGCGCGCACGATACGCGCGCCGATGCAAGCTCTCCCCGGACAAATCGATGCTTACCGTCGCGCGCTCGCCATCGAGCCGCACATCGACGCGCACGTCAGGCCGCTCGAGATCGATCGAGGGCCGTCCGCCGGTGCGTGCGCGGAGTCGATCCACGATCGCGTCCTTGGTCTTGAGCGCCCCGAAGTGCGTATGCGTGACGCCTCTCGAGGTGCCACCGAAGTCGACGGCGATCGTGCCGGTCGGTGCAATGTGTTCTTCCCATGTCACCGATGCGACGCCCTGGTAGAGCTCCTCGGCGCTCGCGGCCGGGAACGCCGCGAGCGGCAACAGAATGCGCGACGCCGTCCGCGACCATAGGCAGGCGCGATATGCGGTCTCGAGCGTACCTTCGAACTCGACGCCGAGCCTGCGCTCACGCACCTTCTCCGCCCCGCAAGCGCGCAGCTCAGCAGCGGTCAGATCGGCTACACCGGCCGGACAGGAAGCGAAGAAGAGCATGGCTGTGATCGACGAGCGACGGCTGTCAGCGTGAGATCAACTTTCAGGAGGGCGGTGACCTGGCTAGTCTACAGCCAACGCTGATTCGTGTTATTGCGACCCGTCCGGGCAATACCGGCGACTGGCAGACGCGCAAGTCATCGCAGCATGAGATGGCCTTCTCGAAGCGCTACGGCCCGGCAGACTGCTCCAGCGTCATGCCGTCCAATGTCAGGAGCGGCGCGTAAAGCTCTGGACGCCGATCGCGGAAGACTCCCCATGCCTCGCGATAGGCGCGAATCTGATCGAGGTCGAAGGTCGCCGTGATCACCACCTCGCTCGTGCGATCGGCCTGCGCCACGATGGCGCCGGTGTGATCTGCGATGAACGACGAGCCGTAGTACGTCACGCTCCACTGTGCACCTCGCTCCGTGCCGATGCGATTGGACGCCACGACCGGCATGAGGTTCGCGGCAGCGTGGCCTTGCATCGTCCGCTGCCAATGATCGCGCGAGTCGATGCTGAGATCCTGCGGCTCGGAGCCGATCGCGGTCGGGAAGAGCAATACTTCCGCGCCCAGCAACGCCAGCGTGCGCGCCGTCTCCGGGAACCATTGATCCCAGCAGATCGCCACGCCGAGCGTGCCGAAGCGCGTGCGCCAGACCTTGAAACCGGTATCGCCCGGGGAGAAATAGAACTTCTCGTGATATCCCGGGCTTTCGGGAATGTGCGACTTGCGATAGGTGCCGAGCAGCTGCCCGCCTGCGTCGACGATGGCAATGGAGTTATAGAACGCTTTGCCTGCGCGCTCGAACACGCTGACCGGTAAGACGACATCGAGCTCGCGCGCCAGCGCTTGGAAACGCTGCACCGCGGGGTTGTCCGCGATCGGCAACGCGAGCGAGAAATGACTCGGGTCGTGCTCCTTGCAAAAGTACGGGGTCTCGAACAGCTCCTGAACGAGAACGATGTTGGCACCTTGTCGCGCCGCCTCACGAATCAGACGCTCGGCGCGCGCGAGGTTTTCAGCGCGATCCTCGGTGCAGGCGAACTGCGCGGCGGCGACGGTAACGGGCATGGGGTGCGATGATTCCGGGCTGACGAATGAGCAATATTGAGCGTGTTCTCGCGAACTCAAGTAACGAGGAGGCCGGTCCACGCCACGCACGTGGCGCCTCTGGACCCAACATACTCTCCTCTACCTCGAAGCCGCCGCTATTCGAGCGTGCGCAGCACCTCACCGAGCGTTGCGATGATCTCGTCGATCTGCTCGCGCTCGATAATGAGCGGTGGCGAAAGTGCGATCGTGTCGCCCGTGACCCGCACCAGCACGCCACGTTCGAAACAGCGGGTAAATGCTTCGTAGGCACGTGCCGTCGGCGCGTTCGGCCGCGGCTGCAGCTCGATCGCGCCGATGAGCCCGATGTTGCGGATGTCGATGACGTGCGGTGCATCACGCAGCGAATGGACGGCTTGTTCCCATTCTTTCTCTAGGGACGCTGCACGCGTCAGCAGGCCGTCGCGTTGATAGATGTCGAGCGCGGCGCGCGCTGCGGCACAGGCCACCGGATGCGCCGAATACGTGTAGCCGTGGAAGAGCTCTATCGCATTTTCCGGCCCCTGCATGAACGCATCATAGATGCGTTGCCGCACGAACACGGCACCCATCGGCACAGCCCCGTTCGTCAACCCTTTCGCCGCAGTGATGATGTCGGGCGTGACATCGAAATACTGGGCAGCGAACGACGCGCCGAGCCTGCCGAAGCCCGTGATGACTTCATCGAAAATCAACAGGATTCCGTGCCGATCGCAAATCTCGCGTAAGCGCTGCAGGTAGCCTTTCGGCGGCAGAATGACTCCGGCAGAGCCTTGCACGGGCTCGACGATCACGGCCGCGATCGTGGAGGCGTCATGCAGTGCGATGAGTCGCTCCAGATCATCCGCCAAGTGCGCGCCCCACTCAGGCAAGCCGCGCGAGAACGCGTTGCGCTCGTGATCGAGCGTATGGCGCAAATGATCCACGCCAGGCAGCAACGGGCCGAAGAACTTGCGATTGTTGACGATGCCCCCGACGGAAGTACCGCCGAATCCCACACCATGGTAGGCCTTCTCTCGCCCGATGAGCCGCTGACGCGACGCCTCGTCACGTACTCGGTGATATGCCAACGCGATCTTGAGCGCGGTGTCCACCGCCTCGGAGCCTGAATTGACGAAGAAGACACGGTTGAGGTCACCCGGCGTGACTTCGATCAGTCGATTGGCGAGCTCGAAGGCGAGCGGATGTCCCATTTGAAAGGTCGGCGCGTAGTCGAGCGTCGCGAGCTGCTGTGCAACTGCCTCTGTAATCTCGCGCCGATTGTGACCGGCATTGACACACCAGAGACCCGCCGCTGCATCCAACATACGGCGTCCGTCCGCGCTCCAGTAATACATGCCTTCGGCGCGTGCGAGCAGACGCGGGCTCGCTTTGAACTGGCGATTGGCCGTGAACGGCATCCAAAAGGCTTCGAGCGCCTGGCGACTCGGCAGGTCCATGGCGGGATTCCACTAAAGAGGGGCGAGCTTCAGGATACTACAGTGAAGAGCCGGCGCGGACGTGGCGCGCTTCGCGCCCCGGCTCAAGGAAGTGGGGGTGAAGGTTTTCTTCTGCGGGGACTAGAAACAGTAAGGCAGCGGCGCGCTACGCGCGCCGCGTCCACAGCCTTCCCTTAGTGTGTCGACCAAGGAAACGTCGTAGAGACGCTGAAGACGACACGACCTTCGGTATTGAACAGATCGGCGTCGCTGAACAATGCGTCTCCCCTATCGAGCGTGGTATCGATGTAGCTCAAACCGAGCTCGAAGCTACCGAGCGTGTAGCCGATACCCACCATGTAGTCCATGTACTCGGTGTCATCGAAAGCATCGCCGAAGCTGTAATTCGCGTTTAGATTGAACGTGAAGTTGCTCGCAAAGGGCACGGAGACGCCGGCACTCACGTAGAAGGCATCTTCGCCGCTGTTTGCCCAGTCGTTCGAGTACGCCAAGCCTCCGGAGAACAGCCCATAGCTCAGCTTTCCGTAGAGCTCGAGAAAGTTGTAGTCCGACGCGCCTGGATACGTGTAGTGCAGCAGGCCAACGTCCCAGCCCAATCCCGTCGCAGTCTCACCTGCAAAGCCAGTGTAGATGTCGAGCTCCATGTCCGCCGGATCGTCCGGGCCAAAGTCGATGTTCGTGCCCCAAGCCCCGATGTACCACCCGCTCGAGTGGCTGTAGTCGAGACTCGCTTGCAGCGCCGGATCTTCTTTGGTTTGCGAAATGCCACGAAACACATAGTCAGATGTCGCAGTGACGCTGGCCGACAGATCTGCGTGCGCCGCCGTTGCGACAAAGCTCAACATGCCCAACGCAGCCACGATCCTCGAGTAACGCATATGTCTCCCCTTTGTGTGAGCAATGACGCGCCGTTGATGGCGCACGTGTTCGAGACTCGTGGCACTGCTGTTGCGACTCGCCGCGAAAGCCGTCCGGCTCTTTGGTCGAAGGCTTGCGCGTTAGGCACGCAAAACAGCACCCAGAGTCTCGCCAGTCCGAGTGCACCATGCGTGCCAGATGTGTCTTCGATGGAGCAGTCGCGCGTTCTCGCGAAAAAATCGCTGAATATTCGCAGCTTGCATCCATGCCCGGCGTTGATCGAGCAGCAGACATTGAGATGTCTATGTTCCGTGTTGGAGCACGACATGCGTTGTGCAAGCAAATGTGCCCCCAAACGGTGCGGTATGTGGGCTGGGGGCTTGGGGCTGGGGGTAAGGAGGCGTTGGCTATAGGTGGCGCGGCGCCCGGGATGCTCGCTGCGATCTTCAGCACTCAGCGACAGCGCGATCGCGCGCCACAATCCTCCACAATCCGTCGTCATTCCGTCATTTCGCGGGCGCGTTTCGGTCGCGTTTCCCGCCTTTACTCACTGTCACGGGCTGATCGTCAGCCCCTTGACAATGACGAGGCACAGTGAGGAGCGCGACCATGATGAGAAAACCCTTGATTGTCGCTGTCGCGATTGCGTTGAGCAGCAGTGCCGCCTGTGCGGCGGACAAGAACACGTTCACGAAGGAAGAAGGCATCGGCGTCTTGACGGGTGCAACCGCCGGCGCGTTGGTTGGCGGCCCGGTCGGTGCCGCCGTCGGATTCATGGTTGGCGGGATCGTCGGCGACAACATTGGCGCTGCGAAGCGCGCCAATGTGCGCGTGCAGGAGCTCGAGCGCGAGCTGCTCGAGGCGCGCATCGAGCTGGCCAGAGTGAGCGAGCGCATCGGTGGCGACACGATGTTCGATGAGCTCGCGCAGCGGCTGCATACGGACGTCCTGTTCCGCACCGGTCGAGCGAGCGGAGCTCGATCCGCAAGCGGTTCTGAAGCTTGCCGAGCTTGGCCGATTGCTGGGCTCCTATCCTGGGATCCAGATCGAGCTGCACGGGTTTGCAGATCCACGCGGCGACGCCGAGATGAACTTGGAGCTGTCGCTGCGTCGCGCGGAAGCGGTCCGCGAAGCCTTGCTCGACGGCGGCGCCGCACCCGAGCAAATCGTGTTGTCTGCGCACGGCGAAGCTTTGTCTACCGCGCCTGAAGGCGATCTCGAAGCCTATGCTTGGGAACGCCGGGTCACGCTCGCGATTCGCTCGGGCCCTGACGTCGCGGTCGCAAGCACACGATAGGCAAACGTCCAGGAAGCCAGCGCGCTCGTGCGCTGGCTTCGCCAGAACGGGCTTGGTGGGGACTCGGGGACGGGGCGCTGCGCGCCGCATCTACGGCTTAGGGCTTACTAAAGGTTGCTGCACAAATGCCCACCATCCACGACGATCGTGCTGCCCGTCATGTAGCGGGACGCATCTGATGCGAGCAAGAGCAGCGGTCCGTCCAGATCCTCAAAACGCCCGAGGCGACGCTGCGGGATGCGCTTCACCATCGCTGCACCCGCCTCGGTAGCGAAAAAGTCGCGATTGATGTCGGTCAAGAAATAACCGGGTGCGATCCCGTTCACGCGAATGTTGAAGCGGGCAAGCTCGAGCGCCATGCTCTTTGTGAGCTGATTGAGCGCGGCCTTCGAAGCAGCGTACGGTGCGATGTGCCCTGCCTGGCGATAGCTCAGAATGGATTGGATGTTGATGATGCTGCCGCCGCGCTTGAGCTCGCGCATGCGCCGTGCAACGTGCGTCGACATGAGGAACGCACCTCGCAGATTCACGTCGAGCACCTCGTCCCAATCCCGCGCGGTCTGCTCGAGCACCGGCTTGGTGATGCAGACCCCGGCGTTGTTGACGAGGATGTCGATCGGGCCGAGCAGCTGCTCGATCGTGGCGATCGCCGAGGTAATCGACTCTTCGTCGTTGAGATCGAGCCTGGCGATACCCGTGACGGCACCGCCGGCGGACAGCTCTGCAGCTGCTGTCTCCAGCGCATCGACGCGGCGCGCCGCGAGCCCGACTCGCGCACCGGCGCGCGACAATACCCCTGCGAAGTGACGACCCAAGCCGCTCGAGGCACCGGTGATGAGCGCAACCTTACCGCGCAGATCGAAAAGCGAGTTCATGGTCCTTCTGTCGCGCCAGCGAGGCTGAATGGAGAGGCTATCAGGTTGCAGTCGGCGCAGTGCGCGCGTTCACCTGCCCGGCGTAGCCGTCGATCGCACACAGAAGGCAGGCGAAAAAGGCCGCACGGCGGCGAGCCGTGCTTCTAGCACAGCTTACAGCCTGATGCCTACAGCTTAACCGCCTGTGCCTGTATGCGTGGTGGCTAGGGTGAGACTCGAACTCACGACCTCGGCATTATGAGACCGGCCGACGTTCGGAAAATCAATCGCTTACGCGTCGGTATCCGGCCCTAAACGGGCTCAAATGGCCTGTGCCTGGGTACGAAAAGGGCACACGGCCTGCGGCCCCTCCGCCATTCCAGTTCCTCGGCGAACACGTAGCACTGATCGCCGATCACGACGCCGGGCAGGTCAGCCCACGCCGACCGCGCCGATCCGCCGCTCACGACGGCCGCTGCGCGGAGATTGGCGAGACCGCTACGGATGCCGCAGTGCAGCATGCAGAACTGTGACGCGCCTCACATGATGGGGCTGGACGTCACAGCGTGCGCGCCGGCTACGGGCTAGGTAAGCATCGAAAAGTGTGACGTAGTACTTGACCGTGACCGGTCACAGTGCTACATGTACTCCCCGGCAGGTAGCGGTAGGGAACCCCTGCCGGGGAATCGCTTAGAGCATTAGAATCGCCACGCGATCGACGCTCCGATCATCGATAGGTCGGCGTCGTCGAGATCCGCGATCCGGTACTCGAGGCGCACCCACGCGCCCTCGAGGAGACCCGCGACACCGACTCCGAAGATCGGATCGCTGCCGTCGACCTTCTCTGTGAGCACCGGCTCGCCGTCGACCTTGAGGCTCTCATCGGCTTTCCATTTCAGAAAGCCTGCGCGCGCGTAGACGCTCACAGAGTCGCTCACGGGCAAGCTGCCGATCACAGATGCGGCGTAGCCATAGGTGTCTGCAACGACCTTGACGCCTTCGCCGATGACATCATCCGCCTCACCACCATCGAGATACGAGACCTCGACTGCGATATAGCGGTTGAACTCGTATCCACCGAAGATCTCCCAGCCCCAAGCGTCGCCCTTCAGGTCGACCTCGTCGGCTTCGATCGTCACCTTCCCGGCGCCGATTCCGAATCGGAAAGCAGACTCGCTTTCCTGCGCGGCCGCCGTGGAGCTCAGAAGCACCAGCGCGCCCACGCCTGCGATCGTACGCAACATCATCCTTCTCCTTCTGTTGAGTAGCGGAATTCGGATGCTATGCGTGTAGGCGTTCTGGTTACGTGCGCTGTCTCACACGTTGGGCGATTGCCTACTCCTCCGAGATCCACTCCGCGAGGCATCCTTGCCGCCGAGCGCATTCGCGCGCCTCGTACGCGTTCACGATCGAGCAATTGAGCAGAAGCGCCGCCTGATCCTCGAGCATCGCTTGATCGAACCAGTGCGGAAGCGTGCAGCTATTGACTCGGCACGCCTGCAGGCACTCGCTGGGCTTCGCACGCGGCAATGGCTGCGGCGTCTCCGGTTGCGCCGGCGTTGAAACACAGCCGGAAAGCGGGAGCAATGCGAGCATCAGGACAGCTGCAGCTTTCATGGACAACCTTCGTGACGGTTCGAGTGAGAGGGAGAGCGACGGTCGCGGCACGCAGGCGCGCGAGGAAGCAGGGCACACGCAGACCGAGGCCGCTGAGTGCATCCTCGTGAGCGTGCGCACGTGGCAGGACTACGAGCAGGGGCGGCGCAAGATGCCGCCCGGTCTTTGGGAATACTACTGCCTGCAGACCGCGTTCCCGAACGAAATGGACAAGCTCATTACGCGCTGGCGCCACCGAGCGCAGCGATTGGGCGACACCGCGCAAAACGTGAACGTCGTCAACGAACCGCGCCCCTGATGCGGCGTAGGGTCGAGAGCGAATTCACACAAACAGGGAGATTTACGGATGAAGTACAGACAGGCAGTTTTAGGAATCGCCGCACTGGTGGCGTTCTCGACCGCATCAGCGCAGGAAACGTCGGGTCCCTACCTTGGCGCCGGCATCGGCACGCTGCAGCTCGAGCAGTCAGATGGCGGCCTGAAGTTCGACGGCGATGACACCTCGTTCCAAGTCTTCGGTGGCTATCGCATCAACCAATGGTTCGCGGCCGAGCTCGCTTACATCGACGGCGGTAGCCCCTCGGACAACATCCTTGACATCAACGCCAAGATCGACTCCAGCGCATTCGAAGTCTCATTGATCGGCAGCCTGCCGCTCACTGATGTGTTCTCGTTGCACGCGCGCGCGGGTGTTCTGTCCTGGGATTCTGAGCTCATCGCGGAAGGGCTGAAGCTCGCCGAGGACGATGGCACCGACTTTTCCTATGGGATCGGCGCCTCGCTGCGCTTCGGCCCCTCGGCTGAGGCGCGCATTGAAGCCCGGTCGGCCGACCTCGACGACACCGACATGCGGCTATACGTGCTCTCCGGCTTGTGGAAGTTCTGAGGCCGCCGGCGCTTGCGGCTCCACGGATGCCGCAGGCGCTTCACTGCGCGAGTTCCTCGATGTAGTCGGCGAGCTCGTACAGCAGCGCGCCCTCGAAATAGCCGTTGTGCCCGCAGTGCTTCTCGATGTTCGTCACGCCCTCTTGCGTGAAAGACGAGACGATCATCGCGTGGTTCGAGCAGCACATCAAGGACGAGCCGCTCTCGGCGATCGATACGGACGCCATCATAGAGCTGCGCCGGCTCGC
>ERZ777003.1622-NODE-1622-length-31821-cov-20.224737_pt1 | contig 31821 bp, 29 predicted proteins | sample MGYA00374956_ERZ777003 | MGnify/ENA primary metagenome ERZ777003 (study PRJEB29302, sample SAMN06268252) | bioreactor metagenome | isolation source: Joint BioEnergy Institute, California, USA | place: USA:Joint BioEnergy Institute, California, USA | collected... | reverse complement strand
ACGAGCACGGGCGCGCTCGGCGCTGCCCGCCCGCCGCTCCGGCCGCCCGCGCCCGCGCCCGCGCGGACGCCGTAGGTTTGGGTGTGGGAGCGAGGCATGCCCGAGACCGAAGGGACCGACTCCGATCCGCGCGCAGCGCCGAGCGCGCCCGTGCTCGTCCCGGGCTTCGAGCACCGCCCGGGACGCCACTGCGGGTCGACGGCCCTTCGCGACCTGCTCGGCTTCCACGGCGCGCGGCTGAGCGAGGAGCTCGCGTTCGGGCTGGGCGCGGGGCCGTGCTTCTACTTCGTGCCGATGGAGGGCTCCTCGCCCTCGCGGTTCATCAACGGGCGCACGCGCGCGCTCGAGGAGGAGTTCGTGCGGCTCACCGGGGCGCCGCTCGAGCTCGCGACGTTCCCCGACCCCAACGCGAGCTGGGAGGCCGCCCGCGCGGTGGTCGACTCGGGCGCCCCGGCGCTGCTCCTCACCGACCTCTACTACCTCGACCACTACGGCAACTCCGCCCACTTCCCGGGCCATGCCGTCGTGCTCGCGGGCTACGACGCGACCCACGCCTACGTCGCCGACACGGGCTTCGAGGGCCTGCAGCGCACCTCGCTCGACGGGCTGCGCCGCGCCCGGCACGGCGACCACCCGGTCTTCCCGCTCGCAGGCCACATGTTCACGGTGGCGGGCGACCTGGGGGGCTTCGACTTCGCCGGGGCCGCCGACGCGGCGATCGCGGCCGCGGCGCGACGCATGCAGGATCCGGAGTTCGGCGAGTTCCAGGGCCTGCCCGCGCTGCGGCGCTTCGCGGCGGAGGTCGGCGAGTGGCCGGGGCTGATCGACGACTGGCGCTGGGCGGCGCGCTTCGCCTACCAGGTGATCGAGCGGCGCGGCACGGGCGGCGGCAACTTCCGGGCGATGTACGGGCGCTTCCTCGGCGAGGTGAGAAACCCCGCGGCGGACGCAGCGCATGAAGCCTCGGCGCGCTGGAGCGAGCTCGCCGCCGAGCTGCTCGCGGCAAGCGAGGAGGAGTCGCCGAGCTCCGAGCGCTGGCGGCGGGTCGGCGCCGCGGCCCGCGCGGTGCTGGCCGCCGAGACCGACCTCTGGGCCCGCCTCGCACCCTGACGTTCAGCCCACGTAGTCGAAAAACGACGACCAGGGCTGAACGTCCACGCCGCGCGCGAATCGTTCAGCCCTGGTCGTCGGAAATCGACGACTACGGCTGAACGTTGGGTTCAGGCCTGCTGCGAGGCCGTCTCGAGGCGCCCGCCGGTGTCGGCGCCGCTCGGCCGGCGCTCCTTGGCCTGCTTGCGCTCGCCCCCGTTGCCGCCGGCGGCGATCAGGCCCGAGATCGTCGCGCCGACGAGCAGCGAGACGACGATCAGCGCGGCGCCCATCCAGGCGTTGCTGCCGCTCCACATCCAGCTCATCTCCCACGTGAGCGCCGGGGCGATCAACGCCACGACCATCACGAGGACGCTCAGCACTCTCCTCATCGCGCCCGCAGGGTAGCCAGCGCCCGCGAACTCGACAAGCACCCGGTTCGCGAAATCGCACTGAGCCTCAACTGCGAACTCGTGGGAGGGGCGGGTGCGAGGGCGCAGCTGCCCCGCGAGCCGCGCGCCCTGCGCGCCGCGGCGCGCCTAGCCCGTGAAGCCGATCCGGTGCTGGGAGTCGACGACCCGGATGAAGACGACGGTCCCGAGGTTGATCGCGATCGGGCCCTCCTCGGGCTTGAGGTCGTACCACCCGTCGCCGGACTCGACCGCCTTGCGCAGGTCGGTCAGCTCCGCCTGGGTCAGTTTCACGGAGAGGACCTGCCCGAGTCCGAATCCGATCTCAACCTTCTGTCGTTCTTCGGCCATCAATGGTCCTCCGCGGGTTCGACGATCTCGGTCAGCACGCCGTCGGTGGCGCGCGGGTGCAGGAACGCTACGCGGCTGCCGCGGATGCCGGTGCGCGGCTCCGCGTCGATCAGCTCCACGTCGCGCGCCTTGAGCTCGGCAAGGACCGCCTCGATGTCATCGACGCGGTAGGCGACGTGATGGATGCCGGGCCCCTTGCGCTTGAGGAACTTGCCGACCGGCGTCTTCTCGCCGAGCGGGCGCAGGAGCTCAACGTGGCACGGCCCGACGTCGAGGAGCACCGCCTCGACGCCCTGCTCCTCCACGGTCTCGCGGTGGACGAGCGGCATGCCGAGCGTCGTCTCGTAAAGCTGGATCGCAGCGTCGAGGTCCTTCACGGCGACGCCGACGTGGTCGATCAGCCCGAACATCGCGGCGGAGTCTATTCGGGCGGGCCGGGCCGTTCGGGCGCTCAGTCCTGCTGCGCGCCCGGCGCGCGCTCGCCCGGGTCGCTCGCGAGCGCCTGCGCGCCCGTGCCGGCCTGCTGCCCGGAGGCCGCGGGCGCGGACCCGTTCGAGCGCGACCGCATGATCTCCTGGATCTCCTCGCGCTCGATCACCTCCTGCTCGAGCAGCCGCTCGGCGACCGCGTCGAGCAGGTCGCGGTGGTCGATCAGCAGCCGGTAGGCGCCGCGGTAGGCCTCGTCGGCGATCGCGGTCACCTCCTCGTCGCGCAGCCGGCGCAGCGCGTCGGAGGTCGTCCAGTCGTTGGCGGGCACCTGGTGGGCGCGGATCTGCGTGCCCATCGCGTACTCGTAGACCATCGCGCGGGCGATCTCGGTCACCCGCTTGAGGTCGTCGGCGGCGCCGGTGGTGATCCGCCCGAAGGTGATCTGCTCGGCCACGCGCCCGGCGAGCAGCACCTTCATGAAGTCGATGAGCTCCTCGCGCGACTTGAGGTAGCGGTCCTCCTGCGGCAGGTTCAGCGTGTAGCCGAGCGCCTTGCCGCGCGGGACGATCGAGACCTTCTGGACCTTGTCCACGGTCGGCAAGAGCTCGGAGACCACCGCGTGCCCCGCCTCGTGCCAGGCGACCACGCGCTTCTCGTGGTCGGTGATCACCCGCCGCGACTGCAGCCCGGCGACCACCCGCTCGAGCGCGTCCTCGAAGTCGGCCTGCGCGATGAACTCGCGCCCGTTGCGCCCGGCGACGATCGCGGCCTCGTTGGCGAGGTTCGCCAGGTCGGCGCCGGTGAGCCCCGAGGTGTGGCGGGCGACGCGCTCCAGGTCGACGTCCTGCGCGAGCGGCTTGTCCCGCGTGTGCACCTGGAGGATCCGCACCCGGCCCGCCATGTCGGGCGGCGGCACGAAGATCTGCCGGTCGAAGCGGCCGGGGCGCAGGAGCGCCTTGTCCAGCTTCTCGAGCAGGTTCGACGCCGCCATCACGACCACGTCGTCGCGCGCGTCGAACCCGTCCATCTCGACGAGGAGCTGGTTGAGCGTCTGGTCGCGCTCGCCGGAGATGTCGGAGCCGCGCTGCGCGCCCACCGCGTCGAGCTCGTCGATGAAGATGATCGCGGGCGCGTTCTCGCGCGCCTCGCGGAACAGGCGCCGGATGCGCGCCGCGCCCAGCCCGGCGAACATCTCGATGAACGAGGACGCCGACTGGCTGAAGAAGCTGGCCCCGGACTCGTGCGCCACCGCCTTGGCGAGCAGCGTCTTGCCGGTGCCGGGCGGGCCGTGCAGGAGGATCCCCTTCGGCACCTTGGCGCCCAGCCGCTTGAAGCGCGCGGGGTCGGAGAGGAAGTCGACGACCTCCTGGAGCTCCGCCTTGGTCTCGTCGACGCCCGCGACGTCGTCCCAGCTCACCGAGCTCTTCGAGCGCGGCGTGATCTCCTGCGGCTTGGTCCGCGGCATGAGCCGCAGCGTGCGCCACATGAAGTAGCCGATGACGAGCACCAGCAGGATCGGCGACCACGGCACGAGCAGGTCATCGACGAACTGGTCGTAGGAGTCGAAGAACAAGAGGAAGCCGGTGCTCATGCGTGCTCGGGTCGAGGGTTCTCTGCGTCCCTATCGGCAGGATCGCCCTCGACCCGTAGCAGCTCCTCGACGGCCGCCTCCGCGACCGCGAGCTGCTCCGGCGTCGGCTCACGCGTCGAGATCAGCCGCTGGATCTCGTGCCCCGTCCCGTGCACCGCGCGCGCGAGCGCGGCGTCAGGGTTGCGCTCGGCGAACGCGAACAGCTCCACCGCAGCGCCCGTCGAGAGCAGCGACGCGATCCCGCGGTGGACCGCGCTCGGCCGCTCGAAGGCGCGCTCGACGGCCACCTGGCCGGCGACGCTGAGCGCGACCATCGGCACCAAGAGGTTCGACCCGCAGCGGGGGTGCTCCTTGGGCTCGTCGGCCGCCTGGCCGCCCGACTCGTACGCGCCGATCGCCTTGTGCTCGGCCCCGTGGTAGGCGGCGAGGTCGCGGTCGCGCAGCGCGGCCAGCGCCGGCAGGATCCCGAGCACGCCCACGATCGCCTCGCGCGTCGCGTGCCCGCGGGCCACCCTGCGCGCCACGGCGCTCGCCGCGGCGACGCCCGCCGCGGTCACGATCACGCGCGGGTCCTCGTAGGGCAGGCGCGCGGAGCGCGAGCGCAGCCGCGCCAGCGGCAGCACGGCCACCGCCTCGGCGAGGCGCAGCGGGCCGCGCAGCAGCGGGATCCGGCCCAGCCGCCCGCGGGAGAGCACCGGCTTGCGGCCCGAGGTCACCTCGATCTCGCCGTCGCGGTTGCGCACCGCGACGCACCAGCTCGTCGGGCCGTGGACGAGCAGCCCGTTGCGCAGGGCCATCCCTCCCAGGCGCAGCTTCGGGGCCCCGTTCTCAGCCACCGAGGAGCCTCCGGGGCAGGTCGGCGAAGAAGTCGGCCGCGAACTCCACGTCGGAGACGGCCGCGAGCTCGTCGGCGCCGTGGACCAGCGGGGCGGACTCGAAGAGGTCGATCTCGCGCTGCGGGTGGAAGCCGTAGACCACTGACGAGTCGAACGCCGCGCGCCACCAGCGGCTGTCGGAGAAGCCCGCCATCACCGTGGGCACGAGCGTCGCCTCGGGGTCGGCCTTCGCGAGCCAGGCGCGGATCGCGTCGGTGAGCGGCGAGTCGAACGGCGACTGGTTGCCGACCACCTTCTCGATGAACTCGATCTCGAGGCGCTCCGCGTGCTCGCCGAGCACGCCCGCGATGCGCTCGCGCACGTAGTCCTCGCCGAGGCCCGGCGGCACCCGCGTGTCGATCACGGCCTGCGCCCTGGCGGGGATCACGTTGTCCTTCTGCGAGGCCTCGATCCGGGTCGGCACGAGCGTCACGCGGAGCATCGGCTCGACGATGTAGGTGACGAGCTCGGGGGCGACGCGCCCGAGCTCCTCGACCGCGGCGGCGAGCTCGGCGGGGTCCGAGCCCAGCTCGCGCCCCAGCGTGTGGCGCAGAAACTCGATGCCGGGCGCGGTCGGCTCGAGCGGGGGCTGCTCCGAGAACCGCACGAGCGCCGGCGCCAGGCGCAGCAGCGCGTTGTCGCCCAGGCCCGGGACCGAGCCGTGCCCGGCGCGGCCGCGCGCCCGCAGCCAGAAGCGGAAGACGCCCTTCTCGCCGACGCTCAGCCCGTAGAAGCGCTTGCCGCCGACCTCGAACATCGCGCCCGCGCCCTCGTTCACGACCCAGTCGGCGTAGGCCTTGTCGGGGTGCTCGCGCACCAGCCACTGGGCGCCGTGGTGCGCGCCGGTCTCCTCGTCGGCGGTGACGAAGATCCGCAGCTCGCCGCGCTGCGGGCGCCAGCCCTCGCGGGCGAGCCAGGCCGCGGCGGCGACCTCGGCCGCCACCTGGTCCTTCATGTCCTGGCCGCCGCGCCCGAGCACGCGCCCGTCGCGGACCTCGCCCGACCACGGGTCGAACGACCACTCGGCGGGGTCGGCGGGGACCGTGTCGACGTGGCTGAGCAGGCCGAGCACCGGCCCGGGCTCGCTCCCGGGCAGCCGGGCGACGAGGTTCGGCCGGCCGGGGATCGCGGCGAGCAGCTCGCACTCGAACCCGGCCTCGCTCAGCACGCCCGCGAGCAGCTCCTGCGCTGGCCCTTCGTTGCCGGGCGGGTTCGAGGTGTCGATCCTGATCAGCTCCGAGAGCAGGCGCACGGCGTCCGCGCCGGGTCCCGCGCTGGTCTGGGGAGCGGTCTGCGCCATGGCCCCACCATACCTGCGGGTCGGCCTCGGGCCGTGCCTGCGGGGGATGCGCCGCGGGTCTGGCGATACTGGGAGGGATGACGGAGCGGCTCTTCGACGACGCCTCCGAGCGCTCCCCCGACGCCGCGCCCGCGGCCGGGCCCGGGGCGCCGCTCGCGGTCCGCATGCGCCCCCGCACGCTCGACGAGCTCGTCGGCCAGGAGCACCTGCTCGCGCCCGGGTCCGCGCTGCGTACTGCGATCGAGACCGGCGAGCCGCACTCGGCGATCCTCTACGGGCCGCCGGGGACCGGCAAGACGACGCTCGCGCGGATCATCGCGGGGGCATCCGACGCGGCCTTCGAGGAGGAGTCGGCCGTGAACGCCGGCAAGGCCGAGGTCAAGGCGGTGATCGAGCGCGCCCGCGAGCGGCGCCGCGCCGGGCGGCGCACGGTGCTGTTCTTGGACGAGATCCACCGCTTCAACAAGGCCCAGCAGGACGCGCTCCTGCCCGCCGTCGAGGACGGGCTGATCACGCTGATCGGCGCGACCACGGAGAACCCGTACTTCGAGGTGAACTCGGCGCTGCTCTCGCGCAGCCAGATCTACGAGCTGCGCGAGCTCGAGCCCCGGCACGTCGCCGAGCTTCTGCGGCGCGCGCTGTCCGATGCCGAGCGCGGGATCGCCGACCCGCCGCCGGTCGACGACGAGGCGCTCGAGCTGCTCACCACGCGGGCGGGCGGCGACGCCCGCGCCGCGCTCGGCGCCCTGGAGCGCGCCGTCGAGGCGGCCCGGGCGGGCGGGCACGGCGTGGATCTCGCCACCGCCGAGGACGCGCTGCAGCGCAAGGCGCTCAGCTACGACCGCCAGGGCGACCGCCACTACGACTACATCTCGGCGTGGATCAAGGCCACCCGCGGCTCGGACGTGGACGCCTCGCTCTACTACCTCGCGGTCATGCTCGAGGGCGGGGAGGACCCGCGCTTCATCGCGCGCCGGATGGTGATCTTCGCCTCCGAGGACGTCGGCAACGCCGACCCGCAGGCGCTCGTGGTCGCGAACGCCGCCGCCGCGGCCGTCGACCGCGTCGGCATGCCCGAGTGCGCTCTCAACCTCGCCCAGGCGGCCGCTTACCTCGCGCTCGCGCCCAAGTCCAACGCCTCGACCACCGCGATCGCCGCGGCGATGCGCCACGTGCGCGAGCACGGCGCCAAGCTCCCGCCGCCGTATTTGCGCGACGCGCACTACCCGGGCGCCAAGGCGCTCGGCCGCGGCCAGGGCTACGTCTACCCGCACGACGAGCCGGACGGCGTCTCCGACCAGGAGCTCATGCCGCCCGAGCTGCGCGGCCTGCGCTTCTACGAGCCGGTCGAGCGCGGCTTCGAGCGCACGCTGCGCGAGCGGCTCGAGTGGCTGCGCAAGCGGCGGGGCCAGGCAGGCTAGGGCGCCGGGGGCTTTTCGATCCGCGCCGAGCGCAACTTCCCGCGGATCGGCGTGTTTATGCGATGCCGGGCACGCGCGGGGGACGTGCTCGGGGAGACCGCTCTCACTTCTGGCGGGTGGCGAGAGCATCTAGCAAGGCAGGGGGGCCGGAGCCGAGGGGGGCTCCGGCCTGTGCGCGGGGCCCGGAAGGTGCGGAGCCGGCCGGGCCTGCGGGTCTAGACTGCGGTCGGGATGGGGCGACTCGAGTCACGCAACCCCGCCACCGGGGAGCTGCTCGGCACCGTCGAGACGATCGAGCCCGCCGACGTCGCAGGCGTCGTCGCCGAGATCGCCGAGGTACAGCCGTTCTGGGCGCAGCTCGGGCTCGCCGACCGGGCCCGCTACATGAAGCGCACCGCGGCCGCGCTCGTCGAGCAGATGGACGAGGTCGCGGAGCTGCTCACGCGCGAGCAGGGCAAGCCGATCGTGGAGAGCTACACGATGGAGGTCGTCCCCACGATCGACCTCCTCAACTGGTGCGCCGAGGAGGGCCCGCGCATCCTGCGCGACGAGCCGATCCGCTTCCCGCAGCTCTACCTCAAGACCAAGCGCAGCCACTTCTCGTACGAGCCGATCGGCGTCGTCGGCGTGATCGCGCCCTGGAACTACCCGTGGTCGATCCCCTTCGGCGAGGTGGCGATCGCGCTCATGGCCGGCAACGGGGTGATCCTCAAGCCCGCGAGTCTCACCCCGCTCCTCGGCGAGCGCATCCAGCAGGTGTTCGAGGCCGGCGGCCTGCCCGAGGGGCTCGTGCGCACGGTTCACGGGGGCGGCGTGATCGGCGAGGCGATCTGCGAGGAGCCCGGCGTGGGCAGGGTCTTCTTCACGGGCTCGGTGGAGGTCGGCAGGCGCGTCGGCGAGGTCTGCGCGCGCAACCTGAAGGGCTCGGTGCTCGAGCTCGGCGGCAAGGACCCGCAGATCGTCTGCGCCGACGCCGACATCGAGAACGCGGCCTCGGGCTGCGTGTGGGGCGGCTTCGCGAACGCGGGCCAGACCTGCTCGGGGATCGAGCGCACCTACGTGGTCGAGTCGGTCGCCGACGAGTTCCTCGCGAGCGTGCGGCGCCGCACCGAGCGCCTGCGCGTGGGCGACCCGCTGCGGTGGGAGACGGAGATCGGCCCGATGGTCTCCGAGCAGCAGGCGGACCTGGTCACCGAGCTCGTCGACGACGCGCTCGCCCGCGGGGCCGAGCGCCTCACCGGCGGGCCGCGCGAGATCGAGGGCTTCTCCGGGCGCTTCATCGCCCCGACGGTGCTCGCCGGCGTCGAGGACGACATGCGCATCATGCGCGAGGAGATCTTCGGCCCGGTCGTGCCGATCATCGTGGTCGGCTCCGAGGAGGAGGCGCTCGAGCGCGCCAATGACTCGAACTTCGGCCTCGGCGCCTCGGTGTGGACGAAGGACCGCGCCAAGGGCGAGCGCATCGCGCGGCGCATCCAGTCGGGGATGGTCTGGATCAACGACCACTCCTTCACCCACGGCGCCGCCCAGTGCTCGTGGGGCGGCGTGAAGGACTCGGGCGTCGGGCGCTCGCACTCGAAGTTCGGCTTCTACGAGTGCGTGAACATCAAGCTCGTCTCCTGGGAGCCCGGGCTCACCCGCAACTTCTGGTGGCAGCCCTACGACCGCACGGTGGGCGACGCGGTGCGCGCGACGGCGCGCCTGCTCTACGGCCGCGGCGGCGGCCGCGCCAAGGCGCTGCGCGAGGGCGCCCGCCCGCTCGCCCAGCTCGGCGCCCGCGTCCTGCGCAAGCGCGGCTGAGCGCCACGGGCCGCGCCCGTGCTGGAAAGATCCCCGGCGATGTCTGAGGAAACCGCCGCCGCGCCGGAGACGGGCGAGCCTGCGGTGCGCGCCCGCGGCCTGCGCCGCGACTTCGCCGACGTGCCCGTGCTGCGCGACGTGTCGTTCGCGCTGCCGCGGGGCAGCACGCTCGTCGTGCTCGGCCCCAACGGGGCGGGCAAGTCGACGCTGCTGCGGATCGTCGCGACGCTCTTGCGGGCGAGCGGCGGCGAGCTCGAGGTGCTGGGCGCACGCGTCCCCCGGGACGCGTGGCGGGCGCGCGGGCGGATCGGGTATTTGGCCCACTCGCCGCTGCTCTACCGGGACCTGACGGTCGCCGAGGCGCTCGACTTCCACGCGCGCCTGCACGGGATCGCCGACCCCGCGGCGCGCCGGGGGGAGCTGCTCGGCGCGGTCGGGATGGAGGGGCGCGAGGGCCAGCTCGTGCGCACGCTCTCGGCCGGCCAGCTGCAGCGACTCGCCGTCTGCCGGTGTCTTTTGCACGACCCCGAGCTGCTTCTGCTCGACGAGCCCGCCGCCCACCTCGACCCGCACGCCATGGCCGTGGTGGCGCCGCTGCTGGGGCCGGCGCCGGGCCGCACGCGCATCGTCGTCACCCACGACGTCGAGGGCGGGCTCGCGGAGGCCGACCGGGTCCTGGTCCTGCGGGCCGACGGGCGGCCCGCCTACGAGGGCCCGGCGAGCGGGATCACCGCCGACGAGGCGCGCGCCGTGTACGCGGGGGGAGCGGCGTGAGCGCGTTCTGGGCCATCCTCGCCAAGGACCTGCGCGTCGAGCTGCGCACGCTGCAGTCGCTGCCCGCGATGGTCCTGTTCGCGGTCACGACGTTCGTGATCTTCCGCTTCGGGCTCGACCGCACGACGCTCGAGGGCAGCCTCGCCGCGGGCGTCCTGCTGGTCACCGTGCTGTTCGCCGCGCTGCTTGCGATCAACCGCCTGTTCGTGCCCGAGCGCGACGAGGGCGGCTTCGACGCGATCCGCCTGGCGCCGGTCGACGCCTCGGCGCTGTTCTGGGCGAAGGTGGTGGCGCTCGTCGTCTATCTGCTCGCGCTCGAGGCGGTGGCGCTGCCGGTGTTCGCCGTCTTCTTCCTGGAGGAGTGGAGCGGGCTCGTGCCGCTCGCGGGCGTCCTGTTGCTCGCCGACGTGGGCCTCGGTGCCACCGGCGCGGTGGTCTCGACGATCGGCGCGAACTCGCGGGCGCGCGACCTGCTCACCCCGCTCGTTCTCCTGCCCCTGCTGGTCCCGCTCACGATCGCGGCCGCGGGCGCCGCCGAGCCGCTGCTCGCGGCGGGCGGGCCCCAGTACGGCGGCGTGGGCAAATGGGCGGCGGCCCTGGCTCTCTACGATCTAACCTTCCTTCTGGTCGGCTACGCCGTCTACGACTTCCTCGTCGAGGACTGAGCGCGGCGCGCCCGCACGCGACATGAAGCTGAAGATGCCGAGCCTCCCCGTCATGGCGCTCGCCACCACGGTCGTGCTGGTGGCGGCGTTCGCGCTGGTGTTCTTCTACGCGCCCAACGACGCCGACCAGGGCTTCATCCAGAAGATCTTCTACCTGCACGTGCCGATCGCGATCTGCGCGCTGATCGGGTTCATCGCGGCGGCGATCCACTCGATCCGGCACCTGCGCACGGGTGAGAGCATCCACGACTTCCGCTCGTACGTCTCGATCCACGTGGCGATCATCTTCGGCACCGGGGCGCTGATCACCGGCGCGATCTGGGCGAAGGCAGCGTGGGGCAAGTGGTGGGTCTGGGAGGAGCCGACCCTCGTCTCGTTCCTGATCGTCTACCTGCTCTACGCGACCTACTACCCGCTGCGCTACTCGATCGAGGACCGCGACCGCCAGGCGCGCTACGCGTCCGTGTTCGCGATCACCGCCGGCGCCTTCGTCCCGCTCAACTTCATGGCGGTGCGCCTCGCCGAGTCGCTCGTGCACCCGCGCGTGTTCGCGACCGCCGAGGGCGGCATGCCGGGCGAGATGATGCTCACGTTCCTCGTCGCGCTGGCGGGCATGGCCCTGCTCTTCGCGACGCTGGTGCGCTTCGAGATCGCGGCGAAGCAGACGCGCGGCCAGGTCCACCGCCTGCGCCGGGCGCTCGATGAGCAGGCGCCGGTCGCCCCGCGCTCGCGGATCGCGCCGCTCCCGCCCGCGGAGGGGGTGAGCTGATGCCCGCCCTGCCGCTGGACGAGGCCGGCAAGTACGTGGCCGCCGCCTACCTGGTCTTCTTGGCGCTGATCCTGATCTACGTGGCGATCCTGGCCGCGCGCATCCAGCGCACGCGCGACGAGCTCGGCGAGCTCGTCGAGCTGGCCGAGCGGCGCCGCGCCGAGGCGCGCGGCGGCGGGGACGCCGAGGAGCCGCCCGAGGCCCAGAGCCCCGGGGCGGCCACAGCCGGGGAGCGACGATGAGCGAGCTGCTCGCGCTCGGCGTCTCTCACAAGACGGCGCCGCTTGAGATGCGCGAGCGCCTCGCCCTCACCGAGGGGCGCGCGGTGAGCGCGCTCTCCGAGCTGGTCGACGCCGAGCCCGTCCAGGAGGCCGCCGCGATCTCGACCTGCAACCGCACCGAGCTCTACCTCTACTCGGGCGACCCCGTCGCCGCCGAGTCGAGGGCGCTCTCGGTGCTCGCCGCGGGCGCGGGCATCCCGCCGACGGGCCTGGTCCCACACCTCTACTCCCTGCGCGGCGCCGAGGCGGCGGCGCACCTCTACCGGGTGACGGCGGGCCTCGAGTCGATGATCGTCGGCGAGGCCGAGATCCAGGGCCAGGTGAAACGCGCGTACGAGCTCGCGCTCGTCGAGGGCGCGACCGGCCCGATCCTCAACCGCCTGTTCCGGGGCGCGCTCGCGGCCGGCAAGCGGGCGCGCAGCGAGACGGGGATCTCGACGCGGGCGCTGTCGGTGCCCCACGTGGCGGTCGAGCTCGCGGAGCGCAACCTGGGCGGCCTCGACGAGCGGCGCGTCCTCGTGATCGGCGCCGGCGAGACCGCCGAGCTCACCGCGAAGGCGCTCGCCGACCGGGGCGTGGACGCCGTCTTCATCGCGAACCGCCACTACGCCCGCGCGATCGGCCTCGCGTCGCGCTTCGGCGGCCACGCCGTGCGCTTCGACGAGCTGCCCACGCTGCTGGGCGAGGCGGACATCGTGGTCTCCTCGACGAGCTCGCCGCACCACGTCATCGAGCGCGAGGACCTCGGCGAGGTCATGGCGGCGCGCCCGGACCGCCCGCTCTTCCTCATCGACCTCGCGGTGCCGCGCGACATCGATCCCGAGTGCCGCGGCCTGCGCGGGGTGAGCGTCGCCGACATGGACGATCTGCAGCAGATCGTGGAGCGCAACATGAGCGGGCGCGAGAGCGAGGTGCGCCGCGCGGAGGCGATCCTCGACGACGAGCTCGGCCGCTTCGACGAGTGGCTCGCGGCGCAGCGGGTGACGCCGACCGTGGCGGCCCTGCGCGAGCGGGGCGAGGAGATCGCGCGCCGCGTGCTCGCCGAGAACGAGGGCCGCTGGGAGTCGCTGAGCGACGCCGACCGGGAGCGGCTCGAGCGCATGGCGCGCGCGATCGCGAGCCGGATCCTGCACGAGCCCACCCTGCGGCTCAAGCGCGCGGCGGCCGACGGCGACGGGGCCGCGGCCGTGCACGCGGCCCGCGAGCTCTTCGGGCTGGACGTCGCCACGGAGCCCGACGGGGGCGCCGGGGCGCAGGTGAGCGACCTCGAGGCGCGCCGGCGCCGCCAGCGCTGACCGAGGAGGCTGCTTAGGTGCGGATCGCGACGCGCTCGAGCAAGCTCGCCATCGCCCAGGCGCAGTGGATCGCCGCCGCGCTGGGCGGGGCCGAGCTCGTCCCGGTGACGACCGACGGCGCGCCCGGCGACAAGGCGCGCTTCGTCCGCGGCGTGGAGCAGGCCGTCCTCGACGGCGAGGCCGACCTGGCGGTGCACTCGGCGAAGGACGTGCCCGGCGAGGGGACGCCGGGGCTCGCCCTGGCGGGCGTGCCCGCGCGCGAGGACCCGGCCGACGTCTTCGTCGGCCCCGCCCGCTCGCTGGACGAGCTGCCCGAGGGCGCGCGCATCGGCACCGCGAGCCTGCGGCGGCGCTCGCAGCTGCTCGCGCTGCGCCCCGACCTCGAGGTGGTCGAGCTGCGCGGCAACGTCGACACCCGCCTGCGCAAGCTCGCGGACGGCGAGGTCGACGGCCTCGTGCTCGCCGCGGCCGGGCTTCTGCGACTGGGCCTCGGCGAGGCGATCAGCTTCCGCTTCTCCGCCGCGCAGATGGTCCCGGCGCCCGGCCAGGGGGCGCTTGCGCTGGTCGCGCGCACGGACGACGAGGAGGCGACGCGCGCCGCGGGCCGCGTCACGGACCGCAACGCGCTCGTCGAGTACACCGCCGAGCGGGCCGTGGTGGGCGCGCTCGAGGCGACCTGCGACACGCCGCTCGGCGTGTGCGCGCGCCACATGGACGGCACGCTCGCGGTCGCCGCCTACGCGGGCCTGCCCGACGGCTCGCAGTGGGTGCGCGACGCGGTGCGCGGCGACCCGGAGCAGCCGGTGGCGCTCGCCGAGGCGCTCGTCGAGAAGCTCGAGGCCCAGGGAGCGCGTGAGATCCTGGAGCGCGCGGCGCGGGAGGCCGGGTGAGCGCTCGCCCCGGGGTGGTCTACCTCGTCGGGGCGGGTCCCGGCGACCCCGGGCTGATGACGGTGCGCTCGCGCGAGCTGGTCGCGAGCGCCGACGCGATCCTCTACGACCGCCTGATCCCCGCCGAGGCGCTGCGGGGCGCGCGGCCCGACGCCGAGCTTCTGTACGTGGGCAAGGGCCCCGGCGACGTCGCGGTCCCCCAGGAGGACATCGAGCGCGAGCTCGTCGAGCGGGCGCGGCGCGGGCTGGCCGTCGTGCGGCTCAAGGGCGGCGACCCGTTCGTCTTCGGCCGGGGCGGGGAGGAGGCGGAGGCGCTCGCCGACGCCGGGGTCCCGTTCGAGGTGGTGCCCGGCGTGACCGCGGGGGTGGCCGCGCCCGCCTACGCGGGCATCCCCGTCACGCACCGCGAGGACGCCTCGGCGGTCGCCTTCGTCACCGGCCACGAGGACCCGGCCAAGCCCGGCAGCGCGCTCGACTGGGAGGCGCTCGCGCGGTTCCCGGGGACGCTCGTCCTCTACATGGGCGTGCGCAACCTGCCGGAGATCGCGCGCCGGCTCGCCGCCGCCGGCCGCGACCCGGAGGAGCCCGCGGCCGCGATCGAGCGCGGCACGCACCCGGGCCAGCGCGTGGTGACCGCGACGCTCGCGACGCTGCCCGAGGCGGTGGCGGAGGCCGGGCTGCGCCCGCCGTCGATCCTGCTCTTCGGCGAGGTCGCCCGCCGGCGCGATCAGATCGCCTGGCTCGAGCGCCGCCCCCTGCACGGCAGGCGCGTCGTGGTGACGCGCGCGCGGGCGCAGGCGAGCGGGCTCGCGGCGACCCTGCGCGACCTGGGCGCCGAGGTGGTCGAGCTGCCCGCGATCCGCATCGAGCCGCGGCTCGACACCGACGCCGTGCGCGACGCGGTCGAGTCGCTGCACGCGTACGCGCTCGTCTGCCTCACGAGCCCGAACGGCGTGCACGCCCTGTTCGAGGCGATGGCGCGCCAGGGGCGCGACGCGCGCGCGCTCGCCAACGCGCAGGTGGCCGCGATCGGGCCCGCCACGGCGGCGGCGCTGCGCGAGCGCGGGGTGATCGCCGACGTCGTCCCCGGGCGCGCCGTCGCCGAGGCGCTCGCGGAGGAGCTCGCCAGGCTGCCCGTGGAGGGCCGCCCGGTGCTCGTCGCGCGCGCCGCCGAGGCCCGCGACGTCTTGCCCGACGCGCTGCGCGACCGGGGCGCGCAGGTGGACGTCGTGCCGCTTTACGAGACCGTGCGCGAGGCGCCAGACGAGGACGCGATCGAGGCTGCGCGCGAGGCCGACTACGTGACGTTCACCTCGTCGTCGACCGTCCGCAACTTCCTGGAGATCACGGGCGGCGAGTTCCCCGAAAACGCCCGCCTGGTCTCGATCGGCCCGATCACGAGCGCGACGGCGCGCGAGGCGGGCCTGCAGGTACACGTCGAGGCCGCGAGACACGACCTCGACGGGGTGTTGGAGGCGCTGCTCGCCGACGCGCGTAGAGGTTGAGGGCCGGCGAGCGCGCCTCCGCTAGGGGGTACGGGAAGGGCCACAAGTATTGCATGTGCAAGCAATACGACCGCCGAGGCGAGGATCCGCCTCAGGCGCCCGCCGGCGCAGGCGCGGCGGATCTTCCGCCTGGCGAGGTTGTCCCCCGATCCGCTGCCCGCCGATCGCCTAGCCTGGGGCCGTGACCGGTGAGCGGCCGATCCTGTTTCTGACCGACTTCGGCTACGAGGACGAGTTCGCGGGCGCCTGCAGGGCAGTCGTCGCGCGGCTCGAGCCCGCGGTGCGGGTCGTCGACCTCACGCACGGCATCCCGCCCGGCGACGTACGCCGCGGCGCGCTCGCGCTGGAGGCGGCCGCCCACCGCGCCGGGCCCGCGGTCTACCTCGCGGTCGTCGATCCGGGCGTGGGCACGGAGCGGCGCGGCGTCGCGCTGCGGGCGGGCGAGAGCTTTCTCGTCGGCCCCGACAACGGCCTGCTGACGCTGGCGGCGAAGCGGCTCGGCGGCGTCGCCGAGGCGGTGGACGTCTCCGCGACCCCGCTGCGCCTGGAGCCGCCCGCCCGCACGTTCCACGGCCGCGACGTCTTCGCGCCCGTCGCCGCGCACCTCGCCGCCGGCCGGCCGCTCGCGAGCGCGGGCGAGCCGCTCGACCCGGGCGAGCTGGTCGAGCTCGAGCTGCCCACGCCGGAGCTCGCGCAGGGCGAGGCGCGCGCCCACGTGCTCTACGCCGACCGCTTCGGGAACCTCGTGCTCGACGTGCCCGCGGGCGAGCTCGCCTTCGGCGAGGCGCTGAGCGTCGAGGCGGGCGGCGCGGCGCACGGGGCCCGGTTCGCGCCCACGTTCGGCGCCGTGGGCGTGGGCGAGCTCGTGCTCTACGACGACTCGAGCGGCCGGCTCGCGCTCGCCGTGAACCAGGGCAGCGCCGCGGAGCTGCTCGGCGTCGGCCGCGACGACGTGATCGTGATCCGCGACGAGTCCGGATGAGCGGGGCGTTCGACGGCCCCCACATCCACCTGCGCACGGTCGGCTCGACCAACGACTACGCGCGCGCGCTGGCCGAGCGGGGCGCCGCGCCGGGGACGATCGTCACGGCCGACGAGCAGACCGCGGGACGCGGCCGCCACGGCCGCGCCTGGACGACGCCCCCCGGGGCGGCGCTGCTCTGCTCGGCGATCCTGCGCCCCGTGAACCCGGCGGACGCGCTGCTCCCGCTCGCCGTCCCGATCGCGGTCTGCGAGGCCGCCGAGGAGCTCGCGCCGGTGCGCTGCCAGGTGAAGTGGCCCAACGACGTGTGGCTCGGCGAGCGCAAGCTCGCGGGCATCCTGATCGAGGCGCGCCCGCCGGAGTGGGCGGTGATCGGGATCGGCCTCAACCTGGCGATCGCCGACGACGAGTTCCCCGCCGACCTGCGCTGGCCCGCGACCTCGCTCGGCCACGGCGTCACGCCCGAGGACGCGCTGCCCGCCCTGCGCCGCGCGCTCGGGCGCTGGACGCAGGCGCGGGCCGCCGAGGTCCGCGCCGAGTTCGCGCGCCGCGACGCCCTGCGCGGGCGCGAGGTGAGCTGGCGCGGCGCCGGGAGCGTCCCCGACGGCAGGGGCCGCGCGGCGGGCATCGACGAGCACGGCAGGCTCGTCGTCGAGACCGCGGACGGCCCGGTCGCCCTCACCGCGGGCGAGGTCCAGCTCACCCTCTCCCCAAACGTTCAGCCCTCGTAGTCGATTTTCGACGACCAGGGCTGAACGTCCCGGCCGCACGCGCGGACTTTCAGCCCACGTAGTCGAAAAACGACGACCAGGGCTGAACGTCAGGCTTGGGCGTCCGCGTCGCGCTCGGTGTCCGCGTCGCCGGCATCCGCCTTGTCGGCGTCGTCCTCGGCGGCGGCGTCGTCCGTGGGGGCCTCGGGCTCGTTCTCGTCGTCGGAGTCGTCCTCGGGCCCGTCGCCCGTCGCGTCCTCGTCCGCCTCGGCCTCGGGCCCGTCGTCGTCCGCCTCGGCCTCGGGCTCGTCGGTCGTGTCGTCGGTGTCCTCGGTGGCGTCCTCGTCGGCCTCGGGCGCCTCGCCCTCCGGGCCCTTCTCCTCGGCCCCAGCCGGCTCCTCGCCCTCGGCCTTCGCCTCCTCGGCGCCGTCCTGCGTCGCCTCCAGCTTCTCGCGGTCCTCCGTGTTCGCCGCAGCGCCCTCGGCGCCCTCGGCGTTCGCCTTGCGGCGGCGGCGGCGCTTGGAGCCGCCCTTCGGGAAGTTGCGCAGCAGCTCGCGGGCGACGGCCGAGGGCTTGCGGGCCATGCGCATCCGGGCGCCGCGCAGCACCTCCTCGGCCTCGGGCGTGTGCGCGACGGCGGCGGCGAGCAGCGCCACCGCGAGGCGGCGGTCCTGCTGGCGCGCGGCCGTCACCAGGCGCCGGGCGTTGCGGCCGTGCGCGCGGCCGGAAGAGTTCACGAACAGGCCCAGGAGCCGCTTGGTCTCCGGCCAGCGCTGCACCGCGTACTGCTCGTGCAGCTCGCGCGTGCACGCGGCGAGGCGCCACACCCAGGCCTGGGCCTGGTCGCGGCGGCCGATGCGCCGCTCGGCGAGCGCCTGCAGCAGCACCTTGGCGCCCGCGCGGCGCTCGTCGCGCGGCCAGGTCTGCACGATGTCGACGCAGTCGTCGAAGGCCTCGGGGTCGCGCAGCGCGGCGATCTCGGACATCGCCTTGAGCCGGAGCTGGTGGTTGCGGTTGCGCTGCACGCACGTGAGCAGGAAGCGGCGGCGCAGCTCCTTGGACTCGTCGTGCTGCATCATCGCCTTCGCCCGGCGCCACTGGCTCGCGGTCACGCGCGCGCCGGCGAGCGCCGCCCAGGCGTGCTGCTCGGAGTAGTTGAGGTTCTCGACGGCGATCCGCCAGAGCTCGCGCTCGAGCACCGCCAGGCGGCGGTCCGGATCGGCCGAGACCGGCACGACGCGGCGCTCGACGCGCACCTGCCGGCCGCGCCCGCGGCGCACCGGCCCGACGACGATCGCGCCGCCGCGGTAGACGTCGCGGTCGAGCAGCGAGTGGAGCGTGATGATCGTCTCGTCGTGCGTCGTCGCCGGGTGGACGAAGTCGATGACGATCCCGGCCTCCTTGCCGGGGGCGCGGCGGGTCACGCGGCCGACGCGCTGCTGGTAGATGCGCTTCGATGCGGTCGGCGCGAGGTGCATGCAGATCGTCGCCCGCGGCGAGTTCCAGCCCTCGGCGAGCAGCATCGCGTTGCAGAGCACGTCCACCTCGCCGCGGTCGAACGCCGCGAGGATCTCGGCCAGCTCGCGCTTCGGGGTCTCGCCCGACACCGCGTGCGCCTTGATGCCCACGTCCCGCAGCGCGGCCGCGACGTTCTTCGCGTGCTCCACGCCCGCCGTGTAGATGACGCCCGGGATCTTGCGGAAGCGCGACTTGTAGAGGTCGGCGATCGCCACGTTGAACGGGCCCTGGTCGAGGAGCTTGGCCAGCTCCTCCTGGTCGAAGTCCTGGTCGACCTCGCCGCGGCGCAGCGGCACCTTGGCGAGCGAGCGCACGCCGGGGCCGGGCGGGATGCGCAGGCAGCGCAGCGGCGCGATCACCCCGCGGCGCGCGGCCTGCGCGAGGTCGAAGCGCGAGGTCTGGGTGGGGAAGAGGTCGGCGACGTGGCGGGCGATGAGCGCGCCGGTCGCGGTCATCCCGATGAACACCGGGCCCGGCATCTGGCGGATGCAGGCGCTCGTCTTCTCGCCGAGCGCCGTGTGGGCCTCGTCGCAGATCACGATCGAGTACGCGTCGGAGACCCGGCCCGCGTTGCGCACGAACCACTGGTAGGTCTCGACGGTGACCGGCCCGTAGGGGAAGTCCTCGCCGTCGAGCAGCGGCGGCGAGAGCCGGTCCTTGTAGCCGCGGCTCGAGAGCTCGCCGATGAACTGGTCGACGAGGTTGCGGCGGTGGGTGAGGATCAGCACGCCGCCCGTCCGCGACGCCTCGACGAAGCCCACCGCGGCGACGGTCTTGCCGGCGCCGGTCGCGTGCTCGAACCAGAAGCGCCGACTGGCGCCGGGGTCGTCGAGCGCGGCCTGGTCGACCTGTTCCTCGTCCTCGTCGACCCAGTCCTGGGGCTCCTCGTCGGGCTCGAGCTCGTCGGGCTCGAGCTCGCCAGACCCGTTCGGGGACGCCCCGTTCGCGGAGGCCGCCCCGTTCGCCGACTCGGCCCCGCCGTTGCTGCGCTCCGCGTCGGCCGCGTCGCTCTCCTCGATCTCGGCGATCAGCGCGGCGAGCGTGCCGGAGAGCGCGTCGACCTGGTGGTCGTTCAGCGTGGTGCCGTCGCGCAGGGTGGGCGGCTCCTCGGCGAGCAGCCGCTCGAGGCCCAAGACCAGCGAGAAGTTGCGGCGCCACTCGGTCGAGGGGTACTCGCGGCCCTCCTCGATCTCGGCGAGCGCAGCCTCGAACGCGAGGCGGCGGGCGCTGCCCGGCTGCAGGTCGTCGAAGGTCTCGCCTTCGAGCAGCACGGGCTCGCGCGTGAACGCCTCGACGCGCTCGAGATCGGCTTGGCTCGGCTTGCGTGCCGCCGCAGCGGCAACGTCGGTGGTCTTGGCCATAGGAAGGCGTTTCGTGAGGGCCTGCGGCACGCGAAGGGGCGAGACACAGGCGGGGTAAGCTCGTGGGCGACAACCGGCGCGGCTTTCCCCTCCGCCTGACCGGTGTCCCCAGGGAGTTCCGACTTCGGAACGTGACCACAAGGTACCACCCGGAATCGGCGGATGAGCTCCGACACGGACAAAAGCGCTTGGCGACGCGGCGGGCTGTGGCTCGCGCTCGGCACGATCGCGACGGTCGCGCTGATCGTCGTCGGGCTCGCGACGCTCGGCGGCGAGGGCGGCGCGAGCGACGACGGCGCGGGCTACCCGGACTCTCGGCTTACGCTCGAGGAGGCGACCGCGCCGCTCGAGGGCGCGCCCCCCGAGCTCGCCTCCCTGCGGGCCGAGGCCAACCGGATCCTGACCGGCGGCAAGCGCGCGCTGCAGGGCCGGCTCGCGGAGCTCGAGGGCACGCCGGTCGTGATCAACAAGTGGGCGTCGTGGTGCGGGCCGTGCATCGTCGAGTTCCCGCACTTCCAGGAGGCGGCGATGGAGCTCGGCGACGAGGTCGCGTTCCTCGGGCTCAACCTCCAGGACAACCGCGAGCAGGCCGAGCGGTTCCTCGAGCGCCTGCCGGTCCCCTACCCGAGCTACGAGGACCCCGACGGGTCGCTGTCGGCGTCCGTGAAGGCCGACCGCGGCGCGCCGAACACCGTCTTCATCGACGCCGAGGGCGAGATCGTCCACACGCGCTACGGCCCCTACGACTCCACGCAGGAGCTCCTCGACGACATCGACCGCTACGCGCGGTGAGCGGGCGGACCCCTTCCGCCTTGTCACAATCAGCCCTATGGAGGCCGTGATCCGCAGGACCGGCAACCTGCTCTGGCGGATCGTGCGCTGGCCGCTCGCGATCGCCGGCGTGCTCTTCTTCGGCGCGGGCGTCCCCTACGTGTGGGTGTGGGTCGGCTCGCAGCTTCAGGGCGGGACGGCGCCCTCGTTCACGGGCCTGGGCGTCGCGCTGTTCGGGATCATCATCTCGTACGCGCTGATGGCGTTCCTGCTCGCCTGGATCAAGGCCTGGGTCACGCACGACGCCGGCAGGCCGGTGCGCTACGACTGGAACCGCAGCCTCTCGGCCGAGCGCAAGCGGCCGCCCAAGACGCACCCGATCGAGGACATCGTGATCACGGCGACGATCCTCGTCGGGATCGTCTGCACGGTCTGGTTCTTCCTCTGGGGCAGCCCCGGCGTGCCCACGACCCCCTGAGCCGGGGCGCCGCGGATAGGGTGGAGGCGTGCTTCGCTCGGCCCGGCTCATCGGCGCGCTGATCGCCCTCGTCGCAGGCGCGCTCATGCTCGCGATCCCCGCGAGCGGCCAGGAGGGGGAGCGGCTCGCCGTCTCGATCGAGCTCACGGGCTCGATCGACCCGGCCACCGAGCGCTGGATGTCGAACGCGCTCGAGGACGCAGCCGACGACGGCGCCGCGCTCGTGATCGTGCGCCTCGACACCCCGGGCGGCCTGGACACCGCGATGCGCGCGATCGTGCAGGACATCATCGCCGCGCCCATGCCGGTGGTCGTCTACGTCTCGCCGGACGGCGCCCGCGCCGCCTCGGCGGGGCTGTTCGTCACGCAGGCGGGCGACGTGGCGGCGATGGCGCCGCAGACCAACATCGGCTCGGCCTCGCCGATCACGATCGGCGGCGACGACGTGGGCGAGGTGCTCGGCCGCAAGGTCGAGAACGACGCGGCCGCCTACGTGCGCGCGCTGGCCGAGGAGCACGGCCGCGACGCCGAGCTCGCCGAGGAGATGGTCCGCGAGGCGACCAACGTGACCGCGCAGGAGGCGCTCGACGCGGGCCTCGTCGACGTCGTCGCGCGCTCGCAGGAGGAGCTGCTCTCGGAGCTCGACGGCTTCCGCGTCCAGGGCCCGAAGGCGGGCACGCTCGACACCGACGGCTTGCGGGTCGAGGAGCGCGACATGCCTCTGCAGTACGACATCCTGCAGCTCCTCGTCAACCCCAACATCGCCTACCTGCTGCTGATCGCCGGCGTGCTCGGGCTCGCCATCGAGCTGCTCAGCCCCGGCCTGATCTTCCCCGGTTCGATCGGGCTGGTGTCGTTCGTGCTCGGCCTCTACGGCACCGCCCAGCTCCCCGTCACCGCCGCGGGCATCCTGCTGCTCGTCCTGGGCGTGGGGATGATCATCGCCGAAGCCCACCTGCCCACCTCGGGGGTCCTGGGCGCCCTGGGGGTGGTCGCGCTCGCGGTCGCGGGGCTCCTGCTCTTCGACACCGACTCCGAGGGCTTCGGGATCTCGATCCCGCTCGTGCTCGGCATCGCGATCTTCTTCGGCGGCGGCCTCGCGATCGTCGTCTCGAAGGTCGTGGAGGCGCGCCGCAACCCGGTCTACACCGGCCATGAGGAGCTCGTCGGCAGGGAGGGGGTGGTGCGCGTCGCGCTCGACCCGGTCGGCCAGGCCTTCGTCGAGGGGGCGCTCTGGCGGGCCGAGCTCACCGACCCGGACCTCGCGCCCGTCGCGACCGGCGTTAGAGTGCGCGTCGAGTCCGTCGACGGGCTCACGCTGATGGTCCGACGGATGGCCGACGACGAGGAAGCCGCCACCCAACCCCGCGAAGGAGAGACTTGATGGACGCCGCACTCGCCGTGATCGCGATCGTCGCGATCCTCATCCTGATCATCCTGGCCTCCGCGGTCCGGGTGCTCCGCGAGTACGAGCGCGGGGTGATCTTCCGCCTGGGTCGCCTGATCGCGCAGAAGGGGCCGGGGCTGATCCTGCTGATCCCGATCATCGACCAGATGGTCCGCGTCGACCTGCGCACGGTCACGCTGAACGTGCCGCCGCAGGAGATCATCACCAAGGACAACGTGACGGTCCGGGTGAACGCGGTCGCCTACTTCCGCGTGATCGACCCGAACCGCGCGATCACCGAGGTCGAGAACTACCTGCTCGCGACCTCCCAGATCTCGCAGACGACGCTGCGCTCCGTGCTCGGCAAGGCCGAGCTCGACTCGCTGCTCGCCGAGCGCGAGCGCCTCAACGTCGAGCTGCAGCAGATCATCGACGAGCAGACCGAGCCCTGGGGCGTCAAGGTCACGACGGTCGAGGTCAAGGACGTCGAGATCCCGGCCGAGATGCAGCGCGCGATCGCGCGCCAGGCGGAGGCCGAGCGCGAGCGGCGCGCCAAGATCATCGCCGCGGACGGCGAGTTCCAGGCGGCCGAGAAGCTCTCGCAGGCGGCCGACATCATCAGCCAGAACCCGGCGACGCTCCAGCTCCGCTACCTGCAGACGCTGCTCGAGCTGGGCGTGAACCAGAACACGACCGTGGTCTTCCCGCTGCCGATCGACCTGCTCAAGCCGCTGGTCGAGCTGGGCGCGAAGCCGACCGTCCCGCCGCCGTCGAACTGAATCGCAGGCGCCGACAAGCGAGCGCAGCGTCCGCGTGAGCGCGCCTGAGATCCGGATCGACCAGCTCACGGGGCTGCGGGTCGTGCTCGCGCCCGGCCGCGCCGAGCGCCCCGAGGCGTTCTCGCCGCCGCGCGCCGAGTCGAAGCCGGACGCCGCCGAGCGCTGCCCGTTCTGCGAGGGCCGCGAGGACCGCACCCCGCGCGAGACTTGGGCCGACCGGCCCGCGGGCGAGCCCGACACCCCGGGCTGGCGCGTGCGGTCGGTGCCCAACCTCTACCCGGTGCTCGGCACCGGCGAGGTGCGGGTGGCCGCCGACGAGCCGGCGGGCGGTGGCGCGGTCCCGCGCGTGAGCGCCGTGCCGCAGGCGATGGTAGAGACCGGGATGGCGGCACAGGCCGACCCGCTGCGCTCCTCGACGCGCGACGCCTCCACCGACCTGTTCACCTCGATGCCCGCCGAGGGCGCCCACGAGGTGATCATCAACACGCCGCGGCACCTAACCAGCCTCGGCGCGCTCAGCGACGACGAGCTCGCGGTCGCGATGGATGGCTGGCGGGCCCGGATGCGCGCGCTCGCCGAGGACTCCTCCTACGTGCACCTGATCGTCAACGAGGGCCCGGCGGCGGGCGCCTCGCTCGAGCACACCCACGCGCAGGTCTACGGCCTGCGCTTCGTCCCAGCGGAGATCGCGCGCGAGCGCGAGCGCGCCGAGGCCTACCACCAGCGCACGATGGGCGGGCACCTGCTCGCCGACGCCGCCACCGAGGAGGTGCGGCGCCGCGAGCGCCTGGTCGCGATCGACGACGAGGCGATCCTGTTCTGCCCGTTCGCCTCGCGCTCGCCGTTCGAGCTGCGGATCGTGCCGCGCCGCCCCGCGCCGTCGTTCGCCGAGGAGGGGCAGGGCGGCGCCGCGATGCTCGCGACCGCGCTACGCGCCCTGCGCGGGGCATTCGGGGAGCTCCCGCAGTTCAACCTCTGGGTGCGCACGGCGCCGCGCGGTACCGAGGAGTTCTGCTGGCACATCGACATCCTCCCGCGCCTCACGATCCGCGCCGGGTTCGAGCTCGGCACCGGCGTGGACATCAACACCTACGCCCCCGAGCGCGCGGCCGCCGACCTGCGCGCGGCGCTCGGTTAGGGCGCGGCGGCGGGCGCGGGAAAGGTTTGGGGGCGCCTTTTAGGGGTGCCCCCAATGTGCGGGCTGCGAGCCGCGCGTAGCGTCGCGGCCATGCACCAGATCCACGCACACATCCGCCGTCTCGCCACCCGCTCGCTCCTGCCCGCGCTAGCCGCGGCGCTCGCGCTCGCCGCGCCCGCCTTCGCGGCCGACCGCTACGTCGACGCCCAGACCGGCAGCGACGCCAACGCCGGCTGCACGCTGGCGAGCCCCTGCGCCACGATCGCCGCGGGCATCGCCGCCGCGGCGCCCGGGGAGCGCGTGCTCGTCGACAGCGGCACCTACGTAGAGAACGTGACGCTCGGCGAGGGGCGCTCGCTGGTCGGCTTCGACTTCGTCGCCGCCGACGGCTCGGCGTCCCCGGTGATCGACGGCGCCAACGCGACCGCGATCACCGTACCCGCGTCGGGGGCCGGGCGGATCGAGGGGCTCGTGATCCGCGCGAACGCCGAGCGGCAGGTCAACTTGGCCGGTACTGCCGAGGTGATCGGCAACACGTTCGACGACCCCGACGCGACCGGCATCGTCAGCGGGATCGGCAGCTCGGCCGTGGACGTGCTCGTCGAGGGAAACACCTTCGTCGACCCGAGTCCCGACGAGACGCGGGGCCGGATCGGCGTCTACGCGTCGGGGTCGATCACCGTGCGCGACAACGAGTTCGAGGGCCTCGTGGTCGGCGTGCAGGTGTCCGGGCCCGCGGCGGGTCAGCGCACGCTCGTCGAGCGCAACGAGTTCACCGGCATCCACAACTACCCGGTCCAGGGACGCGCGATCATCGCCGTCGGTTCCCTGCAGGGAGGTGAGCTCCTGGTGCGGGAGAACCGGATCAGCGCCGCGTCGACGCCCTTCGTGCTCGGCATCTCCGCGGGCACCGCCGCGCACCTCGAGCGCAACCGGGTCACCGGCGTCTGCACGGGCGTGCAGGTGGAGTCCGACAGCCCCGGCGTGACGATGGAGGGCGACGTGATCTGGGACACCGCCGGCGACGGCGTGCTCGTCCTCGACAACACCACCGGGCCGCGCTCGTCGCTGCGCGCGACCGGCCTCACGGTGTGGGCGAACGGGGGCGTCAGCATCAGGGTCCGGGAGGGCGAGGCGGAGGTCGACTCGACGATCGTCGAGGACGCCTCGCCGGTAGGCGGCGGCACCTGCGTGATCACCAACTCGCGCGCTTCGCAGGTCGCCGAGGATCACCCCAGCGGCTGCAGGGCGTTCCAGACGACCGCCGACCCGATGTTCGAGGACGCCGCGGCGGGCGACTTCCACCTCAAGCCCGGCTCGCCGATGATCGACGCGGGCGACCCCGACCCGCCCGCAGAGGGTGCGGTGGACATCGACGGGGACGCGCGCGCCGTGGACGGCACGCCCGACTGCGAGACCGTCGTCCGCCGCGACATCGGCGCGGACGAGTTCGTGCCCGCCGAGGAGGCCGACTGCACCGCGCCCGCCACCAGGTTCACCAAGACGCCGCCCAAGAAGTCGAAGCGCAAGCGGGTCGTCTTCCGCTTCGCAGCCGATGAGCCCGCGACTTTCGAGTGCAAGCTCGACGCGGGCCCGCGGCGGCCCTGCGCGAGCCCCGCGCGCTTCAGGGTGAAGCCCGGCCGGCACGTGCTGCGCGTCTGGGCCACGGACGCGGCGGGCAACGTGCAGGCCAAGCCGGCGAAGTTCGCCTTCCGCCGCGCGCGCCGCTGAGGGCGGCACCGGCCACAGGCAGCGCTGAGGGCGGCGCCGCCCCACCCCGGCCCCATCCCCACAGCCCCATCCCGCGGCGCGATCCGAACGCGCCTGCCCCCACCGCGCCGCGTGCGATTCCGATGCGCATAGCAACGGTTTCGCACGCTCGGCGGTGGGGGTTTGGGCTCCCGGCCGCCCGGCGGCCACTAGGCTCCCCGTCTCGATGCCGCCGATCGCACGACCGTTCCCGCGCTTCATCGCCGACGCGACCCAGGAGGGCCCGCCCACCGGCCGCTTCAAGGAGCGCCTCGACGAGAAGTTCGCCGAGGCGTGCGCGAAGTACGCCGACGAGGCGGGCTCGCCGCTCGACCTCGCCTCGATCCGCTGGTTCCCCGAGCGCGCCTGGGGCGGGCGGGTGTGGGTGCCCGCGACGGGTGCATCGCGCGAGCCGGTCGTACCCGCCGACGCCCCGGAGGGCAGCGAGCCGGTGACGATCGAGTACTTCGGCTGGGTCTCCTACGCGCGCGGCGAGGAGGGCGAGCCGGTCGATCTGCGCTCGAGCGCCGACTTCACGGACATCACCGCCGCCGACAACCCCGACTGGAAGGTCGACCTCTCCGACGACGTGATCGGCGAGTGGCGCTCGGAGGCGGGCCGCGGCGGCGACGTGACCCTGATCTGGGGCCTGCCGATGGTTGGCGGGGCGGTCGCGGCGACCGCCGAGCTCGACGGCGAGGTCCTCGACCAGGCGCCGGTGCGCGACGGGCGCTTCACGCTGGTCGCGGTCGACGCCGTGCACGGCTTCGGGAGCGACGACCTCTTCGTCGAGATCAGGCTCTGGGACCGCCGCCTGCGCCAGATCGCGTCCGAGAGCCTCTACGCGAGCGACGACGAGGACGAGCCCGAGGAGGCCTGAAGGCCCCCCGCGCGGCGCGCTAGGCGGGCGTGCGGGCGCCCGCGGCCACGCGCAGGAAACGTGCGCAGAGCTCGCGGCCGAGCCGGTTCCAGGCGCCGATGCGCTCGCGGATCTCCGCCTTGAGGCGGTCGGCGTCGATGCCGGTCGCGACGAAGTAGTCCGCCTCGCGGTCGTCGTCGACCCAGCTCAGGGCGTCGGCCTCGGTCACCTCGGCGTGGAACTGGATCCCCCAGGCCGGCGCCGAGGCGACCCGGTAGGCCTGCACGCACAGGGCGCTGCGCGCGAGCTCGACCGTCCCCGGCGGCAGCACGATCTCGTAGAGGTGCCACTCGAAGGCGTCGAACGCGGGCGCGAGCGGCCCGATCAGCGGGTCGTCCCCGCCCGCGGGCAGCACCTCGGCACGGTGCCAGCCGATCTCGGGCTCCGCCGCCTTGGGCACCCTGCCCCCGAGCGCGGCGGCGAGCATCTGGGCGCCGAGGCACACGCCCAGGAGCGGCGCCTTGCGCTCGACGAGCTCGCGCAGGACGTCCTTCTCGTCGCGCAGCCAGGGATGCTGGTCGACCTCGTGCGTGTTCATCGAGCCGCCGAAGGCGAACACGGCGTCGTAGCCGAGCGGGTCGGACGGCGGGGCGTCGCCCTTGGCGATCCACCACGTATCGAGCTCGGCGCCGAACTCCGCGCACGCCTCGCCGAAGACGCCGGCCGCGGCATCGTGCTCGTGGGTGATGGCGAGAACGCGCACGAGGGCAAGTGTGACAACGCGGCGCCCACGGTAAGAACCGCGGGCGGCGTCGCTAAGTGGCAGGGCGATCTCGCAAGGCGCCACAGTCGCCGACGTCCTCGACCTGCAGGCGCATCGCACCACCTTGCGGCCGCGTCGCAGAAAATCAGGAAGCGCCCCCCAAAAGAGCGCGATACCGCCCAGGGCAGACGAGGTGATGAGGCGCCCGGAACTGCGCTCGGTGGCCGGCGAGAGTGTTAGCTTTCCCTCCCGACTCAGGGAAGCGATGCTGTACAGGAGGGGGCCCGTGAAGCTCTTGTCTGGGACAATCGCCGCCGTCGCCTGCTCGATCGCCTGGCTCGGCCTCGCATCCCAGGCCGAAGCCCACACCGTCTATGTGCCGACGAACGGCAGCCTGCTGCCCATCGAGGGCGCGGAGGCCCAGGACCCGATCGGGGGGCCCTGGAGCGCACCAAGGGCAGCGGCGATCACGCCCGACGGCGAGAAGCTGTACGTCGTGGCTTGGGTCACGGGCACCATCTACGCGATCGACACCCGCTCGTACGCGATCCTCGCGCAGATCCCCGGCCCGGCCGGCGCGTCCGACATAGCGATCAGCCCCCGCGGCGACCTCGCATACGTCGTGAGCCCGGACAATGGGGTCTGGGCGATCGACACGAGCGAAGACAGGCTACTGGAGGAGCCGGTCGAGGCCGGCGACCAGCCGTTCGGCGTGGCCTTCGCCCCGGACGGCGAGCGCGCCTACGTCACGAACGCCAATGGCATCTCCGTGATCGACACCGACACACACGATGAGGTCAAGCGGATCGCCGACGGCGGTATGGTCAGTCTCCGGGGGATGGCCATCACCCCGGACGGAAGGACGCTCTACGTGGCCAACGGGGGCAGGAACAATGTCTTGGCCATCGACACGGACACGGGCGACGTTATTGCCACGATCGCGGTGGGCTCCGACCCCAGGTTTATCGCCCTCACGCCCGACGGCAAGCGCGCCTACGTCACGAACTGGTCGAGCAACACCGTCTCCGTGCTCGACGCCACGACGAACACCGTGAAGGCGACGATCCCGGTGGGCATCAGCCCCAGCGGGGTCGCGACCACGCCCGACGGCATGCGCGCCTACGTCGCCAACTGGTATAGCGCCAGCGTCTCCGTGATCGACACGGCCACGAACGCCGTGGAGAAGACGATCTCCCTGGGGATTACGGCGACGGTGTGGGTTGTGGCGGCCGTTCCCAACCAGCCGCCCACCGCCGAGCTCCGGGCCGACGCCCTCGAGGTCTTCGCAGGCACGCCGGTCACGTTCGACGCCTCGGCCTCAAGCGGCGACGCGGGCATCGCAAGCTACACCTTCGACTTCGGCGACGGCTCGCAGGTTGCGACCGGGCAGCCTGTGCGCAAGCACGCCTACGCCGAGCCCGGTACCTACCAGGCGACCGTGACCGTCGACGACGGCGTGGGCTGCGAGCCGATCCCTGAGTTCTTCGAGCTCGGCCTCGCCTCGCCGTTCACCGGCCAGACCGCGCACTGCAACGGCCCCTCGCGCGTGACGTCGGAGCCGCTTGAGATCCAGGTGGTCCAAGCGCCGGCGCTGCGCCTGCGGGTGGGCGCCAAGCGCCGCCTGCGCTCCCTGCGCCGCGTGCAGGTCACGGCCCGGTGCGAGGGGTCCGACTGCCGCGTGCGGGCCGGGGGGCATCTGCGCGTCAAGCTCCCCGGGCGCAAGGCGCAGCGCTTCGCGCTCGCCCCGGACGCGCGGGAGCTCAAGGCGGGCGCGAAGGCCCGGCTTGAACCGCGGATCCCCTCCCAGGCCCGGCGTGCGGCCCGCAGGGCCCTCAAGGCGGGCGGCACGGTGCGCGCCAAGCTGCGCGTGCGCGCGAGCGGGCCGGCCGGCCAGGAGCGCGTGCGCCTGCGCGTCGTGCGGATCGTGCGCGGGGCCCGGCGCTGAAATTGGGCACGGGAGACTTACGGTGGGTCCGCCGGAGCAACGGTGCGCTTCGCCTCAAGGACGTCCTCAGGGTGTTATGTCGACCCGAAAGCCGCTCCGCCCGGGAAAACACGGTCGCTGCTTTCAGGCCGACCTACAGTGGCGGCGATGGGACGCGGAGGCGGAAGCCAGACCGCAAGCTGCGAGCGTCCCGGCGCGGGGGAGCGGGGTTGATCCTTCGGTCACGCGGCCGGTGATCGCAGTCTTCGGATCGAGGTCGGGGATTCCAAGCCTTACGCGGGATCCAAGGGCTACGCCCGGCTGGCCTCGGAGCGGCCCCGAGCTGGCGCAGGGGCTTTGGAGGCCGTCATCGAGCACGTGGGGCCCGACGATGATGAGCGGGCGGCAGCCCGAGCAATCAGGCGCTCAAGCCTCTTGAGCCGGGCGAGGAACCGCGGCTTGACACCTCTCACAGAAAGACGCTCGCGATCGCCGAAGCCAACGAGCAGCCCAGGCAGGTCACAGGTGGCGTCTGCGCTTTCGCTTCAAAGCCGCCGCGAGGGCCGGACGCCTGGCCGCCCAACCGAGAGCACACGAGAGGGGCGGGTCCAGGGCCCGCCCCTCCAGGTGGATCGCCGCCGTGCGGCCCTCGCTCACGCGGAAGGCGCCCGGCGCTCCACGACCCCGAACGACTCGAAGTCGTAGATCGTGTCGTTGATCCGCAGGCCGTCGACCGCGCCGACGAAGGCGGTGTCGCGGCCCTTGCCAACGGCGACGGTCAGGATGACCGGAGGCTCGCCGCCGTCATCGAGCGCGTCGACGAGCTCGGCGAACGAGCAGCCGTCGTTGCAGCCCGTCGCGGAGCCTGCGGCACCGGTCAGGAACCACTCGCCGCTGGTCGCCGCGTCAATGTAGGGGCTCCAGGTGTTGACGTGCTCGGGGGAGACGTTGTCCGGGACCCAGGTCGCGGTCGCGTAGTCGGTCGCGACGCCCTCGAGGTTCGGGTCGATCTCGATGTAGATCACCGGCATCGGCTCACCGCGGTCGAAGTTCTCGCCCGTGGTGAAGACGTGGAAGCCGAGCTCGTTGATCGCGAGGAAGTTGTCCCCGGCGAAGTCGACCTCGTTGCCGAAGGAGACCTTCTCCTTGGTGGCCAGCGCCTCGCCGGCCATCACCTCGATGCCCAGGGAGCCCTCGCCGTAGGGAGGAGCGACCACCCCACCGTCCGCTCCGAGCACGAACGGGCCGCCGCGCAGCTCCGCGACCGGCGAGCCGATCGTGTTGCGCGCGATCACGCCCCAGTGCGGGTTCTCAAGGCCCCGCTTGACCGGCTTGGGCCGGGCGTTCGGCGCCAGGTCGGCGACCTTGATCGAGCCGTCCTTGATCTGCTTGCCGGTGAGGCTGTTGTTCTTGACCTCCTGGGCGGTCAGCGTCTTCCTCTTGATGTCGATGGCCCGGATCGAGCGGTTCTTGATGTCCTTGCTCGTGATCAGCTTGGCGGCGGTCGCGGTCCCGCCCAGCGCGAGCACCACGGCGACGATCGCCACCAGCATCGGCGCCGAGCCCAGCTCCCGGATGCGCTTGATCATGCGATTACCTCCTATGCTGGTCGATGTGGTTTGCGTGCGAACCGGCGCCGCATCCCGGGCCGCGCTTGACCTGCCTTGCTCGGGGTCCCGGCACTGCCCAGGAGGAGACACGGTCCTGGCACTGCAGCGGTGATAGCCCGGACGGGACGAGCGGCGCCTGCTTTTCCGTCTCAGATGGTCGGCGGAAAGTCATGCTCACCGAGAAGACGCGTGCCGCGACCGCGGCGCCCACCGCGGACGAGGAGGTATGTCGCGGTTGCTCCCGGGGAGGGGTTCTAGCAGAGAAGACGGGCGGGATCAGCGGGCCGAGTTGACATAACCCCGATTATCGAGCGCAACCGGTGAGCTCCCCGGTGAGCCGGATCACG
>ERZ777003.1621-NODE-1621-length-31829-cov-6.600711_pt1 | contig 31829 bp, 33 predicted proteins | sample MGYA00374956_ERZ777003 | MGnify/ENA primary metagenome ERZ777003 (study PRJEB29302, sample SAMN06268252) | bioreactor metagenome | isolation source: Joint BioEnergy Institute, California, USA | place: USA:Joint BioEnergy Institute, California, USA | collected... | reverse complement strand
TGGCGCTGATCGCCGCCGCTGCGCCGCTCGCCTTCGCCGCGAAGACCGAGCAGAAGCTCATCCGCTCCGAGGCCGCCGGCGCGAAGCACGTCAAGGAGTACCTCGTCCGCGTCCACGACCCGCTGCCCGCCTCCTTCGGCAAGCACCCCGAGGCCTGCGACTGGCTCGAGTACCTGCGCTGGCGCGACGCGAAGGGCCCGCGGCGCTCGGCCAGGGCCGACGCGGTGATCTCGCTCATCCCGGGCTTCCTCGGCGGCGCTTCCTCGTTCGACCAGCTCGCCCGCAACACGGTGCGCGCGGCCGCCGAGCGCGGCAAGCACGTCGAGGTGTGGGCGATCGACCGGCGCTCGAATTGCCTCGAGGACGATTACGGGGCGCGCGCGGCGATGAAGGTGGGCGACCCGACGGTCGGCTGGGACTACTACTGGAACCATGCGACCGTTGACGGGCATCGCTTCGGCGGGTTCGTGGGCCCGCAGGATGCGGCCTGGCTCAAGGGCATGGGGCTCGACCGCACGATGCGCGACTGGCACGCGGTCAACCGCGCCGGCCTGCCGAGCCGCAAGCTGCGCGCCCGCAAGCTGATCTGCGGCGGGCACTCGCTCGGCGGCCCGCTCACCGCCGCCTACGCCGGATGGGACTTCGACGGCGATCCGGCCACGAAGCGCGACGCCGGCTACCGGCAGTGCGCGGCGTTCGTCGGCCTGGACACGATGCTGCGGGTCGGCACCCCGGGTGGCGGCGGCCTCGACCCGCTTCGCCTCCTGCTCTCGCTCGGCGAGCTCGGCGGGAGCCCCTACATCTCGATCCCGCCGCTCACGCCCGAGACCTTCCAGGTCCCGGTGATGTTCGGCGTCGCGGCGTGGCTCGACCCGGACGGGACCGAGGCGCTCAACGAGCTTCCCAGCACGCTCATCGTCGAGCTCGCCCAGCGCTTCCTGTTCTCCCGCGACGCGGTCAACTTCGCCACGGGCCTGCCGAGCATGCGCGACTTCACCGTCACGAACGAGGTCGCACTGGCCGGCGTCTTCGACGACAACTCGGCGCCGCTCTCGTTCCTGCGCGCGAGCGTCGGCATGCTTGCGGGCGGCCCGGTGGTCGAGAAGAACTTCCCGTTCCCGGATCCCACGCTCGCGCTGCCCGGCGACACCTCGACGCCCCTTTATGAGTGGCGGGAGTATCGGGAGGTGCGCGACGCGGAGGTTCCGTTGAACTCCAAGGGCGAGCCGTTCACGAACCGCGAGAGCGAGGTCTCGAGCCTGCGCGAGCTGGCGCGGACGATGTTCGAGGCCCCGGCGAACTTCATCGAGCAGTACTTCCCGGTTGCGATCCTCACCGACGTCGGCGCCGCGGGCGGGGGAGACCGCTCGGGCACGCTCGCGAACCTCGCCCACGACGGCATCCCGCGCCGCCCGGCCCTGTTGATCCAGGCGGGCGACTCCGCCTCGAACGACGGCCCCGACGCCGGGCGTCCGCGGCGGGGTGAGCCGCCGAACGACGTGCGCGGCAGCCGCGAAGTGATCCTCCCTGGCTACAACCACCTCGACGTGCTCACCGCCGCGCGGCGCCAGAACGACGGGCGCCCGGAGCCCTCGAGCACCGAGCTCGCCCGTTTCGCGCTTGCCGTAACACGCTGACGGGGCCCCTGTGGAAAACCCGCAGTCGGGGGTGTGGTCCGCCCCCGATGGCAGGGGCAGATTCGTGCGTCAAGATGCATGCAGGCGGTGGGGAGGCCAAGGGGGAAGGTCTCCGAGCCGCCTTATGAACTTCAGTCGCAGGGAAGCGGCCGGGCTCAGACATCGACGGGCGCCCAGCGAGGCGCCCGTCGGCCGTTCAGGACTCGGACGAGACCAGGTCGCGCAGGCTCTCGTGGTCCTCGCGGCAGGCGGGGCAGCCCTCGAGGTGCGCGCTCATTCCGGGGATCGCCGCGTCGGGATCGGCGCCGGTGAGCTCCAGGTCGACGTAGCGGTCGAGGAGCTCGAAGCACTCCTCGCAGCTCACCTCCGGGCCGGCCGGTCCGAGGATGCGGTCGACCACGCTCATCGCCCGAGCTCCTTCCGCAGCCGCCGGCGCGCGTCGTGCAGGGCCTTGTAGAGGGCGCCGCGCGTCGTGTGCAGGCGCTCGGCGAGCACGTCGATCGGCACCTCGTTCAGGGCGAGGGCGATGAAGACGCGTCGCTGGTGGGCGGTGAGCACCTCGTCGACGGCAGCCCGCAGCCGGTCGAGCACCTCGGCCTGCTCGAGCGCGCGGTGGACCTCGCCACCCGGATCGGCGAGCTCCTCCCAGCGCTCCCCGTCGATTACGACCTCGCGGTTCTGCCACGCCCGCCGGCGCAGGCGCACGCCCGCCTCGAGCAGCGCGAACTTGTATGCCCAGGTGGTGAAGCGGCTCTCGCCCCGAAACTCGTCGAGCTTCGCCAGGACGGCCATCAGGGCGTCGTCGGCCGCCTGGGTTGCGAGGTCCTCGAGCTCCTCGCCGCGAACGTGGGCGAGCGCGGCGCGCCGGCGGTTGAGCTCGAAGCGCGCGGCGCGCAGGAGCAGCGCGTGGAGCTCGGAGATCGCCCGGTCGCGCGCATGACCCTCGGCCCGCAGGCCCGCGAGCAGCGCCTCCGGGCTTGCGCCGGGGCTCTCAACCGAGGCGTCCGGGGCTCGATCAGGCACCGGCCGAGCATAGTCACGCCCGGGTGCCAGTGGAGAGGGCAAGGAACTCCTCCCTGGTGCGGGGATCGTCGCGTACGGCGCCCCGCAGCGCGGAGGTGACGGTCGTGGCGCCGGGCTTCTGGATCCCGCGCAGCGACATGCACATGTGCTCGGCCTCGATCACGACACCCACGCCCTTCGGCGCGAGCTCGCGCTCGAGCCAATCGGCGACCTGCACGGTCAGGCGCTCCTGGACCTGGACGGTGCGGGCGAAGTGCTCGACCACGCGGGCGAGCTTCGAGAGGCCCACGATCCGCTCGCCGGGCAGGTAGCCGACGTGGGCGACGCCCACGAACGGCAGCAGGTGGTGTTCGCACAGCGAGTGCATCGGGATCGAGCGGGCGACGATGAGCTCGTCGTAGCCGCCGTCGTTGGGGAAGGTGGTGGGGCGGAAGCTCGGCGGGGTGAGGAGCTCCGCGTACATGTCGACGAGACGCCGCGGTGTGTCGCGGATGGACTCGTCGGCGAGATCCAGCCCAAGCGCGTCGAGCAGCTCGGCCGCGGCCGCCTCGGCCCGTTCGCGATCGACGCCCGCCGAGGTGGATTCGGAAACCAGTTGGAGGTCGGTCATACCCCGGTTGGCGACAGGCGCGGGCCGGCTCTTACCGGCAATCGCGAGATTGGTCGAAAGCGGGCTGCCGCGCGGCGCTTACGAGGCGAACCAACCTCCCGAAAGGAGACGTCTCATGAGCGCAATCGCGGCAAGCCTGCGACCGATCCCGCTACCGACGTTCGCGAAGCTGCGCGCCGATCCCGGCCTGCAGGCGTTCACGCTGCTGCGGGTGGCATTCACCGTCGCCCCGATCCTCTTCGGCCTCGACAAGTTCGCCGAGGTCCTCACCGACGACTGGACGCGCTACCTGGCGCCGGAGTTCAACGACATCATCCCCGGCTCCGCCCAGGACGCGATGTACATGGTGGGCGGGATCGAGGTCCTCGCCGGGTTCGTCGTGCTGATCGTCCCGCGCTTCGGCGGCCTGTTGGTGGCCGGGTGGCTCGCGGGCATCATCGTCAGCCTGCTGCTCGTGGGCGGCTACGGTGACATCGCCCTGCGCGACTTCGGGTTGCTGGTCGGGGCACTGGCGCTGTCGCGGCTCGCGAGCGCCTACGCCGCCCCGCCCGCGGAGCAGCGCTAGTCGGGTAGCGGCCCTTCCCCCGGGTCCTCGAAGGTCTGCGGTTGCAGATAGAGGCTGAATTGAACGCCGCCCTCCTGCACCTCGGCGTCGAGGATCTTGTCGTCGAGGAACTCGAGCGTGGTGGGCTCCACCGCGATCGGGATGCCTTCGACGAGCACGTCGTTCTCCTGTGGTTCGGAGACCAGGGACATCTCCAGCTGCTGCTGGGGTCCGGCGCCGTTCTCGGTGTCGGTCCTGGTCGTGATCCTCAGGACGGCTGCCTCCGGGGACTCGGCCTGGCGGATGATGGTCTCGACCGCGTCCGCGGCCCCTTGTGTCAGCGCGAGCATGCGCAACTCCTTCGTACGTACGGGTGCGTTACCCGACGGCTTCCCGGCCCGGCCGAGTTGAAACGCGCGTACCAGGGGTTGCCGCGCACTTTGCGGGGCGGGTTTGGGGGAGCCCGCCCCGTGAGGGCCGGTGCCTAGCTCGCCCGCTCGATCGCCACTTCCATCGCCCCGACCGGCGCCTCGACGACCTTGCCATGGCCGGGTGCGAGGCGGGCCGGGCCGAGCTCGCAGAGCGCCTTCGCCGTCTCGAGCGCCGTGGGGCGGTGCCAGGTGGCGAGGCCCGGGAGCGGGAAGCGCGGGTTCGGCTTCGCGGTGGTGGCGACGCCGCCGAGCGTCGAGTACGCGTCGGCGCAATAGAGCGTGCGGTCGCGCTGATCGAGGAAGACGAGCTGGCCGGGGGTGTGGCCGGGCGCGGCGATCGCCTCGAGCGAGCCGACGCGGTCGCCGGGTTCGAGCAACGTGTCCGGCTTCGTCTTCGCGCCTGGGTACGAGCCGCGCAGCTTGTCCTTCGGCTCGCCGGGATCGAGCGACATGTCCTTCTCGAGCAGCCGCGCGTCGCGGGCGGAGATGATCACCTCGGCGTCCGGGAGCCGCTTCTTCAGCGCGTCGAGCGAGCCGATGTGGTCGCCGTGGGCGTGGGTGAGGAGGATGCGCACGATCGGCATCCGGCGCTCGTCCGCCTCCGCGATGATCTTGTTCGCGGAGCCCGGGAGCATCGTGTCGATCAAGGTGAGCCCGTCGTCCTCGGCGACGAGGTAGGCGTTGACCATGCCGAACCGGGTGATCCGGTGGGTCTTGTCCGGCGTTGCCGTTCCGACCGCGGTGTCCTGAGCCATGGCCCTTGAGCCTAGCCGCGCGCCTCGGGCTCGAACACGGCCTCCATCGCGGAATGGTCGGAGAGGCCCGAGTCGCGCCACTCGTGGTGGTAGTCGCAGTAGACGACGTTCATCGACGACGAGGCGAGGATGTGGTCGAGGCGCATCCCCGACTTCTTCATGTTGCGGGTGTGCAGGACCCAGGAGACGTCGCGGCGCTCGAAGCCGTGGAGCCGGCGGAAGCAGTCGCGCAGGTCGTACTCGCCCAGCTCGAACAGGCTGCGCTCGGCGGCGTCCCAGCGCAGGAGCTGCTCGGGGTGGCGGTCGGCGAGCGTGATGATCTCGCCGTCGATCGTCTCGAGGCGGGGGACGTTCAGGTCGCCGGCGAGGACCCGGTGCCGGGCGGCCGGCCGGGCGAGCGCGAAGTGCAGCGCCTCGAGCGTCTCGATCTTGAGGATGCCGTGGTTCGGCGCCGGCGGAATGTGGGCGTTGTGGAGCTCGAGCTCGCCGAACGGCGTGTCGAGGACGCCGGAGAGGACGCGCTCGGGGTACGGCGCGCCGATCGGCGGGAGCTCCGTGAACGGCCAGCGGCTTGCGGTGACGACGAAATAGCGGCGATCGCCCATCCACTCCCGCGAGTCGGCGAGCTCGGTCAGGCCCATGCGGGCGAGCCGGCCGCGCCAGCGCGGGAGGGTGGTCGAGCGGACCTCCTGCAGGCAGACGATGTCGGGCTCCGCGCGCTCCAGCGCGTCCGCCTGGCGCTGGAGCAGCTTCGCGCGCCCGGCCACGTTCCAGGTGATCAGGCGCATGCGAGAATCTCCCAGCGCGTCCAGGGAAGGACCATGTCGATCCGCCACTCGCTCATAGTCGTTCTCGCCGCGATGCTGCTGATCGCGCCGGACGCAGCCGCCCGTTCGTTCGGGCCGGACTTCTGGGGCGTGAGCACACCGTTCCTCGCCGACGGCACGCCGCCCGATGCGCGCGAGCGCCACCTCGCCCGCATCCACCGCATGGGCGCGGGCGCCGCGCGGATCGCGTTCTCGTGGGCCGAGGTCGAGCCGATGCCGCCGCGGCGCGCCTACCGCGGCTACAACTGGCGGGGGCTCGACAACCGGATCGCGAACCTCGCCGGCCATCGCCTGCGGGCATATGCGGTCCTCAACGACGCGCCGCACTGGGCCCGCGAGCCCGGCGCCCGCTACTTCGGCCCGCCGCGCGAGCAGTACATCTCCCACTTCGCCGGGTTCGCCGCGGAGGCCGCCCTGCGCTACGGGCCCGGCGGCACGTTCTGGGCGGAGCACCCGAACCTGCCGTACATGCCGGTGACGAACTGGGAGATCTGGAACGAGCCCAACCACCCGTTCTTCTGGGGCGAGCGCAAGCCGTCACCGCGCCGCTACGCGGCGATGCTCTCCGCCGCCGCGAGCATGATCCGCGCCGCGCAGCCCGAGGCCAACATCGTCTTCGGCGGGCTCTCCGGAACGGGCAAGCCCGTGAAGTACCTGCGCCGGGTGATGGCGGCGCAGCCGCACCTCACCGGCCAGCTCGACCACGTCGGCTTCCACCCCTACGGCCGCAACGCCGCGGCCGGGCTGCGGCGGATCAACCGCTTCCGCGCCGCGCTCGACGCGAACGGGCTGGGGGGCGTGTGGATCGAGATCACCGAGGACGGGATGACGACGCGCCACGACGCCCGCCGCAAGCGCTACCTCAAGGCGATGGCGAGGCTGGTCGTGCACCCCCGCATGCGGATCAGCCGCTACATCGTCCACACGTGGGTGACCCCGGAGCGCAAGAAGCGCGAGCCCGAGCACTGGTACGGGATCGCCAAGCGCAACGGCAGCCTGAAACCGTCGGGCAAGGCCCTTCGCCGCGCGATCGCGGCCGCCGATCGAGCCGGGCGGTAAAGCCGGGTTCGCCCTGGCCGGGGTTGCGTTCCCCGTCGGCGCGGCGAGCGTCAGGCCGCAAGCGCCGGTCGGGGCTCAGCCGCACTCCTTCGGCCCGCTGCACTCGCGCAGCTCGGCGAGCCGGGCCTCGAGCTTCTCCCGCACGTCGGCGTAGGCCGGGTCGTCGGCGAGGTTGTGCAGCTCGAGCGGGTCCTTGGCGAGGTCGTAGAGCTCGTACTCGCCGGTCTCGTGCTCGGCCCACACGTAGCGGTCCGTGCGCACCCCGGTGAAGGAGCGCTTGCGCCCGTAGACCTCGAGCAGGACCGCGTCACGGCCCTTGCCGTCGGGGTCCCGGCGAAGGGTGCGGCCGTCGACCTCGATGTCGGGCTCCGCGCCGGTGACGTCGAGGATCGTCGCGGCGAGGTCGATGTTCGGGGCCAGCGCGCGGTCCGTCGCGCCGGCGGCGAAGCCCGGGCCGCGGATGATGAGGGGGACGAGGATCGACTCCTCGTAGGGACTCGCCTTGCCCTCGAGCCCGTGCTGGCCGCGCAGGAACCCGTTGTCGGAGGTGAAGATGATCACGGTGTTCTCGAGCTCGCCGTGCTCGCGCAGGGTCTCGACGATGCGGCCGATCGTGCGGTCGATGCCGAGCAGGGTCTCGAGCTGGCTCACGTACTCGCGGTCGAGGCGCTCGAGGGTCTCGCGGTCAACGCGCTTCGCGTCCTTCTGCACGCTCTCCGGCTTGTCGGAGAGATCGCGCCTGGTCGCGCTGGTGTCGGGCATGTGCTTGCCCTCGAACTTGCCGAGATCGGGCGGCTCGGGCACCGGGTTTCGCGGGGCGTCGTCGGGCAGACCGGAGTCGCGATGGGGCCCGTTCGTGGCGAGCCAGAGGAAGAACGGGCGGCGCTCGGGCGCCAGCTCGTCGAGCACCTGGACGGTCTTGTCGCCGAGGACCGTCGCCTTGTGGCGGCGCTCGTCGCCGCCGTAGGTGACGAGCTCGCCGTTCTCGTTCAACTCGAAGTCGTAGGAGCGCTGCTTGTTCTTGCCCGGAAGCGCGTACCACTCGTCCCAGCCCGGCGGGACGTCGGTCACGTCGTCGCCCTTGCCGTAGCCGTTCAGGTACTTGCCGACGAACGCGGTGAGGTAGCCGCGCCGCTGCAGCCAGATCGGCAGCGTGTGCTCGATGTCGAGCTTGCCGTAGCCGCCGTTCGGCGGATGGTTGTCGAGCACGCCGTGGTTGTGGGCGTACTGGCCGGTGAGGAAGGTCGCCCGCGACGGGCAGCACAGCGGGTAGGTCACGACCGCGTTCTCGTAGGTGGTGCCATGGCGGCCGAGCAGACGCCGCGTCTTCGGCATCGCGACCATCGTGTCGAGCGCCTGGTCGTCGGTCATCACCACGACCACGTTGGGGCTCTTGGCGGGCGGCTGTGGACGGCTCGACGGGGGCCCGACGATCTGGTTCGGCTCGGACTCGTCTCCGAAGACCGCGATCGCCCCGAGGACGATCCCCACGACAGCGAGCAGCCCGACCGCGATCCAGCGGGTCGGCTTCATTGCGCGCCAAGGTAGCAATGCGCGCTCGCTTATCCTCGAACCCATGACTACCGAGACCGTCGCCCAGCCCCCGCAGGACACCGAGCTCGAACAGGCGAGGTGGGACCTGGAGCCACTGGTCGACGGGGGCGGCCCGGACGCGGTCATCGCCCTGCTCGATGAGGCGAAGAAGCGGGCCGACGCGTTCGCCGCCGAGCACAGGGGCAAGGTCGCCGAGGTCGACTCGGCCGGGCTCGCCGCCGCGATGCGCGAGCTCGCCGAGATCGGGGACATGACCGGCCGCGCGGCCTCGTACGCCTCGCTCGCGTTCTCGGTCGAGACGCAGAACCCGGAGCGCGGCGCGCTGCTTCAGCAGGTGCAGGAGCGCGGCGCCGCGATCGAGGCCGAGCTCCTGTTCTTCGACCTGGAGTGGAACGAGCTCGAGGACGACCGCGCGGAAGAGCTCCTCGCCTCCGACGAGCTCGACTTCTGCCGCCACCACCTGCGCACGATGCGCCGCTACCGCCCGCACCAGCTCTCCGAGCCCGAGGAGAAGATCCTCACCGAGACGTCGGTGACGGGCCGCTCCGCGTTCGCGCGCCTCTTCACCGAGCAGATCTCCGCGGTGACGGTCGAGGCGCCTGACTTCGAGGAACCGGTCGAGCTGATGACCGCGCTCTCGCGCCTGCAGTCGCCCGACCGCGAGGTGCGCCGGGTCACGGCCGAGAAGGTCACCGAGGCGCTCGAGCCCGGCCTGCGCACCCGCGCCTTCATCTTCAACACCCTGCTCGCCGACAAGGCGACGAAGGACCGCCTGCGCTCCTACGAGCACTGGCTCGCCTCGCGCAACCTCGCGAACGAGGCCTCCGACGAGTCGGTGGAGGCGCTGATCGAGGCCGTCGTCGGCCGCTACGAGATCGCGCGCCGCTGGTACCGCCTCAAGGCGCGCATCCTCGGCCTCGACCGCCTCGCGCACTACGACCGGATGGCGCCGGTCGAGCTGGACGAGCGCCACATCCCCTACGGCGAGGCGCGCGAGCTGGTGCTCGACTGCTACCGGACCTTCTCCGACGAGCTCGGCGCGGTCGCGGAGGAGTTCTTCACCGGCAACTACGTCGACGCCCCGCCGGCGCCGGGCAAGCGCGGGGGCGCGTTCTGCTCCTACACGGTGCCCTCGCGCCACCCGTACGTGATGCTCAACTACACCTCGCGCCCGGGCGACGTGCTGACGATGGCGCACGAGCTAGGCCACGGCGTGCACGCGGCGCTCGCGCGCCCGAAGGGGATCTTCGAGTTCTCTACGCCGCTCACGGTCGCCGAGACCGCCTCGATCTTCGGCGAGTCGATCGTGCTCGGCCGCCTCGTCTCCGAGGCGCCCGATGCGAGGGCCCGGCTCGCGCTCTACGCGGAGGCGCTCGACGGCTACGTCGCCGCGGTCTTCCGCCAGATCGCGATGAACCGCTTCGAGGACCGCGTCCACAACGCGCGCCGCACCGAGGGAGAGCTGGCGGTCGACGCGATCAACGAGGCCTGGCTCGACACCCAGCGCGACCTGCTCGGCGACTCGGTCGACGTCACCGAGGACTACGGCACCTGGTGGTCGTACGTGCCGCACTTCATCGACACGCCCGGTTACGTCTACGCCTACGCGTACGGGAACCTGCTCGCGCTCTCCGTCTACCGCCGCTACGAGGAGGAGGGCGAGGGCTTCGTCGACTCCTATCTCGACCTGCTGCGCGCGGGCGGCTCGGCCCCGCCCGAGGAGCTCGGCAAGATCGTCGGGGTAGACCTCACCGATCCGGGCTTTTGGAACTCGGGCCTCGACCTGATCGAGCGGACGCTCGACGAGGCCGAGGCCGCGGCGTCGGAAGCGGGCGAGTAGGGCGATCGTCTCGGCTCACCGGCCGCCGCGCGAACCGGCTGCGCGCGGTCGAGTTGTGGACGATCCGCACGCTCAACCCGGATGGCGTCGCCGCGCGCAGGCGCGGCAATGCGCACGGCGTCGACCTCAACCGCAACTTCGCCTGGAACTGGAAGGCGATCCCTTCTTCGAGCGGCGAGACCCTGATCCCGTGTGAGCGGCGCGGGCGGGACGTCGCCCTGCGCTACGCGCGCCTCTCGGGCTTGCGTCCGCGCGACTGCTTTCCGTCGCCGCCCGGCAGCGCCACCGGCTACCAGGGGCACCGGCTCGGGCAGCGGGCCTTCGTGGTCGAGCTGCCCGGGCGGGCCCTGCGTGCGGCGGAGGTCCGCCGCCACGCGCGGGCCGTGTCGGAGATCGCCGAGCCGGGTTAGCGCCTAGAAGCGCGTCGGCGTCGGCTCGAGGATGAACGTCTGGGTCCAGGTGCCGGTCTGCTTGTTCTGCTTCGTGACGAAGCCGACCACCCGGCGGCGCGTGGCCCTGCGTACCGAGGCGATGGCCTCGCCGCGCTGGGCAGACACCGTGAGCAGCGGCGCGTCGTCGTCCGAGCGCTCCGCGTCCGCTTCCGCCTCCTCGATCACGCACTTGATCAGGTCGCCCTTGACCTCGGTGTCGATCGAGTCGGGCCGCTGGCCCGTGTGGCGAGCCCAGACCGAGCCGAGCGCCCGGTTGAGCTCTTCGTCGAGCGGTTGCGCCTTCGCGCCCTTCGAGTCCGTGGAGCTCATGTCGCCTCTTTCCTTGCCCTCGTCGTGGTGCCGGGGATGCGAAGGGCTGAGGGTCAGGAAAGCGCCCAAGCGGCAGGATGACCTAGTGTAGGGGAGGGCATTCCTGCTACCGTCAACGGCGTCGGCTAGCCAACCGGGCTGCCGAGGAGTTCCGTTTCTTCCGTGCACTCGTGAGTGCGTCCGGGTTTCTGGATTCCCACCACTCACAAGGAGTTGCACCACATGTCTTTCGCCGAACTCGGCGTTTCGCGTCCGCTTACGGACGCACTGACCAAGCGCGGGATCACCGCGCCGTTTCCCGTCCAGGAGCTCGTCATCGGTGACGTGCTCGCCGGCCACGACGTCCTCGTCCAGTCCCCCACGGGCTCGGGCAAGACGCTCGCCTTCGGCGTCCCGCTGCTCGACCTGATCGAGCCCGGCGACCGCCGCCCGGCGGCACTCGTGCTCGCGCCGACGCGCGAGCTCGCCGTCCAGATCGTCGACGAGCTGCGCGAGCTCGCCTCGGCCCGCTCGCTCTCGATCGCCCCCGTCTACGGCGGGGTCGGGATCGAAAAGCAGGCAAAGCGCGCCAGCCGCGCGCACGTCGTCGTCGCCACGCCGGGCCGCCTGGAGGACCTCCTCCAGCGCCGGCTGATCACGCTCGAGCACGTCCGCGTCCTCGTCATCGACGAGGCCGATCGCATGCTCGACATGGGCTTCAAGCCCGCGGTCGACCGGCTCGTCGCCCGCACCCCGAGCGACCGGCAGACCCTGTTCTTCTCGGCCACGCTCGAGGCGGCCGCCGGCAAGCTCGCCGAGAGCTACACGCGCGATGCCCGCCGGCACACGAACGAGCCCGAGGTCGAGGACGCGGGCGACGTGGCACACCGCTTCGTCCACCTCGACCACGACGAGAAGATGGACGCCCTGGTGAGCGCGCTGCGCGACGCCGAGCGCGGGCGCACGCTCGTCTTCGTGCGCACGAAGCACGGGGCGGACCGGCTCGTCCGCCGCCTCTCGAAGAAGCGCCTCGACGCCGTCGCGATGCACGGCAACAAGTCGCAGAACCAGCGCCAGCGGGCGCTCGCCCGCTTCGAGCGCGGCGAGGTCGACACGCTCGTGGCGACGGACGTCGCCGCGCGCGGGATCGACGTCCGCGACGTCACCCACGTCATCAACTTCGACGCGCCGGGCGATCGCGACGCCTACGTGCACCGGGTCGGCCGCACCGGCCGAGCGGGGCGCGCCGGCGCCGGGATCAGCTTCGTGCTGCCCGACCAGGCCCGCGACATGGGGCGCATCGCCTCGAGCCTCGGCCTGCGCGCCGAGTTCGAGCACGGCCGCCCGCACACGGTCCGCTCCGAGGGCCGCTCGCACCGCCGCCGGCGCCGCCGCTAACCAGGTCGCGCGTGGACAAGCGCGCCCGACCGGGTACCCGGCTCGCGTGAGCGAGACCCCGAAGACGGCCGTCGTCGTCCTCGACATGATCAGCGGCTACGAGTTCGAGGACGCCGACGTGCTCGCCCGCGCGAGCGCCGAGGCGATCGAGCCGCTGGCGGGGCTGCTCGACCGCGCGCGCAAGCAGGGCGTCCCCGTGATCTACGTCAACGACAACTTCGGGGACTGGAACTCATCCGCGGAGGAGCTCGCCCGGCACGGGCTCGAGGGCAACCACCCCGAGCTCGTCGAGCCGATCCTCCCGGCCGAGGGCGACAGCTTCGTGATCAAGGCGCGCCACTCCGGCTTCTACGAGACGCCGCTCGAGCATCTGCTGCGCCAGCTCGAGGTGAGGCGGGTCGTGCTCGCCGGGCAGGCCACCGAGCAGTGCGTCCTCTACTCGGCGCTCGACGCCTACGTGCGCGACTTCGAGGTCGCCGTCGCGCGGGACGCGTGCGCGGCGATCGACCCGGAGCTGGAGGAGGCGGCATTGCGCATGATCGAGCACAACATGTCCGGCGAGATCGTCTCGGCGGCCGAGTGCCCGCTGTGAGCTAGCGGGGCTCGAGCACGACCACCGGGATCTTGCGGTCCGTGCGCGCCTGGTAGGCCTTGTAGGGGCGGTAGAGCGTGATCGCCTTCGCGTAGAGGCGCTCGCGCTCCTCTCCCTCTGCGACCCGCGCGCGCACCTTGCGGCGCTCGCGGCCGATCTGGACCTCGGTCTCCGGGTTCGCCTTCAGGTTGTGGAACCAGGCCGGGTTCTTCGGGTAGCCACCCTTCGAGGCGATGATCGCCACGTTCTCGCCGTCCGGGACGTAGAGCAGCGTGGTCGAGCGCTTGATCCCGCTCTTTGCCCCGACGTGGTCGAGGATGAGCATCGGGGCGTCGAGGCCGGGGAAGCGGTGGCCGATCCGGCCCCCGCTCAGCCGGTAGACGCGTGCGTGCAGGCCGAACGCCCGGCGCAGCACCGGCCAGGAGCGATCGGCGACGTCGAGGATCCCCACGGCGCCCATCCTCTCAGGTTTCGCTGCACCATCGACGGAAAGCCGTCGGAGCGCCACGTCCGAGAGGGGTCGGGCCTGCGGCAAGCGGCCACCCCGGCGAGGCCGGTGCTGCTCTCAGCTCACCCGGTGAATGGCGAGCGCCGCCGCAGCCACGGTAAGTGGCGTCCTGATCGCCCGGGTCGCGAGAGGCCCTAGGGCTTGGGGATGCGGATCCCGGGCGGGTCGAGCGCGATCCAGGTACCACACTTGCCGGCCCGGACGCCCGCGTATGGGCGCGGGTTCACCCCGGCCGACGCGGGGCGCCATTTGGAGGCCGCTCAGCGCCGTTCGCCCCTTGAATCGCCTCCCGTCCGCGGGCGATCGCCTTCGGCCGCCACCTTCTCGTGGCAGAGCTCGATCACCCTGTCGCCCGGGCGCAGCTCGCGCAGGCGCGGGTCGCTGAAGCGGATGAGCTCGCCGTTTCGGACCACCGCCAGGATCATCGAGTCGTGGGCGTGGCGGGGCAGCGCCTCGTCGGGCCCGAGCTCGCGCTCCTGGATGTCGAGGCCGGCGCCGACCGTGAGCAGGTCCTCGAACACCTTGGTCACCTGAGGAGTCTCGATCGAGAGGCCGAGCAGGCGCCCGGCCGCGGCGGAGGAGGTGATCACCGCGTCCGCGCCGCTCTGGCGCAGGAGGTGGACGTTCTCGTGCTCGCGCACCGAGGCCACGATCGTCGCCCGCGGGTTGAGCTCGCGCGCGGTCAGCGAGATCAGCACGGCCGTGTCGTCGCGGCCGACCGCGATCACCACCTTGCGGGCACCGGCGATGCCCGCCTCCGCGAGCACCTCCTTCGACGAGGCGTCGCCGGCAACCGCCGCGAGCCCATCGTTCGTCGCGCGGGCCCGAGCCGCCGGGCTCTCGTCGATGACGACGATCGAGCTGGGCTCGTCGCCGCGGTCGATGAGCGTGCGGACCGCCGCCTGGCCCTTGGTCCCGTATCCGCAGATGATCGTGTGGTCTCGCAAGTGCCTGCGCCAGCGCGCGACGCGGTATGCGTAGCGGCTGCGTTCCGCGAGTATCTCCAATGTCGTGCCGACGAGGAGGATCAGGAAGAGGATCCGCGCCGGCGTGATCAGGAGCGTGGTCACGAGCCGGGCCCCGTCGCTCACCGGGCGCACGTCGCCGTACCCGGTCGTCGTGATCGTCACGGTCGAGTAGTAGAAGGCGTCGAGGAGGCTCACCGAGCCGTCCGCGGGATCGGTGTAGCCGCCGCGTCCGGCGTAGGCGACGAGCGCGACGAAGACGACCAGCGCCAGCGCGAAGGCGAAGCGCAGGAGGATCTTCCGCACCGGGCCCGCGTGCGAGCCGGGGAGCGAGATCAGCTGCTTGCCGTCCGGGGACGCCATCGCCGCAGGACTATTACGAGTGACGGCGCGCCGCGCGTGTTCGGGTGAGTACGTTCCTCGCCGTGCCAACCCTCCTGCCGGTCGCAGCCGAGCCCGGATTCTCGTTCGCCGAGCCGATCGCGATCGGACTGCTCGCCTGCGGGCTCGCGGTGTTCGCGGCGATCGGGGCGCTCTCGCACGAGGGTGAGCGGGCGTTCTCGGCGAGCATGATCTACCTGGCCATCGGCGCCGCGGCGGCAGTGGTGATCCAGCTCGCCGACGTCTCCTGGGTCGACCCGATCGAGGACCACGGCCTGATCGAGCGCCTCACCGAGCTCTCGGTGATCGTCGCGCTCTTCGGCACCGGGATGAAGCTCGACCGGCCGCTCGAGTGGAAGGAGTGGGCGCGGGTCGCGCGGCTGCTCGGGATCGCGATGCCGATCACGATCGGGCTCGTCGCGCTCTTCGGCTCCGAGGTGATGGGGCTCTCCCTCGGTGCTGCCATCGTCCTCGGCGCGATCCTGGCGCCGACCGATCCGGTCCTCGCGGGCGATGTCGGCGTCGGCCCGCCGGGCGAGGAGGACGAGCGTGAGCCGAACTTCTCGCTCACCGGCGAGGCGGGCCTGAACGACGGGCTCGCGTTTCCGTTCATCCTTCTCGGCTTCTTCGTGCTCGAGGAGGGCGGCACGGGCTGGCTCGGCGAGTGGGTGATCGCGGACGTGCTCTACGCGATCGCGGTCGGCGTCGGGGTGGGGGCGCTCTGCGGCTACGGGCTCGGCGGGCTCGCGGTGGAGCTACGCCGGCGCCGCCTGCTCGACAGGGACTTCGACGCGTGGCTCGCGATCCCGAGCGTGCTCGTCATCTACGGGCTGGCCGAGGTCGCGGGCGGCTACGGGTTCATCGCGGCGTTCGCCGGCGGCCTCGCCTTCCGCCGCTACGAGAAGACCCACGAGTACAACCGCACCGTCCACCACGGGGCGGAGGTGGTGGAGAAGGCGGGCGAGCTCGCGGTGATCCTGCTGCTCGGCTCGATGCTCACCACGCACGGGCTCGGCGAGCCGGGCATCGAGGGGTGGCTGCTCGTCCCCGCGCTCCTGCTCCTGATCCGCCCGCTCTCGGTGATCGTGGCGATGGTCCGCTCGCCGCTGCCCGCGCAGGAGCGCGCCTTCGTCGCCTGGTTCGGGGTGCGCGGGGTCGGCTCCCTCTACTACCTGGGCGTCGCCCTCGGCGCGGGCGTCCTCGCCGAGGGCGAGGCCAAGGTGATCACCTGGACCGTGATCGCCGCCGTCCTCGTCTCGATCTTCGTCCACGGGGTGACGGCCGAGCCGCTCTCGCGGCGCTGGGCGCAGGACGGGAGCTAGCGGGGCTCGAGCCCCCACTCGGCCGCGATCAGCTCGTAGGAGCGCACGCGGTCGGAGTGGGCGTGGACCATCGTCGTGATCATGATCTCGTCGGCCCGGGTGCGCTCGACGAACGCGTCGAGCTTCTCGCGCACGGTCTGCGCGCTGCCGATCATCGCCGAGCCCGAGAGCGGCTTCACGCTCGCCTCCTCCTCGGCGGTGAACTCGTGCGCCGCCGCCTCCTCGGGGGTGGGGAAGCGCGTCGGCATCCCCGAGCGCAGCCGCGCCATCGACAGGCGCGCCGGGCCCGAGAGGTAGCGGGCGCGCTCGTCGTCCTCGGCTGCGATCGCCGCGACCGCGACCATCGCGTACGGCTCCTTCAGGTGCTCGGACGGCTTGAAGTTCGAGCGGTAGAGCTCGAGCGCCGCGTCCGTGTTCTGCGGCATGAAGTGGTGGGCGAAGGCGAAGCGCATGCCGAGCATCCCGGCCACCTGCGCCGAGTAGCCGCTTGAGCCCAGCAGCCAGATCTCCGGCATGTCCCCCTTGCCGGGAACGGCGGTGATCCGGTTGTACGGGTGGCCCTCCGGGAACTCGCCGCGGAAGAAGCCGAGGAGCTCGGCGAGCTGGCGCGGGAACTCCTCGTCGGAGAGCGGATCGAGCGATCGCCGCAGCGCCGCGGCGGTGATCCCGTCGGTTCCGGGCGCGCGCCCGATCCCGAGGTCGATCCGCCCGGGATGAAGCGCCTCGAGCATCCCGAACTGCTCGGCGACCACGAGCGGCGCGTGGTTGGGAAGCATCACCCCGCCCGATCCGACCCGCATGTGCTCGGTCTCCGCCCCGAGGGCCGCGATCAGCACCGCCGGCGCCGAGCTCGCGATCCCGGGCATGTTGTGGTGCTCGGCGACCCAGTGGCGGTGGTAGCCGAGCCGCTCGACGTTCCGAGCCAGGTCAACCGAGTTCGAGAGCGCCTCCGAATGCGAGGACCCCTCGCCGACGATCGCGAGGTCGAGTACGGAGAGGGGAGGGCGGCGACTCACGCGCTGAAGTCTTCCAAAGGGGCTTCGCGGCTCCGGATCGGGAAGGATGCGGGCGTGACCATGAACTTCGCCGAGCGTCGCGTCCGCGTTCCCGGGGCGGAGCTCCACCTCGCCGAGGCGGGGAGCGGGGACCCGGTCGTGCTGCTTCACGGCTGGCCCCAGCATGGGGGCATGTGGCGCCACCTCGCGCCGGAGCTCGCGCGCAGCTACCGCGTGCTGATCCCGGATCTGCGCGGGTTCGGGCGCTCGGATGCGCCGCCCGGCCCCTACGACAAGCACACGCTTCTCGGCGACGTGCTCGCCCTGCTCGACGCGGAGGGCATCGAGCGCGCAATCTTCATCGGCCACGACTGGGGCGGGTGGGTCTCGTGGCTCGCGGCGCTCGAGCATCCCGAGCGCGTCGAGCGGTTGATCGGCATCGACATCCCGCCGCCCAGCGTCAGCCGACCCTCGCTGCGGCGACTGCCAAAGCAGCTCGTGTTCAGCTCCTACCAGGTGATGATCTCGGCCCCTGGCGTGGGTGCGTGGCTCGTGCGCTCGGGCAAGCTCCCCGGTGGGGTCCTGCGAGCGGGTAGTGGGAAGGCGATGCGCTGGACCGACGAGGAGCTCGAGATGTACCTGGCGCCGCTGCGCGAGCCGGCACGAGCCCGGGCCACGGTTGCGCTCTACCGGACCTTCCTCACCCGCGAGGTGCCGAAGCTCGCCCGCGGCGCCTACACGCAGAGCGAGTTGAAGCTGCCCGCGCTCTCGATCTTCGGCGAGGAGAGCAAGGTGCTCGCGATGACGGGGCTGCCGGATCCGGATCCCAACCTGCGCGTCGAGGTGCTGCCGGCAACCGGGCACTTCGTCCCCGAGGAGCGGCCCGAAGAGGTCGCCGAGCTCGTACGGGGCTTCCTTGGCTGACGACGGCGCCCTCATGAACGAGGACGGAGTGCTCGAGTGGCGCGATGACGAGGGCCGCCTTCACCGCAAGGGGGCGCCGGCTCGCGTGTTCCCGGGCGGGCGGCGCGAGTGGTACCACCACGGCAAGCTCCACCGCACCGACGGCCCGGCGGTCGAGCACGCGAACGGATCGGTCAAGTTCTACGTCGACGGGGTCCGCCACCGCGACGGCGGACCCGCGTGCACTTACGTGAACGGGACCGAGAAGTGGTACCGCCACGGCCTGCGCCACCGCGAGGACGGCCCGGCCGCGATCTACCCCGACGGCCGGCGCATTTGGTTCCTCGACGGGATCAAGGTCCGCGAAGAGCGCAAGCGCTGAGCGTTCCCGGCGCCCCCAACCGGGTAGGCGGCCCGGCGAAAGGCGAAAGCGAGACCGGAGGTAGCGGGGTGGGAGCAATCGAGGCAGCGCGCGGCAACGATGACCTGACGGAGCTGCGCGCCTAGATGGAGTACGCCGATGAGCATCGCCCGCTCGCCGGGTACGGCGCGCTGAGCGCGGCGTGGGTGGCGGCCTTCGGCGGCTCGCTGCTGGCATTGCGCGCCGCGGGCCAGCGCCCGCCGGAGCGTTTCGCCGCGGCGGATCTCGTCCTCGCCGGGATCGCGAGCCACAAGATCTCGCGGATGATCTCCCGCGACAAGGTGACGAGCTTCGTCCGGGCGCCGTTCATGCGCTTCAAGGGCTCGGGCGGCAAGGGCGAGGTCGAGGAGGAGCCACAGGGGGAGGGCCTGAAGCTCGCGATCGGCGAGCTCTTCAACTGCCCGTACTGCCTCGATCACTGGGTCGCGAGCGCGTACGCGCTCGGGCTGATCGGCGCTCCGCGCACGACCCGCCTGATCGGCTTCGTCGCCGCCACGGAGGCGATCGCCGACTACCTGCAGATCGCCTACAGGGCGGCCGACGAGCACGCGGACGCCGACTCGGGGAGCTGATTCGCGGTCGCTCCGGCGACCGCGTGCGTCCCATCCGGGCGAGGGCGTCCTGCTAAGAGTTCCAGGCTCGCGACATGGGAGGGATCAGCTACCAGGAAGACCGCGCCCGCGCGGTTCGCAGGCGCCGCGCCGCAGCGGGGGCGGTCTTGGTCGTGGCCATCGCCGCGGTTGCCGCGTTCTTCTTGCTGCGCGGGGGCCCGGACTCCGAGCCCGTGCTCGAGGACTTCCTCGACCGTTTCGCCGCGCGGGACTACGACGGCGCGGCGGCGCTCACCGACGGCAAGCCGCAGACGGTCGCGGCGGCGCTCGAGGCGAACGTGAACGGGCTCGACGGGGCGAAGCTCACGCGCGCCGAGATCGTCGAGGTCTCCGAGGACGGCGATGAGGCCGAGGCCAGTGTCGCCTACGCGTGGGACGTGCCGGGCATCGGCGAGTTCGAGTACGAGAACCCGGACGTCCGCCTGCGCCGCGAAGACGACGAGTGGGTGGTGCGCTGGGCCGACGACGTCGTGCACCCGCGGCTCGACTCGCCCGGGACCCGGCTCGGCACGACGCGCGAGTGGCCCGAGCGCGCGCCGATCCTCGACCGCGAGGGCTCGAAGCTCGTGATCCCGCGGCCGGTGTTCGAGGTCGGCGTGGTCCCCGGTGAGCTCGACGACGTGGATGCCGCCGTCGCGCAGCTCGCGGACCTGGTCGGCATCAACGCGAAGGCGCTCAAGCGATCGATCAAGGCGGCCGCTAGCCCCAGCAACTTCGTCCCGGCGATCCTCTTGCGCACCGACGACTACGTCCCCGTGCGCAAGCAGCTCGGCGCGATCGACGGGGTGCGGATCGGGCCGCGCCGGATGCCGCTCGCCCCGACGAAGGAGTTCGCGCGCGCCCTGTTCGGCACCGTCGGGCCGATCACCGCGGAGCAGCTCGAGGAGCTTGGCGAGCCCTATGCGGTGGGCGACAACGTCGGCCAGGCCGGGCTGCAGGCCAAGTTCGAAAAGCGCCTGGCCGGCACCCCGGCACGCGCGGTGATCACCCGCGACGACGACGGCACGCCCATCGACACCCTGCTCGAGATCGAGGGCAAGCCCGGCAAGCCGCTGCGCACGACCATCGACGGGGGCGTGCAGATCGCAGCGGAGCAGGCACTCGGCGACAGCAAGGACGTGACCGCGCTGGTCGCGATCGAGCCGTCGAGCGGCGACGTGCTCGCCGCCGCGAGCCGCCCCTTCGACGACGCGTTCAACCGGGCGTTCGAGGGGCAGTACCCGCCCGGTTCCACCTTCAAGGTGATCTCCACCGCGGCGCTGCTCGAGGCCGGGCTCGATCCCTCCGAGACCGTGGACTGCCCGCGGACGATCCTCGCGGGGGGCCGCTCCTTCCGGAACTTCGAGGGGAGCGCCGCGGGTGCGGTGCCGTTCAGCACCGACTTCGCCGAGTCGTGCAACACGGCCTTCGTCTCGCTCGCCGATCGGCTCGAGTTCGACTCGCTGCGCAAGACCGCGCGGCTGTTCGGCCTCGGGCGCGACTACGAGATCGGCGTCCCGGCGTTCTCCGGGAGCGTGCCGGCAAGCAAGGACGAAACCGAGCAGGCCTCGGCGATGATCGGCCAGGCGCGGATCCTCGCGAGCCCACTGGCGATGGCCGGGGTGGCCGCCGCGGTCATCGACGGGCGCTGGCACCAGCCGCGCATCCTCGCGTCCGACCCGCGCGAGGAGGGCGAGCCGATCCCGCAGGCCGACACCCTGCGCTCGCTGATGCGCGAGGTCGTCGAAAGCGGCACCGGCACGGCGCTCGCCGGCGTTCCCGGCAACCCGATCGGCAAGTCCGGCACGGCCGAGTACGGGTCCGGGGACCCGCCGCCGACGCACGCCTGGTTCATCGCCGGCCGCAAGGACATCGCTGTCGCCGTGCTCGTCGAGGACAAGCCGTCCGGCGGCCGGCACGCGGCCCCGATCGCGGCCGAGTTCCTCAACCGGCTCCGTTAGGTTTCCGGCTCGTGGAGGCGACGCTCTACGGAGTCCGGATCTCCCACCCCTCACGGGCGGCGCTCCTGATGCTGCGCCACAAGGGCATCGAGCCGAACGTGGTGGAGATCCCGCCGGGCGCCCAGCCGATCGCGATGCGGGTGCTCGGCTTCCGGGGCGACACCGTCCCCGGGATGAAGATCAACGGCAGCCGGGTCCAGGGCACCGTCCGCATCTCGCGCGCGCTCGAGAACGCGGTCCCCGAGCCGCCGCTGTTCCCGGCCGACCCCGACCTGCGCGCTCGCGTCGAGCGGGCGGAGCGCTGGGGCGACGAGATCTACCAGCCGGTGCCGCGGCGGATCTTCCGTTGGGCGGTCTCGGTGAACGGCAAGCTGCGCGAGGCCGTGATGGGGCGCGCGGGCATCCCGATGCCGGCGATCACGACCCGGCTGATGTTCCCCCTGACGGAGTACTACAAGCGCAAGGAAGGTGGGGGGAAGGAGGTCGCCCGCCGCGACGTCCTCGCGCTGCCCGGCCACCTCGACCACGTCGACGCGCTCATCGCAGAAGGCGTGATCGGCGGTGCCGAGCTCAACGCCGCCGACTTCCAGATCGCGCTGACGACCCGCGTCCTCCTCAACTTCGCCGAGCTGCGCCCCCTCGTGGCCGACCGCCCGGCGGCCGAGCACGCGATGCGCATCGCGCCGGACTTCGGCAACCAGGTGCCGATCGGCCTTCCCGCGGAGTGGGTCAGCGCTTCCGCTTCTTCGGCTTGACCTTGAACTTGTAGGTCGCGGGCGTCGGGTCCGTGACCCCGGCGGGGCTCGTCGCCGCGACCGAGAACGTGTGCTTGCCCTTCTTCACCTTCGCCTTGAAGGGCGAGGAGCACGGCTGGCCTTGCCGTCGAGGGTGCAGGTGAAGCGCGAGCCGGGGATCGTCGACTCGAACTTGAACGCGACCTTGACCCGCTTCTTCTTCCCCTTGAGCTTCAGCTTCTTCTTGGCCGGCTTCTTCACGAGCTTGGTGTCGGGCGCCGAGGAGCCCGGATCCGAGCCCGGGGGCGGCGGTGGCGGGGTGCCCTCCCGGTAGAGGAACGTGAACGGAGGCGTTGCGACCCCGCCGGGGTAGGGGGTGCCCCAGACCTCGCGTGCCGAGTGGACGTTCTCCGGTCCCGGCTCGAACGCCAGCCCGGCGATCCGCACGGTCGGGTCGATCGCGTTCTCGGGGCGACGCGACGAGTAGAACGAGCAGGCGCCGCCGAACGCGACGTCGAGCTTTGCGTCCGCGGCGATCTTGATGCCTCCCGAGCCCAGCTCGGACGGCGGGGTGGCGTTGTCGGCGACGATCGCGCCGCCGTTCTGCACGGTCCACTGAGCGCCGCTGCCGATGGTCAGGTCGTTGCCCGCAAGCAGCTTCACCGAGCTCGCGACGACGTTGGTGAGGTTGAGATTCCCGGCGACCGTGAGCTCGGCATTGCCGGGCGTGTCGATGCTGACCCACGAGAAGAGCGAGTTCTCGGTTCCGGTCACGGCGATGTCACCGGCTGCCGCAAATCGGGATTGACCGGTGATGCTCAGCTTGCCCCCGGAGACCTGCGAGATCGGTCCCTGCACGTCGAGCTGGAGGGTGCTGCCCTTGAGGCTGCCGAGCAGGATTCCGTCCTTCTCGTAGACGGCCAGTATTCCGTTGGCGGACAGATTGATCACGCCGCCGAGCTCGTTGTCGGCATTGGTCAGGTTGACCGAAGTGGCCGAGTCGGCGCGGATGTCGAGATTGCCACCGACCTTCAGCGGCGTCAGCTGATTGATCCCGGCGCCGCCGTTCTCGATCGCGAGCGAGCCCGTGAGCTCCGTGTTCGTGAGCCTCAGGATGCCGGCCTTGTCGTGGACCGAGACGTTTCCGCCGTAGAACTGGGTCGTGTTCGGGTAGTCCGGGAGGTTTACCGCGAGCCGGGACGATTTTCACTCCGCGCGGTCGAGCGCTTCTTCTTGGGAGCCGAACGTCAGCCGCGCACGATCGGGGCGATCAGGCGGCGCGCGGTCTCGCGGGCGGCCTCCTCGTCGTCGAGCGGGAGGATCGTGTCCGGGATCAGGGCGAAGCTCACGGTGATGCGCAGGTAGGCCTCGGCGACCTGGAGCAGGTCGAGGTCGTTGCGGGGCCCGGCGCCCGCGTCCTTCGCGGCGGCGAGGCGGCTTGCGACATAGGCGCGGGCGAGCGGGAAGAGCGCGGCGCGCGGGTTGGTGAGCGCGTCGAGAAGCACGTCAGGCTCGTGCTCCACGAGGCGGCTCAGCAGGGGGTGCTCGCGCAGCATGCGCAGTCCGGCGACGAATCCCTCGGCGACCTGCTCTTCGAGCGGCTGCTCCGGCGTGGTCGCCTCGTCGAGGATCGCGATGCAGCGCTGCGCCTCGCGGACGCCGAGTGCCTCGATCAGCCGCTGGCGGTCACCGAACTTGCGATAGACGGTGACCCGGCCGACCCCGGCGCGCCGGGCGACCTCGTCGATCGTCAGGTGCTTGATCCCGGACGCGGCCGCGGCCTCGAGCGCGCCGTCGAGGATGCGCCGGCTCGTCTCGTCGGCGGGCGGCGACGCTTCGGCGTCGAGCGCCCGCGCGAGCAGGGCGGCCGCTTCCATCAGCTGCGGGCTCGGAGCAGCGGCGCGACGTGCGGGTTCGCCTCGGGGGAGGCGACGTCACCGCGCTCGATCTGCTTGCGGCGCATCTTCATGTAGCCCGGCGCCGTGTTCAGCAGGAACTTCGGCATGACGGGCGTCATCGCCCGTGCGAGCCGGCCGAGGGCGCGCAGCTCGAGCTCCTGGCTGCGGGTGAGCTCGAGGTCGAGCCGCTCGCGCAGCGGCTTCGGCATCAGCCCGGAGGTGGAGAGCCCGGCGAAGCGCAGCATGGGCTTGGTTGCGACGCCCCAGAAGCGCTCGTTGATCTTCGGGCTCGGCGGGGGCGGGGTGGAGGTGAGCGCGTCGTGGACCTCGGCAACCGCGGCCGTGCGCTCGAGCCGCTCGTTCACGATCTCGTCGACCCACCCGCGGTAGTCCGCGTAGTCCTCGGGCAGGTCGCGCCAGCGGATCCCGAGGAAGCGGCCGAGCGCGCGCCACTCGCCCCAGAACTCCTTCGCCTCCGCCAGGGTGAAGGGCCGGCCGAAGCGCGCGTGCGCGGCCATGATTCCCTCGCCCAGCGTCGCGTGGACCCAGGCGTAGGCCTCGGGCTCGAGCGCGTGATAGGGCGTGCCGTCGGCCTTCTTGCCCTTGATCACCTTGTGGAAGCCGCGGATGCGGGCGCCCATCTCGGCCGCCCGCTCGGGCCCGCCGAAGACGAGCACGGTCGTGAAGTCGAGCGTGCGGAAGAGCCGCCCCCACGGGTCTTCGCGGAAGGTGGAGAAGTCGCTCACGCCGGCGCCGACGGTCGGGTGGGCGACCTGGAGCAGCAGCGCGGTACCCGCGGCGGCGAACACGCGCGCGTCGGCGGAGCGCTCCCAGGTGATCGACCCGGGCTTGATCGCGAGCCGCTCCCACTCCTCGCGGGGAGGCAGGATCGGTTCGCGGGTGGACGAGGCGGCGGCGGCTTGTTCGGTGTCGTGATACATGAGACACATAGATCGTATCATCCGGATCAGCGTCGCCGCCACCCCTCGAAACGCGGAGGGCCCGCACGAAGGCGGGCCCTCAACGAACGTCTGAAGTACCGGGCGCTACCTGACGAACAGGATCTCCGAGTACTTCGGCAGCGGCCAGAGGTCGTCCGGAATGACCTTCTCGAGCTTGTCCGCCGCTCCGCGCAGCTCGTTCATCGCGGCGAGCTGGTTGTCGCGGGCGTACTTGGCGAGCTCGATGCCCTCCGTCCCGTCTGGATAGACGTTCGCCTCGGCGAGCTTGTCGATCTTCTCGATCAGGTCGTCGACCAGCGGGCGGACCTGCTGCTCGAGGGCCCCGACCTCGGCGTCGTCGATGAGCGCCAGGTAGCGGAGCGCGGCCGGCAGGATCATCGTGCGGGCGATCGACTCGGCGGTCTCCGCCTCGATGTTCGCCCGGGTCACGTACTGCTCGACCCAGACCTCGTAGCGCGACTCGAGCTCGCGCTGCGAGAGCACGTTGTACTTCTCGAAGGCCTGGACGGTCGAGTCCGCCAGCACCTCGGGGAGCGCGTCGGGGGTCGTGCGCAGGTTCTTCAGCCCGCGCTCCTCGGCCTCCTTGTGCCACGCCTCGTCGTAGTTGTCGCCGCCGAAGACGATCTGCTTGTTGGCGGCGTAGCTCTCCTTGACGACCTCGGTGACCGCCTCGGCGAGCTCCGTGCCGGAGTTCAGCTTCGCCTCGAGCTGGTCGGCGAGCTCGTCGATCGCCTCGGCCACGATCGTGTTCAGCACGGTGTTCGGGAAGGCGAGCGACATGCTCGACCCGAGCGCGCGGAACTCGAACTTGTTGCCGGTGAAGGCGAACGGCGAGGTCCGGTTGCGGTCGCCGCCGTGCATCGGCAGCGGCGGCAGCACCGACGCCCCGAGCTCGAGGAAGGAGCCCGGCGTGTGCGGGTCGCCCTCGCCCTTCTCGATCGTCTCGAACACCTTGTCGAGCTCGGCGCCGAGGAAGATCGAGATGATCGCCGGCGGCGCCTCGTTCGCACCGAGGCGGTGGTCCTGGCCGATGTTCGCGACCGAGGCCCGCAGCAGGCCCTGGTGCTTGTTCACCGCCTGGATCACGGCCGCGCAGAAGAACAGGAAGTTGATGTTCTCCGCCGGCGTGTCGCCCGGGTCGAGGAGGTTGTGGCCCGTGTCGGTGCCCATCGACCAGTTGTTGTGCTTGCCGGAGCCGTTGACGCCGGCAAACGGCTTCTCGTGCAGCAGGCAGACCAGCCCGTAGCGGCGGGCGACGTTCTGCATGAGCTGCATGAGCAGCTGCTGGTGGTCGGAGCCGACGTTCGAGTTCTCGAACATCGGGGCGATCTCGTACTGGCCCGGGGCGACCTCGTTGTGGCGGGTCTTGACCGGGATGCCCAGCTTGCGCGCCTCGAGCTCGGTCTCGAGCATGTAGGCGAGCACGCGCTCCGGGATCGAGCCGAAGTAGTGGTCGTCCAGCTCGTGGCCCTTCGGCGGCTTGGCGCCGAACAGCGTGCGGCCGGTCGTCACGAGGTCGGGCCGCTCATAGAAGTACTGCTCGTCGACGAGGAAGTACTCCTGCTCCGGGCCGACCGTCGTGAAGACGCGCTGCGACTCCTCGTCACCGAGCAGGCGCAGGGCCTTGATCGCCGACCGCGAGAGCGCGTCCATCGAGCGCAGCAGCGGGATCTTCGCGTCCAGGGCCTCACCGGTCCACGAGGCGAACGCCGTCGGGATGCAGAGCAGCGCCCCGTTCGGGTTCTCGAGGATGAAGGCCGGGCTCGTCGGATCCCACGCGGTGTAGCCGCGCGCCTCGAACGTGGCCCGGACGCCGCCGGTGGGGAAGGACGAAGCGTCGGGCTCGCCCTGGATCAGCTCCTTGCCGGAGAAGTCGGCGATCGCGCCGCCGGCCCCGTCCGGGGAGAAGAACGAGTCGTGCTTCTCCGCGGTGAGACCGGTCAGCGGCTGGAACACGTGCGTGTAGTGGGTCGCTCCCCGCTCGAGCGCCCACTCCTTCATCGCCTCGGCGACCTCGTCCGCCAGCGACGGATCGAGCGCCTCGCCGTGCTCGAGAGTGGACTGAAGCTTCTTGAACGTGTCCTTGGAGAGGCGCTCCTTCTGGACGGAGATCGAGAAGACGTTCGCCCCGAAGAGGTTGTTGTCCTCTTTCGTCAGGTCGAGCGTGCCGATCGAGGAGCCATTGGTGACCCACTTCGCGGCGTGCACGTTCTTCTGGCGGATCGAGGTCATCGTCATCTCTCTTCTTTCCTCCTGGCTAGCGCGGCCCGCCCGTTCGACGCGGGTCCAGCGTCCTACCTTGTGGTTGGTCAGCGGCGGTCGCGAGACTACGGACGGGGCTCGCGACAGGGCTTATCCGCGTGTCCAAAGATCGCGAAGCGACCTTCGCCAGTGTGTCGGCAAGGCGCCGCTCCGGATAGGACCGGGCGGCCACTTCGTTGCGAAACCTTCGCTATTTGCGAACTTTTTGTGGACCGGAGCGAAGACGAACGCCCGTTTGCTACCGTTTATGGAGCCGGTCGCCGCGAGGGCGACCCGCGGGAGCCCGTACCCCGTGCGCCGTTTCGAGTGCCGCCGGGGATCACAGCGGCTCCGGAAGCTCACCACTCGACCCACAGGAGCACCAACTTGCCCACAGCTGCCGCGACGCGCGGCGCCAAGAGCGCCCGCAAGAACTCGTCCGCCTCGAAGACCTCGTCACAGAAGTGGCGTTGTGAGCGCTGCGACGTGACGATCAGCTACATGCCGGGTCACGAGAGGAAGGGTCCGCCCGCCGGCTGGGAGGTCAAGAACGGCAAGTCGCACTGCCTGCGTTGCCGCCGTGCCGAGGCCGCCGAAGAGGCCATCCAGAAGGCTCCCCCCGGCACCACCCGCGAGGAGCGCGCGAAGATCCGCGCCGCCGCGATCCTCGATTTCGAGATCCTCCGCGATCCCGACCGCCCGAACGGCGAGATCGCCAAGGTCGTCCGCTGCTCGGTCCCCGCGGTCGTCAAGAGCCGCCGCCGGATCGAGGAGATGCAGAAGAAGCAGAAGGCCAAGCGCCGCTAGGCATCTCGCACACCGCCGGGCCCCCGCGCAGGGCCCGGAAGAGCTTGCGAGGAGGCCCGACGCCGAAAGGCGCCGGGCCTTTTCTTTTGGACCGTTACTGGCGCTCGATGTCGCGGCCGGGCCCGCCCTTCAGCTTGTCCTTGCCCGGGCCGCCGATCAGGCGATCCTTGCCCGGTCCGCCGAAGAGCTTGTCCTTGCCGGGCCCGCCCTTCAGCTTGTCGTTGCCCGGTCCGCCGCAGATCACGTCGTTGCCTGCGCCGCCGTTGATCCGGTCGTTCCCGGAGGTCCCCACGATCACGTCGGGCCCCTTGCGGCCGCGACGGGTTGGCCCTGGTCGTAGATCCCGCCATTCGTCGGCGAGGTGATCTCGATCTTGGGGGGGCGCGGGGTCCTGGACTTCGACCGCGCCGATGTCGGTCCCGTCGCCGTCGTCAGCGTTCGGCAGGGTCGGGAAGTCGACCGTCCGCAAAAAGCCGCGTTGATCGGTGAGCGCGTCGCCGAAGCGCTTGCCTGCGTCGATCAGCGGGCTGCCCGGCAGCGGGAGCATCGAGTCGGTCGGGCCGCCGTTCGGGGCGAGCGGGCCGAGCAGCGGGTCCTCGCCCTCGATCAGGTGGCTGCTGGTGGTGATCGTCGGGGTTCCGCGGTCCTCGAGCAGGGAGTAGGAGACCTCGGCGAAGGTGCCCGACAGGTCATCGAGTACGGGGTCGTTCTTTGCCAGGACCGTGTTGAAGATGCGGGCGGTGCCGCTCTCCACCCTCACCGCGCCTCGCGCGGGCACAACCGGGGCGAAGCCGGTGTCCACGATCGTGGAGTTCCTGATCACGAGCGAGCCATTCGTCACGTTGAGGCCGATCGCGCCGCCGACGCTCCACGACCAGCCGGCGCCCCCGTTGACCACGTTCCCCTGGAACGTCGAGTTCTCGACGACGATCGTCTCGCCCGCGGAGGTGTCGCCCCAGGTCTCGTTTCCCGCGTAGATCGCGGCGCCTCCCTCCGCGAGGTTGCCTTGGAAGAGCGAGCGGCGAACCGTGATGCTGCTGTTGTAGCCGTAGATGGCTCCGCCCTCGCCGGATTCCGTGCCGTTGTCGGTGAAGACCGAATCCTCGACGACGAGCGTGCCGGTTACGCGAATGGCGCCGCCTCGGATGGTCGGGAGGACGCTGTCGGGCGGGTTGTTCTGGAACCTCGCATTGGAGACGCGGAACTCCGACGGGGTGCCGTCGGGCACGATGGCCAGCGCGGGCTCGGCGCTTTCGAGAGTGAGGCCGGAGAGGCTCCCTCGATCGACCACGCGAAACAGCTCCCCGAGGGAATTTCCGCGGATCGTGAGTTGATCCGCCCCTGGACCGACGATGTCCACGGGATCGACGGTCGTCAGGGGCAGGGCGCGTCGCTCAGGTCGATCGTTCCCGTGAGGGAGGGGGCGAAGACTATCCGTCCGGGGTGTGGTCGGGGAAGCCGTCGTCCGCTGCCTCCCAGGCCGCACGAAGCGACCCCGGGCTGTCGTCCGAGGCAAGCGTGGTCACCAGGTAATCCTCCGCTGCCGCCGGGGCGGCGGTGACCGCCAGTGCGCCGAGGGCGAGCAACGTCGCCAGTGCTCCTCGGAGGATTCCCCCTCCCATCCTTCGCCGAGCGTACATCGGACGGGCGCAAAAGAAAAGACCCGGCGCCGAATGGCGCCGGGTCTTCTGGTCGGGTGCGGGAGGTGCCGTCGAGAGGGGGGCATCGACGGCTTTGTTGGTGGTGAGCCGAAGGGGGGTGCGGCGGGCCTACGGGTCGGCTACCCGTCGGGCGGCGGGGTTAACGTCAGTTCGCGCGAAGCGCGGCCACCGCCTCGGCGATGGGCACGTCGCCGCCGAGGAGGTCGAACGTGAGGCCAACGGTCGACGGCGTCTCGAGGACCGCGAGCAGGGTTGCCGCGACGTCGTCGCGGGTGACCTCGCCGTAGTCCTCGAGGACCGGCGCCGCCGCGATGCGGCCGGTTCCGGGATCGTCGATGAGGCGGCCCGGGCGGACGATCGTGTAGTCGAGGCCGGACTCGCGCACGGCGGCGTCGGCCGCGGCCTTGGCCTCGTAGTAGGGGCGCATCTGCTCGGTCCAGCGCTCCGGCCGGTCGGTGCTGATCGCGCTGATGATCACGTAGCGGGAGACGCCCGCCTCGCGGCAGGCCTCGATCAACTTGATCGCGCCGCCGCGATCGACGGTCTCCTTGCGCGCGGGGCCGCTGCCGGGCCCGGCGCCAGCCGCGAAGACGACGGCGTCCGCGCCGCGCACGTGCTCGGCGAGGCCCTCGTCGTGCTCGATGTCGAAGGTGATCGGGGCGGCCCCCGCCGCTTCGAGGTCGGCGGCGTGGTCGGGGTTGCGGATGACGCCGCGCGCGGTGTGGCCGGCATCGGCGAGCAGGCGCTCGAGGCGCAGGGCGATCTTGCCGTGGCCGCCGACGATGAGGACGTCCATCGCGCCGAGCCTACCTCGGGCGCGTCAGGCGAGCCGGTCTTCGCGCTCGGCGGCCTGCTCGTCGTGGAAAGCGGCCGCCCGGCCGGCGGTCTCGACGCGCTGCTCGAGTTCGGTCGCCCGCTCGGCGTGCTCCTGTGCGGCGCGAGCGTGCTCGTCGGAGGCGACCGCGTGCTCTTCGGCCTGCTTTCGCTCCTCCTGGGCCTCGCGGCCAAGGTCGCGGGCGCGGTTGGCGTTCGCGTCCGCCTGGTCGCGGTGCGCGAAGGCCTCGCCGGAGAGGCGGTCGTGCTCGATCTCGCGCTCGACCGCGCGGCGCTTGAGCAGCATCGCGACGAGCGCGACGACGACGAAGACCGCTATTGCGATCACGATGATGAGTGCAGTTGACATGCGGTGCGAGTACCCGGCATGGGCCGCCGCACGCGTGGGACGCGATCAGCGCTGCGGGGGAACCCAGCCGCCGAACGCCCGCTCGAGCGCCATCGCGACCGCGATCGCGACGTGGTCGCGGTCCCGGCCCGCCGCCACCTGGACGCCGAGCGGCAGGCCCTTCTCGTTCAGCCCCAGCGGCACCTGGGTGGCGGGGAGGCCGAGCAGGTTGAAGAGGGCGGTGGAGGCGAGGACCCAGGGGCGCCCGACGGTGCGCCCGTGGCGAGGCGCCACGCGCGGGAACGGAAGGTGGAGGAGGACGCCGTCCCCGATCACCTCGGTCACCTCCCGGGCGAGCGCCCGCTCGGCGGCGAGAGCGCGGCGCTGGAGCGCCTCCGGTAGGTACTGGGCGAGGTTCTCGCTCACGATCGTGAGCAGCAGGGCGGTGGTGTAGGTGCTGCGCCCGCGCACCGCGTCGGCCAGCAGACGGCGGACCGGAGGCAGGTCGGTGCCGCTCGACTCGACGAGGATCTGGCGGATCGCGCCGGACTCGCGCACCGCGTTCAGGTACGGCTCGACCACGGTGCGCACGCTCGGCAGGGAGACGCGCACCACGTCGGCGCCCAGCTCGTGCAGCGCCCTCGCCGCGCGGATGCGTGCGTTGCGCAGCTCGACCGAAGCGGGAATCACGGAGATGTCGTCGGAGATCACGACCCGCAGGCCCTCGATCGAGACATCCGCCGGGTCGCCGAGCTTCACCGGCCGCACCGCTTCGTCCTCTCCGTCCGGTCCGGCGATCGTGCGGAGCACGGGCATGAGGTCCACGGCGCTTCGCGCCAGGGGGCCGATCCCGATCATGCGCGCGCCGCGCTCGTTCGCGCTGGGGTAGTGACCCGAGGTCGGCACGACGCACCCGGTGGGCTTGTGGCCGAAGCATCCGTTGAAGAACGCGGGCAGGCGGATCGAGCCGCCGAAGTCGCTGCCGATGCCGATCGGCGCGATCCCGGCGCCGATTGCGGCGCCCTCGCCTCCTGACGATCCGCCCGCGGTGCGGCGCTGGTCGTAGGCGTTGTTCGTGCGGCCCCAGACGCGGTTTTCGGCCTCGATCCACATGGTCAGCTCGGAGACGTTCGTGACGCCGAGCGGGATCGCGCCGGCGTCGATCAGGCGCTGGACCACCGTCGCGGAGCGCTCGGCGATCACGTCGCGCCGGTGCACCGAGCCCGAGGTGTGCGGCATCCCGGCGAGAGCGAACGACTCCTTGATCGTCACCGGCACGCCCAGGAGCGGGGGCAGCTCCTCGTCGTC
>ERZ777003.1620-NODE-1620-length-31896-cov-6.149838_pt1 | contig 31896 bp, 27 predicted proteins | sample MGYA00374956_ERZ777003 | MGnify/ENA primary metagenome ERZ777003 (study PRJEB29302, sample SAMN06268252) | bioreactor metagenome | isolation source: Joint BioEnergy Institute, California, USA | place: USA:Joint BioEnergy Institute, California, USA | collected... | reverse complement strand
GGGGCTAGGCACCGCCGCCGCCGGGGCGCAAGTCGGGCTTGGCGTCGCGCGCCTCTTCCTCGTCCCGTGCCGCGAGGATCGCCTCCACCGCTGCCCGTCGCGCCGCGTCCCCGCCGATCAGCGGCGCGATCTGGTCGGTCTGGCCGGTGGCGATCATCGTCAGGATCGGCCGCGCGATCGCGCCCGTGGCGTCGCGCGGAAGGGTCGGGACGCGGCGGATGCGCTCCGGCGGCGCGACGCCGGGCGGCAGGCGCTCGCGCAGATGGGCGCGCAGCGCCGCTCCGTCGAGCGCCGCGGCGGGGTCGCAGACGACGAAGGCGTGCAGGCCGATCCCGTCGCGGCGGAAGGGGTAGGCGACCACGGCGATCTCGCGCACCGCAGGGTGGGCGCGCGCCGCCGCCTCGATGCGCGGCCCGTCGCGGAGCAGGCGCAGCCCGCCGCCCTCCCGGTCGCGCATGCCGAGCAGGCGGTGCGTGACCAGCCGGTAGAGCGGCTTGCCGGTGCGCATCCAGGCCCGCGCGAAGAGGCTCTTGCGCGCCAGCACGCGCCGCTCCGTCGGCGTCAGCCCCTCGGGGTGGAATTTGCGCTTGTGCTTGAGCAGGTGGCGCAGGTCCTCGTAGGCGAGGATGCGCAGCAGCCGGCTGCCGCGCGGCCGGTGCAGGCTGGCGAGCTGGAGGTCCACCACCGCCGCCTCGCCCTGCGGCGTGACCAGCCAATTGGGCTCTTTCGCCAGGTCGTTGTGGGCGATGCCGGCACGGCGCAGGCGCCGCAGCAGGAGGCGGGCGGAGCGGAAGTACGCGGCATTGCCATGCGGCCGCGCGACCTGCATCGGCAGTCCGTCCACGAAGCCGCGGATCACGGTGTGCCGGTCGGCGTGGATCAGCGTCGGGACGCCGGGGATGCCGGCGGCACGGCACAGCGCCCGCCGCTCGCGCGCGGCGAAGTGCAGGGCGAGCGGCCGCGCCCACCAGCGCGCGGTCGAGAGGTCGCGGCGGATCGCGGGCAGGCGCTCACCGGTGGCGGTGACCACGACGCCACGCTCGACGGTGGAGAAGACGTCGGACTTGAGCACGGCCTCGCGCTCGAAGACGGGCGGCGTCGAGGCAGGAATGGTCCGATCGGAGGTCGCTCCGGGCATCGCCGGCAGCTAGCAGGAATGGGCCCCCGCGGCCAAGGGCGGGCGGCCCCGCTCCCAGTTCAGCCCGAGGCCGGGCCGTCGCTCACCACGCGCCCGTCCACCAGGTGCACGCGCCGGGAGCAGCGCCGCGCCAGGTCGGGGTCGTGGGTGACGACGATGACGGTGCGCCCCTCCTCGCGCACGAGACGCTCGAAGATGTCGAAGACCGCGGCGGCGTTCTTCGTGTCGAGATTGCCGGTCGGCTCGTCGGCCAGGATCAGCGCCGGGTCGTTGGCGAGCGCGCGGGCGATCGCGACGCGCTGGCGCATGCCGCCGGAAAGCTGCTCCGGCAGCTTCGTCGCCGCGGCGTCGAGGCCGAGGGCGCCGAGCAGCCGCATCGCCTGCGCGCGCGCCGCGGCGGCATCGAGCCGGCCGAGCCGGCGGATCGGGATCAGCACGTTGTCGAGCGAGCTGAACTCCGGCAGCAGGAAGTGGAACTGGAAGACGAAGCCGAGCCGCGCGAGGCGGAGCGCGGCGAGCTCCTCCGCGTCCAGCTCTGCCGTGTCGCGGCCTTCGAGCAGGATCCGCCCCTCGGTCGGGCGGTCGAGCAGCCCGAGCAGGTAGAGCAGGCTCGACTTGCCCGAGCCGGAGGGGCCAGTGATCGCGACGAATTCGCCGCGCGCGAAACGGAGCGAGATGTCGGCGACCAGCGTCACGCCTTCCGGCAGGGTGCGCGTGACCCGCTCCGCGGCGAGGAGCGGCGGATCCGCCGGGCCGTCGCTCACGCCGCCCCGCGCACCACCTGGACGGGATCGAGCCGCGAGGCCCGCCGCGCCGGGATCACCGCCGCGATCCCGGCGGCCAGCACCGCGAAGCCCGAGGCCAGCAGATAGACCCGCCAGTCGCGCGCCAGGATGAAGCGATCGGAGCCGGAGGGCGCCTCCACCCCGAAGCGGACCTGCGCCAGCCCCTCGATCATCACGGCGCCGAGCACGCAGCCGAGGACGGCGCCGAGCAGGCCCGCCACGATCCCCTGCACGAGGAACAGCATCTGGATGTCGCGCTCGGTGAAGCCGAGCGACTTCAGGATCGCGATGTCGCGCGTCTTCTCGTACACCACCGTCGAGATGATGTTGTAGATGCCGAAGGCCGCGACCAGCAGGATCGCCCCGGTCACGCTGTACATCACGGCGTTCTGGATGACGAAGACGGTGAGGAAGTTCTTGTTCTGCTCCTCCCAGCTCTCGGTGCGGTCGCCGAAGCGCGCCTCGATCTCGCGCGCGAGCGGCTCGGCGCGCGTCACGTCGCGCAGGCGGAGCTGGATCTGGTTGACCACGTTGGACCGGTCCTGCAGCACCTGGTTGACCTTGAGCAGCGCATAGCCCTGCTGCTGGTCGAGCGTCTGGATGCCGGTGCGGAACAGGCCGACGACCTTCATCGAGAGCGTCACGCCGCGCGGCGAGACCGCGGCGATGGTGTCGCCCAGGCCGACGCCGAGGCGCTGCGCCAGCGCCTCCCCGATGATGAGGCCGTTGGCGGTGGCGCGCAGGTCCTCGATCCGCCCATGCGTCATGTCCTTCTGGATGTTGGACACGCGCGCGTGCCGCACGGGGTCAATCCCGACGATCGTCACCGAGACGTCGCGCGAGCCGTAGCGGAGCAGCGCCTGGCCGGTGAGGACGGGCGCCGCGGCCACGCCTTCCATCGCTTCCAGCATGGCGAGCTTGTCGCCGGCGGCGCGGATGCCGCGCACGCGGTCCTGCGGCCGCACGCCGGCGATCGCGACCGCGCCCTCCGGATGCGCGAGCGCGGCGGCCTGCGGCGGCGGGTCGCGCATCTCGTCCTTGATGGTGATGTGCGGCGCGACGTCGATGATCTGGCTGATGAAGTAGGTCTGGAAGCCCCGCATCAGCGCCGCGATGGCGATGAAGAAGGCGACGCCGAGCGCCACGCCGAACACCGAGACCAGAGTCTGGCGCCGCCGCCGCGCCAGCATGCCGCGGGCGAGGTCGAGCAGCAGCCTCACGGCGTCAGCCTGACGGGCTGGCCGTCGCGCAGGCCGGCGGGCGGGTCGAGCACCACCGCCTCGCCGGCGGCAAGGCCGCGGCGGATCTCCGTCGCGCGCGGGCCCTGCACGCCGGGCTGGACGCGGCGGAGCTGGGCGATCTCCTTCTCGACGACGAAGACCCGCCCGCCCTCGGCGAGGGCGCGCGGCGGCACGAGCACGGCCTCGGGATCCTCGCGGAGCACGATGTTGGCCTCCACGGTCATGCCGATGCGCAGCGGCGTGTCGTCGGGCAGGGCGAGGCGCACGCGGTAGGACTTGCGCGTGGTGTCGCCCATCGGCGTGATCTGCGCCACCCGCGCCTCCATCACCTGGCCGGGGAAGGCGTCGGCGCGCAGCAGAGCACGCTGGCCGACGGTCACGCGGGCGATGTCTTCCTCGTCCACCTCGGCGGTGACGCGCAGCGGGCGGGTCTCGCCGACCCAGAACAGGGCGGCGGGGGTGTCCACGATCTCGCCCACCTCGACGTCGCGGCGGAGCACGACGCCGGCGTCGGGGGCGCGCACGAGGTAATCGTCGAGCCGGCGGGCGGCGGCGTCGGCGACGGCGCGGGCGGCGCGCGCCTCGCTTTCCCGGCGGTCGGCCTCGGCGCGGGAGACGGCGCCGCTCGCGACCAGCGGGCGGACGCGGGCGAGCTCGTCGGCGGCCTGGCGGGCGCGGACCTCGGCTTCCTCGACGCGGGCGCGGGTCTCGCGGTCGTCGAGGCGGGCCATGATCTGGCCGGGTGCGACGCGCTCGCCCTCCTCGACGAGCACCGCGACGACGCGGCCGCGGGTCGCGGGGCCGACCTTGGCCCATTGCACCGGCTCGACGCTGCCGGTGGCGTACACCGCCTCGACCGCCGGGCCGGAGGTGGCGAGCGCGATGGCGACGGCGGGCGGCAGGGCACGCCACCAGACGAGACCCGTGGCAAGGAGCGCGAGAAGCGGGAGGACGAGAAGGAGACGACGCATGGGGCCGGATCGTGGTGGCGGGCGGGTGTAGCACGCGGGCCCGCCGGGTGGATGTGGATGGAGATGAGCGGAAGGGACGGGCCGGATCGGGCCCTATGGCCGGCCGGCGGGCGGGGCGTTGCCGGCGCGGCGCGGCGCGGCTATCTAGCGGGTGCGTGTGCCGACATGGCCCGGCGGCGGAACGGGTGCGTTTCTGAAACTCCGTTCCACTCATGCGAGTTCTTCGCTGCCGGGCTATTGATTTTCGGCAGGGCTTGGGCTCGAAGCTGCGTGCCAACCGTGGTGGCTCAAGGCCGGACGCCCTGGTCGGGCTGGCGTAGCTCAGTTGGTAGAGCACTCGATTCGTAATCGAGCGGTCGGGAGTTCGAGTCTCCCCGCCAGCACCATCCCGCCCGCATACCGACATCGCTGGGTCCGGGGGCGGTAGCGGCCACCGGACAGCCGCCGACCGATTGCGCGGGCTTTCCTCATCGGCGGGCAGGTTCGGCGAAGGCCGACGCGCCGTATTCGGCAACGGCATGTCGCGCGCCTCTGCCCGCGGCCGCCCCTGGGCGGCTTGCCTCCCGTCGCCTATCCGTTCCCCCCTTCAGACAAGCAGACGGGAGAGGAGACCAGCACGATGTCGCACGTAAGCGGGTTCGGGCGCCGGAGCACCATCGCCGCGGCGGCCGCCGGGCTGATCGGCATGCCGCGGATCGCGCGCGGCACGGCCTTCCCGGAACGCCCGATCCGTCTGGTCATCCCCTATGGCGGCGGCGGCCAGACCGACATCGTTTCCCGCGTCACCGCGGAGGCCCTGTCGCAGCGCCTCGGCCAGGCGGTCGTCGCGGACAACCGCCCCGGCGGCGCCGGCAACCTCGCAGCGGAAATCGTCGCCCGCGCGCCCGCCGACGGCTACACCGTGCTCGTCGCGACCGCGGGCACCTACAGCGGGCTCAACGCTCTGCTCTACCGCGCCGTCGGCTACGATTGGGCGCGCGACTTCGCCCCGGTCGGCATGTTCTGCACGACCGCCAACATGCTGATCGTCCATCGCTCGATCCCGGGCCGCAACTTCGGCGAGGTGGTCGAGTGGATCCGCCGCAACCCGGGGCGCTTCTCCTTCGCCTCGGCTGGCGTCGGCGCAACCACCCACCTCATCATGGAGGAGGTCGGCGAGCGGCTGGGGCTGGAGATGCTCCACGTGCCCTACCGGCAGACTGGCCAGGCGATGGCCGACCTGCTGGCCGGGCGCGTGCACTCGCGCTGCCTCGGCATCCCGGAGGCCGAGACGCTGCGGCAGGAGAGCAGCGTCCGGCCGGTAGCGGTGACCACGCCGGCGCGGCGGCCGGAGTGGCCCGATGTGGCAACGATGGGCGAGACGATCCCGGGCTACGAGTCCTCGAGCTATTTCGGCCTGGTCGTGCCGGTGCGCACACCGCCGGAGGTGGTGGCACGGCTGAACGCCGCACTGCAGGAGGCGCTGCGGGACGAGGGCGTGCGCGCCGCCTACCGGCGTGCCGGCGCCGATCCGGCTGATCCGCATCCGCCCGAGACCTTCGCCGCCCGCGCCGCCGCTGACGGGGAGCGCTGGGCACCGCTGATCCGCCGGCTCAACCTGGTCGCCGAGTAGCCTCGGGCAGGGCGGTATGTGTGAACGGGCAACGCCCTAGCGATCAGCCGCAGGCGTCGTGGTGGAACTGGCATTCCGCTTGCGGCGCCTGAACCGGCCGAGCCTCCACCAGCGCCCGAGCAAGGTGGCCGTGGTATCGCGCTTCCGCTGTGGCCGTAGCAGGCCTGCGGTGGCGATGGCGTCGCGGCAGAACGCGGCGTAGCCTTCGGTCACCGGGACCGGCACGCCCACGGCGTCGGCGTAGGCGCGCAGCGCCGCCATGTCCGGCGGCTCCTCGCGTCCCTGCTCGCGCCACCACAGGCCGAAGGACAGTTCCTGGCCCCACCATCCGGCCGCCGCCGGTCGCAGCGCCCGGACGAGCGCCGCCGTCTGGGACGGCGCCTCCGGCGCGGCGAGGCCGGGCCAGATATCGGCGTAGAGATAGTCGGGCCGCCGCTCCTCCCCGGCGCCGATCGCGCCGGCCACCAGAGCCTTCACGCGTTCCGTGTCGAGCGCGTCGCCCTCCAGCACCACCACCTTGTCGCGGTCGGGCCAGCGGTCGAAGCTGGTGGCCTGCCGCATGAGGGCAATCGCCTCCGGTGCGCGTTCCACCACCACCACGCGATCGACCTCCGGCTTCACGGCGGCGGCGTGGACGTAGAGGCCGAGCCCGAGCCCCGCGACCACGACGACGCCCCGGGCCTGATGCACATGCCAGGCGTGGCTCTCGAGCTCCATCAGGCTGCTCGACATCCAGGCCGTCCGGCCGTGGTAGAGCACGTGGCGAAAGGGCTCGACCGCCGCCGCGGGACCGGAGACGTAGCCGTCCACCAGGCCGGCGCGGTGGCGCGTGACGCGCCAGTCGCTGATCTGCGCGTCGCGCAGCGGCGGAAGCGGGAACAGCCCGAAGCCGTAGGCAGCGAGCATCGCGGCGTGCCGGGCCGGGTGCGGGCAGGGGTGCGGCATGTGCAATTGGGCTGGGAGCCTCCCTCGCTGGCGCCGCCGCCGCTGCTCGCCGTCGGAACGCACTGCGGCCGGCCGCTGCCAGGAATTGCCCTCCGCGGCGGAATTTCCCAGCGGGTCATGTGACATGGCCGGGGAAAGCGAGGCCGACGACCGACCGGCGCCCCGCGCCGTCCCCGACTGGCCGGAGGGTGTTGCCCCCCGGACTCCCGGCAATGATGGCGACCGCGATCCCGCGCGATGAAGCGCGCCATGCCCATGACCCCCCTCGCCGAATCGCGCTGCGGCTCGCTCCGGCTTCGCGGTAAGGTTGCGTCGCAGATGCGGGAGGAACGCGACATGGACTTCAGCGGCAAGGTGGCGGTGGTGACCGGCGGCGCCAACGGGATCGGGCGCGCCGTGGCGCTCGGCTTCGCCCGGCGCGGAGCGAAGGTCGTCGTCGTGGACCGCGACGCCGAGGCCGGCGCCGCCGTCGCCGCCGAGATCGGCAAGGCCTCGGCGATCTTCCGCGCGGCGGACGTGACGCGCTCGGCCGATGTGCAGGCCTATGTGAAGGCAGCGCTCGACGCCTTCGGCGCCATCGACTGCTTCCACAACAACGCCGGCATCGAGGGGCGCATCGCCCCGACCGCGGAATACGACGAGGCGGTCTTCGACGCGGTGATGGGCGTCAACGTGAAGGGCGTGTTCCTCGGCCTGCGCCACGTGCTGCCGGTGATGATCCGCCAGGGGCGGGGCGCGGTGGTGAACACCGCCTCGATCGCGGGGCTGGTGGGGACGGCGGGGATGCCGGCCTATGTCGCCTCCAAGCACGCGGTGATCGGGCTGACGAAGGTGGCGGCGGGCGAGGTCGGCCCCCTCGGCATCCGCGTGAACGCGGTCTGCCCGGGGCCGATTGCGACGCGCATGGTGCAGGACATCGCGCGACAGGTTTCGCCGAACAACCCCGAGAGCGTGGAGGAGCGCTACACCGCCTCCATCCCGCTGCGGCGCTACGGCACCGCGGAGGAGGTGGCGAACCTGGTGCTGTTCCTGTGCTCGGACCTCGCGAGCAACGTCACCGGGGCGCAGTTCGTCGTGGACGGCGGACGGACGGCGGCGCCGGCGATGGGCGTGTCGCAGGGGATGGGGCGGTAGCGGGCCGGGCATCGCCGCCCCGGGCGCCGCATCCCGGCGCGCCCGGAGTGGCCGATGCGGGGCGGGCGGCGCGTCAGGCCGCCGGCGCCACCGAGAGGCCGCGCACCTTGTGGCGTTCGATGAGGCTCGCGACGAGGCCCGAGGCCTTCGCCTCCTCGACGAAGGCGCGCAGGAAGGCGGCCCCGGCCTCGTTGGCGCGCGCCGTGCCGATCGCCTGCTGCACGGCGGTGAACTTGCCCTCCAGAATCCGCGAGCCCGGCAGCTTCTCCGCGTCGGACAGCAGGCGCGGGCGCAGCCCGGCCAGGACATCGAGCTTGTCGCCGACGAAGCGCTCGAAGGCGCTGTCGAGGCTGTCGGTCCGCACCAGCGTCGCGTGGCGGATGTTGCGCTCGAGCCAGAGGTCGTAGGCCGAGCGGGCGGTGACCGCGATCCGCACGCCGGGGCGGTCCACCTCCTCGATCGAGGTGATGGGCGAGCCGGCGGGCACCAGATAGGACGCCTCGATCTCGCAATAGGCGGCGGTGAAGGCGATCTTCTCGGCGCGCTGCGGCTCCGCGCCGATCAGGCCGATGTCCCAGGCACCCGTCCCCACTGCGTCCGCGAGCGCGCCGGGCCGCGGATAGGGCACGTAGCGCACCGGCACGCCGAGCCGGTCGGCGACCGCGCGCGCCATGTCGGGCGCCACGCCTTCCGGATCGCCAGAGGGGGTACGGCCGGTCACGAGCAGGAAGTTGCTCAGGTTGATGCCGGCCCGCAGCACTCCGGTCGGGGCGAGCTGGGAGAGGACTTCCGGGGACATGCGTCGGGGATTCCTGTGCGTGTTGCGGGCGGGGGGCGGATCGCTATGCGGCCATCGGCGGCACGCGCTCGTGCCAGTCGGTCGCGTTCTGGTAGGCCCAGCCGATGCGGAGCGCGGTGGCCTCGTCGTAGCCGCGGCAGATGATCTGCAGCGAGGTCGGCAGCCCCTCCGCGGTGAAGCCGTTCGGGACGGCGAGGCCGCAGAGGTCGAGGAAATTCACCCAGCGCGTCAGGAACGCCGGCGTCGTGGTCTGGTCCACCTCGCTGAGCCGGATCGCGGGCGTCAGCGCGACCGGGGTCAGCACGGCGTCCACACCCTCCATGGCGGCGGCGAACTCGGCCTTCAGCTGATCGCGTTCAGCGAGGGCGCGGAGGTAGTCGCGCGCGGAGATCGTGGCGCCGGCGCGGATGCGCGGCCGCACCGCCTCGTCCACCGGCAGGTCGGGGTTGTCGGCGATGTCGCCGACCAGGGCATAGGCCTCGGCCGCCATGATCCGCCCGCTCAGCGCGCCGAGCTCGCGGAAGCGGCGCGGCAGGGACAGCTCGACGATCTCGGCGCCGAGGTCGCGCAGCGCTTCCACGGAGCGGTCGTAGGCCGCCAGCACCTCGGGGTGGACATCCTGGCGCTCGGCCTCCGGCAGCCGCGCCAGGCGCAGGCCCTTCACGCCGCGCCGCAGGCCGGCCATCGGCTCGGCGTCCCGGTGCCCGAGGGTCTTCGGATCCAGCGGGTCCGCCCCCTGCAGCACCTCGAGCAGGATCGCGGCGTCCTCCACGCTGCGCGTCATGGGGCCCGGCGTGTCGAGCGTGGGGCTGAGCGGCAGGACGCCGTATGTGCTGATGCGCCCGATGGTCGTCTTCAGCCCGGTGATGCCGCACCACCCGGCGGGCAGCCGCACCGAGCCGCCAGTGTCGGTGCCGATCGCGCAGGGCACGAGCCGTGCCGCCACGGCCACGCCCGAGCCGCTGCTCGATCCGCCCGGCGTGCGGGCCTCCGCGGCGTCCCAGGGATTGCGCGGCGTGCCGAGGTGCTGGTTGGTGCCCCAGCCGCCAAAGGCGAACTCCACCGTGTGCGTCTTGCCGATGACGATCATCCCGGCGGCGACGAGGCGCCGCGCCAGCGTGGCCGTTCGCGGCGCCACGCGGTCGCGCCAGACCGCGCTGCCGCCGGTCGCGACCTTGCCCTCGATCTCCACCAGGTCCTTCAGCGCGATCGGGATGCCGTGCAGCGGCCCGACCGCGTGGCCGGAACGGATCGCCTTGTCCGCAGCCTCGGCGGCCAGCCGGGCCTCCGCCGCGTACACCTCGACGAAGGCGCCGAGTTTCGGCTCCAGCCGCGCGATGCGCGCGAGGCAGTCCTCGACGAGGTCAACGGGCGAAAGCCGTCGCGCGGCGATCTCGCGGGCGATGGCATGGACTGGAAGCGCGGCCGGGGAGGGTGTCGCTGTCCCGCTCATCCGAAATTCCTCAGACCGGTGGCTGGGCGTGACGGTCAGCCCAGGCGGAGGCTGAACCCTCCGTGCCCGCCGCGCAAGGCGATGACCGGCGCGGCGAGCCGGTGTGCAGGCGCGCAGCGGCAGTGGCGACGTTGACACCCCGAGACGCCAGGCCGCAAACGTCCCGAACCGACCGATGTCTCGGCCGGCCGACTCCCGGTCCAGAAGGTCGATATCCGGCCTCGCCCGCGTCGAAGGAGAGGCGCATGCCTGCGCCGGGCTCGTTCCCGGTCCTCTGCCGGGTCGGGGCGCGGTCGGTCGGCCCTCCGCCGATGCCGGGCGAGCACACCGACGCGGCTCTGCGCGCGCGAACGCCCCGGCATGGAGGCCGGCGCGATCGCCGGGCGGGCCGCGATCCGAAGGAGTGATCCGATGCGCACCGAGTTCGAGACCGTCATCTGCGAGGTCGCCGCGGATGGCGTCGCGACCATCACGCTGAACCGCCCGGCGCAGCGCAACGCGCTGAACCTTCAGATGGCGAAGGACCTCTACGCCGCGGTGAAGGCGGTGGAGGCGGAGGAGGCCGCGCGCGTCGTCCTCATCCGCGGCGCCGGCCCGACCTTCTGCGCCGGCGCCGACCTCAAGGAGCGCACCGGCGTCAGCGAGGCCTGGCTGCGCAACCGGCGCCAGACCGCATTCGCCGCCTACAACGCGATCCAGTGGTGCGAGAAGCCCTGCATCGCCGTGGCGCACGGCCCTGTCATCGGCTCCGGCTGCGAGATCGCGGTGGCCTGCGACTTCATCATCGCCTCGACGCGCGCCACCTTCCGCTGGCCGGAGGCGGTCTGGGGCTCGGTCGGCGCCTCCCAGCGCCTGCCGCGCATCGTCGGCCGCGCGATGGCGAAGGAGCTGCTGTTCACCGGCCGCACCATCGACGCAGAAGAGGCGCTGCGCCTGCGCCTGGTCAACCGCGTGGTTCCGCCGGAGGAGCTGGAGGCCGCGGTCGCGACGACCGTTAGCATGATCCTCAAGGCCTTCCCGCTCTCGGTCCGCCTCGCCAAGCGCTGCATTGACGTCGGCATGGAATCCGACCTGCGCACCGGCATGGACTATGAGATGCTGGCGATCGACCGCTGCCTCGCCGACCAGGAATGGAAGCGCGGCGTCGAGGCCTTCGCCGCGCGCAACAAGAGCGATCAGGGCTGAGCCGGGCGGCGGGCGGGGCGGCGCCGTCGCGCGCGTGACGAGCGGCCTGGACCGTCCCCGCCGCCTTCGCTCACGGCGGGGAGGTCGGCAGGCGCAGCCACCTCCCGCCTGGACCTTCACGATGGCGCCCTTCTGAGTCGGAGAGCCCGCCGGTCCGCCCCGCCGGCCGGAGGCGGCGTCGGCGCGCCCCCTCCCGCCAGGCACACCAACCGCGAGCGCCGGTTGCGCGCGCGCATCCTGCGCTCCGGCGGGCGCCACATCGTCGTCGCCTCGGTGCCGTCGCAGCTCCGGGAGCCGGACCCCGCGCGGGCGATCGCGGAGGAGGAAGCGGCGGAGGCCAGCCCCGACCGGCAGCGGTCCGCGGGTGCTGTCCCATCGTCCCCCATGCATCGCAAGGGCTGATGCCCGCCCCGGCAGGCACGGCGACGGGAGCGCATCGCGGCGCCGCCTGCGGGGCCGGGTGAGTCAGACCGCGTCCCGCCGGTGCGACGGCCGTCAGCCCGGAGGGTCAGCGCCGCCGGTTGGCTTGCGCCCAGGCCTCGGCGATGCGGCCCACGCGGTCGGTGGGACGGGGGCGGTCCCGACCGCTAAGGGTTCGCCCGAAGCCGCCCCAGCGGCGCACCGGCCCGCTGTCGAGATGGACGAAGCCATGGGTGGGGTAGATGCCTACCCCGCCTCGGCCAAGCGCGATCGCGGCCTCGCCGAAGCTCGCCAGCCGGGCCGCGGGCAACTGCACGTCGAGCGCCCGCGCCTGCAGGTGCTGGCTGTCGCCCGCGCCGCCGACCGCGGCGTTGGTGGCGACGGTGCGGTAGCCGGAGAGGATCACGAACTCGTCCATCCCCTGCCGCCGGCCGAGCTCCCAAAGGATGTCGATTGCCGCCGGATCGAAGGGGCGCGACTGGCCGCTGCGATGGTCGGCCAGCACCATCGAAAGCTCGGCCATCGCTGAGGGATCCGGCGCGCGCCCGTCGTGATACGTCCCCGAGAAGGTAGCCCCCGTCGCCGCATGGCGGAGCCTCAGCCGCCGCGCCTCCGCCGCCGGCCCTGCCGCGGCGCGGGGCGGACGACGCGCGGCCGCGCCAGGCGCGGCCGCGGCGCAGGGCCGGGCGACGAGGAGTGCGGCAGGCACGGCCGTCGCAGAGAGGAGGAACGATCGGCGTAGCATACGACCCCGCAAGCGCACGACTGCCTTGTCGGATCCGGAACTCGCGCGATTGCGACGCCGGCGGGCCGCCGTCTGGCGGACTTGTGAGGGAACGCGTGTCGTATCGTTCCGGCATGCGGCAGGCGGCTGGCCGGACCGTCCGGCGCCGGATGTGCCGAAGCCCTGTCGGATGGCGTCGGCTCTCGGGCGGGTCGCGCGAAGCGTTTGCGGGGACGGCTGGACACGATGGAGCGGCAGGCACCACCTGTTCGCTCGTCACGGGCCGGCGTGTGAGCACGCGAGAAGGCTCGCCGCCCGTGCGCCGGCCCGGCGCCGGCTGGCCGGGTTCAGAGGATCACCACCTCGCTTTCCGCCAAGCCATGCGATGGGCCTCCGTGGCCGCGGCCCGCATGGTCCGGTTGCTCCTCGAAGTGCCCGGTTTCCACCAGACGGGCGACGCCCTTTCCGAGTTCCGGCCCTGCCTGTTCGTGCCCGACCGGCGGCTGGTCGGCATCGTGGGATCCCGCTGTCCTGACCGCCTCTTCCTCCTTGAGCATGTGGGCACTCAGCCTGACGGCTATCAGCACCGTGTCTGCAACGTCCTCGTGGTGTGCGTGGCTTCCGTCCATCGCGTCGTCGCGGTGTGCCGCATCGCCTGGCTCCGCCGTCACGGTGTCGGGGTGAGCATGGCGCAGCCCGAGGGCGAGGGCCGAGCCGTGTGCACTGCCTTCGGGCGCCACGCGGTCGGGAAGATCGTCCGCGCCGCCCCTGTCCGTCGGTGCGTGGTCAGGACGGTCGTCCGCGCCGCCCCGGTGTGTCGGCGCATGGTCAGAGAGGTCGTCTGCACTGCCCCTGTCTGCCGGCGCGCGGTCGGCGAGGTCGTCCGTGCCACCCCTGGATGACGCGTGATCGTCCCGGCTGCGGTCTGCGCCGGGTCGCATCGGCGATGCGCCGTCCTCCTTCCCGGCCGCCACTTGCACCGGGAGGTCACGGGGCCTGCCGGCATGCCCGTCCTTGCCGTCGCCATCGGCATCGCTCCAGGCAACGGCCATGGCATCGTCGGAGCGCTGGTGCCCTGCGCTGCCGCGCTCCGCTGCGGTCGTGGTCGCAGGCGATTCGTTGCCGGCCGCTCCACGCGCCGCATCGTCGGCTCCGGCATCTCTGGCGGCGGATCGGGCCGCCACCCCGTCGTCTCCGTAACTGCCGTGATCGGGCGAGGGCGCCACCGCCGTCCCGTCCGGCCGTGCGCCGCGATCCGCCCCTGCGACCTCGAAGGCCGAGGTGTCCGCGGCGAGCCGGGCGGGCTCGGGGGTGTCCGTCCCCGGCAACGGAGGAAGGAGCATCTGGGCCGGGTCGGGCGCCGCGTGGGGGTTCTCCGCCGCGGCGTCGAGCGTGGGCCGATCGGGCGACGCCGAGGGCAGGGAGACCGGCGGTGCTTCGGGCTGTGCGTCCGCCGTGGCGGGCGGGAGAGCGCCGCCACCGGTCCCGGCGGCGCTGCTCCCTCCCGCCCGGTCGTCGGGCATCGGCATCCAGGCGGCATCCGCGCGGGGGCTGAGGAGATGGTCGAAGCCGGGCGGCCCGGCAAACCAGGTCGTCGCGGCGCCCTCATCGAGGGTGGCTGCGGCCGCGTGCTGGCCGAGGACCGCCGGATCGGCCGCCGCCCCATACGCCGCCGCCGGCGGCGATGTCGCATGATCCCCGCCGCCATCGGCTCCGATGCTCGTGGCTTCGTAGTAGCCGTCACGCTCTCGGTGTCCGAAGGTGAAGACCATCGCGAGCGCCGCGGAGGTCAGAGCTGATGCGAGCCCGACCGTACCGCTGGATTCTGCCCAGGTCTGGCGTCTCACCCGCGCACGGACGCGCCGCTCGATCGCCGCGTCCTCGGGTGAGAAGGGGGTGTCGAATTGCGGGGCTGCTGCTCGGGTGGTGTCGTCGCGCGCCATCTTCCGATCGCCTCCTGGCATCGGAGCGGGGCCCCACCGCTCGATCGTATACGCTTTGGGGTACCCGAGCGGGCGGTCCTTGGCTAACCCGTATGGCCTGGCATCACGCGCTGGTGACGGAGCCGGCCTGATGGTTTCGGGTCCGCGGCCTCTTGTCCGCGCCGCTGCGGATCGGTTCCGGCCCGGCGCAGCTGGCCACGACCTGGCGTTCGGCTGACGCATCCCAGTCCGCGCCGGACCGTCGCCGCGGCTCGTCCCGCTCGGCGGCCTGGGCCGTGGTGAGGCGCTGATCCCGGCCGTGCGGCTTGGTCTGTTGCGATAGCCCGCGCGCTGCCGGCCGTCCGGCCGACGCATCCGCCGGCGGATGCGTCCCGCCTGCGCGGGCCTCACCGCGCTGCCCACCTGCATTCGGCGCAGGAGGTGCGCGCGCGATCCGCGCCGGCCATTGCCCACCCGTCCCGCGCCTTTCCGTCCCTCCCATATTTCGTGATATTCAGCCGGGACGGACCCCAGCTATTGTGGCTGCGCCCCGAATGTCCCTGCGTGAGATCGCCGCGATGACGGATGCCGAGGCCGCGATCCCGGTTCCAGCCCCCGCCCGCCTGCCCTGGGAGCTGCATCCCGCGCTCACCGCCGAACGACTGCGGATCTGCGCGCGGCTGCTCGCGAACGCCCGGCGCGACGCGCTCGCCATGGCCTCGCACGAACTCGGCGACGATCCCTGGAGCATCGGCTGCCGCGCCTACGCCTTCAGCCGCCAGCGTCTGCGCCGCACCGCGGAGGCCGGGCACTACGACTGGCTCGGCGTGCTCGACGGCAGCCACCATTTCATCTTCCTCATCGAGGATGTGCCGGTGCGCTTCTACCGCGGCCCCGCCGACGAGCCCACGGAGCGCACGCTGCGCCGGCACGAGATCGAGTCGCAGCAGCTCTCGCTCGCGCTTGGCGAGCGGGCCGAGACGGATGGCCTCGTCTTCCGCTTCGCCGTCGAGACCGACGAGCGCGGTCGGGTCGAACGTGTCGTGTTCCTCGCCCTGCGCGGCGAGGACCGAACCGAGTGCGCTTGGCCCGTGCCGCTGGAGAACGCCCTGCCGGCCTCGGCGGAGGACCGTGGCGGGCCGGCGCAGCTGCGCCTCATCGCCGACACGGATCGCGATGCGACGGCGGCCCCTGGTCAGGCCTGGACGAACTCCGGCAACCGGTTGCCCTTGCCGAGGCCACGCCGGCATGGCCGCACCGCCGCGCGGCGCTCGGGCGCCGGACCATAGACGCGGCGGGCGGCGGCGTTCGCGCACCGCCCGGCCGGCCGCGCGATCGGGGACGGGATCGCCTCGCGTCCGCGGATGGGCGACCCGTGATGGCGCCTCCTGACACAAGCCCGGCCGAGTCGCGGATGGGAGCACCTCGTCGGCCGGCCGGCCCGCTCGCGTTTTCCTGACGACCCGTTCCGGCGGAAGCGTCCTGGTTTCTCCGGCCGCCAGCCCCAAGCTTCCGCCTTGCCGAAATGCCGGCCGGCTCGCGGCGGCCGCCTGACGCACGGACCCGACGATGCGAACCGCAAGGGAGGGCTGCGATGTTCCTCGCCCGCTTCTCGTACGACGTGCTGCCGGTCAACCGTCAGCGCGCGATCGACTTCATCCGCCGTGAGATCGAGGCGGCGCAGGGCGCCGGCCTCAACGCCCGGCTGCTCGTGCCGCTGACGCGCGGCCAGGGCGGTGCGGCGCTGCAATTCGAGGTCGAGCTGACCAGCCTCGACCAGCTCGAGCAGGTGCGTCACCGGGGCACCAACGGTCCGGGCGGCGAGGACACCGGCGAATGGATGCATGCCTTCAGCGAGATCCTCCGCGCTCCGCCCGCCGTGGAGATCCTGCGCGTGGACGAGAGGCCGACACCTTAGGCCACGACCGGCGCTTCTCTCGGCGCCGATCGTGGTCTCGGCCATTGCTGGTTGCGTGACGCACGCCTCTGGACGTTCCGCGTTCCTGCGATCGCGCTCCGGCCCGGCGCCAATTGGGCGCGCCGGGGCCTGACGAGCGCGAGCCCTTCTCCCGTCGTCCCTGAGCACCTTCCGATGGGCATGGCGCGCCGCGCGAAGGTGGTGCCGCCCTGGACGCCGCGGCCCGCCGCTGCGGCATTCCCGCGCGCCGTGGCTTGACCTCAGGCGATCGGCTACATCGTTCCTCCCTGGCCTGGCAGCGTGGGCACGGCCGTTCGGGACAAGCGGTGAGGGCAACCGCGCGCAGGCGGTGCGCCGTGGCATCACGGATCGCCCGCGATGCGAGGGAAGGGACGGGTGAGCGGAGAGACCTCACCGGAGAAGGCGACGGGTGGGCCGGGAGCGGCCCCGCGCCGCCGCGGGCCGCTGGCGCCGCTCGCGATGCTGAACCGGCGCACCGCGCCGCCGCTGCTGATCTACCTCGTCGCGGGCATGAGCGGCTTCGCCAGCATCGCCGAGACCTTCTGGGTGCGCCGGAGCCTCGGCCTCTCCGCGGCGGACCTGCTCGCCCTCGCCGCCTGGCTGACCGTGCCCTGGACGCTGAAGATGGTGTTCGGGCATCTGGTGGACACCGTGCCGATCCTCGGCTCGCGCCGGCGGGCCTATGTGCTGATCGGCGCGCTGTTGCAGGTGGGCGCCGCGCTCGGCCTCGCCGGTGCGGCGGCGGGCGTCACGGGCGGGGCCTCGGCCGAGGCGGTCTATGTCGCGGCCTCGCTCGCCGCGGTCGTCGGCCTCGTGGTGCAGGACAGCGTGGCGGACGCGCTGACGACCGAGGTGGTGGACCGTGTCGCGCCCGACGGCACGCCGCGCGATCCGGAGGTGGTCCAGGCCGAGCTCGGCGACGTGCAGGTGCTCGGGCGCGTCGCGGTGATGGGGGGCGCCTTCGCGGTCGCCGGCGCCGGCGGCTGGGTGGCGGAGGTGCTGCCGACGGCGGTCGTGTTCCTGATCGCTGCCCTGCTACCGCTGCCCTCCCTGGTCGCCGCCGCGATGCTGCGCGAGCCGCCCGCCGCGGGGCCGGGCATGGAGCCGGTGGAGCGGACCAATCCGCGCATCCTCTTCGGCGGACTGGCCTTTGGGGTGGTCATGCTCGGCCTCGGTCTCGGCGACCCGCCCTTCTCGCAGGAGATCGCCTTCCTCCTCACCCTAGGCGTGCTGCTCTGGCTACTGCGGCTGACGGTGGCCGATGTGCCGCCGGAGACGAAGCGCGCCATGGCCGCCGCGGCGATCGTGATCTTCGCCTATCGCGCCGCGCCGCCGGCGGGGCCCGGGCTGCAATGGTGGCAGATCGACGTGCTGGGCTACGACGAGGGCTTCTTCGGCACCCTGGCGCAGATCGGAACCGGGCTCTCGATCCTCGGGGCGCTGCTGCTCGGCGGGCGGATCGTGCGCTGGCCGCTGGGCATGGTGCTCGCGGGCCTGGCGATCCTTGGCGCGCTGTTCGCGCTGCCGACGATCGGCATGCTGTTCGGGCTGCACCACTGGACGGAGGCGAAGTTCGGCTTCGGCGCGCGCACGCTCGGCCTGGTGGACACCGCGCTTTCCGCCCCGCTCGTGCAGCTCGGCATGATCCCGATGCTGACGCTGATCGCGTTGCACGCGCCGCCGGGGCGCCGCGCGACCTGGTTTGCGCTGATGGCCTCGCTGATGAACCTCGCGCTCCAGGCCGGTGCGATCCTCTCGCGCGGGCTGAACGCCGTGTTCGTGGTGCATCGCGGCGATTACGCGGCGCTCCCGGAGCTGGTGATCGCCGCGACGGTCCTTGGCCTCGCCCTGCCGCTCGCGGCGATCGCGCTGCTCGGGCATCGGCTGCGCGCGAAGGTGCCGCCGCCGGCGGACGCCGCGGCGCCGGCGCCGACACCCTCGTCGGCGACCGCGCCCGGCTGAGGCGCCCGGAGCCCGGCTCGTCACCGATCCGGGACAGGCTTGCGCCCGCCACCCGCCCGCCCGCGCAATGGGCCGAAACCCGGCACGACGCCGGGTGTTGCTGCGCGACCAGAACACCCCGGAGGAGGCGGCGATGAACGGAAACGGACCGAACCGGCGGGACCTGCTGCGCGCCACCGCCCTTGCCTCGGCCGGCGCCACGGCTGCGGCGGCGTTCCCGGGGACGGTGGCGCCGCGCGCGGCGAGGGCGCAGGCCCGGCGGCCGACGCGCGAGGTCCGGAGCGGGGCCGGACCGGTGCGGGTGGAGTCCGTCGCTCGCGGCCTTGTGCATCCCTGGGGCATCGCCTTCCTGCCAGGAGACGGCCGGATGCTGGTGACCGAGCGGCCGGGGCGGCTGCGCATCGTCACCGCCGAAGGGCGCGTCTCGGAGCCGCTGCGCGGCGTGCCCGCGGTATTCGCCCAAGGCCAGGGCGGGCTGCTCGACGTGGTGCTCGACCCCGGCTTTGCTTTGAACCGGCGCCTCTATCTCAGCTACGCCGAGCCGGGCGAGGGCGGCGGAGTCGCCTCCACCGCCGTCGCGCGGGCGCGGCTGAACGAGGGCGCAACGGGCCTCGAGGCCGTCGAGGTGATCTTCCGCCAGGAGCCGAAGGTGAGCGGCAACAACCATTTCGGCTCCCGCATCGTGTTCTCGCGGGAGGGGGCGCTCTTCATCACCCTGGGCGAGCGCTTCAAGTTCCAGCCCGCGCAGGATCTCTTGAGCGATCTCGGTAAGATCGTGCGCATCAACCCGGACGGCAGCATTCCGTCGGACAATCCCTTCGTCGGCCGGCAGGACGCGCGGCCGGGGATCTGGTCCTACGGCCACCGCAACATCGAGGCGGCGGCGCTCCACCCTGACACGGGCGCGCTGTGGGTGGCGGAGATGGGGCCGCGCGGCGGCGACGAGCTGAACATCCCGGAGGCCGGGCGCAATTACGGCTGGCCGCTGGTGAGCTGGGGCCGACACTACAACGGCGAGGCGATCCCCAGCCCGCGGACGCGCCCCGACCTCGCGGATGCGGTGTACCAGTGGACGCCGGTGATCTCGCCCTCCGGCATGATCTTCTACACCGGCGACGCCTTCCCGGACTGGCGCGGGAACATCCTGATCGGCGGCCTGAGCGCGCGGGCGATCGTGCGCCTGGTCCTGGACGGCACGCGGGTGCGGGCCGAGGACCGCATCGCGATCGGGGAGCGCATCCGCGACGTCGCGCAGGGTCCGGACGGCACGATCTACGCCCTGACGGACGACCCGCGGGGCGAGATCCTGCGCGTCACCCCGATGGGGCCGATGACCGGCAGCGTGCCGTCTTCGGCGGGCGGAACGGCCGCCTCCGGAAGCGGTGGTGGGGCGGGACGCCGGTAGGGAGGAGCGATCCCCCCTGCCGGCGGGGCGGTGCCGCGCTTACGCGGTGGCGCCGCCATCCACGGGCAACGCGACGCCCGAGACGTAGGACGCCTCGTCTGAGATGAGGAACAGCGCGGCGTTCGCCACCTCCTCCGGCCGGCCGGGGCGGCCGAAGGGAACCTGCGAGGCGCGCCGCTGCACCAGGTCCTCCACGGTCATGCCGGCCGGCGTCTGCTGGTCCGGCCGCTTGACGAAGACGCGCAGCATCGGCGTGTCGATCGGCCCGGGGCAGATCGCGTTCACCCGGATCCCCTCGGGCGCGAGGCGCTTGGCGAGCGATTTCACGAAGCCGACCACGCCGAACTTCGCCATCGAATAGACCGGGCTGTTCGGCGAGCCGACCAGGCCCGAGGTCGAGGCGGTGAACAGCAGGCTGGTGCCGCCGCCGCGCGCGCGCAGATGCGGGATCGCCTCCGACGTGGTGACCAGCACCGTGCGCAGGTTGAGGTCGAGGGCGAGGGCGACGTCGTCCATGTCCACGCCCTCGACCGTGCTCGGCCCCGGATGGCCGACATGGTTCCAGACGAAGTCGAGGCCGCCGAAGCGCGCGACGGTCTTGCGGACGATGTCACGCGCGAAGCCGTCGTCGCGCAGGTCGCCAGCGAGGGCCAGCGCCTGGCCGCCCGCGGCGGTGATGGCGGCGGCCGTCGCCTCCGCGGCCGCGGCGTCCAGGTCCACGACGGCGACGGCTGCGCCCTCTTGCGCGAAGCGCAGGGCGCCAGCGCGGCCCATGCCGGACGCCGCCGCGGTGACGATCCCGATCTTGCCCGCGAGCCTCATCGCGCCGCCGCTCCGATCTGCTGCGTTGCGTGCCGCGGCCGACGATGTGCCATCTCCGGCGCCGTGCCGGTGCTGTCCTTGCGCTTCCTCATGCTGGTTGTTCCTCCCGATTTCCGGCCCATCCGGTGGTGCGCCCGCTCGCCGCGTCGGCGGCTGTGCGGTGCTCACCGGCGGCGCCCGGCGGCAGAGTGTCACGTGACTCCCTGGCGGTCCATCGGCTGTCCTGCCGTCACGCATGCACCGCGCGCGGGCGGCGCCGGTGGCGGCGCTGACCAGCATGCCTGTGTCCGATTGGCTGCTGCCGCGGCCCGCAGCAGGCCGCAAACCGCGGCCCGGCTGGGCCGTCCCGCCTCGGCCCGCAGGCAGCGGGGACGAGGGGCGCGCCTCGTCATGGACATGAGCGCGGCCGTTCGTCGAGCAGTTCAGGCACCTCGCAGACGCGGCGCTGGTGCTGCGGCCCGAACTGCTGTTCGGGATGCCGGTGTTTGGCGTGTTTGTCCTGCCGGCGCGCACCCTGCGCGAGCGACGCGCTGGGCGCCATCGCTGCCGCCTCGATCGGTGCGGTAGCGACGACCTGATGCTGCGCGAGGTTACGCCGGGCAGCCCGCCGTGATGATCCGGATGTTTAAGGTGCTGGGCGGCGGTGTCGGGGCCGAGAGGCGCGACCTGGCGCGGCGCGCTGTGCCGCCGCATCGAACTCGCCACCGAGGCGGCGGCGTTGCGCGCCACGCCGGACGCGGCTGCGCATCGGCGGGCGGCGCGCTCCCGTGCGCGCCGCCCTGGCAGGCCCCGGGGCTCGTGCGGTCGGTAGCCGTCAGTCGTTGCTGCCGGTCTCCGAGCCCCCGCCGCGCTCGCCCTGGCGCTGCTGGTTCAGTGGCAGGGCGACGAAGGCGCGGGCCTCGCCCCGCTCGATCTGCAGCGCGATCGCCGGGCGCCCCGCCTCGCGCGCGGCGTTGACCGCCTCCGCCACCTCGCGCGGGCGCGATACGGCGCGGTCCCCGGCGCGGAGGATCACGTCGCCCACCTGCAAGCCCCGCTCCTCGGCGACGCTGCCGGGGCGGACGCGCACGACCTCGACGCCGCCCTCACTGCGCGGCCCGCCCACGCGCGGCGCAAGGGCGAGGCCGAGCGAGCCGGTGCTCGCGTTGGCCTCGCCGCGCCCCTCGCGCGCACGGCGAGCAGCGGCGGCCTGCTGACCCGGCGGTTCCCCAAGCGTCACCTGCCGCTCGCCGCGCTGGCCGTCGTGCAGGACGCTCAGCGTCAAGGTCGAGCCCGGCTTGGCGGTGCCGACCGCGGTGGCGAGGTCGCGCGGCTGCTCGATCGCCTGGCCCCCTGCCTGGACGACCACGTCGCCGGGTTGCAGGCCCGCGCGGGCGGCCGGCGAATCCGGCTCCACCATCGCGATCAGCGCGCCGTGCGGCTCCTGCAGTCCCAGCGCCCTGGCGAGCTCCGGATCGAGCGGCTGCAGCGACACGCCGAGCCAGCCGCGCTCGACCCGGCCGTGGTCGCGAAGGTCGTTGGCGATCCGCTGCACGAGGTTGGACGGCACGGCGAAGCCGATGCCGATGTTGCCGCCGCTCGGCGAGAAGATCGCGGTGTTCATGCCCACGACCTCGCCCCGCGTGTTGAACAGCGGCCCGCCGGAATTGCCCGGGTTGATCGGCGCGTCGGTCTGGATGAAGTCGTCGTAGGGTCCGGCGCCGAGCTGCCGCCCGCGCGCCGAGACGATGCCGGCCGTCGCGGTGCCGCCGAGGCCGAAGGGGTTGCCCATGGCGAGCAGCCACTCGCCCACCCGCAGCGCCCCGCTGTCGCCATAGGGGACCTGCGGCAGCGGCGCGTCGGCATCCACCTTCAGCAGCGCGACGTCGGTCTGCGGGTCGGTGCCGACGACGCGCGCCGGCATCTCGCGCCCGTTGGCGAGGCTCACGGTCACGCGCTCGGCGTTGCCCACCACGTGGTTGGCGGTGACGACATAGCCCTGCGGGTCAATGATGAAGCCCGAACCGAGGCCCATGGTGCGCGGACCTCGAGGCGGACCCTCGCCGTCCCGGCGCCTGCCCTCGCCGAAGTAGCGGCGCAGGAGATCCCCGAAGGGCGTGTCGCGCAGCTCGGGCGGCAGGTCCGACAGGCGCATGACCTCGGCGCGGCTGACGACGGAGACGCCGACGACCGCGGGGGTGACGCGCGCGGCGAGGTCGGCGAAGTCCGCCGGGCCCGCCGGCCTCGCGAGGGGGGTGGCGGGGGAGCCGGACGGCGCCGGCGCGCCGCCGCTGCCGCCACCGGGGGCGGTCTGGCCTGCCGCGATGCCCGGCGTCAGGGCGGTGCCGGCGAGGAGCGCCAGGGTGAAGGCGCCGCGCGCGAGGACACGGCCGGCGTTGCGGCGCGGGGTGGGAGCGGGATTGGTCATGCGGTCACCTCATCGTTCCCTGCGCCGCTTGAAAGCTCGCGCGACGCGGGCGCGATGGGAACGTCAGCCGGCCTCGCAGGCTCCCCTCCGGGAAGCCGGCTGATGGGACGTTCCGAGTGTGCGGCGGAATGCCGCCGTGCGCGGCCTAGTTCGCGCGGATGCTGCCCGCCTGGATCACCTCGCGCCAGGTGCGGCGGTCCTGCTCCAGCCGGCGGGTGAAGGCCTCCGTGTCCTCGAAATGCGGCGTGAAGCCGGCATCCTGCAGGCGCCTGACGAGCGCGGGATCGGCCATGGCCTGGCGGACGGCCGCGGCCCAGCGGCGGATCGCCTCGGCCGGCGAGCCGCGCGGCACGCAGATGCCGAACCAGCCCGTCACCTCGAAGCCCGGCACGGTGTCGGCGATGCGGGGGACATCGGGGAAGAGCGGGAAGCGCGAGGGATCGCCCTGCGCGAGCAGGTGCAGCTCGCCCGCCTGGATCTGGCGCGCCGCATCACCGAGGTTGGTGATCATGAAGTCGGTGCGGCCGCCGAGGATGTCCACGATCGCAGGCGCCGCGCCGCGATAGGGCACATGCACCATGTCCACCCCGGCGAGGCGCTTGAGCAGCTCACCCGAGAGGTGCTGCGCCGAGCCGACGCCGGCACTGGCGAAGGTGATCTGGCCCGGCCGCGCCCGCGCCGCGGCGAGCAGGTCGGCGAGGTTGCGATAGGGGCCGTTGGCGCGCACGACCAGCCCGTAGGAGGAGAGCGCGAGATTGGCCACCGGCACCAGCTCGACGCCCGGGTCGAGCGGCAGGGTCGCGCCCTGGAGCTGCGGCGCGATCGCGAGCGTGCTCATCGGGCACTGGAAGGCGGTGTAGCCGTCCGCGCCGGCGCGCACGGTCTCCGCGGCGCCGATCACGCCGTTCGCTCCGGTGCGGTTTTCCACCACGATGCGCTGGCCGATGATCGGCGAAGCCGCCTCGGCGATCATGCGGGCGATGAGGTCGCTCGCGCCGCCCGCGGCGAAGCCGCTGATCAGGCGGAGCGGGCGGTCGGGGAACTCGGCCCGGGCGGCGGACGGCGGAGCGCCGGCAAGGGCGGCAGCCAGCGCCAGGCCGAGGACAAGGGTCGAGCGGCGTGTCCGCATGGATTGATTTCCTCCCCCCATCTTGTTTTGCCAGATCCTATGGCGCGGATCGGGGCCGCGCCTACCGGAATCCGCCACCGACCGGCGGCGGCCGTGCGGGTGGCGCGCTCGGTCAGGCTGCCGAAGCGGACCGCCCCGCGATCTCGCGCAGCAGCTTTCGCCGGACCGCCTGGCCGAAGCTCTCGAAGTCCTCCGCCGCGATGACGAAGGCGCCGGGGCCGCCGATCACCCGTTCGCGGAAGTAGTCCTCCAGCGCCAGGCCGACGCCGAGGGGTGGGCGGCCGTTCAGGATCGGCAGGCCGTTGATCACGATGCCGTCCTCGACCGCCTGGTCGCGCGCCTCCTCGGCCGGGGGACCGCTGTTGTTCATCCCGTCGCCGGAGACGTCGATCACCCGGCGTGTCGCCTCCCATGGCGCCGTGGCGAGGATCGCCCGGGAAAAGGCGATGCCGCCTGAGATCGAGGTCCGCCGATGCGCGGAGCGCGGCGCGCGGTCCAGGGCCTCCGCCCAGGCATCCGCATCCGCCTGCGTCGCGATGCGGGTCCAGGGGATCACCAGCCGCTGGTACTCGATGCCGGCCCATTCGACATAGGCGAGGCCGATCGCGCCGATCATGCCGCCGCGGATGGCCGCGACGATGCGGGGATCGCTCACCGCCCGGCGGTAGCCCTCGCGCTGCAGCCGCGCCTCGTCCTCGTCGATCGAGCGGGAGACGTCCACGGCCAGCACGATCGCAACGTCCACCGCCTCCTCGGCGGCGATGCCTCGGCGGGGCGCGCCGAGCGCGGCGGCGCCTCCGGCGGCGAGGAGACTCCTGCGCAGCATGAATCCGCTCCCTCCCGCACCTGGTGTCCGCGCGCGGCGGGCCGGCCGGCCGTCGCGGCGGCGTCCGCGCTACAGGGTGGCGCCGCCGTCGATCGCGACCTCCGCCCCGGTGATGTAGGCGCTGTCGTCGGAGAGCAGGAACAGCACCAGCTTCGCGACTTCCTCCGCCGTGCCCATGCGCTTCATCGGCACCAGCTCCACCCGGGCGCGGTTCTGCTCCGGCGTGCGCACCTTCAGCATGTCGGTGTCGATCGGCCCCGGATGGACGGAGTTCACGCGGATGCCGCGCGGCGCGAGGTCCACCGCGGCGGCCTTGGTCATCCCGCGCAGCGCCCACTTCGTCGCGCTGTAGGCGATGGCGCCGGGCGAGCCGCGCAGCCCGGCGACGGAGGAGATGTTCACGATCGAGCCGCCGCCCGCGCGCTCCATCGCCGGCACCACGGCCTTCATGCCGAGGAAGCAGCCGAGCTGGTTGACCCGCATGTGCCGCTCGAACAGCGCGGCATCGGTCTCCATCAGGGTCTTCGGGATGTAGATGCCGGCGTTGTTCACGAGTCCGTGCAGCCCGCCGAATGTCTCGACGGCGGCGGCGACGGCGCGGTTCCAGTCGGCCTCCTCGGTCACGTCCTGGCGGAGGAACAGAGCAGAGGAGGGACCGAGCTCGGCGGCGAGGGCGCGGCCTTCCTCCTCCAGCACGTCGCCGATCACGACCTTGCCGCCCTCGGCGACCAGCATGCGCGCCTCGGCCGCGCCCTGGCCGCGGGCACCGCCGGAGATCAGCACCACCTTGCCGTCGAAGCGTGCCATCCGATGTTTCCTCCTCCTTGCGCGTTGCGGCGAAGCCGGGGTGCCAGCCTGCCACCGGCGCCGCGCTTGCGACAGGGGGCATGCCGCCGGGCGGGCGGCAGGCAGCCGGCTGGCGGTTGGCAGGGCCGCGCCGCTGCGCCACCCTGTGCCGGAACCGCGCGGAGGAAACACCACACGATGGCCGAGCCAGCCGTTCGCGACCTTACCTTTGCCTTCCAGGCCTCGCCCGCCTCCGACCGGGCGGAGCCCGACCAGGCGCTCTACCGGGACGTGGTGGAGTTCTGCGCTTTCGGCGCCGGGCTCGGCTTCGAGGCGGCGTGGATGCTGGAGCACCATTTCAGCGACTACTTCCCGACGCCGAGCCCGCTGCTGCTGCTCTCGCACATCGCGCGCGAATGCCCCGATCTCGGCCTCGGCACGGCGGTGCTGGTGCTGCCCTGGCACCACCCGCTGCGGGTGGCCGAGGAGCTGTCCATGCTCAACAACCTGACGCGCGGCAGGCTGCACATCGGCATCGGACGGGGCACGGCGAAGCTGGAATACGACGCCTTCGGCGTGGACATGCGCGAAGCGCGCGGCCGCTTCGCGGAGGCGGTGCGCGTCATCCGCCTCGCGCTCTCGGGCGAGCCCTTTACCTTCGAGGGCAAGTACTACCGCGTGCCCAACCCGATCACGCTGCGGCCGACGCCGCTGCCAGAGAAGCCGGTCCGGTTCTACGGCGCGATCGGCAGCCCGGGCAGCGCGGCGATCATGGCGGAGCAGGGCCTGCCGCCGCTCTGCCTCTCCACCTTCCCGGACCACCTGCTGGCGAAGATCCTCGGCACCTGGCGCGAGCGCGCGGAGGAGACGGGCAGCGCGACGGCGGGCGTGCATCTGCCGGTCTCGATCAAGCTGCTGGTGGCGGACACGGATGCGGAGGCGCAGGCGCTCGGCCGGCGCTACTTCCCGGCCTATTTCGAGCTGCAATGCCGGCACTACGAGGTGGACCGGAATCCCTGGGAGGGGATCGAGGACTACAAGGACTTCAGCCGGATGTTCGCCAACCTGCGCAAGCTGACGAATCCGGATGCGCTCGGCCCCTACATGGCGATGAACCTGGTCGGCAGCCCGGAGACGATCCGCGCGCGCGTGGCGGCGCTGGCGGCGGTGGGCTTCGACTACTTCCTGGTCGGCTCGACCACGCCGGGCTTCCCGAAGTCGCTCCAGCGCGAGAGCCTCGCGCGCTTTGCGGCGGAGGTGGCGCCGGCCTTTTCCGCGGCCTTCCGCGCCCGCTACGGCGCGGCATCACCGGCCGTTGCCACTGCCGTCGCAGGATAACGGCGGGCGGGACCGAGGCGGCCTCCTGGATTCACGCCTTGCCGGCTTCTGCTGCAACACTCGCGACCCGACGAACGCCCCGCGCTTCGAGAGCGAGTCGCAGCCGCAAAGGAGCGGCCGGCGCGTGCCCGGCTGCGGGGCAAGGCCTGGCGGTTCCTCCTCGATCAACGATCCGAACTGCACCCCCGCATGGGAGGAGGATTCCCGCCTCCGGCGCCGGACGGACAAGTGCAACCGGCCCGCGCTGACATGCGGCCCTGGCTCTGCGAGGCGGTGGCGATGCCCGCGGACGCGACGTGACGCCGCGTGCGCGATGCCACCGCACATACAGAAAACCCTCCCCCACAGTCGCGGGGGAGGGCTTCTTTCACGCGCTCCGCGGCGCGGGCCGTGTCAGCCGCGGTCCTTGCCGTGCACCGCGTCGCGCACCGCGTCCTTGGCGCCGCCGACCGTGTTCTGCACCTTGCCCGCGGCTTTTTCGGCCTGGCCTTCGGCCTTCATCTTCTCGTCGCCGGTCAGCTCGCCGACGCCCTTCTTGATGGAGCCCTTGGCCTGCTTTGCGGCGCCCTCGATGCGGTCCTTGTCCATCCGTGTCATCCTCATGTCGTCCCGTGCCGAGGGACAACGCCGCCCGGATGGGATGGTTCGTGCGCGTTCAGCGGAACGGAAGCGCGTCCATGAGCCCGCCGCGGGTCCACAGCCCATTCAGCTCCCGCTGGAGCTGAGCGGGCTCGCCTGGCCGACATTGCGCTCGAACAGCTCGCCGTAGTTTCTGACCGCACGGATCGCGTTCAGAGCCCGCTTCGGAATGGCACAGGAACGTCGAGTTTGAGCCGAAGCAGACCGTCGTTGCCACGCGGGCGTCTCCGCCCACACGCAGCGCAGGGCTCCTGCTGAGGGAAGTGATGGCGTAGGAGGTCCCGACAAGGAGAGGCGATTGGGCGCTGCCCCGACCGCCCATAACCCCTCAGGCCCGCCAACGCCACGGCGGCACGAACCAGCGTGGCGCGGTGCGCCCTGTCCCGCCACCGACGTCTCTCACCGGCGCCGAACGGCGTTCCGAGGACGGGCGTCTAGCAATAGTACACGCCCGCCATGCAGCGCCGCGTTGTGCGCCGCGCCACGCCGGCGACGCTGACCGGCGTAGCCGGACGGCCCACCACCGCCTCGGCGGTTGACGTCCAGGACGCGTGACGCACGTACGACACCGGATTCGCCGCCATGACGAAGGCGAACGCCAGGATGCCAATGGCCACCTTCAGGCTGCTCGACATGGCTCTGCTCACTCCCTCTTGATGGTCATGTCGCCGACGGCATTGACCGAGACCGAATTCGGATCGAGCGGCCGTGCGCCCTGCGGCGGCGTGAACGCGAACCGCGCGGCGTCGATCTGCGGCGCGACGTTCCAGTTTCTGAGCTGCAGCGTATATTGCGGCGCGCCACTGACCGTTTTGGTGGTTATCACGAGTCGGACCGGCAGCGGCCTGTCCCCGGTCGTCACCCACAACTGCCAATCCACCTCCGCGCCGCGGAAGGCGAGCTGGTGCACCTGGGCCTCGTCGATGAAGGTCATCCCGATGTGGGCGCCGCTGGTCACGTCCGTCGTCGAGCTGTCCAACGGCTTGGAGGCGAGGAGATCGGCGCCGGGCGCGTCGAACCCCAGGCGGCGCACGGCATCGATCGCGGCGTCGATGCCGGACGCGGGGAGTCGCAGGTATCCGTTGGCTTCCGTCCCGAAGAGGGTGAGCGCTCCGCCGTCGAGGAACACTTCGGCGGCGCCGGCCGCGCCCCTGCGGGTTGCGCGCATCCGGTCCGGCCGCTGCACCGTGATCTCGCCCGAGTGGATGAACTGCAGCTTCTCGCCCTCAGGGGTGACGATCTCGTCGACGGCGGCGTATTCGACCGAGAAGCTCCCCAGGCCTCCCAGATAGCTCGACATGGCAGCGAGCACGCCTTGGGCGTCGGGATCGACCGCGTCCGCCGCGCGCGCACCCGGAGCCGGCGCAAGGACGCACATCCCGACCACCGCGGGGGCCGCAACCGCCTTGGTGAAGTAGGGCCACAATTTCATGGGTTCCTCCTGGGCCTTTCGTGCCGTGGCCATCGCGCATCGCGCCGGAAGAAGCGGGTCTCCCCGTACGTCTCTGCCCGCGTCATGCCGCTGCTGGATGACTGCACCCTGCTGAAGAGCAGAATCGGGCGCCGTCTGTCGCTATTCTCGGCCCCGCCTCAACACCGGCCAGGGGATTCCTGCTCCTGCCCCCTGCGTTCTGCGCCGCATCGGGTTGCGGGTACACCCCAAATCAATAAATCAATCCGTTGATCACCCAGAGCGGGAAAATCCGGGGCATAAAAGCAGTTCTCCGCGCCGGGGCTGTCGGCCCGGCTGTGACGGCCTTCCGTTTCGCGGGCTTGGGACCAACGTCGAGCCGCGGCGGCCCACCTCGCGCTGTATAGATAGACGATCCCACTTCCGGCCTAGCCAGAAACCCGTATCAAAATCCGACAGGATCGCCGGATCAGTACCGGCAGCGGTGTCGGCGCCTACAGCGCGGCACCGGGCGCGCAGCAGGTCCTGGACCGCGTAGCGGTGGAACGGCCGAGGCCGGGAGCTGCGGGCTGATCGGCCGGCAACATGGTGTCGGAGCCCCCGGCAAAGGCACACAGTTCTCGTCCGGGGCGCGCGAGCGTCATGCGTTGGCGTGCCTCACAGCGTTCCGCCGCAAGCGAGGCATGGTCCGCCGGGTTGGGCGCGACCGTGGAGAAGGTGCTGGCGGACGCGGAGCGGTCCTGAGTCATCGCGTCGCAGCGGCGGCGTCGCGCCGTATCGCGAAACCCTGGCCGTCCTGGAAATTCGCCGGCCCCTGATGGAGCCCGAGCGAGTTGTCGCGCAGGAAGGTCTGCGTCGAATTGCGGTAGGGCACGTCGATCTCACGCGGCTGCAGCGCGGCGAAGCGCCTGTGCGGTGAGCGGCACGAAGCGCGCCATGGTGGCGTCGCCGAGCACCGCGAAGGCCAGTGCGCGGCAACAGTCGGCGTCGAGGCCGCTCATCTCGTCGCGGCTGCTGGGCGCGGGGAAGCCGGCGAAGCCCCGCGACACGCCGCAGATTATCTGGCCATGCCAGCGGACCGCGTTGAGGGTCCGCGTTAAGGCACCGTGCCAATGCCGCCCGCGAGCGCCGCCGGGGCAAGGACGAGACGACGAAGGAGGCGCGGGGGCTCTCCTTCCCTCAGCCGGACACGCTCGCGCAGGCAGCCTCCACCGCGTCGCCGAACCGCTCGATGATCGTGTCGATCTGCTCCGCAGTGACCGTGTAGGGCGGCGAGAGGATCACGTGATCGCCCAGCCGGCCGTCTATCGTGCCGCCCATCGGGTAGCAGGCGAGGCCGCGCGCATAGGCCTCCATCTTCACCCGCTCGTTCAGCTTCAGCGCCGGGTCGAAGACCTCCTTGCTGGCGCGGTCGCGCACCAGCTCGACGGCCCAGAACAGGCCGCGGCCGCGGATGTCGCCGACATGGTGGTGGTTGCCGAGGCGCTCGGTCAGCCGTTGCTCCAGCCGCTCGCCCATGCGCCGGACGTTCTCGAGCAGGTTCTCCTCGCGGATCACCTCCTGCACCGCGACGGCCGCCGCGCAGGCCATCGGGTGCGCCTGGTAGGTGTGGCCGTGCATGAAGGCGCCGCTGCCGGAGGCGAGCCCCTCGATCACGCGGCCGGAGACGAGGATGCCGCCGATCGGCTGGTAGCCGCCGCCGAGGCCCTTCGCGACCACCTGGATGTCGGGCGTGATCCCCTCCTGCTCCCAGGCGTGCATGGTGCCGCAGCGGCCGACGCCGCTCATCACCTCGTCGAGGATCAGCAGCGCGCCGTGGCGGTCGCAGATCTCGCGCACCGCCTTGAAGTAGCCGGGCAGCGCGGTGACGCAGCCGAGCGTCGCGCCGACCACCGTCTCGGCGATGAAGGCGATGACGTTCTGCGGGCCGAGGCGCTGGAACTCCGCCTCCAGCTCGGCGGCGAGGCGGGCGACGTACTGCTCGTCGCTCTCGTCGTCGCGCCGGTCGCGGTAGGCGTAGCAGGGCGAGACGTGGCTGAACGCGTCCGAGAGGATCGGCAGGTAGGGCTTGCGGCGCATCGCGTTGCCGCCGGCCGCAAGCGCGCCGAGGGTGTTGCCGTGATAGCTCTGCCGGCGGGCGATGAACTTCGTGCGCTGCGGCTGGCCGATCTCGAGGAAGTACTGCCGCGCCATCTTCAGCGCGGCCTCGTTCCCCTCCGAGCCGGAGGAGCAGAAATAGGCGTGGGTCAGGCCGCCCGGCGCATGGCCGACCATGATGTCGGCGAGCCGCTCCGCGCTCTCGCAGGAGAAGAGGGCGGTGTGGGCGTAGCAGAGCTTCTCCATCTGCGCCTTCATCGCCGCGAGCACCTTCGGGTGCCCGTGGCCGAGGCAGGCGACGGCGGCGCCGCCGGAGCCGTCGATCACCTCGCGGCCATCGGCATCGTAGAGGTAGATGCCCTTGCCGGAGACGGCGATGGGCGGGTCGCGGCGCAGGCTGCGGTGGACGAGGTGGCTCATGGCGGGCGGCATCCTTGCGGTGGCGCTGGCGACAGGGTTCCACGGACGGGCGGGGGGCACAACGGTGTGCGCCGTGGTCACGTGCCGCGGGGGCGCGGCTCAGCCCCGCAGCAGCCAGGCGAAGGCCCGTTCCAGCCGCGCCGGGGCGTCGTCCCGGAACCAGGCGCCATGGGCGAAGATCACCCGCTGCGGCGCCCAGGCGATCAGACGCTCCGCCGCCGCGCGGTTCGCCGCGCGGTGCGCCGCGTCGCCCAGCGCCCAGCGCAGATGGGCCGGCGTCTCGCCCCGCGTTGCGCCGACGGCGCCGGCAAAGAGGCGCGTGGGCAGGTCGAGCCGCGCGGGCTCGAGCGCCTGCACCGTGTCGGTCAGGATCAGCGTGCCGCTAG
>ERZ777003.1617-NODE-1617-length-31947-cov-14.751003_pt1 | contig 31947 bp, 24 predicted proteins | sample MGYA00374956_ERZ777003 | MGnify/ENA primary metagenome ERZ777003 (study PRJEB29302, sample SAMN06268252) | bioreactor metagenome | isolation source: Joint BioEnergy Institute, California, USA | place: USA:Joint BioEnergy Institute, California, USA | collected... | reverse complement strand
GTCCTCTCGCCCCGAAACACGCCGCAAGGCACATAGGGACTGAGGGGCGCCCAGCCAGGCGCCTCGACCGGAGGCATCCATGCCAACACTGAAGATCAAGTACCGCTCATTCGACGGCTTCGAGCGCGCGCTCGAGACCCAGACCCGCCACTTCGCCTCGCTGCACCCCGGCGTGCAGTTCGAGATGAGCCACGCCGGCCCCGAGGAGCTCTACGCCGAGATGGTCGAGGGCGGCGGCGCGACCAGCGGCGACTACGACATCTTGCTCGCGCTGACCGACTGGCTGCCGGACCTGATGCGCCGCGGCGGCCTGCTACGCCTCGACGAGTACCTGGCCGCGGACCCGCCCCAGGACTGGCCGCACGGCTGGGCCGAGTCCGTGCTCGGCCTGCAGCGCGACGCCGCCGGGCACGTCTACGGGCTGCCCTACCACGACGGGCCGGAGATCTTTCACTACCGCACCGACCTGTTCGAGGACCCGGCCGAGCAGCGGCGCTACGAGCGCCTCTACGGCCGCCCGCTGCGCGTCCCCGAGACCTGGAGCGAGTTCCTCGACGTCGCGCGCTTCTTCACCCGCCCCGGCGACGGGCTGTACGGCACGGTGGTCGCCGGGCTCAACGACGGCCACAACACCGTCTACGACTTTATGATCCACCTCTGGAGCCGCGGCGGCCGGCTGCTCGACGAGCGGCTCCGGCCGGCCTTCCACGGCCCCGCCGGGCAGGAGGCGCTGCAGTTCTACGTCGACCTGGTGACGAAGCACGGCGTCTGCCCGCCGCGCACCCTCGAGTACGACAGCGTCCAGGCCGGCGTGGCCTACGCCGCGGGCGAGGGCGCCACGATGCTCAACTGGTCCGGCTTCATGGCCGTGGCGCAGCTCCCGCCGAGCGTGATCATCGGCAAGACCCGCTGCGCGCCCATCCCGCGCGGCGACGGGCCGCAGGGCCGCCACGCCAGCCTCAACGTCTACTGGGTGCTCGGCATCTGCGCCGGCAGCCGCCAGCCGGACCTGGCCTACCAGTTTCTGAAGGAGACCGCCTCGCCGGCGATGGACAAGGTCACGTCGCTCTCGGGCGGCACCGGCGTGCGCCTGAGCACCTGGAACGACCCCGAGATCCGCGCGCAGTTCCAGTACTACGAGGTGATCGAGGAGGTCCACCGCGGCGCGGATACGCTGCCGGCGATCCCCGAGTACCCGGCGCTCAACGAGGTCTTCAACCGCATGTCGTGGGACGCGGTGCAGGGGCGCAAGAGCGTGCCGGATGCGCTGCGCGACGCGGCGGCTGAGTGCGAGGAGATTCTGGCGCACTACTACAGGTAGACGCGCGAGCGGCATCGCTGGAGCGAGCGGCGGCCGGCGCGCGAGACTCCGCAGGAGCGGCGCGGCCTGAACTCAGATCTCCGCGCTCCCGGCCTCGGTGTCCTCCGCGCCCGCGTGCTCTTGCGCTCTCGGGCTCTCGTGCTCTGTACTCTCATACTCTCCGTGTCCTCCGTGTTCTCCGAGGATAGAAAGGTCCTGCAACGATGCCCCTCCGTCCACCCTGGATCGACCCGCGCCTGCGCGAGCTGCCGCCGCGCCCGTGGCGCAAGATTCACCTCGACTACCACAACAGCGAGCACATGCCGCGCCTCGCTGAGCAGTTCGACCCCGACGAGTTCGGCGACACGCTCGCGCGCGCCCACGTCGACGCGATCGTCGTGTTCGCCAAGGACATGCACGGCTACTTCTACTACCCGACGGAGAGCGGCCCGGTCCACCGCGGCCTGAGCTTCGACCTGCTCGGCGCGCAGGTTGAGGCGTGCCGCGCCCGCGGCATCAAGGTCTACGCCTACTACTGCGTCACCTGGGACAACTACCTGGCCGAGCACCACCCGGAGTGGCTGGTCTGGAAGCGCGACCGCACCACCTACCTGCCGAAGTTCGACCAGACGCCGGGCTGGACGGCGCTGTGCCTCTCGAACGAGGACTTCGTCTCGCTGGTGCTGCAGCACTCGCGCGAGATTCTCGAGCGGTACGAGCTGGACGGCATCTGGTACGACATGCCGCTGCCGATCAACGGCGAGTGCTTCTGCCGCAACTGCCTGGCGCAGCTCCGGGCAGCCGGCCACGATCCGCTCGACACGCTCGCGCAGCGGCGCCACAAGCAGCTGCTGCTGACGGAGTTCATGCGCCGGACGCACGAGCTGGCGCACAGCATCCGCCCCGGCTGCCAGGTGGACCACAACAACCAGACGCGCCTGGGGCTCGGCCAGCGCGCGCCCTTCATGGACAACATCGACATCGAGGCGCTGCCGACCGCCTTCTGGGGCTACCTGTACTTCCCGGCCAACGTCCGCTACGCCCGCACGTTCGGCACGAGCGTGTGCGGCATGAGCGGGCGCTTCCAGGGGGCCTGGGCCGACTTCGGCGGGCTCAAGCACCCCAACCAGCTGCGCTCCGAGCTGCCCGGCATCATCGCCCAGGGCGCCCAGTGCGACCTCGGCGACCAGCTGCCGCCGAACGGGCGCCTCGACCCGGCGGTGTACGACACGATCGGGCAGGTCTACGCGGAGATCGAGCGCCTCGAGCCGTTCCTCAACCGCGCCGTGCCGGTGACCGAGGCGGCGATCGTGGTCGCCGGCGCCCCGCTGGAGGACATCGGTACCTCGCACCCGAACCTGGCGGGCTCCACCGGGCGGGCGGTGTACGGCCTGACGCGTCTGCTGATGGAGTGCCGCGTCCAGTTCGATATCATCGAGCCGGACCAGGATCTGGAGCGCTACCGGCTGCTGGTGCTGCCGGACGGCCTGGAGGTGGACGAAGGGCTGGCCCAGCGGCTGCGCGCGTACCTGGCGGGCGGCGGCGCGATCTTCGCCAGCCACTCCGCGCTGCGACTGGCGGGGACGGACACGCTCTGGGCCGAGGAGCTCGGGCTCGAGTACCGCGGCGAGTCGCCCTTCGCCCCGGCCTACCTGAAGCTCGCGCTCGGATCGCAGGCCTCGGCTGCCGGCGCTCAGCTCTGGGAGGGGCTGCCGGACTACGAGTACGCGCTCTACGAGGGGACGGCGCAGTGGCTGCCGCGCGACCCCTCGGCGGTGGTGGCGTATGTCGGCGAGCCGCTCTTCCAGCGCAGCCCGCAGCACTACACCAGCCACGCCCAGACGCCGTTCGACCACCTGACCGACTACGCCGCAGCGGTCGTGCGGGGCCGTCTGGCGGCCACCGCCTTCCCGATCGGCGCGAGCTACCACCGGCACGGCTACTGGATCTACCGCGAGGTGTTCCGCCGGCTGCTGGGCGCGGTGCTCCCCGAGCGCCTGGTCGAGAGCGACGCGCCGCTCAGCGCCGAGCTCGCGGTCACCCACCAGGCGGCGGGCGCCGACCACCCCGAGCGCTGGATGGTCCACGTGGTCAACTTCTCGCCCAACCGCCGCGGCCCGGAGCACCCCGAGTACCTCGAGGACCCGATCCCGCTGCACGACGTGCGCGTGACTCTGCGCGCTGACCGGCCGTTCCGGCGCGCCTACCTCGCGGCGAGCGGCGCCGAGCTGCCGCTCAGCGCCACGGCCAACGGCGCCTCAGCCGTCGTGCCGCGGGTGCAGTTCGGGGAGATCGTCGTGTTCGAGTAGCGCAGCGTCAGCAGGCGATCTCGCCGCACGCCAGCGCCAGCGTGACGGGGCTCGTCAGCACATCGGCTCGCGCTCGGGCCAGGAGTGGCGCACTGCGCCCGAGCGCGGCTCGCCGACCGGCGCATCGCTGGAGGAGTGGCCTCCACACAGCGTTCGACCTGCCGATGGGAGCGGCGCCAGCGGGCGATCGAATTCGCGCCTCGCTGGTGCCGCAGCGCCGGCGACAGCTTCCACCTCATGCGCCCGCGCACATCCCCAGGCCGCAGCGGCGCCCCGCTGGCGTCGGGCGCGGTATCGAGCGCAGCCGCGGCGCGGCGTGTTCTTCTGACTGTATCAGAGACAATATCTTCCCTAGCTCCACCTGCACTTCCGGCAGCCACGCGGGACGTCCACGGAGATACTACCGCTAGCGTGTGACACGTACCGTCACACTTGCTCACACGCGCCCCGTCCGCTATACTGGCATAGTCTGGCGAACAGATGTCCAACATCGCGGCTATGAGCAGAAGCAGCCCCGACCCGCTGGCAACGACACGCCTTGCCGCCCGCGCCGTCCCTCCGTGCGGCGTCACTACGGGCGATGTGCTGGCCGGCCGGTTCCGCCTCGGGGCTGTGATCGGCTGGGGCGGCCAGGCGGTGGTCTTCTACGCGCAGGATATCGGGCCGCGCAGCGCCGGCCCGCTCGCCGTCAAGGTCGTCCGCACCGACCTGAGCGCGGCGGCCAGGCGCGAGGCGACCGAGCTGCTCAAGTGGGAGGCCGCGCTGCTCAGGCGTCTGCGCCACCCCGCGCTGCCGCGCCTGCGCCACCTGCACAGCGGCGGGGGCGCCACGTGGCTCGCGCGCGAGCTCGTGGACGGCACGCCGCTCAGCGCCATACTGCGCCAGGGGCCGGTGGACCCGGCCCGGGTGCGCGACTGGGCCATCCAGCTCTGCGCCCTGCTGCGCTACCTCCACACGCGCACGCCGCCGGTGATCTGCGGCGACCTGAAGCCGGCGAACCTGGTGCTCCGGCCGGACGGGAGGCTGACGCTGATCGACCTCGGCGCGGCGCAGACCCGCACGCGCCGGCCACCGCGCAAGGCCCGCCCGCACTACGGCACCCCGGGCTACGCCGCGCCCGAGCAGCTGGGCGGCCGCGGCATCGATGAGCGCAGCGATGTCTTCAGCCTCGCCGCCACCTGCTACGAGCTGCTGACCGGCATCGACCCGGGGCTCACGCCGCTGGTGTTCGACTGGGCGCGGCTCTCGGCGGCTGCGCCGACCCTGGCCCGCGCCCTGCGCCCGGCGCTCGCGCCGGACCCGTGGCAGCGCCCGCCCACCGCGGCGGCCCTCCACGCCACGCTCGCGCGCCTGCCCCGCAGCGCGCCGCTGGCGCTCGCGCCGGGCGCCGTCGTCCACACGCCCCGCGACCTCGCCGAAGCCGGGCTGCGCCACCCGCGCGCCCTGGAGGCGGCGCTCGCCGACGGGACGTGCGAGCGGTGGCAGGCCGACCACACCGATCCGGCGCTCGGGGCGCTGCTCCACCGCTACCGCGCCGAGCGCAGAGCTGCCCCGCGGGCGCGAGCGCTCGATGCGCTCCTCAGCGCCATGGCGCCAAGCGGCGGGAGCCCGCTGCTCCACGCCACGCCACGGCGCATCACCTTCGGCGACGTGCCGCTGCGCCAGACCCGCGCCTGGAGCGCGCCGCGGCGCCTCACGCTCGACAACCGCGCCGCCGAGCCGCTGCGCTGGGAGCTCGAGTGCCCCGCCCAGACCGGCGCCGAGCTGCGCGTGCTCGCGGGCACGCGGCCGGCGAAGAGGGCCGCCGGCGTCCTTCCTCCCGGCGGGCGGGCCGAGCTGGACCTGGTCGCCAGCGGCAGGTCCGGGCCGCTCAGCGGCGAGATCGTGCTGCGGTGCGGCACGTTCGAGACGAAGATCCCCTGGGAGGCGACCGGCCGCGCCGGGATACCGGTGGGCCAGCGCGTCGTCGCGCGTATCGCCGACCTCGACCCGGCCCAGCCCGGCCTGGCGGCGGCGCTCGAGGCTCTGGCCCGGCGCGGGGTACTGCAGCGCTGGCTGCGCAGCCAGCGCGAGCGGGTGCTGGCCGACCGCGTGGATGCCGCCGCACAGTCTCAGGAGCCGCTGGCGCTGACGCTGGCGGTGGGTGAGCTGCTGCACCGGATCAGCCCGACGCGCTTCCCGCTCATCGCCGTGCACGGCGCACTGCCGCAGCTCACCGTCGTCGCCGGCGGGCGCGCCTACCTGAGCCTGACGCTGGAGAACCGCGGCGCGGCGCCGTTCGTGGCGCGCATCGCCCCGGGAACGGTGTGGGCCCGGTGCATCGCGACGCCGGCGGTGGTCCCCGCCGGCGGGCGGTGCGAGCTGACGGTCACGCTCGCCCCGCCGCGCGAGCTCACGCCCGGCGCACACACGGCCGTCGTCGCCGTGCGCGCCGGCGATCTGGATCTGCCGCTGACGATCCCGGTCCAGGTGGCGCCCGAGCAGTGGTGGCAGCGGGCGCTGCGCTGGCTGGCGGGCTGATGGGAAGAGGAGACGCAATGAGCGAGGCTGAGGTCCACCTTCTGAACGAGCGCTTCGGCGCGCCGGGGCGGCTGGTCTTCTCGGCCGGCCCCGGCGGGTTCCCGGTAGCTGAGATCAGCAACGACCACGCCACAGCCACAGTCGCGCTGCACGGCGCGCAGCCGCTCGCCTTCCAGCCGCGCGGCCAGGCGCCGGTGCTGTGGGTCAGCCGCCAGGCTGCGTTCGCGCCAGGGAAGGCGATCCGCGGCGGCATTCCGATCTGCTGGCCGTGGTTCGGCCCGCACCCCAGCGACCCCGCCAAGCCCTCGCACGGCTTCGCGCGCACCCGCCCCTGGCGCGTGCTGCAGGCCGACGCCGCCTCGGGCAGCGAGACGACCCTCCGGCTGGGGCTCTCGGACGACGAGGCGACCCGCGCGCTCTGGCCGCACCGCTTCGAGCTGGAGCTGCTCGTGAGCGTCGGGCGCGAGCTGCAGGTCACGCTCGTGGCGCGCAACCCCGGCCCCGAGCCCTTCACCTGCACCGGCGCGCTCCACAGCTACTTCGCGGTCGGCGATGTGCCGGCCGTCGCCATCCACGGCCTCGACGGCTGCGACTATCTCGACCAGATCGATGGGCACCGGCGCAAGACCCAGGCGGGCGCGGTGACGTTCGCCGGCGAGGTCGATCGGATCTACCTGGACACCGACGCGACCTGCACCATCGAGGACGGGGCGCTCGGCAGGCGGATCGAGGTGGCCAAGCGCGGCAGCCGCGCGACGGTCGTCTGGAACCCGTGGGTCGAGAAGGCGCGGCGCCTGAGCGACTTCGGCGACGACGAGTACCGCGGCATGGTCTGTGTGGAGACCGCCAACGCCGGCGAGGACGTCGTCACCGTGCCGCCGGGCGGCGAGCACCAGCTGGCGGCCATGATCGGCGTCCGCTGAGACGGACGCGACGCGGTAGGCACGCCTTGTGCTGATAGGAGGCCGGCGCCATCTCTTCGCGGCGGAGGCCGCAGGCGCCATATTCGGCAGAAACAGGAGAGGGACAGGAGATGCAGTCGGGAGAGATCCAGGGCGTCTGGCAGCGCTACCGGGCGCGAGTCGCCGCGATCCTGACGCCGGAGGAGCTGGCGTGCTACGAAGCGTACCAGCAGCGCATCCGGCGGGCGATCGAGCGGGGCGACGTGGCGCCCATTCCGGTGACTGAGGAGGAGCAGGCGGTGCTCGACAAGATCGCCAGCGACATCGTGGCCACCGCGATCGACCGGCAGTTCCTGGCGCTCATCCGTGTCGCCAAGCTGCCGCAGTAGGAGGGCTTCGCTTCCCGCGGAAGGAGGGCGGGCGGCCCGAGCGTGGGGCTCGCGTCAGTAGTAGACGCTCCGGGCGCGGTGACGCGGCTTAGCCTGCTTGTAGGCCGGCTCCTGGCCGCGGTTCCACAGCAGGTAGTCCAGCTGCATGGGCATGACCTCGCGCCCGGCCGCCCGCAGCGACTGCGCCATGAGCTCGACGGCGTGCAGGGCGCAGGCGCGCAGCTCGACCTCCTCGGGCGAACCGGGCGCCAGCAGCTCCTCGGCGTCGATCCTCGCCGCCAGCCGCGGGTCGTACTCCAGCACGCCGTCGATCCGCAGCACGTGCGGCACCAGGTTGTCGGCGAAGATCGTCAGCCGGTCGAGATCGTCGAAGCGCCCCGGCCCCTGGCCCTCGAACGCGATCCATAGGTCGGCGGCCGTGATCTGCGCCCGCTTGTAGAACGGCACCTGCAGCTCGTCGTAGCGAGCCACGTCGTGGAAGAACCGCATCTGCGCCAGCAGCTCAACCAGCGCCTCCGCCGATCCCCCGGCGGCCTCCAGCGGGCCGGTGAAGCGCCCCTCGAAGCGCTCGAGCAGGAACCGCCCCAGGTCGCGCAGCGCCTGAGCGAACAGCCCCATCAGCTCGAAGGCCACGGCGTTGGCCGGGTCCTGCCCGAAGATCGCCGCGCACTCAGCGGCGTCGATCGCCGCCAGCTGCTCCGCCGAGAGCGGGCCGCGGGCCTCGAACCGCTCGCGCAGCGACGTCGCGATCGTGAAGTAGCCGGACATCCCGGTGCGCTTGCGGAGATGCGGGAAGTAGCCCGAGCCGAAGTTGATCGCGTCGAGCGTCAGGAAGAACGCCACGGTGTCGTCGCCGCGGCCGAGCAGGTGGGCGCGCGGGTCGTGTTCGGGCCGCGCGATCCGCTCCAGCGGCAGCCCGGCCGCGTAGGGCGCGATCCGCTCCTCGACGATGCGCACAGAGCGCGCCCGCCGGGCGACCTCGCGGCACGCGGCGCGCACCTCGTCCAGCACACCAGCCATCTTCCACCTCCGCGATCAGCAGACCGGCGCTATTATACGATGCCCGCGCCGCTCGTGCTTCGGCGCGGTTCGAGCCGGCTGGCGGCCGTCCGCCGGAGCCTCGGCCCGGAAGGACGGCCGTGGCGGGGCTGCGCGGAGCCACACCACGACAAGTGTAAAGCGCATCCAGCCGAGCAAAACTGCGCCCTGCCGCGCGGCTCGCAGGGCCTGCCAATCGCCTCCCGGCAACTTTCCCGCCCACACTGTCGTCACATCCACAGCAGGGGTGCGACGGGCCGGCAGCGCCGGATACGAAGCCATCCCGGCTGCCTGCGGGCGCCGCATGGCTTCACAAAAGCTTGACAACCAACGGACGTTTTGCTACCATCGTCGTGGTTGGGGAGTAGTTAATCGCTTGCGCGAACCGGTCGGCCGTGAGTGCGGAGCACGATATTCCGGTTGACCGTAGGTGCCGATGCACTCCAGGCGAGACCACCACGACGCGAGCGCCAGTGGTGTCTCGCCTTTTTTATGTTGCTCGCTGCTGCCTACGTCGCCCGGCCCGGTTCTTGCAAAGTACCGCGCGTGGCTCAGCGCCCCGGCGCGCTGGCCTGAAGCGCCGGCGTCACGCTCGGGCAGAGCTGGGCCGCGGAGCCGGAGCCGATCGACACAGGACCAGCGCTCACGCAGATCGCACTGGTGGCGCGAGCGGTGCTCGGGCTAGGGCGGATGGCGCCCCGACCGCGCAGCCGCCGCAGACGAGCCCGACTACTCCTGAGATGCACTATGATCGCTGCGGTCTCCAACTGAAGCCCTGTTGCTTTATGCCCGCCGCGTAGGGCACACCTGCAGCGGTCGGGCGGGAGTTACCATATCATGCCGCGACCAAAACACATCTTGATCCTTACGACGGACGCCGGGAGCGGGCACCGAAGCGCAGCCCGCGCGCTCAGCGACGCTTTCGAGCGCCTGTACGGGGATGCGGCACAGGTGACCGTCGTTAATCCTATCCATCACCCTCGCGCGTCGAGCCTGCTGCGGCTCTACGAGCAGGTCTACCTCGATGAGATGCAGCACGTGCCGGCGCTCTACCACCTGACGTACGCGCTCACCGACATCACTGGCGTGAACCACATGCTCGCCGGGTCGGTCCACCAGCTGCTGCACACCGCGATCCGCAACGTCCTGCGCGAGCACCCGGCCGACGTGGTGATCAGCGTGTTCCCGATCTTCACGGCGATCGTCGCGTCGATCCTGCGCCACGAGGAGACGCGCCCGGGCCTGATGTCGGTCGTCACCGACCTCGGCTCGGTGCACAGCACGTGGTTCTCGCGCCACGACGACTACTGCGCGGTGCCGACGCCGCTGGCCCGGCGCAAAGCGATCCGCTGCGGGCTCGATCCGCGGCGCGTCGTGACGACGGGGATCCCGGTGCGGCCGGAGTTCGCCGAGCCGCGCGCCGACGCCGCCACACTGCGGCGCGAGCTTGGCTGGCGCGAGGATGTGCCGACGCTGCTGCTGCTCGGCGGGGGCGCCGGCGTGGGGCAGCTCGCGGCGCTGGCCGAAGCGCTCGACGCGGCGCGTCTGCCGCTCGAGCTCGCGATCGTCACCGGCACGAACGCAGCGCTCGCCGACCAGCTCCGCGCCCGCAGCTGGCACTCCACGGTCCATATCTACGGCTTCGTCCCGCTCGCCGACCTCATGCACGCCGCGGATATAGTCGCGACGAAGGCCGGGGGCCTGACGGTCAGCGAGGCGCTGGCGGCGGGTAAGCCGCTGCTGATCCACGGCGTGCCGCCGGGGCAGGAGGAGGGCAACCTGCGCTTCGTGCGCGATGCCGGCGCCGGGCTGTGGGCGCCCGACGCGACCTCTCTGGTCAGACACGTCCGGCGCTGGCTCGAGCAGCCGGCCGAGCTGGCACAGGTGACCGCTGCCGCCCGCCGGGCCGGCCAGCCGGACGCCGCACTGCGCATCGCGCGCCTCGGCTGGGAGCTGGCCGCTTCGGCGCCGCGCCTGAACCCGCCGACGTTCCTCAGCCGCGCTAAGCGCCAGCTCAACGCCTGGGTGTAGCGTACCCCGGCTGTGCGTCTGCGGCGGCGCCGCGGCGCACAGCCAACCTCTGCCGCCCTCAACGCTCGAGCAGCCGCCGCAGCAGCTCCTCGTCGCTCTCCTGGGCGTCGTGCCCCCAGCTGCGCCACGCGACCGGCCGCACGCTCCGGCCCCTGCGCTCGACGATGCGTGGGCGCGCTGGCCCTCTGCGGTACGAGCGCCACACCAGCGCCACCGCCACGAGAAGACCGAGCGCGACGAGCAACGGCCACCAGACCGCCCCGCGCCCCACGGCGCTCGGGGCGCGCCCTTCAGTAGCCGGTGTTTCCTCACGCTCCACGGCGCTTGGGACGCGCGCTTCAGCTGCCGGTGTCTCACGCTCCACCGCGCTCGGAGCGCGCCCTTCGGCTGCCGGTGTCTCACGCTCCACGAGCTGGCGCCCATCGTCCGGCTGCGCCGCGCCAGGCACCTCCCGCGCGCCACCGGCCTCGGGCTGCGCCTGCGCCTCCGGCGGCTCCGCACAGAGCCACCCCTCTTCGAGCGCCTGCCGGCCGAGCGGCGCGACGCGCACCGCCGCCAGCGGATCGGCGACCGGATCGCCCGCGGGCAGGAGCTCGAGCCGCGCGCGCTCGAAGTACTGGACGACCAGCCGCTCGCCCGTCGCCGCGTCGGGCTCCTCGAGCGCCGGGCCCAGCGGGTAGCCGAAGACCGGCAGGCCGCCGTAGCGCTCGTAGAACGCGCGGAAGCGATCGTCCGGCTGCGGCAGCCCGGCCCCGTCCACCAGCGGCGCGGGCACCGACCCGTAGCGCCGCCGGAAGGCCTCGGCGCCGAGCTGCGACCCGACGACGCGGTACGGCCAGGCGGCATCGGGGTTCCACTCGAGGCGCTGCCGCTCGGTGTAGAGCACCACCGTCTCCCGGGAGCAGTCGCCGGCGGGGGCGCTCGCCGGAGGGCCGAGCGGCAGGCCGAGCACCGTGATCGTCTCGCGCGGCTCGCGCGGAGTCGTCCCGCTGCCGAGCGTCACATAGTGCTGGGCGAAGTCGCCGCCGAGCCGCACGCCCGGCACCTCCGCGAACCCGACCGACGGGCAGACCTCGACGCGCCCGCCGAGCAGCGCGGGGTCGTGCGGCACCTGCCGCGCCCCGTCGAAGTCGCGCATCATCAGACGCACGTGCGCCACCACATCCTCGAGGCCGTGCGGCGGGATCGGCGCCGGGCGTGTGTCGCCGTCGACGTGGATCGTCGGCAGGTAGCGATAGCCGCTCACGCGCACGCTGCCGTCCGCCTGGCGCACCAGGCCCACGTAGAAGATCACCGAGGTGGCGCTGTAGTACGGGCTCTGGAACGCCCCCTGGGAGGCGAGGAAGTTCGCCAGCGAGTAGATCACCAGCGCCCTGCGCCCGCCGGCGTCGATCACGTCCACGGGCTGCAGGGTGTGCGACTGCGCGCCGAGGATGACGTCGGCGCCGGCCTCAGCCAGGCGGCGCGCCCCCTCCACCTGGTAGGGCTGCGGGTAGAACTGGTACTCCTGGCCCCAGTGCGCCGCCACAACCACCACGTCGGCCTCGCGCTTCGCCTGCGCGACCGCGTCGAGCACGCTCTGCCGCACGCCGCCCTGGCCGCCGTAGGAGTTCCCCTGCCAGAGCAGGTTGACCTGGCCGAACGGGTCGGGGATGCCGTTCGTGCCCCAGGTGGCCGAGATAAACCCGACGGTGATGCTCACGCCGTCGCGCGTGAGGGTCAGCGGGAGGTACGGCGGGCGGGGCGCCCCGCTCTGCGCCTCGGCGGAGCTCACGGCTCCGTGCTGAGCGATCTCGTTGCGGGCCAGCACCGCCAGCGTGGCGTCGAGCCCGGCCGGCCCCCGGTCGAGTATGTGATTGTTCGCAGTTGATACCAGACCGACTCCGGCTCGCTTCAGCGCCTCGGCCAGGCGCGGGTTAAAATTGAAGGCCGGGTAGCCGGTGTACGGGCTGCCCTCCAGCATCGCGCCGTCGAAGTTGGTGTAGGCGATGTCGGCCGCCTGGAGGAACGGGCGCACGTGGTCGAAGAGCCAGTCGTAGCCGTTGGCCTCGGCGGCGGCCTGGATGTTCTCGTGCGGGAATGTATCGCCGGTGGCCGCTATGGTAAAATGCGTCTCGCCAGGCTGGCCGGCGCCGCACATGTTCGCCCACAGCAGCGGCGCGGCGAGGTCGCCGGGGTCCTGCCCCGGCGGCGCTGCGGAGGCCGGGCCAGCAAGCGCGCCAACAAGCGCGGCGAGCAGCGCGGCAGTGGCGAGGCGACGCATCGTACGGGCTCCTGTAGCGGGGTGATGCGCGAGTATACCATCATTCTGCGGCCCTGCGCCGGCGTGGCGGAGCCGCGGAAGAGCGGGCTGGGGAGGTAGAATCTCCCCAACTCCACCGCCCCGTGCGCCGCGTCCCACTGGACAAGCTGTGCTATAATACAAATGTTCTACTCCTGCTCTGGCACCAGCACCTGGACGATGGAGTGTCCAGCTTCGGCGCCGCGATGCCCGCGGCGACGTGTCCCGCACCCTGCGCCCTGAGCACTGTGCGAAGCCGTAATGACTCGACCGATCCCCAACTGGACACTCCTGCTGCTGGTGGCGGTGCTCTCGCTGCTGGCGCTGCTGTCGCTCGGGCAGGGGCCGCAGGCGCCGATCCTCTCGGCCTGGCCGGGCGCCCTGGACCTCGGCCGCCAGACCACCGGCGCGATCATCGGCGAGGCAGCGCCGATCGTCGGCGAGGCCGTCGCGGTGCCGCCCGGCACCATCCTGCTCGAGCAGTACAACCAGGCGAGCGTGCTTCAGGACTCTGCCGCGGGAGGGAGCGTGCGCTTCTTCCGGCGCGAGCTGGCCGGCGGCGGCTCGCTGGCCTACTTCGTCGTGATGCTGGACGAGCAGACGCGCGTGCGCATCGTCAACGCGGACGGCGCGACGCCCACCAGCGACCCTAGCGGGGACACGATCTGGGCCGGCGGCGGGCTGCACCTGGCCACCGTCCAGGAGATGGTCAATGCCCCCTACGCGGCCCGGCCGGGCGAGACGCTCCTCGGGGCGACGAACTTCGGCTTCTTCGGCGCGCGCACGTCGAGCGAGGGGACGGTGATGATCGACGGGCAGGTGCTGCGCGTCAACCCCTGGCGCGCGGCAGTCTGCGTCACGCGCGACGCCCGGGCCATGATCGGGCTGTTCAACGAGCAGCAGCTCATCGCGAGCGGGTGCGAGCAGGCGTTCGGCGCCGGCCCGGTGTTCCTCTGGAACGGCAAGATCGTCAACCCCGAGGTCGCATCCGAGGATAGCGAGTTCATCCCCTTCAACCCGCTCGGCGAGAACTTCACCCAGCTGCAGGACCGCATCCGCTACTACATGGACGCGTCGCCGAAGACGGTCGTCGGCATTGGGACGCGCGAGGACGGGCGTTCGTTCCTGGTGCTGGCGACCTCGGTGGGCGTGCCGGGCATCGAGCTCGCGCGGCACCTGCGGGGCATGGGCTGTACCGCTGTGCTCGGCGCCGACAGCGGCTCCTCGACCCAGATGGTGTGGCGCGGCGCGCCCCTGGCCGACCGGCCGCCGCGCGAGGTGGCCGACGCCCTCGCGGTGTACGTCGCAGAGCCGTAAACCCGCGGGTCTGATTCGCCTCGCCGCCCCGCTCCCGCAACCCTCGGCCTGCGCCGCCGTTCGTGGCCGTATCGGCAGGAAGCAATGGCCGCCGGACGGCCGCGGCGGGCGCGCCATCCCCCTCAGCGCTCCCTCTCTTCCGCCACCCGTGCGAGGCGTGCCGAATGGAAGACCGCACGCCCTTCAGCGCTGCGTTCCATCAGAGGATTCCGAGGCGGCCACGCCTCCGCACTACCCGGAGAGGGTTGAGGAAGCGCGGCCACTGCTTCAGCCAAGCGATTGACAGCCCCTGGCGCCGTGTGCCATAATAGCGCGTCAGCACGCCACAGCCGAGTGCCATCCCCTGCGGAGCAGCCGTTGAAGCGCCGCGCAAACACAGAAGAGGCCACGGTATGCGTGAGTACTACACCAAGCAGCTTCAGCAGATCCACGACAACCTGCTGCGCATGGGCAGCCGCGTCGAGCACGCCGCCGCCGACGCGCTGCGGGCACTCGCACGCTGGGATACGGACCTCGCGCAGCGCGTGATCGCCGAGGACCACGAGATCGACAGCCTGCGCGCGGCGATCGAGGAGTCGATTCTGGAGGTGATCGCCAGGCAGCAGCCGGTGGCCACCGACCTGCGCCGGCTGCTGGGGACGATCGCGATCTCGACCGAGCTCGAGCGCATGGGCGACTACGCCAAGGGCATCGCCAAGCGCGTCACCCGCAACATGCGCGCCCCGGTGCTCGTCGAGGCCCCGCCCGAGCTGCACCGCATGGGCGAGGCCGCGCAGCACATGCTGCACACTAGCCTGGACGCCTTCGTGCGCCTCGACGCCGACCTGGCGCGCTCGCTGGTCGCCGAGGACGAGAAGGTCGACGAGCTGCAGGACCGGGCGGTGGCCACGCTGCTGGACCAGGCGCGCGCCGACCCGAACAAGCTCGACGGCGTCTACAGCCTGCTGGACATCGCGCACGTGCTCGAGCGCATGGCCGACCGCACCACCAACATCGCCGAGCGCGTCATCTTCATCGCGACGTCCGCCACCGAGGAGCTCAACCCCTGAGGCGCATCACCGCACGCGCTCCCATTCGGAGGCCTGTATGGAGAGCGATGTCGCACGCGCGCACGTGATCATCTCCGGACGTGTGCAGGGAGTCAACTTCCGCGCCAGCACCCGCGACCAGGCGCGCGCCTGCGGCGTCTCGGGCTGGGTGCGCAACCTGGACGACGGGCGCGTCGAGGCGGTCTTCGAGGGGCCGCGCCCCGCGGTCGAGCGGATGGTGGACTGGTGCCACAGAGGCCCGGCGTGGGCGCGGGTCGACCAGGTGCAGGTGCAGTGGCAGCAGCCCACCGGCGATGAGCGCGGCTTCAGCATTGTCTGGTGAGGGGCCGCGGGCGCCCGCCTACGGCAGATTGCCCAGCTTCAGGACGCTCAGCACGCTCGAGTAGTCATCGGTCCACACCGGCGCCCCGGGCGGCGCCGTGAGCTCGTACCAGCGCCCCGTCGCGGCGAGCGGCGCCAGCACCTCCGGCTCGCGCGCCAGCACGACCCACTGCGAGCCGCGCTTGCCGCGCGCCGCCTCCTCCTCGCTCACCTCCAGATCGTCCTGCGCCAGAGCCGCAAGCCCGCGCTCGCTGGCCAGCGCCGCCAGCACCGGCCGCAGGTCGAAGTACTGGTTCGAGATGTGAAACGCGATCGCGCCGCCCGGCGCGAGGCGCTCCAGGTACAGCCCCAGCGCCTCGCGGGTCATCAGGTGGATCGGGATCGCGTCCGAGGTGTAGGCGTCCATCACCAGCAGGTCGTAGCTTCCGGCGGGCGCCTCCTCCAGCTTCAGCCGCGCGTCGCCGAGCACGACGCGCACGTCCACTCCGCACTCGCTGAGAAAGCTGAAAAAGCGCCCGTCGCGCGCGATCTGCTCGACCAGCGGGTCGATCTCGTAGAAGGTCCACTCCTGTCCCGGCCGCCCGTAGCACGCGAGCGACCCCACCCCCAGCCCGACCACCGCGACGCTGCGGCGCGTCGGCCCGAGCTGCTCGAAGAGCTGGCCCGCCGGCCCGCTCGGGTAGAAGTAGCTCAGCGGCACCCGCCGCTCCGCCGGGTCGAGGCTCTGCATGCCGTGCAGCGTCGTGCCGTGCGCCAGCAGGTGAAACCGCCCCGACGGGTCGAGCAGCACGCGGTGGATGCCGAAGAAGCTCCGCGCGGCGTAGAGCACCCGCCCCTGGTCGCTGACGTACAGGCTCGACGCCAGCAGGATCGCCGCGACCCCCAGCCCGAGGCGCAGCGGCCGCCCGGCGAAGGTGAAGCACAGCGCGGCCGGCAGCGCGAACATCAGGCCGAGGCCGGCCGGCTCGCTCCCCAGCCCGACGCGCTGCACCGCCAGCACCAGCCCGGCCGTCAGCAGGCCCAGGCCGAGCGGAAGCGCCACATCCAGCCACCGGCCAGCGACGAGCGATGGACGGCCGGCCGGATGCGCGTCCTCCACCGGCGGCGCGGGCGCCTGCTCCTCATCGGCCGCCGGCCGCCGGTCGCTAGCCGGCAGCAGCAGGCACACCAGCACCAGCACCAGCGGATACTCCACGACCGTGGTGAACAGCAGCGGCGCGACGATCGCGTTGAATAGGCCGCCCAGCACGCCGCCGACCGACAGCCACAGGTAGAACTCGGTCAGCTGCTCGGGCGGCGGCCGGTCGCGCGCCAGCTCGCCGTGGCACACCATCGCCGCCACGAAGAACACCAGCAGGTGCAGCGGCATGAGCAGCTCGAGCGGCGCCGTGGCCTGCGCCGCCAGCACGACCGTCAGCAGCAGCAGGACGATCGGCAGCGCCCGCACCATGCCCGCGTGCGGGAAGACCTCGCCGCTGAACGTCAGCACGAACGTCAGCAGGTAGAGCGCCAGCGGCAGCGTCCACAGCAGCGGGATCGGCGCGATGTTGGTCGAGAGGTAGGTCGTGACGCTCAGCATCAGGCTCGACGGCGCGAACGCCAGCAGCACCCAGCGCGCCCGCCGGGCCACAGACAGCGGCACAGCAGGCCGCCCCAGCGCCTCAGCCAGCCGCCGGTCGCCGTTCGATCGCCACACGACCCAGGCGCAGCCGAAGGTCAGCAGCGCCAGCACGACGTAGCCGGCGGCCCACACCTGGCTCTGGGCCGCCAGGCTGAGCGTCGGCTCGACGAAGGTCGGGTAGGCCAGCAGCGCCACGATGCTCCCGACGTTGCTCGCCGCGTACAGCGGGTAGGGGTCGGCGGCCATGCGGTGCCGCGTCCGCACGACCCAGGCCTGCAGCAGCGGGCTCGTCGTCGCGACGACGAAGAACGGCAGCCCCACCGCAACCGCCAGCAGCCCCAGGAACCACCACACCGGCGTCTCCTCGGCCGGCGGGCGCCACCCCTCCGGCACGCCGATCGGAAGCACGAGCAGCGGCAGCAGCAGCAGAGCCGCGTGCAGGGCCGCCTGCCGCCGCACGCCGAGCCAGCGCGTCGTGAGGTGCGCGTAGCCGTAGCCCGCCAGGAGCGCCGCCTGGTAGAACAGCACCGCCGTATTCCACACCGCCGGCGATCCGCCCAGCAGCGGCAGCGCCATGCGGGCGAACATCGGCTGCACGACAAACAGCAGCGTCGCGCCGACAAACATCGTGAGCGCAAAGAGAACGGGCACGGGGACCTCCGGGAGGGACAGTTCTAGCGCCGCAGCTGCTCGGCGACGGCCGCGAGCTCGTCGGTCGGGAAGGGCGGTGTCACATAGGCGATCGCGCGCGTGAAGCCGAGCGCCGCCCACGCATCGAGGGCCGCGGCCGGGTCGTGCGCGAGATCGCGCCACGCCGCGAGGACCGAGAGGTCGAAGCCGCGCCGGTCGCGGCCGCGCTCGGCCAGGCCGGCGTCGAGCGCCGCGAGCTGCTGCGGGAGGCGCTGGCGGTCGCGCCAGTGGAGGTTGAGCCCGTCGGCGTAGCGCCCGGCGAGGCGGCACAGCTGCGCGCCGTGCGCCCCGACGATGATCGGCGGGCGGGGCGTGGGCGGCGGCGCGACGATCGCCCCGTCGAGGCGGTAGTGCTCGCCGTGGAACGTGACCGGCTCGCCGCTCCACAGCAGCGGGATGATCTGCAGCGCCTCGGCGAGGCGCGCGGTGCGCTCCGCGCGCGTCCCCTGGTCCAGGCCGAAGATCGCCTGCTCGTACTCCCAGCCCCCGCCGCCGATGCCCAGCTCGAGCCTGCCGCCGGCGATCTCCTGGAGCGTCACGGCGATCTTCGCCAGGCGCCCGGGGTGGCGGTTGGTGTTGTTCGCCACCAGCGGCCCGAGCCGGATGCGCTCGGTCGCCTGGGCCAGGCCGGCGAGCGCCGTCAGCCCCTCGACCACCGGCTCGCGCGGGTCACGCCACGAGACGTAGTGGTCCCACAGCCACAGCGAGTCGTACCCGAGGGCATCGAGCAGGCGCGCCGCCTCCAGCAGCTCCCCGTAGCGCGCCCCCATGGTGCCGAGGCAGATACCGAGCGGGATCATCCTTCACCTGACACAGCTGATGCGGCGCGCGTATTGTAGGTTGCGGCGCTGCCGGTGTCAACGCGGCCCGTATCCGCTTGCGTGGTACAATAGGCCATTCAGGAGGGAGCAACCGATGACGATACGCATCCTGCTTGTCGACGATCACAGCGTTGTCCGCCAGGGGCTGCGGATGTTCCTCTCGCTCGACCCCGAGCTCGAGGTGGTAGGCGAGGCCGCGGACGGCGCTGAGGCCCTCCAGCGCGTGCGCGAGCTCCAGCCGGACGTCGTGCTCATGGACCTGCTCATGCCGGTGATGGACGGCGTCACGGCCATCGGCGCCATCCGCCGCGAGCACCCCGACGTGGAGGTCATCGCGCTCACCAGCGTCCTCGAGGACGCCTTGGTGATCGGCGCGGTGCGCGCCGGCGCGATCGGCTATCTGCTGAAGGACACCCACGCCGACGAGCTGTGCCGCGCGATCAAGGCCGCCGCCGCCGGGCAGGTCCAGCTCTCGCCGCAGGCCGCCGCGCGCCTCATGCGCGAGGTGCGCGCCCCCGAGAGCCCCGAGGCGCTCACCGAGCGCGAGACCGATGTGCTGCGCCTCCTCGCCCAGGGCCGCGCCAACAAGGAGATCGCCGCCCTCCTGCAGATCGGCGAGAAGACGGTCAAGACCCACGTCAGCAACATCCTGGCGAAGCTCAACGTCCAGAGCCGCACGCAGGCGGCGCTCTACGCCGTCCGCATCGGCCTGGTGGCCCCCGACCAGCTCGGCGAGCAGCTCTGATGCCACGCCGGCCCTCCACATCCCCGCGCCCGGCCCCCACCGGCCTCGGCGCCGATGCGCTCTCCCACCTGTTCGAGTCCTCGCTCGACGGCATCCTGGTGGTCGACGCGCAGCACAGCATCCGCTACGCCAACCCGGCCGCCGCCGAGATCGCCGGGACCACCCGCGAGCAGCTCGCCGCGCAGGATCTGCTCGCGCTCTTCCCCCAGGCCGAGCGCGCCGATCTCACCGCACACCTCGCCATCGGCCCCGGCGTCCGCTCGGAGCGCCGCTCCACCACCGTCGTGCGCCCGGACGGCGAGCGCCGCGAGGTCGAGTACACAGTGACCGGCGTCGGCGGCGAGCACGAGCCGCTGGCCGTCATCACGCTGCACGACGTCACAGAGACGCGCCGGGTGCTGCGCTGGACGGCGGCGCTCGCCCAGGTGGCCTCCAGCGTCGCCTACGCCGGCACGCTCGAGACGACCCTCAGCGCGCTGGCGCGCACGATCGTCCGTGTCACCGGCGGCGCCGCCTGCACCGTCGTGCTGATCGAGGACGACGACCGCCACTCGTGGCGGGTCGCGGCGTCGTTCGGGCTCCCCGAGGGCTACGTGCAGGCGCTCGAGGCGGTGTGGCGCACGGGGGTGCTGCTGCCGTCGGTGGACGCCTACGAGCAGCGGCGGCCGGTGGTGCGCAGCGACGTGCGCCGCGAGATCGCCGGCGACCCGCGCTGCGCGCCGCTGCACCCCTTCCTCGATGCCGTCACGTGGGACACGCTCGTGGCGGTGCCGCTGGTGGTGCGCGGCCAGGCGGTGGGCTCGCTGGTCGGCTACTACACGCCCGAGCAGGCGCCGCGCGAGGACGACATCGCCTTCCTCAGCATCATCGCCGATCAGGCGGCCGTCGCCGTGGAGAACGCGCGCCTGTTCGTCGAGGCGCAGGGCAAGGCGGCCCTCGAGGAGCGCCAGAGGCTCGCCCGCGAGCTGCACGACTCGGTCTCGCAGGCGCTCTACGGCATCGCGCTCGGCGCCCGCACCGCCCGTGAGCTGCTCGAGCGCAACCCGCCGCAGGCGATCGGCCCCATCGATTATGTCGCCTCGCTCGCGGAAGCCGGCCTGGCGGAGATGCGCGCCCTGATCTTCGAGCTGCGCCCCGAGTCGCTCGAGGCGGAGGGCCTGGTGGCCGCGATCGCGAAGCAGGCGGCCGCGCTCCGCGCGCGCCACAGCATCGAGGTCGAGACGTCCCTCGACGACGAGCCGGACATCCCGCTGCACGTCAAGGAGGCCCTCTACCGCATCGCCCAGGAGGCGCTCCACAACATCGTCCGCCACGCGCGCGCCACGCTGGTGCACGTGTCGCTGCGCCCCGAGGGCCAGCACGATCCCTCAGAGCACGGCGAGACAGGCCCAGCGGCCCCCACGCGGCCCACCTGGCTGGTGCTCGAGGTCCAGGACAACGGCCAGGGCTTCGAGCCGGAGGGCCCCTTCCCCGGGCACCTCGGCCTGCGCTCGATGCGCGAGCGGGCAGCCATCCTCGGCGGCACGCTCGAGATCCACAGCGCCCCCGGAGCCGGGGCGCGCGTCACCGCCCGCATCCCCATTAGCAGATAAACTCGGCGCCGGCACTCCACGCCAGTACCCCCGCCGCGTCGCGCACCTGACCGCCCACGACGGGACCGGCGGGGACTTCGCAGATCGCCCTCCGCCACCTATACTCGCGGTGTACGACACGCCCGGAACGGGATGTGGAGAAGGGCGCAGCAAGGGATCGCCCCTCCCGCGAAGACGCAGCGCCCCGTCCGCGCCAATCGACCGACTTGCTGGAGGAGCCCATGACATCTCAGCCCGCGCCTTCCGACCAGATCACGAACCAGGTCATCGCCGTTGGCACGCTGGACCGCCAGTGGCGCAACGGCCGCGAGAGCACACGGATCGCCTCGCGCAACGCGCTCCACGGCCACGAGGAGCAGATCGTCATCCAGGTCCCCTCGCCGTTTGGCCGGGTCTACGCCCTGCCGCTCCGGCTCGACGGCACGTCCGCGGGCTCCGCGCTGCTGGAGCAGGCGCAGATCGGCACACGCCTGCGCGTCACCGGGCGGCTGGTCTGGTCGCAGCGCTCCCCCGCGCGCCACGCCGGGACGGAGCGCACCAGCCAGCCCACCGGCGAGCTCGCCTTCTGCGTCTCGGCCGTTGGCGAGCCCACGCCCGACGACGAGCCGGGGTGCGATGTGTGGCTCTCCGGAGTCGTGATCGGCCCGGCGCGCGTCGTGCGCCACCCGCAGAAGCGCGCGCTCCTGCTGGCCCAGACAGCGCTGCGCGTGAGCGTGGAGCGGCAGCGCCGGGGCAGCCGCGCCCGGCTGGTCGAAACCGAACGCGTGCCGGTCGTCGTCCCGCTCGATCACCCGGACGCGCCGAACCTGCTGCGGCCCGGGAACGAGGTGCGCCTCGAGGGGATGCTCGAGCGCGTGCTGGTGACCCGGCGCGGGCCGGAGGTCGATCAGGCACTGGCCGCGCTCGACGCCGAGTGGCACGCGCAGCGCGCGGGGCTCGAGGGCCAGGCGGAGGCGCTGCGCGCCGCAGAGCGGCGCTACCTCGGCCGGCGGCGCAGCCTCACCGAGGTGGTGCACAGCCGCGTCGTGGCTGGCTACGTCGAGCTCATCTCGGGGGCGCCGGCGACGCTGCGGGAGGTCCAGGCCATGCGCCAGGCGTCGCTGCGCAGCCGCAGCGGCCACAGCGAGCAGCCGCCAGCTGATGCGGCGGCCGCCGATTCGGAGTGAGCGCCAACAGGCGCTGCCCAATCGTTATTCCTGGCCGCCGGTGCCCTGGGTGACGCACCCGCCTTCCACCCATACGAAGAGCGGCTCCGCCACCCGCGCACCGTCGGCCTCGAATAGCCCGCGGCGGACACCGGGCGTCCCACGCCCACCCCGCCGCACGCACACCCACAACACCAATAGCCTCGATAGCTCCGCCGGGCGCCGGCGCTCACCGCCCTCGCCTTCCGGAGAACACTCCTGCGCGGCTCGCCCGCGCTCCTAGCACACACCCTCTCACCGCCCGCGGGCCGGTCACTGCATCGCCGCCCGCCGGCGCGCCGTGATCGGCTCCTTTCGACGACCCGCTTTGTAGTCAGAAGGAGCCTGCCATGCCATTCTTGTAGAACAGCGGATCACACGCTGTGATCTGCAGCGGAGCGACACAAGCTCCCCAGCCCACCCTTGTGTGCCACCCGACGAGCGCGTACCGCCGCTGAGCGGCGCACAAGGGATCGTGGAGGGCCAACAGCCCTCGCGATGATCGTGCCTCTGCGGCGCTGGTTGCTGCCAAACGCTGCGACGAGCGCCGCGATGAGAACAACAGAAACGTTCGTCCGCCCCCCGAGCAGGGACACCCATGTCACATTGGTGTCCCGCTGGGGGCGCGCGATGGCATGGTGTGACCCTGCTCTCCAATCCAATGGAGAAGTCAACCATGCTGAACATCCCGGTCACTCGCACGAGCCTCCCCAACCGCGTCGTCTGCGGTGAGATCGACCCGGCCATCGAGATCGCGCTCAACCGCAACCCGCAGCCCTGGTTCGACGACATCATCTGCCACGGCCACAGATGCGGCCTGCTGGCGCCGATCATCAACGGGGCTCACGTCCTGATCACCGCGCAGGAGCTGGCCCGCTTCATCAGACGCAACACGACCTTCGGCACACGCCCGATCCGCCTGCTGAGCTGCTGGGCGGGCAGGGACCCGAACGGCTTCGCGCAGCAGCTCGCGGATCTGCTGCGCGTCCCGGTGCTCGCTGCGGCCGACCGGGTCGAGGTTTACCACTTCGAGCCCGTGTCTCCAGACGAGCGGTTCCGGATGTTCTGGCCGACGCCGGTCGACGACGACTAGGCCCAGTCCAGAACCTTTCGCCTGCGGCTCCCCCGCGGCACATCGCCGCAGAGCCGAACAAAGGAACGTGGAGGGCTGTGCGCCCTCCACGCCTCTCCCGCCGCAGAGCGGCGGAAACACGAGAGGGCGCGGCCCTCAAGGGTGTGCATCTCGCAATGTGCGGGCGGCTTTGCCGCCCGCACACCTCAGAAGGAGTTGAGCCATGACATGGTACGCTGATCTCGAGCCGTGCACCTACTTCCCGGACGCATCGGACAGGCTGCTGGCCGTCGGCTGGCTGGAGCAAGAGCATCCCTACACGCGCGGCCAGGCCAGCCCAGCGGTCATCGACCGCTTCGCGGAGCTGCTGCAGACCCAGGGGACGCACTTCCCGGCCGGATGCTTGGGGCTACACACGTGCTCGCTGTGCCCCGACGCGCCTGACGCGCATCGGGTGATCCCGCCATACACGCATCGCAACGGCAGGCGGATCTCGCTGGGGGTGACCAACCTGTTCGTCCCCGGCAACGGGGTGGTCTACGTCGCCCCGTCGCTGGCGCTGCACTACATGGTCGAGCACGAGTACCTGCCGCCGCAGGAGTTCTGCGACGCGCTGCTGAGCTGCCCGCCGATCGGCTCCGCGGAGTACTACCGGCTGTTCGAGCAGAACGGCCCCGCATGCTGGCGGGAGTGGGCGCGGCGCCGAGGAATGCCGGAGTAAGGGTGGCGCCACCTCGGGCACAGGAGCGCAGCGGTGAGCGAGAGAGCCCCGCACCAGGGAAAAGAGTAGGGAGCGAATGGGTGGCACCCATCCGCTCCCCGCGTGGGCTAGAATGGCTCCCCAAAGACGCGCTAGCTGGCGGCGCCCTGCAAGAGCTCCCGCGCGCGCTCGGTCTGCCCCTGCGCGACGAGCAGCTCGCACAGGCGCAGCCTGAGCCGCGACTGGTGCGCCTCCGTGCAGCGGCGGAGCGTCGCCTCTACACCGGAGGTCGCTAGGCGCGCCTCTGCGCAGCGCTCCTGCTCCACCAGGTGCCACGCCAGCGCGCAGCGCAGCGTTGTCTCCGTCTCCGGGTCGCGGGCGACAGCGAGGCCGGCGCGCAGGCAGTCCTCCACGGCCATGGGGGAGGCGCCGGTCTGCCGCTCGGCCTCGGCCAGGTGCAGGTAGGCGGCCGCGCACCCTTTGTCGGCGGCGATCGCCTGGCGCGCCACCGCTGCCGCCTGCGGCCCATCGCCGAGCTCGATCAGCGCCGCGCTCCAGGCGGCGTAGACGGCGGCGCGGCCCGGCAGCAGGCCCGCCGAGCTGCGCAGGAGAACCTCGGCCTGACGCGCCTGGCCGCCCAGCAGCGCCAGCACGCCGCGCAGCGCCAGCACATCCGCCGACCAGGGGTGCATCACCTGCGCCACGCGCAGCAGCGCGTCCGCGTCGCCGAGGCGGCCGGCACGCAGGAGCCAGCCCGCCAGGTACAGCGCGGCGGCGCGCACGCCGAAGTTGAGCGCCACCACCGCCGCGAGCGCTCCGAGCAGCGGGGAGCGCCCCCACAGGAAACCGCAGACGAGGAGCAGCAGGAGCGGCGCTTCGGGGACCAAGAGCATCAGGCGACCGAACGTTGTGAGGCTGGGGAGCCTACCCCGCAACAAGGGGCTGATCCGGTCATTCGTCATCACCAGGGATCCTTTCGCTCATCTGCTCTTGAGGGCAGCATAACAAAGGCGTGTGACAGAAACTGTCACACGCCCGGCACCAGTTACAATTTTGTTATGACCGACGCGGTCGCCCTGCGGGCCACCTGCGCCAGCGCTCCGCGGGAGGCGTACAAGGCCGCTAGCTCCACTGGAGCTCTCTGCGGGAGGTTCGGAGGGCCTGCGGCGCCCCGAGATCCGTTTTCCCTCGCCGCTCTGCGGAGAGATGGAAAATAACGGAAAGGCTTCGCCCTCCCAAACCCCTCCAGCTCTCCGGGATTACAGAAATAGAAAGGGGAGGCGAAGCCTCCCCAAATCCAGATCGGCTCAGGGCCGCGCTACTTCTCGTACGGCTTGCCGACGGCCGCCGGCGGGCGGGCGCGGCCGATCACGCCGGCGAGCACGACGATCGTGATCACGTAGGGGAGCATCTGCAGGAACTGCGCCGGCAGGGCGAAGTCGAAGCCCTGGATCTTGATCTGCAGGGCGTCGGCCGAGCTGAAGATCAGCGCGCCGACCAACGCGCCGAAGGGCGTCCACTTCCCGAAGATCATCGCGGCGAGGGCGATAAAGCCGCGGCCGTTGGTCATCAGGTCGTCGAAGTTGAACGTCGCCTCGATCGAGAACCATGCGCCGGCCAGCCCGGCCACCAGCCCGGCGTAGAAGACGTTCATGTAGCGCAAGCGGTTGACATCGATCCCGACCGTGTCGGCGGCGCGCGGGTGCTCGCCCACCGCGCGCGTGCGCAGGCCCCACGCGGTGCGGAAGAGCAGCACGTGCAGCAGCGGCACCAGGATGAGCATCAGGTAGGTGATCGGCCGGTGGTTGAACAGGATCGGCCCGATCACCGGGATCTGCGAGAGCAGCGGGATGGGCAGCGCCGGCAGGGGCGAGCCGATCACCTGGCTCTCCTGGATCGGCAGAATCACATTGGTGCGCAGGAAGCCGGTGACGCCGACCGCGAGGATGTTGATCACCGTGCCGCTGATGATCTGATCGATCTTGAAGTGGATGGAGAGCACGGCGTGCAGCATCACGATCACCCCGCCGGCGAGGATGGCCGCGAGCAGCCCAAGCCAGCTCGACCCGAGCACGAGCGCGACGATGAAGCCGATGCACGCGCCGGTGAGCATGAGCCCCTCGATGGCGATGTTGACGACGCCCGAGCGCTCGCAGAGGATCCCGGCCAGCGCCCCGAGGGCGATCGGCGTCGCCAGGCGCACCATGCGCGCCAGCATGTCGACGATGTCGGTGCGGCTGCCGGCGATCGCCCACAGCAGGATCATCAGAATGACCGAGAAGATCAGCACGCCGACGTAGGGCGTCACCAGCTCGGTCGGCTGGCGGACGATCATGTACACCGCCGCAGCTATCAGCAGCGCGCAGATCACGCCGCAGGTGAGCACCGTCGGCAGCGGGATATCGACGAGCGGCGGGTCCGACGCACGGGCGCCGGGGTAGGTGATGCGCAGCGTCGAGATCTTATCGACGGCGACGTTCACGCTGACGAGGATGAACATCACCAGCGACACGACGATGCCGACGATGCCGACGCCGACCTGCCGGTTGAGCCGGAAGCCGCTCACCCCTGTCTCGCTACGCGCTAGCTGCATGGTAGAAGCTCCGTGTCCTGACCCGGTGACATGGCGACCAGGTGAGAAGGTGGCCAGAGTTGCCACGCGATCCGCGGCTCGCCGCTGGTGTACTGGCGCCTGAGATCGATCTCATCGCCCGGCCACGAGCTAGCCGCCCCACCCGCGTGTGAAGACCACCTGGCCCTCGCTCCGCCCGCGGATGCGGTAGATCCAGCGCACGATCTGCGGCGCGGCGATGAAGACGATCACCAGCGCCTGGACGATGTTGATCAGGTTGATCGAGATGCCGCTCTGCAGCTGCATCAGGCCGGCGCCGTTGCGCAGCGCGCCCCAGAACATCGCCGCCGGGATGATCCCGATCGGGTTGGAGTTGGCCAGCAGCGCGATCGCGATGCTGTCGAAGCCGTAGCCGCCGGTGAAGGCCGCCTTGTAGTTGTGCTCGAGCCCGAGGATCGTCACCGCGCCGGCGAGCCCGGCCAGCCCGCCGCTGATCACCATGGTCAGCACGATGTTCCGCGCGACGCTCATGCCTGCGTACTGCGCCGCGTCGGGGTTCGCGCCCACCGTGCGTATCTCGAAGCCGATGGTGGTCTTGTTCAGCAGCCACCAGATCAGCACCGCCATCGCCAGCGCGATCAGGAAGCCGTAGTGGAGCCGGTTCTCGGCGCCGAACATGTAGGGCAGCTCGGCCGACGGCTGGATGAACGGCGTGCGCGGCGCGGACGACGTCGGGTCGCGGAACGGCCCCTTGATCAGGTAGTCCGCCAGGCGGATCGCCACGTAGTTGAGCATGATCGTGGTGATCACCTCGTGGGCGCCGGCCTTGGCGCGCAGGAAGCCGGGGATGGCGCCCCACAGCGCGCCGCCGAGGACGCCGGCCAGCAGCGCCAGCGGCAGGTGTATGAAGGCCGGCAGGCCGACGATCATGTACCCGGCGACGGCCGAGAAGATCGAGCCCATGATGATCTGGCCCTCGGCGCCGATGTTGAACAGGCCGCCCTTGAAGCCGAGCGCCACAGCGAGGCCGGCCAGGATGTAGGGCGTGGCCTCGACCAGCGTGTTGGCGATCGCCCGCGGGTTGCCGAGCGCGCCGTTGAACAGGCCGCTGTAGGCCGCGCCGACGCTGGCGCCCGTGGCGAAGATGATCAGGGCGCCGATCGCCAGGGCTGTGAAGATCGCCAGCAGCGGCACCAGCAGGTCAGTGAGCAGCTGGCGCCAGTCGATGCCGGCACGTGGCGCAGCGTCGGTTCCGGTTGCCACGGCGTCATCTCCTCCAGAGTTGTTAGGACTGCGTTCTGGGCGGCCCGCACGCGCTTCGGGCCCGCCTGATCCGGACCAGCGCACCTATGCCTGCACCTTGGCATCCGCCGGCTCGGCGACCCGCTCCTCAACCACGCCGGCCATCAGCAGGCCGAGCCCCTCGCGAGTCGCCTCTTCGCGCCGCAGCAGCGCGATGATCCGGCCCTTGAACATCACCGCGATCCGGTCGGCGAGCGCCAGGATCTCGTCCAGCTCCGCCGAGACGAGCAGCACCGCCGTGCCCTCGTCCCGCTGGCGGATGATGTTCGTGTGGATGAACTCGATCGAGCCGACGTCGAGCCCGCGCGTCGGCTGGGAGGCGATCAGCAGCTTGATCGGGCGTGAGAACTCGCGCGCGATCACCACCTTCTGCTGGTTGCCGCCCGAGAGGTTCGACGCGGGGACGAACGGGCTGGTGGTGCGCACGTCGTAGCTCTTGACCAGCTTCTCGGCGTTGTCCGCGATCGCCCGCTCGTCGATCACGATCCCTTCGGCGAACGGCTTGTGGTAGTAGCTCGACAGCACCAGGTTGTCGGCGATCGGGTAGCTGAGCACGAGCCCGTGCCGGTGGCGATCCTCGGGGACGTGGGCGCAGCCCGCCTCGAGCACCTCGCGCGGCGAGGCCCCGGTGATCACCTTGCCGAGCAGCCGCACCGTGCCGCTCTCCACCGGCCGCAGCCCGGTGATCGCCTCGACGAGCTCGGTCTGGCCGTTGCCCTGCACCCCGGCGATGCCCAGCACCTCGCCGGCGCGCACCTCGAGCGACAGGCCGTCCACCGCGACGAGCTTGCGGTCGTCCAGCACCGTGAGGTTCTCGACCTCGAGCACCGGCTCGCCGGGGTGCGCCTCGCCCTTCTGCACCGTGAGCACCACCTCGCGCCCGACCATCATGGCCGCCAGCTGCTCCTCGGTGGTCTTCGCCGGCTCCGTCGTGCCGACGACCTTGCCGCGCCTGAGGACGGTGATCCGGTCGGCGATCGCCAGCACTTCCTTCAGCTTATGGCTGATGAAGATGATCGACTTGCCCTGGGCCTTGAGCGTGCGCATGACGTCGAACAGCTCCTCGGCCTCCTGCGGCGTCAGCACGGCGGTCGGCTCGTCGAGGATCAGGATGTCGGCGCCGCGGTACAGGGCCTTGATGATCTCAGCGCGCTGCTGCACGCCGACCGGCAGGTCCTGGACGTAGGCCTCAGGGGGGACGGCCAGGCCGTACTGCTCGGAGAGCTCGCGCACGCGCTCGTTGGCCTTGCGCTCATCGAGCAGCAGGCCGTTGGTGATCTCCATGCCGAGCATCACGTTCTCGGCGACCGTGAGCGTGGGGACGAGCATGAAGTGCTGGTGGACCATGCCGAGCCCGAGGCTGATGGCGTCGCTGGGGCTGCGGATGTCGACCTGGCTGCCGTTGATGAAGATCTGGCCCTCGTCGGGCGCGTAGAGCCCGTAGAGGATGTTCATCAACGTCGACTTACCGGCGCCGTTCTCGCCGAGGAAGGCGTGGATCTCGCCGCGCTCGAGCGTGAAGCTGACGTGGTCGTTCGCCAGCACTCCGGGGAAACGTTTGGTAACGTCGCGCACTTCGAGGACGGGTGGCATAGCCGGCTCCTGCTAGCGCCAGGTTCGCGGGTGGCACGGTGGAGACGTTGGCAAGGCCTCACAGGGCGACTGGGCGGCAGAGATTATGATACCCGAGATCTATCGCTCTGTCACCCAGTCGCCCTGTCAGTAGCTACTCGACCGTGACGTCGGTCGTGATCGAGCCGTCGGCGAGGCCGGCCAGGGTCGCCTCGATCTGGGCCTTGGCCTCATCCGGGATCAGGCTCTCGGTGTCGTGGAACGGCGCCAGGCCGACGCCGTCGTTCGCGGCGTTGAAGAGCATGGTGCCGCCCTCGAAGTCGCCTTCCACCACATCCTTGATCGACTCGAACACGCCCACGTCCACGCGCTTGATGGCGCTGGAGAGGATCTTGTCCGAGCCGGGGGCGGCGCCGTTCTGGAAGGTGGTGACGTACTCGTCCTGGTCGACGCCGATCACGTAGATGCCGTCCTGGGCGGCGGCCTGGATGGCGCCCGAGCCGGTCTGGCCGCCGGCGCCGAAGATCACGTCCGCGCCCTCAGCGATGAAGCTGCGCGCCGCCTCCGCGCCGCGCGCGCGGTCGGTGAACGAGTCGATGTAGACCTGCTTGACGTCGATGTCCGGGTTGACCGAGCGGGCGCCGTTGGCGTAGCCCTTGACGAAGCGCTGCACGGCCGGGACGCCCTCGATGCCGCCGACCACGCCGATCGAGCCGCTCTCGGTCATGTGAGCGGCGAGCACGCCTGCCAGGTAGCCGGCCTCGTCCTCGGCGAACACGATGCCGCGCACGTTCGGCAGCGGCGGATCGTAGGCGAAGTCCACGATCGCGTAGCTGATATCGGGGTTCCGCTCAGCAGCGGCCGCCAGCGCATCGCCCATCAGGAAGCCGACGGCGATGATCATATCGAAGCCCTGATCGGCGAACTGCTGGAGGTTCCGGTCGTAGTCGGTCGGCGCCTGGGTCTCGATGTAGGCGATCTCGACGCCCAGCTCCGCCTCGGCGCGCTTGAGGCCCTCGTAGGCGTACTGGTTGAAGGTGCCGTCGTTGATCCGGCCGACGTCGGTCACCAGACCGACGCGGATTCTATCGCCCGAACCCTCGGCGGGCGCCTCAGTCGCCGCTGGCTCCTCGGTCGCCGCTGGCTCCTCGGTCGGGGCCGGAGCCTCAGTCGGCTCGGGCGCCTCGGTCGGGGCCGGAGCCTCCGTCGCTGCTGGCGCCTCAGTCGCCGCTGGTACCTCGGTCGCCGCCGGCGCGGCCGTCTGGCCGCCGCATGCGGCTAGCGCCGGCACGAGCAGCGCGAGCAGCAGCAGCGTGGTGGAGAGGGACTTGCGCATCTACTTCTCCTTCACTACAGGGATCTGTGAGCGTCGGCCCAGATGGCGACACTCGGGGAATCTACGATCGGCAAATGGGCATAGCCCATCGGAAAGGAAAGGCCCAATTACCGATAGCATGCACGCGGATTATAGCACAACCTGGTGATCTCTCTTTCACCGCGCGAGCGCGATAGTACGCTACAGGTTGCGGTTGGCCCAGGCCAGGAACTCAGAGACCGAGAAGACGCCGAGCAGGTTGCCGGAGACCTGGCCGCGCAGCCACTGGAGCGCGCCGGGGCGCTGGCCGCCGCCATCGGCGACGACGAGCGCCGGGCAGGGGTAGCACTGCTGGATATTGAGCACCAGGTAGGGGAACTTCTCGTCGACGCTGCCGGTGGACTGCTGCCACTTGACCTCGATCGCCAGGCCCTGCGGGTAGTCCGGCGCGCCGCGCACCCAGAAGTCGGTGAGCAGGGGAAGCCCGTAGATACTGTAGCCGATCGGGAACTGCGCCACGAACAGCCGCGACGGCCGCGGGCGGCGCTGGAGGCCCTGGAACATCGCCGTCTGCTCGGCCTCCGGCTCGGCCTCGATCGCCTCCTGGACGCTGAGCTCGACGTAGCCGCGCCCGGTGAGGACGCCGCGTATGGTCGACTCAGCGACGCTTCCAGTTGACTCGGCGCGCAGATGTCGTGACATAGCTCGCTGTGGCACTAGGGCGTTTCTGCGCATCAAGTGTACCATAGATCGCCGCTTATGTTATGCGGCGCCGGGAGCGCGGGGCAAGCCCTACTCTTCCGCCGCTCTGCGGCGGGAAAAAAGTTCTCGGAGGGCCTGCGGCCCTCCGAACCTCCCCGCGCCCGAGTGCGGCGCGAAATGGCTCTCAGTAGGCCTGCGGCCCTCCGAACTTCCCGGGTGCGGCGCGAAATGGCTCTCGGAGCGACCGCATCGCGCGAGCGACGCGCGCCGGTGTGCTGAGGCATGACCACGGGCGTGCGGTGTGTGGCGGCTTCGCTTTGGGGTCCAGGGGCGAAGCCCCTGGCCGTGGGGTGCCGGGGGCGACGGGACGCCCCCGGCCGCCTGCCGCGCGCAGCGGCACCTAGTTAGCGGCTGGTGCGGTGACGTAGGAGAGAGCGCTGAGAACCTTTCCCTCCGCCTGCCGCGCGCAGCGGCACCTGGTCAGCGGCTGGCACGAGAGCGAGGGCGTGGGACACCTTCCCGCCGCCCGCCGCGCGTAGCGGCACGTGAGTGAGGGCGTGGGACACCTTCCCGCCGCCCGCCGCGCGCAGCGGCACGTGAGC
>ERZ777003.1614-NODE-1614-length-32095-cov-16.057366_pt1 | contig 32095 bp, 25 predicted proteins | sample MGYA00374956_ERZ777003 | MGnify/ENA primary metagenome ERZ777003 (study PRJEB29302, sample SAMN06268252) | bioreactor metagenome | isolation source: Joint BioEnergy Institute, California, USA | place: USA:Joint BioEnergy Institute, California, USA | collected... | reverse complement strand
GAGCGCGCATGGCCGCCGCAGCCGTCACAGCCGGCTCGGCAGGACGTAGCGCTCGTACCAGGCGGCGACGGTCGGCTCGTAGCCGGCCGCCCAGGCCTCCCACACCGAGCGGACGCAGCGCTCGACGAGCTGGGCGCGCTCCTCCGGGGTCGGCGCGGCGGCGATCGCGGCGACCGTCACCGTGCCGCTGAGGTCGGGCGGCGTGAGCCAGTGGAAGCGCCCGCGCTTCGAGCCGGTCTGCTCGCGCAGCGGCCTGGTGCGCAGCCCGACCGCCTCGTCGGGCGAGTGGCCGCGCACCAGCACGCCGTAGAGCGCGATCAGGTGGACCGCGACGGACTGGATCGACTGGTCGGAGGGAACGCCGGGGTGCTGGGCGGCGTAGGCGTCCACCAGCATCGCGCCGAGCGGCGTCGGCGCGATCGGCGGCTCCCCCACGCCGAGCGCGCTGTAGATCGCCCAGCACGCCGGGGACGCGCCGATGTAGCGGTGGGTCGGCCCGTCAACGGGCGGCAGCTGTGCCCCGCAGCCGGGGCAGGGGGTGGTCGTGCCAGACATGGTCGGTCATACCCGCGCTGTCAGATTACACGATAACCGCATTCTACCACCGCCCGGCGGCAGCGACGAGGCGCTGTCGTCGATAGCCGCCCGTACCCCGGCCGCAGCTCCGCCGCGCGGTCAGGCCGCGTCCGGCACAGGCGGGGCGATCTCGTCGAGGCGCACCTCGCACCCGCGGCGGGCCGACTCGTAGGCGGCGAGCACGATCCGCAGGTTCTCGCGCCCGACGGTGGCCGGCGCCGGGTTCGGCGCGCCGTCGAGCACCGTGTCCAGGTAGCGCCCGATCATCGCCGCGAAGATGTCCCCGCCGCGCTCCAGCAGCACCTCCTGCCGCCCCGGCAGGTCGGGGCGGTGCAGCGTGAGCGCGCCGGACATGCCGCCGATCGTGAGCACGCCCTCCGTCCCGAAGGCGACGAAGCTGGCGCCCGGGAACAGGATGCCCGCCGCCTGCGTCGAGAACAGCGTCCCGAGCTGCCCCTGGGCGTAGCGCACGTTCACCACCGCGGTGTCCTCGCCGCCCAGCTCCGGCCGGAAGCGGGTGACGTAGCAGCTGACGCGCTCGATCGGCCCGCCGATGTTCAGCATGAGGTCGATGTAGTGGATGCCGCCGTCGAGCAGCTGGCCGCCGCCGCTGATCTTCGGGTCGTAGCGCCACGCCGTCGTGAGGTACGCGCCGCCCTGCCAGTGCGCCGAGGTGGCCTGCACGCCGATCAGCTGGCCGATGCGGCCCGCGGCGATCGCGCGCTTGGCCTCCTCGGCGGCCGGCATGGTGCGGGTGATCTCGCCGTAGAACAGCACCACCCCCGCCTCGCGCGCCGCGGCGATCATCGCGTCGCACTCCTCGATCGTCTTCGCCAGCGGCTTCTGGCAGAGGATGTGCTTGCCGGCCCGCGCCGCGGCGATCACCGCCTCGGTGTGCAGGTGGTGGGGCGTGCAGATCTCCACCGCGTCGACCTCCGGGTCGGCGAGCACGGCGTCGAAGGAGGTCACGGCGCGCGCGTCACCCACCAGCGCGGCCCGCTCCTTCGCCTTGGCGGGGTCGATGTCGCAGCAGACGGTGATGCGGGCGCGGTCCGCGTGCTGCTTGTAGGCCTGAATGTGCGACTCGCTGATGAGGCCGCATCCGACGAGTGCGACTCGAAACACTGGTGTCTCCCTTATGCTCAAAGGACGTGCGCGGCGGTGGGCTTGGGGAGGCTTCGCCTTCCTGAACGCCGGCCGTAAAATGGCTGCGAGCGGCTCCGCCGCCCGCAGCCATTCTACAGCACATCCGGGGTTTGGGCGCTCCCGGCCGCCTACTTCGGCCAGGTGAAGAAGAAGGTCGCGCCCTGGCCCTCGTCGGACACCACCCGGACGCGGCCGCCGCGGTGCTCGACGATCTTCTTGACCAGCGCCAGGCCGAGGCCGCTGCCCTCGACCTTGTCGCGCGAGGCGAGCGTCTGGAAGATGCCGAAGATGCGCTCGTGGTACTGCGGCGCGATCCCCGGCCCATTATCGGCGACGGCGAACTCGTAGGTGCCGCCGCGCGCCTCGCAGCTCACCCGGATGCGCACCGCAGGGCCGCCGTGCTTGATCGCGTTGCCGATCAGGTTCTGGAACACCTGCTGCAGCGGCAACTTGGCGGTGACGAGCACCGGCAGGTCCGGCGCGACCTCGACCGTCACGCCGGGCGGGGGCGACAGCAGGTCCACCACCTCCTCCACCAGCTCGCGCACGTTCACCGGCTCGGCGGGGGACACCACGCGCCCGACGCGCGAGTACTGCAGGATGCCGTCGATCAGCCCCTCCATCCGCGCGACGCGCCCGCGCAGCAGCTCGAGGTGGTTGCGCACCTCATCCGGGATGTTGTCGCCGAGGTCCTCCTCCACCCACTGCGCCAGGTTGCCGATCCCCCGCAGCGGCGCCTTGAGGTCGTGCGAGGTGACGTATGCGAACTGGTCCAGCTCGCGGTTGCGGCTCTCGAGCTCGGCGGCCAGGCGCTCGAGCTCCTGGCTGCGCTCGCGCAGCATCTCCTCGGAGCGCTTCTGGTCGTCGATGTCGGTGCCGGTGCCGACCCAGTACGCCACCCGGCCGTCCGCGTACACCGGGCGCGCGCGGATGAGGTGCCAGCGGTACACGCCGTCGCGGCGGCGCAGGCGCACCTCGACCTCGTACGGCTTGCCGGCCGGGATCGCCCGCGACCAGACCTCGGTGTAGCGCGGCTCGTCGTCCGGGTGCAGCACCGCGCGCCAGCTCAGCTCCCACGGCTCCTCGGGGCTCCGGCCGGTGTACTCGAACCAGCGGCGGTTGAGGTACTCGACCGCGCCGTCGGCGCGGGCCTGCCACACCACCTGGGGCATCGTGTCGGCGAGCTCGCGGTAGCGCTGCTCGCTCTGCCGCAGCGCGTCCTCGGCCCGCTTGCGCTCCGTGATGTCGCGCACGATGGTGATGAAGCGGCCCTCCTCGTCGGGCGGCGCGGTGTACTGCAGCACCACCTCCACCGGGATGAGGTGGCCGTCCTTGTGGCGGTGCTTGGCCTCGAAGGTGTGCAGCTCCTGCTCGCCCGAGATCAGCGGCGCGATCATCGCCCGGTAGCGCTCCTCGTCCAGCTCCGGCTTGATGTCGAGCGGGGTCATGCCGAGCAGCTCGTCGGTGCTGTAGCCGACCTGGTTGACCGCCCCCTGGTTGACATAGAAGAACTTCAGCGTCTCCGGGTCGAACATGAACACGCAGTCGCGCGTCTGGTCGAGCGTCGCGCGGAAGCGGTCCAGCTCGCGGTAGAGGCGCGCGTTGTCCAGCGCGACCCCCGCGCGGCGGCCCAGGTCCTCGGCCAGACGCAGGTCCGCCTCGTCGAAGCGCCGCCCGGACTCGGCCACGGCCATCGTGATCGCGCCGAGCGTGCGGCCGTGCGCCACAAGCGGCACGATCATGGAGGAGCGCAGCCCGAGCGCGAGGATGATCTCGCGCAGCCCCTCGTCGGTCACGTGCGTGCGGATGAGCTCTTCCGAGATCTCGGGGATCAGCTCCGAGTCGCCGGTGCGGAGCACCTTCGCGATGCCGGTGGGGGCGTCCGGGTCGAACGGGTAGCGCTTGTGCAGCTCCCACGCCAGCGTCACTTTGCTCTGGTCGGCGTGGGCCACCGCCAGGCGGCGCAGTTCGCCGTCCGGCTCGAGGATGTCCACCGCGCACCAGTCGGCGATGTGCGGCACGGCGAGCTCGGCGATGCGGGCCAGCGCCTGCTCGTACTCCATCGTGTCGGCCAGCAGGGTGCTGGCCTTGGCGAGGAAGCGCTGGGCCTCCATCATCCGCTTCTGCTCGTCGATGTCGGTGGACGTGCCGACCCACTCGACGATCCGGCCCTCGTCGTCGTAGACCGGCACGGCGCGGCTGATGAACCAGTGGTAGACGCCGTCGTGGCGGCGGAAGCGGTGCTCGATCTCGTAGCTCTCGCTGTCGTGCCAGGCGCGCCGCCAGAGCTCGAGCGTCCGCTCGCGGTCATCGGGGTGGAGCGCGCTGGCGAAGCCGAAGCCGAGCGACTCGGCCTCGGTGAGGCCGGTGTACTCGTACCAGCGCCGGTTGAAGTAGAAGTGCCAGCCGTTGGCGTCCGCGGCCCACACCATCTGCGGCATGGCGTCCGCCAGCGTGCGGTAGCGCTGATCCGGCAGCTTCCCTGCGGCGCGGATCTGGTTGAGCCGCGCGATCTGCTGCTCCTGCTCTGCGACACGGTTGCGCAGGCGTGCAATCGTCTCGCCCTGATCCTCAGCGGTAGGTTGCGTGTCGATCATAGCGTCGCTTTCTGATATGCTGAATGCTGCGCTGCACAGGGGTGTCGCTCCGCGCACTGCGCAGCAAAAGATGTGCCAGAGATCAAGGAGGCCCTATGCTGATCGAGAGCCTAGAGACCCCGGTGGCAGTGGTCGACCTGGACCGTCTGGAGAGCAACATCGCCCGCCTCCAGGCCTACCTCAGCGAACATGGTATCGCCAACCGGCCGCACATCAAGACCCACAAGATCCCCGAGATCGCCCACATGCAGCTCGCCGCCGGCGCGGTCGGCGTGACCTGCCAGAAGCTCGGCGAGGCCGAGGTGATGGCTCAGGCCGGCATCAGGGACATCCTGATCACCTACAATCTCCTGGGGGCGCAGCGCCTCGAGCGCCTGGTCCGGCTGCGGCGCCGCGCCCAGGTCAGCGTCACGGCCGACTCGGCGGTGACGGTGCGCGGCCTCAGCGAGGCGATGGACGCCGCCGGCCTCGAGCTCGAGGTGCTCGTCGAGTGCGACACCGGCGGCGGACGCTGCGGCGTGCAGTCGCCGGAGGAGGCGGCCGCGCTCGCCCGCCAGATCGCCGCCGCCCCCGGCCTGCGCTTCGGCGGCCTCATGACCTACCCCAACGGCCCCGGCACCGACCCGTTCGTGCGCGAGACGAAGGCGCTGCTGGCCGCCGACGGCATCGAGGTGGCGCGCGTCAGCGGCGGCGGCTCCCCCGGCATGTGGCGGGCCCACGAGTGCCGCGAGCTCACCGAGCACCGCGCTGGCACCTATGTCTACGGCGACCGCAAGATGGTGGCGGTGGGCGCGATGCGGCTGGAGGACTGCGCCCTCACCATCCGCTGCACGGTGGTGAGCCGCCCGACGCCCACCCGCGGCATCCTGGACGGCGGCAGCAAGACCTTCTCCTCGGACACGCTCGGCCTGGAGGGGTACGGCCTGATCCTCGAGTACCCCGAGGCTAAGATCTACGGCTTCTCCGAGGAGCACGGCCACGTGGACTTCTCGGCCTGCGAGCGCGCCCCCGAGATCGGCGAGGTGGTCACGGTCGTGCCGAACCACGCCTGCGTGGTGAGCAACCTGTTCAACCAGGTGGTCGGCGCCCGCCGCGGCGAGGTCGAGGTCATCTGGCCGGTCGCGGCCCGCGGGACTCTGACGTGACCCGGTGACCAGGTGACCAGGTGACCAGGTGACAGGGTGAAATCGTTGATGCCGCAAACCCGTGCGCCCCACCACGGCCAACGTGATCGCCCTGTCACCCCGTCACCCCGTCACCCTGTCACCCCATCTCCCTGTCACCCCGTCGCCGCGTCGCCCCGTCACGGCTGATACCCCAGCAGCGCCAGGAGCTGCGCGCCGGTGTTCCCGGCGTCGATGTGCTGCTGCGCGATCCGCACCGAGAAGGAGAGCGCGCGCCGCTCCTCCCCGCTGGTGAAGAACAGGCGCGCCTCCAGCTCGCCGCCCGGTGTGTCGCCGATCCCCGCCAGCGCGCCGGTGGCCTGCGCCGTCAACTCGCCGAGCGCCGCCAGGTCGCCCAGGTCCGCCACCGGCAGCTCGGCCTCGACCGTCGTGCTCATGGCGAGGAACTCGCGCACGCTGCCGTCGGGGTTCACGCAGTTCTCGCCGAACACCCGGGCCGAGACGCTGGTCGGGCTCAGGCCGGCGGCCTCGAGCGCCTGCTGCGCCCGCTCGGGGACGCCGGGCGCCTCCTGGTAGGCCCAGCTGTACCCGCACGGGGCGGCCGCGGCTGGCGCGCTGGTTGGCGTCTCGGTTGGCGGGCCGGCCGGAGTGGCGCTGGCTGTCTCTACGGGCGTCGCTGGCGTGATAGGCGGGATGGCGCTCGGCGACGGGGTGAGGGCGGCGGGAGTGGCGGCGAGCGTCCCGCAGGCGCCGAGCAGCAGCAGGAGCAGGGCGGCGCAGGCGCGTGAGATGGACATAGCAGCTCCGGGCAACGTGAGGCCAGTCGCGCGGGGGCGCATCAGGCGTCGGGGCCGCCCTCACCGCCCCATCAGCGCAACACTGGCATCATGACGCCGGCGCCCGCCCCGCAGTTCCACGGCGATCAACGAGGTAGAGGCGCAGCACGCTGCGCCCACGCGACGATCCGCGCCGCACCTCATCGCTTCCACGTCTTCCTCAGCACCCGCAGCCAGTTCTCGTACGCCAGCTTGCGCAGCGCCTCGTCGTCGTAGCCGGCGCGGCGCAGCGCCTCTACCAGCCGCGGCAGCCCGGCGACGTCGCCGATCTCCTGCGGGATCAGGGCGCCGTCGAAGTCCGAGCCCAGCCCGACCCGGTCGATCCCCAGGCGCTCGACCAGGTAGTCGATGTGCTCGACCATCGTCTCGAGCGGCGTGTCGGCGTCCGGCGCGCCGTCCCGCCGCAGGAAGGCCACCGCGAAGTTCAGCCCGACCATGCCGTCCGACTCTTTGATCGCGTCGAGCTGCTTGTCGGTCAGGTTGCGGGTGACGGGGCAGAGGGCGTGGACGTTGGAGTGGGTGGCGACGAGCGGCGCGTCCGTGATGCGGGCCACGTCCCAGAACCCCTGCTCGTTGAGGTGCGAGAGGTCGATCATGATCCCGAGCCGGTTGCAGGCCCGCACCAGCTCCTTGCCGGCGTCGGTCAGCCCCGGCCCGGTGTCCGGGGTGGCGCCGAAGCGAAACGGCACGCCGCTGGCGAAGGCGTTCGGCCGGCTCCAGGTCAGCCCGAGCGAGCGCAGCCCGGCCTGGTAGAACACCTCCAGCGCGTCGAGGCCGGTGTCGATCGCCTCGGCGCCCTCGAAGTGCAGGATGGCCGCCAGCGTGCCGCTCCGCAGGCAGCTCTCGATCTCGTCGGCCGTGCGCGTCACCTTGAGCTGCCCGCCCGACTCGGCCTCCAGCCGGAACAGCAGCGCGGTCATGCCCAGCGCGACCCGCTGCGCGTAGGTCAGGTCCAGCGCCGGGGGCAGATCCTCCCCGTGCTCCGGCTGCGGGACCGACGGGTCCGGCGGGACGTACACGGCGAAGAAGCCGCCCGCGAACCCGCCCTCGCGCGCCCGCTCCAGGTCGATGTGCCCCCGGCCACCAGTGAAGAACGAGTCCTGTCCGGTCGTGTCCTGGTACAGGCGCAGCAGGGTGTCGTTGTGGCCGTCGAAGATCGGGAGTGGTGACATGGCGGCTCGCTTTCAGCTATGAGGAACTGCGGCTATTCTACCTGAAGGTTCGCGCCCTGGTATAATCGCGGCCGGTCCGCGCTATGCATCGAAGGTTCGCCTTGCTCCCCAGGCTCCTGCTCTTCGAGGGCGCCCCCGGCGCTGGCAAGTCCTCGCTCTCACAGTACGCCGCTCAGCAGCTCCGGGCGCACGGCCGCGCTGTGCGCTGGGTCGAGGAGCACGATCTGATCGACTCGTACCTCGCGCCGTTCGAGCGCGCGCTCGATGCCGGGGCGAGCGACAGTTACGTGCCGGCGCTGCTCGGCTGCTGGCGCGCGCTCGCTGGCGATGTCGCAGCGGGGGAAGCGGTCTTCGTCCTGGACGGCGCCTTCTTCCACTGCACCGGCAAGCGCCTGCTGGCTAGCGAGCTGCCGGCCGACCGGATCGAGGCCGTCTACCGCGAGCTGGCGGGCCTGCTCGCCCCGCTGCAGCCGCTGGTCGTGCACCTGACCGGGGACGACGAGCGCATCGTGCGCGGGGAGATCGCCGAGCGCGGCGAGCAGTGGGCCGAGGCGGTCGCGGCCGATGTGGCCGGGTACCCGTACCAGCGGGCGCGGGGACGCGCGGGCATCGATGGCATGGTCCGCTTCTTCGTCGAGAGCCAGCTCGTGCTGCGCGGGCTGCTCGCGGCCTGGCCGCACCGCGTCCTCTCCATCGATACGACGGAGCGCCGCTGGCCGTCGTACCAGCGCGCGCTGCTCGGCGCGCTCGGGCTGGACGAACGGGCGCAGGCGCCGCCCGCACCGCCTGCTGCGCTCGACCGGTTCGTCGGCGTGTACCGGCCGCCGGACTCCTTCCCCGAGCCGTACCGCCGGCCATTCAGCGTGGAGGCGGGCGGCGATGGGCTGCTGCTGCACATGCCCTTCCGGCGCGGCTTCCGGCTCGTGCCCTGCGGCGCGGCGACGTTCGCGATCCAGGGGCGCCCGCTCCAGATCGAGTTCCTGCTGGACGAGTCGGGGCGCGTGACCGGCGCGATCTACCCGTTCACGCCGGGCAGGCGCTTCGAGTGCGCGAAGGTGGGGTAGGCCATCACGCCAGCCTCAGCCCCGGCGCCACGTCCAGGTCCCAGCCATCCTGCCGGCCGTCGGCGAAGCGGTAGAAGGCGGCCGCGGCGATCATGGCGGCGTTGTCGGTGCACAGGCTCAGCGGCGGCACGCGCACCGGCACCGGCGACCGGCGGGCCAGCTCTTCGCGCAGCCGGGTGTTGGCCGCCACCCCGCCCGCCAGCAGCACCTCGGTCGCCCCGAAGGCCCGCGCCGCGTCGACCGTCTTGGTCACCAGCACGTCCACCACCGACTCCTGGAAGGCGAAGGCTAGCTGGGCGATGAAGCGATCCGGATGCTCGGGCTTCGCACTGCGGCTCGACTCAGGCGCCGCTGAAGCCTGCCGCGCACTCTGCGTCCGGCGCTCCGCGCTCTTCGGCGTGACCTTCGCCTCGCGCTGCGCCCGGCCCTGCACCTGGTGCAGCACCGCCGTCTTCAGCCCGCTGAACGAGAAGTCGTAGCTGTCGCGCAGCCAGGCGCGCGGCAGGGTGACGCCGCCCGGCGCGTTGGAGGCCGCCCGCTCGATGGCCGGGCCGCCGGGGAAGCCGAGCCCCATGATCCGCGCCGCCTTGTCGAACGCCTCGCCGGCCGCGTCGTCCCGCGTCTGGCCCAGCAGCCGGTAGCAGCCGTGCCCCTCGAGCAGCGCCAGCAGCGTGTGGCCGCCGGACACCACGAGCGCCACCAGCGGGAACTGCGGCTCGGGCGCGCGCTCGGCGTCCGGGCGCTCGGCGTGCAGCCAGTTGGCGTAGATATGCGCCTCGATGTGGTTCACGCCCACGAACGGCAGGTCGCGCATCCAGGCCATGCTCTTGGCCGCGTTGAGCCCGGTCATCAGCGCGCCCGAGAGCCCCGGCCCGTAGGTCGCGGCCACGGCGTGCACGTCCGCCCAGCCGCCGGGGAGCGGCGCGAGCGCCTGGCGCACCACCGGGTCGAGCGCGAGGATATGCTGGCGCGAGGCGACCTCGGGGACGATCCCGCCGTAGCGCCGGTGCTCGTCCATCTGCGAGGCGACCACGTTTGAGATGATCGTGCGGCCGCCGCGCACAACCGCCGCGGCCGTCTCGTCGCACGAGGTCTCGACCGCCAGAATGGTGAAGTCTTCAGGGAGCGCTGTATCCGCCATAGATCGCTTCGTATTCGAACATATGCACAGATGGTATTGTACCACGCCGGGGTTCCGGGCGGGATGCGGAAGCTGCGCCGGAGGCCGCCCCATCGCCCTGCCGCGCGCCTGCGACCGCTGGGGACAGGCCATGACAAAAACATTACAGCAGGTGCTGATGACATGTCGCGCCAGAAACGGTTATCTGCCCTCGGCGCCAGCGGGGCGTAAGCTGTCTCTCATACCACTATCAGGAGCCTCTCAGCGATGTGCTTGCGGCCACTTCTAGGATAGGAGGTGTAGACACAAGGTATGATGCCCGACAGGAGCCCTTTCCCATGCGCGCCAGATCTCGCCTCACATATGCCGGCGTCGCTTTCAGCCTGTTCCTGGCGGTGCTGGTCGCAGTTTTCGCGCGGCCGAGCGCCGGCCAGGAGAGCGCCGGCGACCTCGTGCCCGACCAACAAGTGCTGACGCCGGAGAAGTCGCTGGTGATCGCCGCCGACGGCACGCCGGAGTACCTCTCGCCGCCGACCGAGGCGCCGCGCCCGTTCAGCCACATGCTGATCCGGCGCGAGGCCGCGGTGCCGCCCGGAGCGGCCCTGACCCTCTTCGTGCGCGCCTCGATCGACGGGACGGACTGGAGCCGCTGGGAGGAGATCATCCCCAACGACGACCTGTACGACGAGGCGGACGGCCCGGACGTGCTCTGGAGCCAGGTGGTGGATGTCGGCGCCGTGGCGCGCTTCTGGCAGGTGCGCGGCATGCTCACCGCCGCGCCGGACGGGTCGCTGCCGGTGATCCGCCGCATCGAGGTCAACACGCTGGACGCCACGCGGGGGCCGGCCAACCCGGCGCCCGACATGCCGCTGGCCCCGGCCGAGAAGGCCGCCGGCAAGCCCGCCGTCGTCTCGCGCACGGCGTGGGGCAGCCCGGACGGCCAGGGCAGCCGGCGGGCCCCGGCCTACCGCCGCGTGACGCACCTGGTGGTCCACCACACCGCCGAGGCCAACCCGCTCTACCCCGGCCAGGTGAACTGGGCCGCGCGCGTGCGGGCGATCTGGTCCTACCACGCCATCACCCGCGGCTGGGGCGACATCGGCTACAACTACCTGATCGACCCGTTCGGCACGATCTACGAGGGGCGCGCGGGCGGCGATGACGCCGTGGCCTTCCACGACACCGCCAACTACGGCTCGATGGGCGTCGCCATGCTCGGCACCTTCCAGAGCGTCGCGCCCCCGGAGGCGACGCTCGACTCGCTGGTGCGGCTGCTGGCCTGGAAGGCGAGCCAGCGCGGCATCGACCCGCTGGGCAGCTCGGTGTACTACGGCTGCACGATCTCCAGCTACTGCAAGCCGTTCAACGCCGGCGGCGTGGTGCCGAACATCGCCGGCCACCGCCAGGTGACCCCCGGCCACACCACATGCCCCGGCGACGCGACCATGGCGCGCATGGCCGAGATCCGCAACCGGGTGAAGCAGCTCGTCGACGGCGGCGTCCCCGACGAGCGGCCGGACAACGGCGACCTGGAGATCGACGAGCTGGAGCGCAGCTTCTCCCGCAGCCCGGCGAACTGGTACAGCGCCGCCTGCGGCGTCGGCGGCCACACCTACTACACCTTCGGCACCGACAACCCCGCCCAGAGCACGAACAGCGCCACCTGGCGGCCGAACATCCCCGAGCGCGCCCGCTACCGCGTCTTCGTCCACGTGCCGACGGGGTGCGGGGTGGGACAGCCCACCGCCAACGCCGTCTACCGCGTGCACTCCGCCGACGGCGACGCCCAGCGGGCGGTGAACCAGGGGAGCGCGAGCGGCTGGGTGGACATCGGCGCCTACACCTTCGACGCCGGGACGTCCGGCGCGGTCGAGCTGTACGACATCACCGGCGAGCCGCTCAGCGTGGGGCGGGTGCTGTTCTTCGACGCCGTGAAGTGGGTGCGCGAGGACAGCGAGGCCAGCGTCGCGCTGGTGGACGTGCAGTACGACAAGCTCACGCTGGCGGCCGGCGAGCTGCTCAAGGTCAGCTTCACGCTGGAGAACACCGGCCGCTCGACGCTCTACGGCCAGGAGCCGCAGGTCGAGTTCGGCCCGCCCGAGAACGGGTACGTCTACGACCAGACCGAGTGCTTCGCCGGCGACCCGAGCGGGCTCGTCCCGGTGTTCGCCAAGGAGACCCAGCGCATCCGCCTGACGCTCGGGACAGTCGGCTGGGACAGCGCGAACGCCGGGCGCTGCAACGGCGCCACCTCGGACTACCCCTGGCGCTGGGGGCTCAACGCCCCGCTCGAGCCAGGGCAGCGCCAGACGGTGATCGGCTACGTCCGGATGAGTCAGCCGGGGACGTACACGCTGCGCGCCGGCGTGGTGCAGGAGTACGTCAAGTACCTCGCGGAGAACGTCAAGCCGACGACGATCACGGTGACGCCGGAGCGCGTGGCGCCCGACGCGGCGGCGTACGACGCCCAGCTGCGGCCGCTGGCGCACGTCTACCAGCTCGGCGCCGGGCCCGAGAGCCAGCTGGCGCGAACGGGCCCCACTCCCACTCTGCCGATCGGCGCCTACGTCGGCAGCTTCCCCTGGACCGGCGCGTTCATCGACTGGGGCGAGGGCGGGCCGCTGGGGCAGACCGACCGCTTCGTGGTGATGCAGACCCGCACCTTCCTGGCGCCCGTGAGCGGCGAGTACGTCTTCCGCACCGTGAGCGACGACGGCTCCTGGCTGCTGGTGGACGGCCAGCCGGTGGTGGCCAACGGCGGCCTGCACGGCGTGGACGAGGCGGTCGGCGCGGTGAGGCTGAGCGCGGGCGTGCACGTGCTCACGTTCGTCGCCTTCGACTACGTCAGCTCGGCCTCCGCCGGCTACGACGTGCAGCTGCCCGGCTCGCTGGGCTTCGTGCCGGTGATCGACGGCCTGGGCAGCGGCGCCATGCGGGGCGGCGCGGGCTTCGCGGAGCCGCCCGACCTCGCGATCGCCGCGGATGACCCCGGCGGCAGCGGCGTGGCGCGCATCCGCTGGCGCTGGGCCGGTGGCGAGTGGCAGGACTCGCCCGGGCCGCTGCTGCGCACCGGGCGGCTCCAGCACGGCACCTACCGGCTCGAGTACCAGGCGGTCGACGCCGCCGGCAACTACGGGCCGGTGCGCGAGCTGGTCTTCACCGTCGACACCACCTTCCCGCTGAATCGCCAGTACATGCCGCTGATGTTCCGCTAGCCCGGAAGAGAGGTGGCATACAGCGGTGTGCCGCCTCTCTTAGTGCAATCTGGCGGCACCTTCCTTGCAACTGATGTGCAGCCTAACGGCGCGGTGGCGGGCCGCGCCGGGCTGCAAGCGAGGAGGGTGACCATGGCGACCGCGATGAAGTATGTGGATGTGCGCGTGCCGGTGCGCACGGCCTATAACCAGTGGACCCAGTTCGAGGAGTTCCCGCGCTTCATGGAGGGCGTGAAGTCGGTGCGCCAGCTCGATGACAAGCGGCTGCACTGGCACGCCGAGATCGCCGGCAAGGACGAGGAGTGGGACGCGGAGATCACCGAGCAGCTGCCGGACGAGCGCGTGGCCTGGACCAGCACGACCGGCGCGAGGAACGCCGGCGTGGTGACGTTCCACAGGCTGGACGACAGCCTGACGCGCGTGACGCTGCAGATGGACTACGAGCCGGAGGGCGTGGTCGAGCAGGTCGGATCGGCGCTCGGCTTCGTGGAGCGCCGTGTCGAGGGCGACCTCCAGCGCTTCAAGGAGTTCATCGAGGCCCGCGGGCGCGAGACTGGCGCCTGGCGCGGGACGATCGAGCAGGAGCACGGCCGCTAGCGAGCACCATGCGCGGTGGAGGGTCGCACGCCCTCTGCTGCGGGTAAATGCGAGACTGGCCGAGCGGCATCGCCGCTCGGCCAGTCTCGCTTCTAAAGCTCGAACTTCAGGAGCTCGCCGCGGGCGAAGCGGCCCGGGTCCAGCACCGAGAAGTCCAGCGTCTCGCGCAGGCCCGTGAGCGGCTCCAGGTCGATCGACGTCCCGCCGCGCAGCACCAGCTCGGCGGCCGCCAGCGCCACGCCGGCGTGGCACGTGATGCCGTGGCCGTTCAGCCCCAGCGCGTGGTAGAAGTTCTCCAGCCGCTCGTCGCGCCCGATGATCGGGAAGCCGTCCTCGGTGGTGCCGTACACGCAGCACCAGCCGTTGAGGAACACGCTCTTCGGCATGTGCCAGTACTTGCGGTACACCCGCGCCACCGACTCGGGGTGGCGCTCGTCGTTGATGCGATTGACGTGATCCGGGTCCACCGTGAAGCCGGCCTTGGTCACGTCGTGGTGCTGGCCGAACAGCAGCATGCCGCCCAGCTCGCCCCGGCACCAGACCCCCTCGCCCTCGACCGACTCGGGCACGCCGGTGAGCGGCGCGTCCACGATGCCGTCCTCGAAGCCGGTGGCGACGCAGACCTGGATGCGCTGCGGCGTGAGCGCCACCTGCGAGCCGGCCAGCGCCGCGACCTTGGCGCCCCACGGGCCGGCGGCGTTCAGCACCTTGCCCACCCGCCACGCGCCGCGGCGGGTGATCAGCGTCGCGATCCGGTCGCCCTCGGTGCGGATCTGCAGCACGGGCGAGGTGCGCTGCACCTCGACGCGGCCGGTCTCGGTCGCCAGGCGCTCGTAGAGCTGCACGAGCCGGTACGGGTCGAGGTAGCCCTGGTTGGGGTAGAGCGCGCCGCCGAGCACGCGCTCCGGCTTGATCCACGGGTAGCGCGCCAGCAGCTCCTCGCGGCTGAGCAGCACCCGGTGGTAGATGCTGCCCTCGCCGCTGGCGAAGCGGCGCTCGTAGGGGCTGGGGGCGGGCGGGAAGCGCCCGGGCTCGTAGAACACATGCAGCGTCCCCCAGGGCTGGAAGCCGAAGTCATAGCTGCGGCGCAGCTCCTGGACGCGCGCGTAGCCGACGAGCGTCAGCTGGGCGTAGATCGCGCCCATGTCGTGCAGGCAGATCACGCCCGCCGAGCCCCCGCTGGTGCCGCCGCCGATCGGCTGCTTGTCGAACACCACCACGCGGCCGGCGCCCTGCCGCGCCAGCTCGTAGGCGCAGCTCATGCCGATGATGCCGCCGCCGATCACCGCGACGTCTGCGCTCTGCATGCCAACATCTCCCATTCCTCACCCCTTGATCCCCGTCAGCGTGATGCCCTGGATGAACGTGCGCTGCGTGAGGAAGAACAGCGCGACGATCGGCGCGACCATGGTCGTCGCGGCGGCCATGAGCGGCCCCCAGTCCGTCCGCACCCGGCTCAGGAAGCCGTACAGGCCGATCGCCAGCGTGTACTGCTCGCGGTCGCTCAGGTAGATCAGCGGGCCGAGGAAGTCGTTCCAGTTGGCCATGAAGGTGAACAGCGCCACCACCGCCAGCGCCGGCCGCGCCAGCGGCAGGATGATGCGCAGGTAGATCTGGAGCTCGCTGGCGCCGTCGATCCGCGCCGCGGAGGAGAGCTCCTCCGGGATGGTCAGGTAGAACTGCCGCAGCAGGAAGATGAAGAAGGCGTTGCCGGTGAGCGCCGGCACCGTCAGCGGGTGCGGCGTGTTGATCCAGCCCAGGTCGCGGAAGATCAGGAAGGTCGGGATCAGCGTGACCGGGAAGGGGATCATCAGCGTCGAGACCAGCACCAGGAACATGAAGTTGCGGCCCGGCCACGGGATCCGCGCGAAGCCGTAGGCCACCAGCGAGCAGGAGACCACCGACGCGACGACGTTGAACAGCGCGATGTAGAGCGTGTTCTTCAGGTACAGCGCGAACGGGATCTGCGTCATCGCGCGCGGGTAGTTGCTCCAGGTGACCGGGTTCGGGATCCACTCGGGCGGCAGCCGGAAGAGCTGCTCCGGCGGCTTGAGCGAGGTCGAGATCAGCCAGAGGAACGGGATGGCGAACACCACGCTCAGGGCGATCAGCACCGCGTAGGCGATGATGCGCCGGATGCGGCGGAGCGACCGCTGGCTGCGCAGCGACGCCGCGCTGGAGCGCTCGGAGGCGGCGCCGGGGAGTGTCTTGCTCGTCATCAGCTCTTCTCCCCCTCGTAGTACACCCAGCGGCCCGAGGTCTTGAAGATCACCCAGGTGATCAGGAAGACGGCGGCGAACAGCAGCCATGCCAGCGCCGAGGCGTAGCCCATCTTGAAGTAGCGGAAGGCGTTGTTGTAGATCAGCATGGCGTAGAAGGTGGTGGAGCCTGCCGGCCCGCCGCCGCCGCCGGTGAGGACGAAGGCGGTGGTGAAGTACTGGAAGGTCCCGATCATCCCCATCACGAGGTTGAAGAAGATCGTCGGCGTGAGCATCGGGATGGTCACGTTCCAGGTCTTGGCCCACGTGCCGGCGCCGTCCAGGTCGGCGGCCTCGTACAGGTGCTGCGGGATGTCCTGCAGCGCCGCCAGGTAGATCACCATGCTGCCGCCGAAGCCCCACAGCCCGATCAGGATCAGCGCCGGCTTGGACCAGGCCGGGTCGGAGAGCCAGCCGAGCGCCGGCAGCCCGGCGGCCTTCAGCAGGGCGTTGAGCAGGCCGAACTGCGGGTTGAGGATCCAGGCCCACAGCATCGCCGAGGCGATGTCCGGCACGATGCTCGGCAGAAAGAACACCGTGCGGAAGACCGACAGGCCGCGCACCTGCATGTTGAGCAGCAGCGAGACGCTCACCGCCACCAGCAGGCTGAGCGGCAGGGCGATCAGCCCGTAGTACAGCGTGTTCCCGATCGCCTGCCAGAACAGGTGGTCGGCGGTGAACGCCTCCACGTAGTTCGCCGGCCCGATGAAGCGCGGCGGCGAGACGACGTCGTACTGGGTGAAGCTGAAGTAGAACGACGCCAGGATCGGGTACACGGTGAACACCAGCAGGCCCACGAGCCACGGCGAGATGAACAGCAGCCCGTTGCGGAGGTTGCGCAGCGTCACGGGGCTCACCCGCCGCGGCTTGTGCAGGCTCGCCTGGGTTGTCGCCATCGGTGTCTCCTCTCAAGCTGACGCGGTGACACGGCGGCGGGTGTGGCTCGCCAGCTGCTGCGCGCTGCCGGCGGGCCGCCCGGCCACCGTGTCGATGGCCACCCCGTCACCCGGTCACGACGAGAGCGCCTTGTCCAGCTCGGCCTGGACGTTCTTGGTCACCTCGTCGAGCCCGGCCTGCGGCGTCATCTCGCCGCGCATCACCAGGTCGTACACCCGGTTCAGCTCGTCCTGGTAGAAGGCGGTGACGGGCAGCGCCGGGAAGAAGTTGGTCGCCACGCCGCCGGTGTCGGTGAACTTGCTCAGATGCGGCGCCATGCGGTTGTCGGCGCCCATCTTGGCGCGGACGCCCTCCTCCCAGGCGCCGAACTGGCTGCGCACGCAGGTGCCGTTGAGCGTCTGGTAGCCCATCTCGGCCGACTTCTCGATGAAGGCGTAGCGGATGAACAGGGCGGCCTCGGCCGCGTGCTGCCCGCCGGCCGGGATGGAGACCTGCCAGCCGTCGATCATGTAGTTGGCGCGCTCCTCCTCGGCGCCGGTCACCGTGGGCCAGTAGGCCACGCCGTAGTCGATGTCCGGCGCGTGCTGGTCGAGCGCCTCGAAGGTCCAGAAGCCGTCGAAGATGAAGGCCGCCTGCTTCGTCGAGAACGGGTTGCCGGCCTCGTAGGTGCCGGGGCGCTGGTTGAAGGCCGCCAGCTTGTTGATGTCCAGCTCCTTGACGTAGGCCGCCAGCTTCTCCAGCACCGCCACGTTGGCCGGGTCGTTGGCGGTGATCTTGCCGGTGTTGGGGTCGTAGAACTTCCCGCCGTGGATGAAGGCCCACTGCCGGAAGTGCCACTCGCTCGGGTTGTAGCCGATGCGCTGGATGTCGCCGGACGCGTCCTTCTGCAGGATCTCGCGGGAGTGGGCGATCAGCTCGTCGAAGGTCCGGGGCTGCTGCTCCGGGTCCAGCCCGACCTCGCGGTAGACATCTTTGCTGTAGAACAGGCAGAAGTAGTCGGCGCCGCCCGGCAGGGCGTACAGCTTGCCGTCCACCACCGCGCTGTCCCACAGCGGCGTCACGAAGTCCTCGCGCTTGAAGCCCGCCTCCTTCACCACGTCGTCCAGCGGCATCAGCGCGCCGCGCGGGGCCATGGTCGCCAGCGGGCCGGAGCGCATGACCGTGATGTCCGGCAGGGTGTTGGCGGCGATCAGCGTGGTGAGCTTCGTCACCCAGTCCGGGTCGAAGTTCCACTCCAGCGCGATGTTGGGGTTCTCGCTGGTGAACTGCTCGCCGATCACGGTCATCAGGTTGTTGTAGATCTCGCCCCAGTTCTCCCACAGCACGTTGAGGGTTACCGCCTGGCCGGACGGGGCCGGCGCACCGGGTTCAGCCGCAGGCCCTTCGCCGCTCGGCGCCGGCGTGGACGCCGGCGTTGCGCCGCCGCAGGCCGCGAGCAGCGCGGCGCTCCCTGTCGCCCCCATCATTCCGAGAAATCGACGCCGAGAGATCGTGCGCGCCATGGTCTCCCTCCTTGTTACGAGACATCTGTATCAGGCCAACGACGAGCACCTGCGGTCGATCACCGGTAGTGCTCGCGCAGCTCCTGGTGAAACGGCAGCGCGGCGATCGCGTCCAGCAGGCGCTCGGCCTGCTCGCGCGTTCGCGTCCACGGGTCCATCATCACCAGCTCGAGCAGCAGCTTGCGGCTGCCGCGCTCGTAGGCGGCCAGCTCGAGCTCGGTCGGGACGACGCAGTCGCGCAGGGTGTAGGCCAGCGCGGCCGGCGGCAGCGGCCCGGTGCGGATGCCCTGGATGCCGCGGCGGCTGACGAGCGCCGGCACCTCCACCTGGAAGCCGCGCGGGATGCCGGGCACGAGCTCGCCGTCGTTCGGGATGTTGCTGATGATCACCCGCTCGGTGTCGCACACGAGCGCCTCGACCATGGGGATGATGCTCTCGTGGGACGGCTCGGGCGGGAAGCGCTCGGTCACCCGCGCGCTGGGGTCGGCGGCAATGCGCGCGATCTCGGCCACCTCCTGCTCGCCGCCGGTGAAGAAGCCGTTCCAGAAGCGCCAGGGGTTCTGCTTCCAGCGCCGCTCGGTCTCGTCGTCCAGGTGGTACCACCAGCCCCACGAGCCGCCGCCGTCCCCGGCCAGGTCGCCCACCGGGAAGGCGCCGACGCGCTGGTAGAGGTCCACCTTCTTGGGGTTGAGCGGGCCGTAGCCGGTGCCCGCGGCCCAGGCGCGCTCCGCCTCCTCGGCGATCCAGCGGTCGAGCAGCGGCATGGCGTCCTGGCCCCGGTGGAACAGCTTGGTGAGCCAGATGAAGTGGTTGACCCCCGGCGCCTCGAAGCTGATCTGGTCCGGGTCGAGGCCGATCGTGCGCGCCAGGGCGTACACCTCGTTCGAGCCGTGGCACAGGCCGACGATCTTGGCCTGCGGGTACTTCCGCCCCAGGTAGGTGATGCCGGCCTGGACCGGGTTGGCGACCTGGATGTACCAGGCGTGCGGGCAGATCGCGAGCACGTCTTCGATCACCTGCTCGAACAGGCGCAGCTGGTAGAAGTTGATCCAGTACGCCTCGTCGTGCATGATGTGCAGGCTGCCGCCCCAGCGGTAGCCGAGCGGCCGCGCTACGTCCCACCCGGCGCGCAGCCGGTGGTGCCCGGCGGCCAGCGCCGCGTTGACGACGATGTCGGCGCCCTCGAGCGCCTCGCGCCGGTCGGTGGTCTTGTGCAGATCGAGCGCGATGCCGACCTCCGCGGCGTAGCGCGCGGCGAGGGCGTGGATGCTGTCCAGCCGGCCCTGGTCGATGTCCATGAAGGTCGCGCGGCTGCCGCGCAGGCTCGGCGTCAGGCATAGGTCGCGGACCATGCTGAGCGAGAAGACCGCGCTGCCGGCGCCGATGATCGCGATGTTCGCAGGCATGCTTGTGCTCCTGGGGCTACTCTGGGCGATTCGCGGAGGCTGCGGGGAGCGCGGAGGAACGCCGGGCCTCCCCACGAAACCTGGTCTCCGTGGGCTCAGATGGCCGCGCTCGCGGCCCCGTCCACGTACAGCGCGCTGCCGGTCACGGCGCTCGACTCGTCGGAGGCCAGGAACAGCACGGCGTAAGCGACCTCGCGGGTGCTCGCCATGCGGCCGAGCGGCTGCTGCGCCTTGATCAGCGGGTAGAGCTTGTCCATGCCGCCGAGCTCCTCGGCCAGCTTGCGGTTGAGCGGCGTGTCCACCCAGCCGGGGCAGATGCAGTTGCAGCGCACGCCCTGCTCGGCGTAGGACACCGCCACCGCCTTGGTGAAGCCGATCACCGCCGACTTCGAGGTGGTGTACGCCTCGTACCCCGGCTCGGTGAGCGTCGCCATCACCGAGGAGGTGTTGATGATCGAGCCGGAGCCCTGCGCGAGCATGTGCGGCAGCGCCGCCTTGGTCAGCAGGTACATGCTCTTGACGTTGACCGCCATCACCTCGTCCCAGGTCGACTCGGGGTACTCGCGCAGGTCGCCGGTGGGCATGATCCCGGCGTTGTTGAAGAGCACGTCGAGCCGCCCGAAGGCCGAGATCGCCAGCCCGACCGCCCCCTCGGCCGTCTCGGCCCGGCTCACGTCGCCGGTGAAGATCTCGACCGCGGCGCCGGCCAGCTCGGCCCGCGCCCGCTCCAGCCCGGGCCCGTCGCGGTCCACCAGCACCAGCCGCGCGCCGTGCTCGGCGAACAGCTCGGCGGTGCCCCGGCCGATGCCCGAGGCGGCGCCGGTGATGATCGCCACTTTGCCTTGCAGTCGCTGCATCCTTCGCCTCTTGGGGCGCATCACGCTGCGCCCCTCCATCGACGCACTCCGTGCCCTCCGTGGATCGTCCTCCGCGCCCTCCGTGCCCTCCGTGGATCAGAGGGCCCGCAGCACCTCGCGCGCCGCCTCGAGCGTCCGGTCGATGTCGGCCTCGCTGTGCGCGGCGCTCACGTGGTTGCGCTTGAGGGCCACCGGCAGCATGAAGATCCCGCGCTCGCACATCCCGGTGCGGAAGGCCACGTCGCGCGCCGTGTCGTTGCGCAGCAGGTCCTCGTAGCGCTCGATCGGCCCGCTCGCCGGGTCGATGAAGTACGGCACGAACACCGAGCCGAACTGCGCGACGGTCATCGGGATGCCGAGCTCGCGCGCGATCGCCCGCAGCCCCTCGGCCGCCCGCTCCGCCAGCCGGAAGCAGTACGCGTGCACGCTCCCGTCCTCCAGCTCGGCGATCGTCGCCAGCGCCGCCGCCACCCCCACCGGGTGGCCGTTGTAGGTCCCGGCGAAGAACACCCCGCCGCCCGGCCCGTAGCGCTCCATCAGCTCCGCCCGGCCCGCCAGCGCCGCGATCGGGTAGCCGTTGGCCATCGCCTTGGCGAACGTGCTCAGGTCCGGCGTCACGCCGCAGATCTTCTGGTAGCCGCCCAGGCTGTGGCGGAAGCCGGTGATCACCTCGTCGAAGATCAGCACGATGCCGTGCGCGTCGCACAGGCTGCGCAGGGCCCGGAGGAACTCCGGCCGGGGCAGCACGCAGCCGATGTTGTGCGGGATGATCTCGACGATGAACGCGGCGATCTCGTCGCCGCGCTGCTCGACGGTGGTCTGCAGCGCCTCGATGTCGTTGAAGGGCAGCACCAGCGTGTGCTCGATCGTCTCGGGGAGCATGCCGAGCGAGAGCGGGTCCTTGCGGCCGATCTTCTCCGGCGGGCTGATGACGTTCATGAGCACCGCGTCGTGCCAGCCGTGGTAGGTGCCCTGGAACTTGACGATCGTGTTGCGGCCGGTGACGGCGCGGGCGAGGCGCAGGGCGGCGAAGGTGGCCTCCGAGCCGGAGTTGGTGAGCAGCACGCGCTCGGCGGAGGGGATGTGGCGGCAGAGCGTCTCGGCCAGCTGCACCTCGAGCTCGGTGACCCCGGCGCCGATGATGTCGAGCCGCTCCATCACGTCGCGCACGGCGGCGTTGACGCGCGGGTGGTTGTGGCCGAGGATCAGCGGGCCGAAGGCGGCGTGGTAGTCGAGGTAGGTCGTGCCGTCGGCGTCGGTGAAGGTGGCGCCCTGCGCGCTGACGACGGCGAGCGGCCAGGGCAGGCGGCGGTTCGACGAGTTGACGCCGCCGGGGATGACTCGCGCCGCTCGCTCCGCGAGCTCGCCGTTGTGCTGGGCGATGAGCATCGCTCGCTCCTTCTAGCCCTCGAATAGCTCTGCAATGCGCTCGCGCAGCGACTGGGCGTGGTAGATCGTCAGCCGCGCGGCGGCCTCCGGGTCGCGCTGGGTCAGGGCGCCGAGGATCGCGGCGTGCTCGCGGGTGGAGGCCTCCATATTGGCCGGGTCCACCGCCTTGTCGACGCTCATCAGGTACATGTCGGTGCGCTCCTCGTTACGCAGCACGAACTTCGCCAGCGGCTCGTTGTTGGCGGCCTCGCCCACCAGGCGGTGGAAGTCGCGCGAGGCGCGCAGGAAGGCGCTGGTGTTGCGCTCCGCGGTCGCCGCGCGCGCCCGGGTGATGGTCTCCTGCAGCTCCTCGAGCTGGGCCGGCGTGGCCAGCAGCGCGGCGCGCCGCACCAGGAAGGGCTCGACCGCCTCGTTGGCGACGAACATCGCCACGAACTCCTCGCGCGTCAGGCTGGTGACGTACAGGCCGCGGCTGCCGCGTGGCCCGATCAGCCCTTCGTGCTCCAGGATCGCCAGCGCCTCGCGCACCGGCGTCCGGCTGATCTGCAGCGAGGCGGCCAGCTGCTCCTCCACCAGCGGCTGGTTCGGCCCGATCTGGCCGGACAGAATGGCCTCCTTGATCGCCGCGTACGCCGCCTCGCGGAAGCGCGGGCTCCTGCTCGCGGTGATCGGCCGAAGCTGGGTCAGGCTCACAGGTAAATTCCTTACGTAGAGGGTGAAGATTGTATACAAGTATACAAAAAGCGGTGCGCTTGTCAAGAGGCGAAATCGGCGCGGCGGAAGGCCGCGATCGTGTGGATGCCGCGGGAGCGCCGGGGGCGGGGTGCGCGCCGCACGGGGATGCGCGCGAGCGACTTTCAGCCGGCGCTTTCCGGCTGCCGCACCCGCATCCAGCCGCAGCCGTCGGCGGCGAGCGCGGTGCGTTCTGTATACAAAACGTCTCCGCTCTGGAGCGGGGTTGGAGGGTGGTGCTCTTGACTTCGAAACGAAAGAATCTATAATGATGCACAACCTCTCCATCCTCCCCGCGAAGAAGCGGTACACGTCGAGAAGCGCCATTGTATGCAACGCCGGGACGGGACGATTTGCTTCGCCGACACGAGTGACGCGGCCGTGCCGCCCTCTGCTGTAGTGCTAAGGATTCTTCATGAAGCTGCGCAGCGCCGAGTGGTTCGCAGGCCGCGATGAGATCGGCCCCCAGAGCAGGTCGGTCCTTCGCACCCTCGGCTGGACACCGGAGTTCTTCACCGGCAAGCCAGTGATCGGCATCGCCAACAGCTGGAGCGAGCTGAACAACTGCAACCTCGGCCTGCGCGCGCTGGCCGAAGCCGTGAAGCGCGGGGTGATCGCGGCCGGCGGCGTGCCGCTGGAGTTCAACACGATCTCGCTGGGCGAGGAGCTGATGAAGCCCAGCGCCATGCTCTACCGCAACCTCATGGCGATGGAGGTCGAGGAGACGCTGCGCGCCTACCCGATCGACGGCGTCGTGCTGCTGTGCGGCTGCGACAAGACGACGCCGGCGCAGCTCATGGCGGCCGCCAGCGCCAACCTGCCGGCCATCCAGGTCTGCGCCGGGCCCAAGACCCCCGGCCGCTGGCGCGGCACCGAGGTCGGCAGCGGCACCGACCTGTGGAAGTACCTGGACCAGTACCGCGCCGGCCAGCTCTCCGAGGCCGACTGGCAGGCGCTCGAGGCGTGCTACTCGTGCAGCGTCGGCACGTGCAACACCATGGGCACCGCCTCGACGATGACGGTGCTCTCCGAGGCGCTCGGCATGATGCTCCCCGGCACGGCCACCATCCCGGCCGAGGACACGCGGCGCCTGGCCGCCGCCGAGCGCAGCGGGCGCCAGGCGGTGGAGCTGGTGCGCGCCAACATCCGCCCGTCGCAGATCCTGACGCGCGCGGCCTTCGAGAACGCGCTGCGGGTCTTCGCCGCGATCGGCGGCTCGACCAACGCCGTCATCCACCTGATCGCGATCGCCGGCCGCCTGCGCGTCCCGCTCACGCTCGAGGACTTCGACCGCGCCGCGCGCGAGACGCCGGTGCTGCTCAACCTGCAGCCGGCCGGCGCCCGGCTCATGGCCGACTTCGACGCGGCCGGCGGCCTGCCGGCGCTCATGGCCGAGCTGCGGGACACGCTGCACCTCCAGGCGCTCACCGTCTCCGGCGCGACCGTCGGGAGTCACCTGCCCGCCGCCGCGCCGGACCACTCGGTCATCCGGCCGCTCGCCGAGCCGCTGGTCCCGCCCGGCGGGCTGGCGGTGCTGCGCGGGAGCCTCGCGCCGCGCGGCGCGATCATCCGGGCCGCGACCGCCTCGCCGCACCTCACGCGCCACCGCGGCCCGGCGCTGGTGTTCGACAGCTACGCCGACATGCTCGAGCGCATCGACTCGCCCGACCTGCCGGTCACGCCCGAGACCGTTCTGGTGCTGCGCAACGCCGGGGCGGTGGGCGCGCCGGGGATGCCGGAGTGGGGCGCCATCCCCGTGCCGAAGAAGCTGCTGCTCGCGGGTGTGCGGGACATCGTGCGCATCTCGGACGCGCGCATGAGCGGCACCAGCTCGGGCGCGGTGGTGCTCCACGTCGCGCCCGAGGCGGCGGTGGGCGGGCCGCTGGCGCTGGTGCGAGATGGTGATATCATCCAGCTGGACGTGGCGGCGCGCCGGCTGGACCTGCTTCTGCCGGAAGAGGAGCTCGCGCGGCGCCGGGCGGAGTGGCGCCCGCCGGAGCGCCAGCACCTGCGCGGCTACCCGCGGCTCTACGCCGAACACGTGCTCCAGCCAGACGAAGGGTGTGACTTCGACTTCCTGCGCCCGTCCTCCGACGCCGAGCTGGAATTCGTGGCGCCGGTGGTCGGGCGCTCATAGGTGGAGGGATCTCGTATGTCCGAAGGCTCGGGTACCGTGCGGCAGTACCGCATCGGCATCGGCGGCATCGCGATCGAGAGCAGCACCTTCTCGCCGCTGCTGAGCCGCCTGGAGGACTTCACCGTCCTGCGCGGCGGCGAGATGATCGCCCGCTACCCGTTCATGCCGAACTGGAACTTCCGCGGGCGCTCCGATATCCTCTGGCTGCCGTGCCTGCACGCCAGATCCTTGCCGGGCGGCTCGGTCGAGCGCGCGGCCTACGACACGCTCAAGCGCGAGCTGCTCGACCGCATCCGCGCCGCGCTCCCGCTCGACGGGTTCTACCTGGATATCCACGGCGCGATGAACGTCGTCGGCATGGACGACGCCGAGGCCGACCTGGCGGCCGCTATCCGCGAGTTGGTCGGGCCGGAGTGCCTGATCTCGGCCGGCATGGACCTGCACGGCAACGTGTCCGCGCGCCTGGTCGAGCTGGTGGATATGTTCACGGCGTACCGGCTGGCCCCGCACGAGGATGTGCTGCAGACGCGCGAGAAGGCCTGCGCCAACCTGGTGCACTGCCTGGACCACGGCATCCGGCCGCTGCGCGCGTGGGTGCGCATCCCGGTGATCCTGCCCGGCGAGCGGACCAGCACGCTCGTCGAGCCCGGCAGAAGCGTGTACGCGAGCCTGCAGGAGTCCGACCCGCTGCCCGGCGTCCTCGACGCGTCGCTGTGGGTGGGGTATGTGTGGGCGGACGAGCCGCGCAGCGCGGCGTGCGCCGTCGTGACCGGCACTGAGGCGGACACCCTGCGCCGCGAGGCGGAGCGGATCGCGCGCCGCTACTGGGACAGCAGGGACGACTTCAAGTTCGTCGCGCCGGCCGGGAGCGCCGACTGGTGCATCGAGCAGGCGCTGGCGTTCGAGGGCAACGGCGTGGTGATCAGCGACTCGGGGGATAACCCGACGGCGGGCGGCGCCGGCGACCTGCCCTACTTCGTCGGCCGCCTGCTGGCCCAGCCGGCGATCGCCTCCGGAGAAGTCACGGCGATCTACGCCAGCATCCCCGACCCGGCGGCGGTCGCCGCGTGCTGGGCGGCCGGCGAGGGCGGCGAGGTCTCGGTCGCCATCGGCGGCAAGCTCGACCCGGTGCACGCCGCGCCGCTCCAGGTGAGCGGCAGCGTGCAGAAGCTCTACCAGGGCGACCCGGTCGGCGGGGACATCGCGGTGCTGCGCGTCGGCGGCGTGCGGATCATCCTGACCAGCCGGCGGAAGCCGTACCACTTCGCCAGGGACTTCGCCAGCCTGGGGCTCGACCCGGCGGCGCACAAGATCACCGCGGTGAAGATCGGCTACCTGGAGCCGGAGCTGCGCCAGATGGCGCGCCACGCCCTGCTGGCCCTCACGCCCGGCGCGGTGAACCAGGATATCGAGGCGCTGCCGTACCGGCGGGTGGTGCGCCCGATCTACCCGCTCGACCGCTTCGACAACCCGGATCTGAGCGCCAGGCTGTTCGGCGCGTAGGCGCGGGGGAGCGTCGCGCCGCTACCGCGCCTGGTGCGCCAGGGTCGGCGCCCGCACGCCGGTGCGTATCAGGTCCGCCCAGCCGAGCGGCTCGAGGCGCACGCTGCCGTCCTCCGGGTAGTAGGCGAACACCGCCCGCTCGAAGCGCTGCGCCGTGCGCCGCTGCCCGTCCGCCGTGATCGCCTCGAACTCCTCGGTCAGCGGGAAGCCGAAGACGTCCAGCCCGCCGCCCCGCTCCCAGAAGGTGGCGAACACGCCGTGCAGCGTGTGGCCGGTCTCGGGGAAGTACCTGCAGGGCGCGGGGAGCGCGTCGCACGAGGCGGCCGGGCCGCCTTTGAACGCCGCCTCCTCGTGCCGCTGGCGGCCGAGCGGCGCCGGCTGCACGTAGTAGGGCGTCTCCGCCAGCTCCTGGCGCATCTCGAGCAGCGCGCGCTCGAAGTGCTGCCGCGTCAGCGCGCCGCTGGTCACCGCCGGGCCGAGCGGCGCGCCGAACAGCTCCGCGCCGCCGTGCGCGCGCCAGTAGCGCCAGATTGGCGCCGGCACGGCGAACCCGCCCTCCGCCACCTCGGATAGCTCGGGTATCAGCTCCTCGGCCCGCGCCAGCACCGCCAGCACCCCGGCCAGGTTCTGCTCGAACTCCGGCAGGTCGCCGGTGAGCAGCTCCGGGGTGATCGCCGCGATCCCCAGGCTGCTGGCCCAGTCGTGCATGCCGCCGGTGATGGTGTAGGGCTCCCAGTAGCGGGTGTACCGATAGCCGGCCCCCTCGGCGTAGGCCTGCGCCAGCGCGATCGACGGGGCGTGCTCGCAGAAGGCCGGGAAGACGCTCCCGGCGTTCGAGTGGTAGAAGATCACTGCCGAGGCGTCCAGCAGGAAGCCCTGGACCAGCCGGCTCTCGACCTCGGAGTCGGCGTAGGGGCCGCCGGTGTCGGAGATGATGCCGTAGGCGCCCTCGACGGTCACGCGCCAGTCGTTCTCCGGGCACGCGTCCAGGTTGGTGTTCATGTTGCGGTTGAGGTCCACGCCGCGGGCGTTGAAGCGCGTGCCAAGCGCGATTCCGTCCGGGTTAAGCGCGGGGATGATGTACAGGCGCACCAGGGGCGGCACGGCCTGCGGGTTGGCGCGGAAATACTCGGCCAGCTGGAGCGCGAGCTGGTAGGTGTTGGCCTCGGGGAACCCGTGGGTCGCGCCGACCAGCACCAGCTTGCGCGGGCCATCGCCGACGCGCAGCGCGGTGATCGGCCGGCCTTGCGCGGAGTAGCCGATCGTGATCTCGGCGACGGTCTGCCGCGAGGGGGCTGCGCCGACCGACGAGCCGGCCAGGAGGATGGACGCCAGCGTGACGAGGCGGATCAGGGTTGCGCGAAAGAGCGTCACGCCGGCGATTATAGCAGACTACAGCCCTTCCTGGTAGCTGTGGGTGGCCGAGGCACCCTGCTCGCCGAGCGCCCGCTCGGCCGAGGCGGCCAGCTCGTCATCGTGGGCGATGACCGTGACGATCGCCTTGCCGGAGCGCACCGCCTCCTCGTACTCCCGCGCCTGCTCGGTGGGGATGCCGAGGCCGCTCAGCGACCCGATCAGCCCGCCGAGCGCCCCGCCGACGGCGGCGCCGCCGAGCGCTGCGGCCAGCGGCCCGATCGCCAGCAGCGGGCCGATGCCGGGCACCGCCAGCGCCACCAGCCCAGCGATCACCGCCCCGGTCGCCGCGCCAGCCGCGACGCCCGCCGCCCCGCCCGAGCCGGCGGCGGTCTCATCGGCGCTGGTCTCAGGCGCGCTGCCCACCTGGGGCGCGACGAGCGAGACGTCCTGCTCGGTGAAGCCGATGGCGTGCAGCCGCCGCACCGCCTCCTGCGCCGCGCGCATGCTGTCGAACACGCCGACGACGACGCGCGCGCTCAGGTTCGGCACCTCTCCGTATGGGCCGCGGCCGGGGTCATCGGTTTTATCGAGGCGCCGGTCCTTGGCTTCGTCGGGGTGCCTGACGACGCCTTCCTCGCGCTGATGCTCTGTCGCCACTGCCGTGCTCCTTCCACTGCGATTCGGAGAGGGCGTGTGCGCGGGCGGCGTCGCCGCCACTCGCGGGCACCATCTCTCCGAGAAATATGCAACGGGGAGGAGCAAGAGGCGTGCCGCTCAGCGGCGGCGCATCGGCGCAAGCTCTTAGCGAATTCTCACGCAGCGAGGTGCAGCGAGCATTGACGCCCGGCGATGGCCGTGGCTATAATACACCGGATATCAACCAATACTACCGGAGACGGGTATGAGTACACGTACGCAGCGCGGGCGCGTGGTACGCCAGAAGCAGACCAAGTCGCTCACCACTCTCTACATCATCGTCGGCGTCGTCGCGCTCCTGGCGCTTGCGGGATTCGGCATCTATGCGCTGCAGAACCAGCAGCAGGCGAATGCCCCTGAGGGCGTGATTCCAACCTGGACGTCGGCGCATCTGCCGACGGGCGTGACCGAGGACGGCTTCCAGTTCAAGGGCCGGGAAGACGCCCCAGTGACGGTGATCGAGTACGCCGACTTCCAGTGCCCGGGCTGCGCCTACTACACGAACTCGGTCGAGATGGCGTTCGACCGGGAGTACGTCGAGACCGGCAAGGTGAAGTTCGTGTACCACGAGTTCCCGCTGCGCGGCCACCCGAATGCGGTCCCCGCCGCCGAGGCGGCCCGCTGCGCGGCGGACCAGGGCGCCTTCTGGAAGATGCACGACATGCTGTTCGCCAACCAGCGCCAGTGGTCGGGGCTGACGCAGCTGCAGGCCCAGTTCACCACCTACGCCCGGCAGATCGGCCTGGACCCGGTGGCGTTCGGGGACTGCTTCTCGTCCGGCAAGTACCGCCAGGCGGTGCTTGACGCGCGGGCGGCCAGCGAGGCGCTGCAGCTCACCGGCACGCCGTCGTTCTCGGTCAACGGCGTGGTGGTCGATACCAGCACCGCCGGCAGCGTCGACGACATCGTGATGCTGATGCGGCAGGCCGTCGAGCGCGAGCTGGCGAATCAGTAGAGGACGCCGGGGCACATCCCGCATCCCGAGCAAGGTGGAGGGCCTCCGCGGCCCTCCACGATCCCGGTCGCCGCTGGTGTGCGGCAGAAATAAGGATTGACATCGCCCTGGCAGTGTGCCTATAATGCCAGGGTTTTCGTTCGGCGTGTTTCAGAACGCGCGCTCGCAGGCGGGCGGCGCTGGAGGCAGATCGTGCGCAGCCGAGATGTAACGTTCCTCGTTCTTATCCTGATCATCACCGGCCTGTCACTGTGGATCGTGTTCGCGCCCAATAACCTGTGGCTCGGCCGCGATGTGTCCACCCGCCTCGGGCTGGACCTGCAGGGTGGCACCCAGGTGCTGCTCCGCGCGGAGGACCCCAACGTCAGCCGCGACATCATGCAGACGGCGGCGGGCGTGATCGAGCGCCGCGTCAACGGGCTGGGCGTCTCGGAGTCCGTGGTGCAGCTCTCCGGCTCGGACCGGATCATCGTCGAGCTGCCCGGTGTCCGCAACCCGCAGCAGGCGATCGAGACGCTGCGCGGCACCGGCCGGCTCGAGTTCATCGACTCGCAGGGCCAGTACCTGACCCCCGGAATGGTGGTGCGCACCTCCGGCAACCCCGACCCGCAGATCACGCCGCCGTCGGCGACGGAGCCGGTCAGCCCGACGACGGCGACCGGGCCGGTCTACAACAGCATCACCGACGGGCGCGACCTCGACACGCGCTCGGTCAACCTGCGGGTCGGCGGCACCCAGAACCTGAGCAACCCGTTCGCCGTCTCGTTCACCTTCACCGGGCAGTCGGCGCAGCAGCTGGCCTCGTTCACCGCGTCGAACGTCGGGCAGCCGATGTGCATCGTGCTCGACAACGTGGTGTTCAGCTGCCCGCAGATCCAGGCGGCGCTGGTGGGCGGGAGCGGCGAGATCACCACCAGCACCCGTGAGGACGCCGAGCGGATCTACAACCAGCTCAAGTACGGCGCGCTCCCCGTGGCGCTGACGGTGGAGTCCAGCCGCACCGTCTCGGCCTCGCTCGGGCAGAACTCGGTGGAGGCGAGCATCGTGGCGGCGGTGATCGGCCTCAGCGCCGTGATGCTGTTCCTCATCCTGTACTACCGGCTCCCCGGCGTGATCGCGACGCTGGTGCTGCTGATCTACACCGCGGTGATCTTCGCGATCTACAAGCTCATCCCGGTGACGCTGACGCTGGCCGGGATCGCCGGCTTCATCCTGTCGGTCGGCGTGATGGTGGACGCGAACGTGCTGATCTCCGGGCGCCTCAAGGAGGAGCTGCGCCGCGGCAGGTCGCTGCGGGCGGCGGTGGAGACCGGGTTCGAGCAGGCGTGGTCGGCCATCCTGGACTCGAACGTCGCCATGCTGATCACCAGCATCATCCTGTTCCTGTTCGGCTCGAGCTTCGGCGTCGGGATCGTGCGCGGCTTCGCGCTCACGCTCGGCCTGGGCACGCTGGTGAGCCTGGCGGTCGTGTGGATGGTGACGCTGCCGCTGCTGCGCGCGCTCGCGTCGGTCTCGGCGGTGCAGCGGCCCTGGCTGTTCGACCTGCCGCATGCGGCGGGCTTCGAGCGCGAGGCGGCGGCCTAGCTCCGCTTTCTTGAAGGTGCGTATCGGGTTCTGATGGCCGGCGGCCACAACCTCAAACGAGAGCAATGCAAAAGATCGTCCAACGCAGATACTGGTGGTTCTCCATCTCGGCCGTGCTGATCGTCGCCGGGCTGGTGCTGCTCGCGATCGATGGGCTGCGCCAAGGGATCGACTTCGCCGGTGGCGCGCTGTGGAACATCCGCTTCACCGAGCGGACGGTGGACCAGCTCAACACCGAGGAGATCGCCGCGGTGTTCGCCGAGCAGGGCTTCGACGGCGCGCTGGTGCAGCTGAGCCAGACGCCGTCGGGCGAGGCGACCGCGATCGTGCGCACCAAGACGCTGAGCGAGCAGAACCCGGACGCCCAGGCCCAGACGGTGATCGAGGCTCTCTCGGCCGAGTTCGGCAATGTCGAGCAGGACACGATCCAGTCCGTGGGCGCCACGGTGAGCGAGCAGTCGCGCCTGTACGCGATCCTGGCGGTGCTGGGGGCCTCGGTCGCGATCCTGATCTACCTGACGCTGGCGTTCCGCAAGGCGCCCCACCCGATCCGCTACGGCACCTGCACGATCATCGCGATGCTGCACGACGTGCTGATCTGCGTCGCGGCGGCGGCCATCCTGGGCCAGCTGATCGGCCTGGAGGTCGACGCGCTGTTCCTTACGGCGCTGCTGACGGTGATCAGCTTCTCGGTGCAGGACAAGATCGTGGTCTTCGACCGCATCCGCGAGAACCTGCTGGCGCGCCGCCCCGGCCAGCTGTTCGACGAGATCGTCAATGTGAGCGTGGCGCAGGTGATGCCGCGCTCGATCTGCACGCAGCTGACGTCGTTCTTCACGCTGACGGCGCTGCTGCTGTTCGGCGGGGAGAGCATCCGCCACTTCGTGCTGATCCTGATGATCGGCCTGATCAGCGGCACCTACTCGTCGATGTTCATCGCCGCGCAGCTGCTGGTGGTGTGGGAGAACCAGGAGTGGCGGCGCTGGTTCGGCCGCGGCCGCGCCGAGGAGCCGGCGCCGGCCTAGCGCCGCCCGATCGACGCCACGTGCGCCCGCCGGCTCGCCGCCTGACCGCAACCCAGGTCGGGCGACGGGCCGGCGGCGCCGCTTTCAGATGCCTGATTCGGCCAGCCCTCTCCGCTGTCTCCCCGCCCTCCACGCTCCTCTTCCCCCGCCGCAGAGCGGCTGAGAAGCCGGGGAACGCGGCGGAGCGCCCGCCATACCTCCGCCGGCGCTTGTGCAGGCGCTCCGCCCTGCACCACCCGCGCCAGGGCCTGCGGCCCCGGACCCGCAAGAGAACGCGAACCGTGCCAGTCTGCCCGTTGTCATGCCCACCTCCACCGATGCCCGTGCCCCAGGCACAGACTGATGCGCTGC
>ERZ777003.1613-NODE-1613-length-32134-cov-45.020917_pt1 | contig 32134 bp, 34 predicted proteins | sample MGYA00374956_ERZ777003 | MGnify/ENA primary metagenome ERZ777003 (study PRJEB29302, sample SAMN06268252) | bioreactor metagenome | isolation source: Joint BioEnergy Institute, California, USA | place: USA:Joint BioEnergy Institute, California, USA | collected... | reverse complement strand
ATCGTCCCGACATTCACATGCGGCTTCGTGCGCTCGAATTTTCCTTTGGCCATCTGAGGTCTCCGTTATCTCTAGCCTTGTCGGCCTACTCGCTTGTGAGCCCTGCGGGCGGTCACGCGAACTTCTTCTGGATCTCCTGCGCCACGGCGCTGGGGACCGGCTCGTAATGGTCGAACTGCATCGTGTACTGGGCGCGGCCCTGAGACATCGAGCGCAGGGTGTCGACATACTTGAACATGTTGGCAAGCGGCACCATGGCGTTGACGACGACGGCGTTGCCGCGCGTCTCCTGGCCCTGGATCTGGCCGCGCCGCGAGTTCAAGTCGCCGATGACGCTGCCGACATACTCCTCGGGCGTCACCACCTCGACCTTCATGATCGGCTCGAGGAGCTGCGCTCCGGCCTTCTGCGCGCCCTCGCGGAACGCCGCACGCGCGGCAATCTCGAAGGCGAGCACCGACGAGTCCACATCGTGGTAGGCGCCGTCGACCAGCGTGGCCTTCACGCCCAGCATCGGGAAGCCGGCGATCGGACCGGAGGAAAGCACGCTCTCCAGGCCCTTCTGCACGCCGGGGATGTACTCCTTCGGCACGGCGCCGCCGACGATCTTGGATTCGAACACGAAATCCTCGCCATCGGGATTCGGCTCGAAAACGATCTTCACACGGGCGAACTGACCCGAACCGCCGGTCTGCTTCTTGTGGGTGTAGTCCACCTCGGCGACCTTGGTGATGGTCTCGCGGTAGGCCACCTGCGGAGCGCCGACATTGGCCTCCACCTTGAACTCGCGGCGCATGCGGTCGACGATGATGTCGAGATGCAGCTCGCCCATGCCGGCGATGATGGTCTGACCGCTCTCCTCGTCCGTCTTGACGCGGAAGGAGGGATCCTCCGCCGCCAGACGATTGAGCGCGAGGCCCATCTTCTCCTGGTCACCCTTGGTCTTGGGCTCGATCGCGATCTGGATGACGGGCTCCGGAAACTCCATGCGCTCCAGAACCACGGGCTTCAGCGGGTCGCACAGCGTGTCGCCCGTCGTCGTCTCCTTGAGGCCCGCCAACGCCACGATGTCGCCGGCGTAGGCCTCCTCGATGTCCTCGCGGGAGTTCGCGTGCATCTGCAGCATGCGGCCGATGCGCTCGCGTTTGCCCTTGACCGTGTTCTCCAGCGACACGCCCTTCTTCAGCACGCCCGAATAGATGCGGCAGAAGGTGAGCGAGCCCACGAACGGGTCGTTCATGACCTTGAAGGCGAGCATCGAGAGCGGCTCGTTGTCGTCCGCGTGACGCTCGATCGGCTCCTCGGTCTTCGCGTCCACACCCTTGATCGAGGGAATGTCGACCGGGGACGGCAGATAATCCACCACCGCATCAAGCAACGGCTGTACGCCCTTGTTCTTGAAGGCGGAGCCGCAGAACATCGGGAAGAACTTGACCTCGATCGTGCCCTTGCGGATCAAGGAGCGGATCTCCTCCACCGAGGGCATCTCGCCTTCGAGGTAGCGCTCCATCGCGGCCTCGTCCATCTCGACGGCCGTCTCGATCAGCTTCTCGCGGTACTCCTCGGCCTTCTCGACATATTCGGCGGGGATGTCCAGCACGTCCCAGGCTGCGCCGAGGGTCTCGTCGCGCCAGATCAGAGCCTTCATCTCCACCAAGTCGATGACGCCCTTGAAATCGCTCTCCGCGCCGATGGGAAGCTGCATGACGACAGGAGTCGCCCCGAGACGGCTCTTCACCATCTCGACGGAGCGGTAGAAGTCCGCGCCGAGCTTGTCCATCTTGTTGCAGAAGATCATGCGCGGCACATGATACTTGTCGGCCTGCCGCCACACGGTCTCCGTCTGCGGCTCCACGCCCGCATTCGCGTCGAGCAGCGCGATGGCGCCGTCGAGCACGCGCAGCGAGCGCTCCACCTCGATGGTGAAGTCCACGTGGCCCGGCGTGTCGATGATGTTGAAGCGGCGCACCCTGCCGTCGCGGCCCTTCCAAAAAGTCGTGGTCGCCGCCGACGTGATGGTGATGCCGCGCTCCTGCTCCTGCTCCATCCAGTCCATGGTGGCAGCGCCGTCATGGACCTCGCCGATCTTGTGCGACTTGCCGGTGTAATAGAGGATGCGCTCGGTCGTCGTCGTCTTACCGGCGTCGATATGCGCCATGATACCGAAATTTCGGTAGTCTTCGATTTTAAATTCGCGGGCCATCGTAAGGTCCTCTTCTTCCGTCCCGCCTTACCAGCGGTAATGCGAGAACGCACGGTTGGCCTCGGCCATCTTGTGCGTGTCCTCGCGCTTCTTGACGGCGGTGCCGCGATTGTTGGACGCGTCGAGAAGCTCGCCCGAAAGGCGCTCGATCATCGTCGTCTCGTTGCGGTTGCGTGCAGCCGCGATCAGCCAGCGGATGGCAAGCGCCTGACGGCGCTCGGGGCGGACATCCACCGGCACCTGATAGGTGGCGCCGCCGACGCGCCTGGAGCGCACCTCCACATGGGGCGCCACGTTCTCGATCGCCTGGTGGAAAACCGCGACCGGCTCCTGCTTCGTCTTTTCCTGCACCTGTTCCAGCGCACCATAGACGATCCGCTCGGCGACGGACTTCTTGCCGTCGAGCATGATGGCGTTCATGAACTTGGTCACAACCACGTCGCCGAACTTCGGATCCGGGTTGATCTCGCGCTTTTCTGCACGGTGGCGTCGGGACATTGTCTTCGTCTCTCACCTTCAGGGCCCGGCGCCACAAACAAAAAGCGCCGAAGCCGGAAAACCCTACTTCGGACGCTTTGCGCCGTATTTGGAGCGGCGCTGCTTGCGGCTCTTCACACCCTGCGTGTCAAGCACGCCGCGGATGATGTGATAGCGCACGCCGGGAAGGTCCTTCACGCGACCGCCGCGGATCATCACCACGGAGTGCTCCTGAAGGTTATGGCCTTCACCCGGAATGTAGCCGATCACCTCAAAGCCATTGGCAAGCCTGATCTTGGCCACCTTGCGCATGGCCGAGTTCGGCTTCTTCGGCGACGTCGTATAGACGCGCGTGCACACGCCCCGCTTTTGCGGGTTCGCCTGCATGGCCGGCACCTTGTTGCGCTTCACTGGGGCCTTGCGCGGCTTGTTGATCAGCTGATTTACGGTCGGCATCAAACCTTCCCTTGGTTCTCAATCCTGTGTCTTCGCGTCTCAGGGTCCGCTCCTGCGAGACGCCACCTTCCTAACGCAAATTCGGGCATCAAACCGCTTTTGTGCGGTCCTGCCCGAACACATGCAGAGGAAGCGGAAGCCGCTTCTTGCCCCGGAAGTCTGTCGCTCGTTAAAAAACGAACCCTGTTTGAGGCCTTGGCTCCACAGCGCGCCGCCACGGAAAAAGAAGCCTCACATCGGCTCAGACGTGGGGCGCCTAATACGCGCAACCTCAAGACGCGTCAAGCCCGTACGGGCAATAATCTTGCCCGCGGGCGCGTCAGACGGCCCCATGCGAACGTCCGAGGCCCAATATGGGAAGATGAAGCGGGATTTTCCAGCCCTTGCCCTGTCCTTCGCCGGCCATAAATGCCAGCATACACCCATGCGCCTGCAACGGCGCCCCACAGGAGCGGTTCACATGAACGACAATGAAGAGCGGCCTGTCACCATCATTACCGGCCGCGTATGGCGGGAGCCGGGCGAGTCGAGCGAGGGCGTTCATGTGATGCTCGTCGCTCCCGACGACGATACCGCCGTGCGACTCGCCCTCGAGGCGCTGGCGCAGGAGGGGTATGCGGAGGCCGAACTCGACCAGATCGGGGAAATGATCGGCGCGCCCGACGAGGAGCCTCACCTTTCCGCCTGGCAGGGCGCCACCGAGGGCGAAATCGCGATCGTCACCTTCGAAGAACCCGCGTGATTCTCCACCGGCAGCGGCACAAACAAAACGCCCGGCAAAAGCCGGGCGCTTGAAAACGATTCGCCTACGGACAGATCAGCGCGAATAGTACTCGATGACCAGATTCGGCTCCATCTGGACCGGATAAGGCACGTCGGCAAGCGACGGCACACGAACGTATTTGGCGACCATCTTGCTGTGGTCGACATCGATATAGTCCGGCACGTCGCGCTCGGGGAGCTGGACAGCCTCCAGAACGATGGCGAGCTGCTTCGACTTCTCGCGCACTTCAATCACGTCGCCCGCCTTGCAGCGGTAGGACGGAATGTTGACCCGGCGGCCGTTCACCTTGACGTGGCCGTGATTGACGAACTGGCGCGCGGCGAAGATCGTCGGTACGAACTTCGCGCGGTAGACGATGGCGTCGAGACGCGATTCCAGAAGGCCGATCAGGTTCTCCGTCGCCTCACCCCGGCGGCGGATCGCCTCATCGTAAATGCGGCGGAACTGCTTTTCAGAAATATCGCCGTAATGGCCCTTCAGCTTCTGCTTGGCGCGCAGCTGCTGGCCGTAGTCCGACAGCTTGCCCTTGCGGCGCTGGCCGTGCTGGCCGGGACCGTACTCACGGCGATTGACCGGCGACTTGGGCCGGCCCCAGACATTTTCGCCCAACCGGCGGTCGAGCTTGTATTTTGCGGATTGGCGTTTGCTCATCGCATTCCCTTTCAAATCATGAACGCCCGGCACGTCGCGTTCCGGGCGAAGGAAACGCGCCCTCCTCTGACCCCCATTTCCGAGGCCTGACAGGAGATCACCGCACGCTCGAGGCGATCCCCACGGGACACGTCAAGGACACGAACGCTGCAGGCAGCCGTCGCGCCAGCGGCGGCACATAAGGGAGGCGAGGCGGAAAGTCAACGTTGTGCTGCGCCTCGGTGAACCCATTGACATCCTAATTCCGATGTGTAAGATTTTTCTTACACATGAAACAGACTAGCGACGCACCACCCTCGGGCGAGGAATTGCTGCGTATCCTCGCGGCACTCGCCAATCCGCACCGTATGCGGATTCTGGCCACGTTGTGGGCGAACGGCCGCAACTACATCAGCCAGCTTGCGCGGGAGATCGGGATCAGCCGGCCCCTTCTCCACCTGCATCTCAACAAGCTGGAAGAAGCCGGCCTGGTGCGCAGCGAAATGGAGCTTTCGGAAGACGGCAAGGCCCTCAACTATTTCGAGGTGACGCCGTTCGAGGTGCTGCTCCACCCTCACGTGATCGAGCAGGCGGCACAAAGCCTGCCGCCCGAGAACAGGAAGGAGGACGTTTGAGAATATGGAACAGGACTATCTGATGGGCGTAATGGTGCTGACCCTCGGCACCATCGTCGCCGTCACCATCATCATTCAGCTCGCAGCCACCTGGAGAGCGCGCATGAGCGCCGCCCGCGAGGAAAACTACCGCCAGCTTGCCGAACGCGCGACGGCGGCGCTCGCCGAGAACACAAAGAGCCGCAAACAGGTCGAGCGCGAACTGGCGGATATCCGCGCCAAGCTCGCTTCCATCGACCATGTGCTGCGTCAGGTCGAATAAGGGCTGCTTCAGGTCAATTCAATAATGAGAAGCGCAAGCGGGCCATGCGGCACCCGCTATCGGCACTTGCCATTGATGACATCGTCGCCCGAACCAGGCGAAAGGCAGCGTCACCCTTCCGTCAGCACGCCGCCCGCCGCGCGTAAGGCGTCCGGCGTATCCACGTCGAGGCTTGCCGCCTCGCCCAGTTCGACGTCGATCACGTCCAGAGGTGCGCTTTCAACGATCTGGCGCGCACCGGTATCGCCTTCGAGGCGCTCGACCTCGGCAAACAGGGCGCGCGGGAGGATCACCGGATTGCCCCGCTTGCCGTTATGGGTGGCGCGCACGATCGCCTTGCCGCCCGCCGCGATGAAGGCGTCGATCAGCCGGTCGAGGTCGGCCGTTTTCACGCCCGGCATATCGGAAAGCGCCACCAGCGCACCCGCCGCATCCGGCGGCAGGGCACGGATTCCAGCCTTCAGCGAGCTTGCAAGGCCGGTGGCGTAATCCAGGTTTTCCGCCGTCTTGATTTCCAGGCCTGACAGTGCATCGCGCACGGCTTCCGCCTCATGGCCGAGCACGGCCACACTTCCCGCCGCCTTGCTCTTAAGGATGCGCTCGGCCATGCAGCGCACGAGCGGCTTTCCCCCGAAATCGGCAAGCAGCTTGTTTGCGCTTCCCATGCGGCGCGACTGACCTGCCGCCAGAAGCACCGTCCAGACCTTCGCCTGAGCGGGCGCCGGCCTGGCCTCGCGCGGTTGCGGCCGCGTGGGGATTTCCATCAGTAAGCCGCCGACGCCCATGCCCGCGATATCCTCCGGCCGTACCTCCATTCCCGCAAGCAGTCGGTCGAGCACCCAGTCGAAGCCGTTCAGCTTGGGACTGCGTGCGCAGCCTGGTACGCCCAGCACCGGCTTGCCATTGAGGGACCCGAGCACCAGCAGATTGCCCGGATCGACCGGCATGCCCACGCGCGCCACATCGCCGCCCGCAAGCCGGATGCCCGCGGGCACGACATCATCCTCGTCGCAGACCGCCGAGGCGCCGAAAACAAGCAGAATGTCGCTGTCCTCAAACTGAGCGCGGATCGCGCGCGCCACCGCCTCCGCCTCATGCGGCGGGCGCAACTCCCCGGCGATCCGGCTTGCCGAGCGCGCAAGCCGCGCCTCGGTGATGCGCGCGGTCTTGTCGAGCACGCTCGCCTTGACGCCCGGCAAGGTGGTCTGGATGAGCCCCACCCGGCGCGGCGCAAAGGGACGCACGAAAAAAATGTCCCCTGCCCTGCAGGCATTCTCCGCCTGCGCCACCAGATTTTCGGCCACTGCGAAGGGAATGATCTTGACCGTCGCCACCATCTGCCCGGCTTCCACCGGCGCGTAAGGATTCAGGGTGGCGAGCGTGATGGCCGGGTCGATGCCATTCACCGCATCGACGATCTTGCGATCGACCAGGAACACGCCCGCTTCCGTGGCATGGATATTGACGCGGCCCGTGGAGGGCGGCCGCGCCTCCACATTGGCGGCCAGGCAGGCCGCGGCGATGCGCCGCGCGGCTTCATCCTCATCAAGATCGTCGGGTTCGAGGCGCGCCGCGATCACCTCGCGCACGCCCGCTTCCGCCAGGTCCTTCAGGTCCTCAGCCGTCAGGCGGTGCGCCTTGCGGAATCGCTTCTCGCCCGCATGCGTGGCGTGGGCGAGGATTGCGCCTTCGGCGTTTTCTATGGCGATCGGTCCGAATTTCATGCCGCCACGCTCCTGCTGGCCGAAAGCCCCCGCGAACGCAGCGCCTCGATGATTTCGGCAAGCACGGCAACGGCGATCTCGGCCGGGCTCGCGGCACCGATCTTCAGTCCGATGGGCGCCCGGATACGCTCGATCGCTGCAGGCGAAACACCCGCCTCCGTCAGCCGCTCCACGCGCCTGGCGTGGGTCTTCCGGCTGCCCAGAGCGCCCACATAGAAGCAGCCCGCCTCCAGCGCGGCCTTCAGCGCCGGATCGTCGATCTTTGGGTCATGTGTAAGCGCAGCGAGCGCGCAATAGGCGTCAAGCGGGCTTCGCGCCAGCGCTTCCTGCGGCCACTCGGCGTCGAGCCGCACATTGGGGAAGCGTTCCGGCGAGGCGAAGGCCGTGCGCGGATCGATGATGTGCAGGTCGAAGCCCGCTATGGCCGCCATCGGCGCCAATGCCTGGCTGATGTGGACCGCCCCGATCATGACGAGCCGCGGCGGCGGCAGATGCACGTTGAGGAAGAAGCTCCGGCCGTCAACCTCCACCACCCCCGACTTGCCGGAGCGGAAGGCGGAGGCCACCGCCTCGCCCAGATTGCCCGCGACCAGATCGCCTTCCACAACCACGCGGTCGCGCCCGTCGCCAAGGTCGGTGAGCAGAATCGCCGCGCGGCGCTCGCGGCGGCACTGGTTGAGCTTCTTCAGCGAATAGGGATCCATGGCCCCTCAGCCCAGCCGCTCGACATAGACTTTGATGCGCCCGCCGCAGGATAGGCCCACCCGCCAGGCCGTCTCGTCGGCGACGCCGAATTCCAGCATGCGCGGCTTGCCGTCGGCGATCACCTCCGCGGCCTCGGCAATGACCGCGCCTTCCACGCAGCCGCCGGAGACAGAGCCCTCGAACTGGCCGTCGGCGTCGATGACGAGGTGGCTGCCGACCGGGCGCGGGGCCGAGCCCCAGGTTTCCACCACTGTGGCGATGGCCACGTCGCGCCCCTCCTTCATCCATTCCTCGGCGATCATCAGCGGATCGCGTAAGGTTCCGCCTTCAACGATGTCGGACATTCCGCCTCCTCCTCGTCGAATCGCATATGAGGATTCCGCCGCCTGGCGCGCAGCGAACCCTAACAATATGGTCACGCACGCACGCGCTTGCCAAGTCCTGCGGCCGGGGAAAGCCGCGTGCCCCGCCCAGGAGCGGCGGAGAGCGCGGCGCACAGGTCCGACAGCGCCTCCAGATTGTGCACGGGTCGCAGCTCGTCCACATAGGGCAGCATGGCGCGCACGCCGCGGGCGCGCGGCTCGAAGCCCTCGAAACGCAGAAGGGGATTGAGCCAGACGAGCCTGCGGCAGGATTTCTGCAGCCGCTCCATCTCCCGCCCTAGCGTTTCGACATCGTCACGCTCCAGGCCGTCTGTGATCAGAAGGACGATAGCGCCCTGCCCCAGCACACGGCGCGACCAGAGCCGGTTGAAGGAGCCGATCGCCTCGCCGATGCGCGTGCCGCCCGACCAGTCCTTGACCGCACCGGCGCATTGCGCCAGCGCCTCGTCCGGATCGCGGTGTCGCAACTGCCGCGTCAGATTGGTGAGCCGGGTGCCGAAGACGAAACTGTGAACACGCCTGCGCCGCTCCGTCAGGGCGTGGAGGAAATGCAGGAAGATGCGTGTGTACTGGCTCATGGAGCCGGAAATATCGGCGAGCACCACCACTGGCGGATGCACGCGGCGCGGGCTGCGGTAACGCGGCAGAAGAAGGTCGCCGCCCGTGCGCAGGCCGAACCGCATCATCGCCCGCGGGTCGATGCGCGCGCCGCGTGGATCAGGCCTGAAACGGCGGGTAACCACGAGATCGTGCGGCATCAGGAGCGCTGCAATCGCCTTGCGCGCCTCCGCCAGCTCCTCGGCCGTCATCTGCGCGAAATCCTTCTGCCGCAGCACCTCCCGCGCGGAGACGGAAAGGCGGGCATCGACCTCCACCTCCTGCTCCTGCCATTCCTGCCGGTCCAGATTCGCGAACGCCTCGCTTGCGCGGGTCTGGCCTGCGCGGGGTTTTTCCTTCTGTGCCGCCGCGCGCGCCACCGGCGACAGCATGGCGAGCATCTTCTCGATCAGCCCGCGCGAACGCCAGAACAGCCGGAATGCCTCATCGAAGACCGCATGGTCCTCGCGGCGGTTGACCAGAACCGAATGGAGCGTCCAGTAGAAATCCTCCCGCGAGCCGATTCCGGCGGCCAGCACCGCCTGTATCGAATCGGTCACGGCCGCTGGCCCCACACGCAGCCCCGCCTTGCGCAGCGCGCGGGCAAAAAAGACGATGTTGTCGGCAATCCGACCCTCCGTAGAGGCCGTGTTGTGGCCGCTTGCGTTGGGTTCCCGCATCGCCTTACTGGGCCGCGGCCAGCTCGGCCCTCACCTCGTTTAGGATTCGCGCGCTCTCGCCCTCCTGTAGGCGGGCGATATCGTCCTGATATTTAAGCAGCACGCCGAGAGTATCGGAAACCGTCTCGGGATCGAGCGCCACCTTGTCGAGCTCGGCAAGCGCATTGGCCCAGTCGATCGATTCGGCCACGCCGGGAACCTTGAAGAGATCGATTTCCCGCAGCCGCTGAATATAGGCCACCACTTCCCGCGAAAGCCTCTCATTTGCCCGCGGCACCTTGCGGCGCACGATCTCCAGCTCTCGCGCGGCATCGGGATAATCCACCCAGTGATAGAGGCAGCGCCGCTTGAGCGCGTCGTGGATTTCGCGCGTGCGGTTCGTGGTGATGATGACGATGGGCGGCTCTTCCGCCTTGATCGTGCCGAGCTCCGGCACGCTCACCTGATAGTCCGATAAGATCTCCAGCAGGAAGGCTTCGAATGCCTCGTCGGTGCGGTCGAGCTCGTCTATGAGAAAGACCGGAGCTGCACCGGCCTTGCCCGTCAGCGCCTCCAGAACAGGCCTGCGGATCAGATATTTTTCCGAGAAGACGTTGCGCTCCATCGCCGCGCGGTCGGACACGCCCGCCGCCTCCTCCATGCGGATCTCGATCATCTGCGCCGCATAGTTCCATTCATATACGGCGGAGGAGACGTCGAGCCCTTCATAGCATTGCAGGCGGATGAGCCGGCGCCCGAGAGACGCGGCCAGAACCTTGGCGATCTCCGTCTTGCCCACGCCCGCCTCACCTTCGAGAAAGAGCGGGCGGTGCATTTTGAGGCTCAGGAACAGCACGGTCGCAAGCGCCCGGTCGGCCACGTAGTCGGCCGCGTTCAGCATTTCGACCGTCTCGTCGATCGATTGCGGAAGGGGGCGCGGTTGTGGCTCGGGCATGACGCCTCCGGGAGATTTGCGCTACAGCACGCGGTAGCCGCGGTCGTGGTAAAGAAGAGGCCTGAGCTTATCGCCGATGCGCAGGCCTGTCACCTTGCCGAAATAGATGCGGTGAGTGCCGAGTTCCTTCGTGTCGATCACCTGACAGTCGAACACCGCCAGAGCGCCGACCAGCGTGGGCGCGCCCGTGGTCAGCACATCCCATTCGGCAAGGGCGAAGCGCTCTTCCGGCGGCAGGCCGGTGAGGCCCGAAAAGGCGTTCGACACCGCCTCGTGCTCAGCGGCGAGCGTGTTGAGCGCGAAGACGCCATTGTCCCGGAAAACGTCGTTGTTGACGTTTTCGCGGTTGAGACAAACCAGAACGATGGGTGGATTGTCCGAAACGGAACAGGCGGCGATCACCGTAACGCCGCGCCGGCCTGCCTGCCCGTCGGTCGTGACCACGTGCACCGCGCCGGCAAAGCGAGCCATCGCGTTGCGATAATCCTGCGGTGCAATGTTGTTGATCTTGAGCACTAAAACCTCGCCGCCTCGATATAGGTTCGACCCCTGCGCTTGCAAGCGCGGCGTCTCAATAGCGTGTTGCGCGCATCCGTGCCACCATTTACCAGTGTCGGGACCGACAACCGCACAAGGATGTTCCGCCCTGCCGATGCGCTTTGCCTTTTTTGCCTTTCTGCTCCTGGCCGCGCTCGCAGCACCCCGCTCCGATGCTCAGGAGGCGTTGGTGGTCGGCCTGGCCGCGCCTCTCAGCAACGATCTTGCCGTACTGGGACGGCAATGGGCGGACGGCGCCCGGGTTGCCGCAAACCGGGACGGTTCGGTGCGCCTGGTCGAGGCCGACAGCGGCTGCACGGAGGATGGCGGTGCGGCAGCCGCAAGGCAGCTCATGGAAAAAGGCGCCTCCATCGTCATCGGCTTTCTGTGCACACCGGCGATCGAGGCCGCCCTGCCGCTTTTTACGGAAGCAGGCATACCCGTCATAACGCCCGTGCGAACCACTGGCCTCACGGACCACAAGACGCGCACCGGATGGCTCGTCTATCGCCTCGGCCCGCGCGCCGACGCCGAACGCAAGGCGGTGTCGGACATTCTTGTGCGCCGCTGGCGCGGCGAATTCTTCGCCATCGTTGACGACGGCACGATCTATGGCAGGGAGCTCGCGGAGGATCTGCGGGCGCAGGCGGAACTGGCGGAGCTCAAGCCCGTCTTCGTGGACACGTACCGGCCGCAGCTCGACAATCAGATCGGCCTTGTCGGCAGACTGAGGCGCGCAGGCGCAACCCACGTCTTCGTCGGAGGCGACCGCGCCGATATAGCCATCATGGCTCGCGACGCCGCAAACCTCGGCTATGACGTGGTTTTTGCAGGCGGAGAGGCGCTCAAGGCCGAGGACGGCTCGGTCCCGCTGCCGGAAGGCGTGCTGATGGTCGGCATGCCGGACTGGCGCGAGCTTGCAGCACCGGAGGCGCTCGCTGCGCTTCAGGAGGCGGAGGTGATCGTGGAAGGCTATGTCGTTCCGGGCTTCACAGCCCTCGAGGTGGCGGCCGCCGCCCTTCGCGAGGCCGCCTCGCAAGGCGTTCCCGTCCAGGACGTCCTCGCTGGACGGGATTTTCCGACAAGCATCGGCACCGTCCGTTTTGACGAAAAAGGTGACATGACGGGAGACCTCTACCACCTCTTCCGTTATGACGGCCACGCTTTCGTGGAGGTGGAATAGTGTTCCAGGCCGGCCCCAGAAACCTGATTACGGATGTCGCGGGCCTGAAGGTCGGCAACAGCCGGGACGATCGCCTGAAATCGGGCGTCACGGTCGTTCTGGCGGACGAGCCGGCGGTCGCGGGCGTGAAGGTGCTGGGCGGCGCGCCGGGAACGCGCGAGACCGATCTGCTCGCGCCCCATGCGCTCGTCGAGCGCGTCGATGCGGTGGTGCTTTCCGGAGGCTCTGCTTTCGGCCTTGATGCCGCCGCCGGCGCTCAGGCCGCTCTGCGCGAAATGGGCCGGGGCTTCCAGGCGGCCGGCCATCGCGTGCCCATCGTGCCTGCCGCCATCCTGTTCGATCTTGCCAATGGCGGAGAGAAGAACTGGGGCCGCTTTCCGCCCTATCGCGAGCTTGGCTTCGAGGCCGTTCACGATGCGCACGCGGAATTTCCCATCGGCTCCGAGGGCGCAGGTACGGGTGCCCTCACGGCCGGGCTCAAGGGCGGGCTCGGCTCCGCCTCCACGGTGCTTTCGGACGGCATTACCGTCGGCGCGCTGGTGGCGGTGAACGCCGCCGGGTCGGTGACCATCGGCGGCACCGCACATTTCTGGGCTGCCCCCTTCGAAATCGGTGACGAGTTCGGCGGGCTTGGAATGCCCTCCCCGTTCCCGGCGGATGCCAGCAGGGTCGTACGGAAGAAATTTGGCAACCTGGAGAACACCACCATCGGTGTCATCGCCACGGATGCCAAGCTGGACAAGGCTGGAGCCACCCGGCTTGCGATCGCCGCTCACGGGGGCCTGGCACGGGCCATCTGGCCCGCGCACACGCCCGTAGATGGCGATCTCGTCTTTGCCCTTTCGACCGAGCGCAAGGAGGTGGCGTTCGACCGCGACTTCGCGATGGAGCTTCACGCAGCGGCGGCCGCCACCATGGCGCGCGCGATCGCCCGCGCAGTTTACGCCGCCGAAAGCGCCGAAGGCGATATCGCGCCCGCCTGGCGCAAACGGTTCGGAAGCTGATCTCGGCCCAGCATGGGGGACAGACTATGACGATCATCCGCCTCGCAGCTCTCGCCGCCGCGCTCCTTCTTCTCTCGGTGGCCGCACGCGCTGGGGACATGGCCACCGTCCAGATCCTCGGCTTCAGCGACGACGGAGGAATCTTCGCCTTCGAGGAATACGGCGTGCAGGACGGCTCCGGCTTCCCCTACGCCAATCGCTATTACATCGACACCGCGAACGACACTTTCCTTCCCGGTACGCCCGTCCGCGTGCGGCTGGACGACGAGCAGGCGAGCGTGGAGCAAGCACGTCAGAGCGCAAAAGAACGTGGCGACGCAATCATTTCCGATGAAGAGCTAACGAAGAACATCGGTTTCACCGCCGGCTGGAACGCCGTCACCGAACTCTCGGCCGACCCGCACCGCATGCTGGTCAATCCCCGGCCCATCATGCCCGCACTCGATGACGCGCTTGAGTTCCGGCTCGAGGAACTGCACCTGCAGCATCCGGAAAGCTGCGACGATCTGGGCGAAAGGATCGTGGGCTTCCGCCTCCTGCGAATCGGCACCGTGCCGGGCGAGGAAACGCAGACAGTACACGAGGACGAATCCATACCGGAAAGCCGCGGCTGCCCGCTCGGCTATCGCATCACGGGCGTTCAGACATTCCATCCCGAGGGAGCAAACCCCGTCTTCGCGGTGATGATCGCGGTCCGCCGCTTCGGCTTCGAAGGGCCCGACCACCGCTTTATAGCAGTGACCGGACGGCTGTGACCGGCAACACGGACATTCTGGATCATTCCGCCGTCGGTGCGCCGCTCAAGGTGCGGCTGCGCCGGGCGGTGCCATCCCCGCGCACGGCACTCGCGGGAGCCCTGCTCTGGGGCTTGACCATAAGCCTCAGCGCCTATCTTGGCATCGCGCACTGGGCCAATCCGCACCACGCGGCCCTCGTCGTCCTCCTGTTCGGGATCGGCGCGGCCCTCGCGTTCCCCGCAGCGCTCTTCCTCTCGCGCCTTGTTGCGGAAAACAAGGCACCCAGCGGGCGGTTCGCTGCCGCCTTCGTGATGCTGGCGCTCGGTACCATCGCGGTGACGGCAATCCTTTTCGCGCTCGACTATCGCATCTATTACGCTGCCTGGCACGAGGAGCCGTTCACGCGCGGCTGGTTTGTGCAATTCGCTTTCACGGTGGCCGGCGCCCTCTATCAGTTCGCCGTCATCGGCCTCAGGCTCTATTTTCCCATCGGCTTCGCGGCGCTTTTCGCGGCCTCGCTGTGGTTTGCGCTGCGCGTGCGTTGACTTCGTTCCTCCGTCTGATAGGACCCGAACCGGCATTCCCGAAGCATAGGCAGGCCCCATGATCCCGCGCTACTCGCGGCCGCAAATGGCCGCAATCTGGTCGCCCGAGTCGAAATTCCGCATCTGGTTCGAGATCGAGGCGCATGCCGCCGATGCCATGGCCGAGCTCGGCATCATCCCGAAAGAGGCTGCCAAAACCATCTGGGAAAAGGGCGGCAATGCCACCTTCGACATCGGCCGCATCGACGAGATCGAGCGCGAGACCAAGCACGACGTCATCGCCTTTCTCACGCATCTTGCAGAGATCGTCGGGCCCGACGCGCGCTTCGTGCATCAGGGGATGACGTCGTCCGACGTTCTAGACACCTGTTTCAACGTCCAGCTCGTGCGGGCGAGCGATATTCTTCTCGCTGATCTCGACCAGCTGCTTGCCGCGCTGAAACAACGCGCTTTCGAGCACAAGGACACCGTCACCATCGGCCGCAGCCACGGCATCCACGCCGAGCCCACCACCTTCGGCCTCAAGCTGGCGCAGGCCTATGCCGAGTTCGTCCGCTGCCGCGAAAGGCTGGAGCGGGCGCGCGAGGAGGTCGCCACCTGCGCCATCTCCGGTGCGGTCGGGACCTTCGCCAATATCGATCCGCGCGTGGAAGCCCATGTGGCGGCAAAGATGGGGCTGAAGCCCGAGCCGATCTCCACCCAGGTGATCCCGCGCGACCGCCACGCGATGTATTTTGCCACGCTCGCCGTCATCGCCTCCTCCATCGAAAGGTTGGCGGTGGAAATCCGCCACCTGCAGCGCACGGAGGTTCTGGAAGCGGAGGAATTCTTCTCACCCGGCCAGAAAGGCTCGTCGGCAATGCCGCACAAGCGCAACCCGGTGCTTTCGGAAAACCTCACTGGCCTTTCGCGCATGGTGCGCGCCTATGCCCTGCCCGCCATGGAGAATGTGGCCCTGTGGCACGAGCGCGACATCTCCCACTCCTCGGTGGAGCGCATGATCGGACCGGACGCCACGGTGACCCTCGATTTCGCGCTGGCGCGGCTTACCGGGCTCGTGGAAAGGCTGGTCGTTTATCCGCAGAACATGCAGAAGAATCTCGACCGCTTCCGCGGCCTCGTCCATTCGCAGCGCGTGCTTTTGGCGCTTACACAGGCCGGCGTCAGCCGCGAGGACGCCTACCGGCTGGTGCAGCGCAATGCCATGAAGGTGTGGGAGCAAGGCGCCGATTTCCTGGAAGAGCTGCTGGCCGACAAGGAGGTGCGCGCCGCGCTGTCGGAGGAGGAAATCCGGGAGAAATTCGACCTCGCCTACCACACCAAACACGTGGACACGATTTTCAAGAGGGTGTTCGGAGAGGCTTGAAAGCGCCTCCGAACACCGCGCTTCCGCACAGGCGCGCGGAACGGAAGCGGAGCCATGGCGCCAGTCCTGCCAGGGCCGCGTTTCGTATAGGCTATGCCTGCTCTTGCGGCACCAGCTTCACCACCGTGCCCCAGGGGTCTTCGAGGACACGTTCCTCCGCGACATCGGCGGATTTCAGGCTGATCCACGCCAGCCCCGCGCGGCGGGGATCGCGCCGGCCCGCACCGGCGCTGCGCCAGCTGTTGACGCCGATGTGGTGATGATAGCCACCTGAGGCGAGAAACACGGCCTGCGGCCCGTAGCGCGCCATGGTGTCGAGCCCGACCGCCTCCCGCCACCACTTTTCCGCCTCGGCGGGGTCGCCCACGCGCAGATGCACATGGCCGATCACAGTCCCCTCCGGCGCGCCGTTCCAGGCCCCCTCGCCCGCTTCGGCGAAAAGATCGTTGAAGTTGAGCCGCAGCGTCTTCATGGCCACTTCGTCATCCTGCCTGGGCCAGAGCTCCTGCGGCCTGTCGGCGTAAATCTCGATACCGTTTCCCTCGGGGTCGCTCAGATAGATGGCCTCGCTAACCAGATGGTCCGATGCGCCTTCGACCCCAATCTGCCGGTCGATCGCGTAGCGCGCCCAGTGGGCGAGGTCAGACCGGGTGGGCAGCAGGAAAGCCGTGTGGAAAAGGCCCGCCTCGCGCGGATCGTCCGGCTTTGCGGCATCGTCCTGCTCGATTTCGAGAAGCCAGCGCTCGCCGGCCCCCATCACGATCACGCTGCCCCGGCGTTCAAGCTCCTGAAGCCCCACAACATCGCGGTAGAAATGGCCGAGTGCCTCGGCGTCACGCGCTTTGAGAGCAACCCGGTCGAGGTGGACGGGCGTGGTGGCGGAAAAGGGAAGCGCGGTCATCTTTTATCTCCGGGGCTCTGCGTTCCGGCGCGGCTGCCGGAAGCTTTGACGGTGTCCCGTATGTGATCCCCGCAAGGTACCATCACAAGGCCGGAAATGAAAACGCGCTGTTCACCAATCGGCATCCGACCGGATCGCCAATCGGGGTCCAACCGGAAGGAAAAAATATGAGACGCCGGGCGCTTGCACTGCGGGAACACGCTGGCTACATGCGCGGCCATGAAAGCAAGGGACGCCGACATCCTCATCATCCCCGGCTACACCAATTCCGGCCCCGATCACTGGCAGAGCCGGTGGCAGGCGCGCCTGTCCACCGCCCGCCGCGTAGAACAGGCCGAATGGTCAAAGCCCGTCCGCGAAGATTGGGTGGACAATGTCGTCAAGGCGGTGAACGAAGCCGAAAAGCCGGTCGTTCTGGTCGCCCACTCATTGGGCATTGCCTGCGCCGTACATGGCATACCGCGCTTCCGCAAGCCGGTGGCGGGCGCTTTCTTCGTCGCGCCGCCGGAGGTCACCAATCCGAACATCAGGCCAAGGCACCTGATGACGTTCGGCCCTTACCCGCGCGATCCGCTGCCCTTCCCATCGATCGTGGTGGCAAGCCGCAACGACCATTTCGGCAGTTTCGAAGCGGCCGAGGATATCGCGGCCGCCTGGGGTTCGCTTTTTCTCGATGCAGGAAACGCCGGCCACATCAATGCCGAGGCAGGCTATGGGCCGTGGCCGGAAGGCTCCCTCACCTTCGCGCGCTTCCTGTCAAAGCTTTGACTCGGGTTCGGTACTCGAATTGATGCTCGCCTGCGCCCTCTCGATCATGTCGGCCGCGCCCTGCGCGATATAGCTGTAGTCGTTGCCGAAGGCGAAAAAGCGGAATCCCATGGCATGATACCGCCCCACCATCCTGGGATCGGCGCAGTAGATGGCCGCGTGCTTGCCCGCCGCCCGCGCCCGCTCCGCGATCTCGCCGATGGCCTGCATCATGTCCGGCAATGTCGGGTCAACCGTTCGACCGTTGCTCCAGGCGATGGAGAAATCCGCCGGACCGACGAAAATCCCGTCGATCCCTTCCGTACCGACGATCTCGTCCACTAATGCGAACGCGGCGCGGGTCTCGATCATGGCAAAGGCCAGCGTGCGCCCCTTGGCCGTGTCGAGCCAGTGCTGACCGCCCGGCTCTTTCGAGCGGGGCAAGGCGAAGGTCGGCCCCCAAGACCGCTCACCCACCGGCGGATAGTTCGTGGCGGCGGCGAAACGGCGCGCATCCTCCAGCGAATTCACCATAGGCGCAATCACCGCTTCGGCGCCGAAATCGAGCGCGCGGCTCGCCATGTCGAACCGGCCGACCGGAATGCGCACGATCACATGCCGGCCGCGCTCCTTGAGCGGCAGAACGCCGCGCAGCACGCTGTTCTCATGATGGCCGCCATGCTGCATATCGAGCGTCACGGCCTCGAAGGCGGTGCTGGCGATGGCTTCTATCGTGAGGGAATCTGGAATGGTGGACCAGGCCGAAAATACGGTCTCGCCCGCCTTGAGCCGCTCGGAAAGCGTGGCCATCGCCGCCGTACCTTAAGAGCTCTTCACCTGCTCTATGGCCTCCGCGAGCAGATCGATCATCTTCTTGCGGATGACCTCATCCGGTTCGCTGATGCCGGCCGCGTCGAAATCGCCCCTGATCTTGCGGAAGACGTCTTCGTCGCCCGCCTCCTGGAAATCCGCGACCACCACCTGCTTGGCATAGGCTTCGGCCTCGTCGCCGCTCTTGCCGAGCTTTTCCGCCGCCCAGAGGCCGAGCAGCTTGTTGCGGCGCGCCGTTGCCTTGAACTTCAGCTCCTCATCACGGACGAACATTCGCTCGAAGGTTTCTTCACGTTCTTTCATGCTGCTCATGGGCTACCCTCGGATCAAGCACTGCCGCGCGCCGCGCGGCCACGCGATAGATGGATATTCAGGATAGGAGTGTTAGAGACCAGAAGCCATCTCCGGTCAATCGCGTAATCATCCGTTCGCCGGGGGTCAATCCCGCATTGGTTACAACCAGGAAATGGCGATTGAGATAATAACGCATTTGCGTTACAGACCGCGAGTGCTATCAGGCGCCTCCCTCTTGCCGAGTCGGGCTCATGATCACCATTTGGAAGACCGGCACCCAACATCAGAGAATGCCATGAACCGTCGCCGCCGCATTTACGAAGGCAAGGCCAAGATTCTTTACGAAGGGCCTGAGCCCGGCACGCTCATCCAGTTCTTCAAGGACGATGCCACGGCCTTCAACAAGAAGAAGCACGAGGTCGTGGACGGCAAGGGCGTGCTCAACAACAGGATTTCCGAGTACCTGTTCGAGCATCTCAACCGGATGGGCATTCCCACCCACTTCATCCGGCGCCTCAACATGCGCGAGCAGCTGATCCGGGAAGTCGAGATCATTCCGCTCGAAATCGTGGTGCGCAACATCGCCGCCGGCTCGCTTTCCAAGCGGCTCGGCATCGAGGAAGGCACGGTGCTGCCGCGCTCCATCATCGAGTTCTACTACAAGGCGGACGCGCTGGATGACCCGATGGTCTCCGAGGAGCACATCACGGCCTTCGGTTGGGCGAGCCCCCAGGAGATCGACGACATCATGGCGCTCGCCATCCGCGTCAACGACTTCCTTTCCGGCCTCTTCCTGGGCGTCGGCATCCAGCTCGTCGATTTCAAGATCGAATGCGGACGCCTGTGGGAAGGCGACATGATGCGCATCGTCGTGGCCGACGAGATTTCCCCCGACTCCTGCCGTCTGTGGGACATCTCCACCCGCGACAAGCTGGACAAGGACCGTTTCCGCCGCGACATGGGTGGGCTTGTGGAAGCCTATCAGGAAGTGGCCCGCAGGCTCGGCATCATGAACGAGAACGAGCCGCCGAAGCCCTCCGGCCCCGTGCTCGTCTCCTCCAAGCCGAACGGCCAGACCCGGCACTGAAGACAGGGAACCGGTTTTCGTGATCAAGGCACGTGTCACAGTCACGTTGAAGGACGGTGTACTCGACCCGCAGGGGAAGGCCATCGAAGGCGCGCTCCGGGCCCTCAGCTTCTCAGGCGTCGGCGAAGTGCGCCAGGGCAAGGTGTTCGATATCGAGCTCGACACGGCCGATCGCGCCCGGGCCGAAGCCGATCTCAAGGATATGTGCGAGCGCCTGCTGGCTAATACGGTGATCGAAGACTATAGTATCGCCATTACCTGAGGTTGTGGCGGGGCAGGATATGACAGAAGTCAGCCAGGAACAGCTCTACGGAATGGTCTTGGACATGGAGCAGCATTTCCGCAACCTGTCGGACGCCCTGGGTGACATCAAGCGGGAAGTTAAAGTAATCAACGGGCAGCTTGCAGCCGCCGAGCGCGACCTTTCGAACGTTTGTGTAATTTTGTCGCGCCACGACAAGCGCCTCGATCGAATTGAACGTTACCTCGATCTAAACTCCACCGCCGACAGGCCACAGCCTCATCACGACGCATGAAATCCGCTGTCATCCAGCTTCCCGGCCTCAACCGTGACCGCGACATGATCGCGGCGCTGACGAAGATTTCGGGCAAACCGCCCCTCACCGTCTGGCAGACGGAAACGGAGCTGCCCGACGTCGATCTCATCGTCATCCCGGGCGGCTTCTCCTATGGCGACTATCTGCGCTGCGGCGCGATTGCCGCGCGCATGCCGGTGATGCGCGCCGTAGCTGAAAAGGCGGCGCAGGGCGTGCTCGTCATGGGCGTGTGCAACGGCTTCCAGATCCTGCTCGAGGCCGGCCTGCTGCCGGGCGCGCTGATGCGCAATGCGTCGCTCAAATTCGTCTGCCGCCATGTGAAGCTCCAGGTCGCCAACGCCAACACCGCCTTCACCCGTGCCTATTCCCCGGGCCAGATCATCCGCTGCCCGGTCGCTCACCACGACGGCAACTATTTCGCCGATCCTGAAACGCTGGCCCGCATCGAAGGCGAAGGTCAGGTGGTCTTCCGCTATGCAGAGGGCACCAACCCCAACGGTTCGGTCAACGACATCGCCGGCATCGTGAACGAAGCGGGCAATGTGCTCGGCCTCATGCCGCATCCGGAAAACCTGATCGAGGACGCCCATGGCGGCACGGACGGGCGGCCGCTCTTCGAAAGCGTCATGAGCCTGGCGGCTTAAGGCGATACTGCCCGATCCCGTCTTACCGGGCGACAATCGAAGGTGCAGAGATGAACGGAAGCCGGGCGCTGGTAGCAGCACCCCTCGCAGCCCTGATGATGCTGGCCCTCGGCGCTTGCAAGGCAACGGTGCCTGCCTCCCGGCCCTCTTCCGGCAAGAGCGCCTCGCTACAAGCCATGGAGCAGGTAGCGATGGCGGCGCACAGATGCTGGTTCGCCAGCGCGGACAAGGCTTTCAGCGCCTATCGCATGGCCAATGAACTCAATTCCTTCAGCGGCCGGCCGCGATTCCTAGTCGTTCCTTCCGGCAACTATGAGGGCCTGCCGCTTTTGGTGGTCCAGGCCGAAGGCGAATCGAGACGCATCGAATTTTTCGGGCCACTGCTGGAGGGTTCTCTCGGGCCGAGGATTACGGCCGACCTCCAGCGCTGGCAGAGGGGCGACACCAGTTGCACGCAAGGCGTTTAAAGACCCGCGGCGCAGAGAAATCGTTGGAACTCGTCGCCTATTTCTATACTGCCGTGCACGCGTTATGGCTTGAGCAGAACGTGACCTTCCCGGCACGCTTCGAATCAGGTTTGACATGCCCCAAGCGAACCGTGACAACGGCGCCAAGCACGCAACCAGCCGACCAATCCCGCCGAAGCAGCAGCAGATGACCATTCCCAACACGGTTCCCATCACAGACGAACTCATCGCAGCCCACGGGCTCAAGCCAGACGAGTACCAGCGCATTCTCGATCTGATCGGCCGCGAGCCGACCTTCACCGAGCTCGGCATCTTCTCGGCGATGTGGAACGAGCATTGCTCCTACAAGAGCTCGAAGAAGTGGCTGCGCACGCTGCCCACCTCCGGCCCGCAGGTGATCCAGGGGCCGGGCGAGAACGCAGGCGTGGTCGATATCGGCGACGGCCAGTGCGTCGTCTTCAAGATGGAGAGCCACAACCACCCCTCCTATATCGAGCCCTATCAGGGTGCGGCCACCGGCGTGGGCGGAATCCTGCGTGACGTCTTCACCATGGGCGCACGACCCATCGCGGCCATGAACGCGCTGCGCTTCGGCGCGCCGGACCATCCGAAGACGCGGCATCTCGTGGCGGGTGTTGTGGCCGGCATCGGCGGCTACGGCAATTCCTTCGGCGTGCCGACGGTGGGCGGCGAGGTCAATTTCGATCCGCGCTACAACGGCAATTGCCTTGTCAACGCCTTCGCCGCCGGGCTCGCCCGCACCGACGCGATCTTCTATTCGAAAGCCGAGGGCGTCGGCCTGCCGGTCGTCTATCTGGGCGCCAAGACGGGGCGCGACGGCGTGGGCGGCGCCACCATGGCCTCGGCCGAGTTCGACGAGGGCATCGACGAGAAGCGCCCCACCGTGCAGGTGGGCGACCCCTTCACGGAAAAATGCCTGCTCGAAGCCTGCCTCGAACTGATGGACACCGGCGCCGTCATCGCCATCCAGGACATGGGTGCCGCGGGCCTGACCTGCTCCGCCGTGGAGATGGGCGCCAAGGGCAATCTCGGCATTGAGCTCGACCTCGACAAGGTGCCCGTGCGCGAGGAAGGCATGTCGGCGTACGAAATGATGCTGTCGGAAAGCCAGGAGCGCATGCTCATGGTGCTCCGGCCAGAGAAGCGGGAGGAAGCGGAAGCGATCTTCCGCAAATGGGGCCTCGACTTCGCGGTGGTCGGCCGCACGACCGACGATCTTCGCTTCCGCGTGCTTCACCAGGGCGAAGAAGTCGCAAACCTGCCGATCAAGGAGCTGGGCGACCAGGCGCCGGAGTATGACCGGCCCTGGGTGGCTCCCAAGGCGCCCCCTGCCCTTGATCCGGCAAGCGTGCCGCAAACCGATATCGCCGAAGCGCTCGTCAGGCTCATCGGCTCGCCCGACCTTTCCTCCCGCCGCTGGGTCTGGGAGCAGTACGATACGCTGATCCAGGGCAATTCGCTGCAGATACCGGGAGGCGACGCCGGCGTCGTGCGCGTGGAGGGGCATCCCACAAAGGCCCTCGCCTTCTCCTCCGACGTCACCCCGCGCTACTGCGAGGCCGATCCTTACGAGGGCGGCAAGCAGGCCGTGGCCGAATGCTGGCGCAACCTCACCGCCACCGGCGCCGATCCCCTCGCCGTCACGGACAACCTCAATTTCGGCAATCCCGAGCGGCCGGAGATCATGGGCCAGTTCGTGCGCGCCATAGAGGGCATCGGAGAGGCCTGCCGGGCGCTCTCCTTCCCGATCGTCTCCGGCAATGTCTCGCTCTACAACGAGACGCTCGGCCAGGCGATTCCGCCCACGCCCACCATCGCCGGCGTCGGCCTCATCCCCGACTGGTCGAGGATGGCGCGCACTGCCTTCGCGGCTGAAGGCCAGGCGATCCTGCTTGCCGGCGCGCCGGAAGGCTGGGGCACGCATCTCGGCCAGTCCGTCTATCTGCGCGACATCCACGGCCGCGCCGCAGGCACGCCGCCTCCGGTTGACCTGGAACACGAGAAGCGCACTGGCGATTTCGTGCGCGGCCTGATCCGCTCAGGCAAGGCCACCGCCGTGCATGATTGCTCCGATGGCGGGCTTGCCGTGGCGCTCGCCGAAATGGCGATGGCCTCCGGCATCGGCGCGATCATCGACGAGCCGCCCGCGGATCCCGCAGCCGCCTTCTTCGGCGAGGACCAGGGACGCTACGTACTCACCGCCCAATCCGATGATGAAGCCCTTCAGGCGCTCTTCGAGGAAGCTGAAAAAGCGGGGGTGTCGCTTGTCTGCATCGGGATGACCGGCGGTCGCGAATTGAAACTTGGCGGGGCGCGTGCCATATCGGTGGCAGAACTAGAAGAAGCCCATGAGGGATGGTTCCCGGCGTTTATGCAGGGCTGAGACGCTGTTACACGGACGGGATGCAGGGGAGTTTTCACCATGGCAATGAGCGCCGGTGACATTGAGCGCCTGATCAAAGAGGCCATTCCCGACGCGAAGGTCACCATCCGCGACCTTGCAGGCGACGGGGATCATTATGCGGCGGAGGTCGTTTCCGAGAGCTTCCGCGGCAAGACGCGCGTCCAGCAGCACCAGATGATCTACGAGGCGCTGAAGGGCAAGATGGGCGGCACGCTGCACGCGCTCGCCCTGCAGACGAGCGTGCCTGATTAAACGGGAGTTGCCTGCGCCGGATTGCGCATTGGCCCGGATAATCTTTCCCGCTGCATTGCACCCGGCGGCTTCCTGCAATAGATAATGGTCAGCACAGCTTACGAGTGCCGGGCTTCGACTCGGCTGCGAAAGGACAACCGATGAGCGGTATCAGCGAATTCATCGACAACGAGGTGAAGTCAAACGACGTCGTTCTCTTCATGAAGGGAACGCCTACCTTCCCCCAGTGCGGTTTTTCCGGCCAGGTGGTGCAGATCCTCGATTACCTCGGCGTCGACTATCATGGCGTCAACGTCCTCACCTCCGACGAGCTGCGGCAGGGCATCAAGGAATATTCCAACTGGCCGACTATTCCGCAGCTTTATGTGAAAGGCGAATTCGTCGGCGGATGCGACATCGTGCGCGAGATGTTCCAGTCCGGCGAGTTGCAGACCTTCCTCGAGGAAAAGGGAGTCAGTGTCCGCGGGGCGGCCTGACCGATCCCTCCGGCATGGCCGGTCTTAACCCGGCCAAGTGCCTCTGAAGAATCGATTTTCACGCGCGTCGACCTAACCGGTCGACGCATTTTTTCGCCCCTGTTGCACGCCGGGCGGCTCCAGCCGTCAGCCCGGAGTTTTGACCATTGAAGGCGCTTCGACGCCCCTGCCTGGAGCAGACCATGGACGATTCAGCTATTGAAAAAGAGCCCGCCCGATCGCGCTCCGCCATCGGCAAGGCCGAATTTATTGGACTTACCGCCGCGCTTATGGCGCTCAACGCCATGGCCATCGACATCATGCTGCCCGGCTTGCAGCAGATAGGCGCCGCGCTCGGCGTTGCGGACGAAAATGAGCGGCAATTCATTATCACTGCCTACATTCTGGGTCTGGGCGGCGCACAGCTCTTCTACGGCCCGATCGCGGACCGTTTCGGACGGCGCGGGCCGCTTCTGGTCGGCCTCGCCATCTATGTCGCCACGGCCTTCGCCGCGGCCTTCGCGTCGAACTTCGCCGCCCTTCTCGCATTCCGCTTTCTGCAGGGCATCGGAGCCGCCGCCACCCGCGTCATCGCCATCTCGGCCATTCGCGACACCTTCGGCGGCCGGCGCATGGCGGAGGTCATGTCGATGGTCATGATGGTGTTCATGATCATCCCCGTCGTCGCGCCCGGCCTCGGGCAGGCCGCCATGATCTTTGGCGACTGGCCGGTCATCTTCCTTCTGATGGGCGGCGTTTCGCTTGCCATCACGTTCTGGGCCGCCACGCGCCTTCCCGAGACGCTCGCGCCCGAACAGCGCCGCTCGCTGTCGTTCCAGGTGATCATGGAAGGGTTCCGGTTCGTCGTCACCGATCGCATCGCGCTCTGCTACACGCTTGCCTCGACGGTGATTTTCGGCGGGCTGTTCGGCTTCATCAATTCCGCCCAACAGATCTATGTGGATATCTACGGGCTCGGTGCCTGGTTCCCGCTGATCTTCGCCATCGGCGCGGGGTTGATGGCCGTCTCCTCCTTCACCAACGCCCGGCTGGTCGGCCGCTTCGGTATGCGCCGCCTTTCGCATGGCGCACTGATCGGCTTCATCGTCGTCAACGGCATCTGGCTGGCGCTTTCGCTCGCCGGACCCATCCCCTTCCTTCTCTTTTTCGTTCTGTTCTCGGTGTCCATGTTCCAGTTCGGCTGGATGGGCTCGAACTTCAACGCCATCGCCATGGAGCCGCTTGGCCATGTGGCAGGAACGGCCGCAGCCGTGCTCGGCTTCGTGACGACGCTGGGCGGCGGCGTCATCGGCGCCATCATCGGGCAGGCATTCGACGGCACGCTGACGCCGCTCGCCGCAGGCTACTTCATTGTGGGCTTGATCGGGCTCGTGCTGGTGCTTGCCGGCGAGCGCTGGCGGCTCTTCCGGCAGGTCAATCCGGCAGTGTAAAGAGGCCATCGGCCCGGAGGCTGTCAAACGCCTCCGGGCCGTTCCGTCAGCGGGCCCAGAGTTCCGCCCGCAGCGCCTGCCAGCTCTCCTTGTCCGGCGCGACCAGCAGGCCCCCTTCCCTGTGCTGCGGCTCGTATGCGCTGCCGTCGAAACGGGCGACATATCCGCCCGCCTCGCGATGAATGAGTGTGCCGGGAAGATGATCCCACGGCATCAGCTTGGAGTATACGGCGAAATGGGCGTGGCCCGTGGCGATCAGCCGATATTCGTGCGCGGCACAGCGGTAGCCGATGGCTGCGCGGCACTTGGCATGATTGCGTGCCAGCACCGAACGCTCAGGCTCGGCCATGAATTGCCAGGAGATCGAACCGCTCATCTCCGACACCGCGGCAGGCGGGGCGACGCGCACCCTGCTCAAACCTCCGTCCGGCGCGCGAATATGGCTGCCCGCCCCCTTCGCGCCGATCAGCCAGCCGCCCCCGACGGGATCGTGAATGATCCCGGCCACCACCTCGCCCTCCGAAACCACGCTCAGCATGACGCCGAACAGCGGCACGCCGGAGGCGAAATTGAAGGTGCCGTCAACGGGGTCCACGGTGAAGGCGAGCCCCGCATCGTCCAGCGCCGGGAGAAGAGAGGGATCTTCCGCGCAGGCCTCCTCCCCCACCACGAGCGCATCGGGATAGTGCGCCTTCAGCTCCTTCGTGATCGCCCGTTCCGCATTGATATCCGCTTCGGTCACCAGATCGACTGGCGAGGACTTCTCCCGTACCGCATCGTCTCCAAGCCGGCGGAAGCGGGGCATGATCTCGGCTTCGGCGGCCCGCGCCAGCAGGTCGGCGAGCCACTCGATTTCATTGTCGTCAAAGCGCATCCGTGTGCGTCTCCTGATGGTGGGAAAGGGCAAGGTTCGCGAAGTCGAACAGCTTGCGGTCGAGCAGATGTGACGGGCGCACATTCGCAAGCGCCCGGATCATCGTGTCCTTGCGGCCCGGCATCCGTCGCTCGATGTCGGCGAGCATCGCCTTCATGGCTCCGCGCTGCAGCCCGTCCTGGCTGCCGCACAGATCGCACGGGATGATGGGGAAGCGCATGGCCTCTGCGAATTTTTCCAGATCGGCCTCCGCGCAATAGGCCAGCGGGCGCAGAACCATCACGTCGCCCTCGTCATTCACGAGTTTCGGCGGCATGGCCGCAAGCCGTCCACCGTGAAACAGGTTCATGAAGAAGGTTTCGAGAATGTCCTCGCGATGATGGCCGAGCACCAGGGCCGAACAACCCTCTTCCCGCGCGATGCGGTAGAGATGGCCGCGCCGCAGGCGCGAGCAGAGCGAGCAATAAGTGCGGCTTTCCGGGATTTTGTCCGTCACGATCGAATAGGTGTCCTGATATTCGATGCGGTGCGACACGCCGATGCGCGTCAGATATTCCGGCAGCACGTGCTTGGGAAAGTTCGGCTGGCCCTGATCGAGATTGCAGGCAAGAAGCTCGACCGGCAGAAGACCGCGCCATTTGAGATCGAGTAGGATGGCCAGAAGGCCATAGGAATCCTTCCCCCCTGACAGGGCGACGAGCCAGCGCTCGCCCGGCGTCACCATCGCGAAATCGGCTATCGCCTGCCGCACGTGTCGCAGGAGGCGCTTCCTCAGCTTGTTGAACTCCACTGAGGAAGGCGCTTCCGCAAAAAGCGGATGGCATTCCCCATTGCCTCCGGCGTCATCGGCCTCCGGCCGTATCTCCATGTCAAGCAATGCTCGCGGCCTTTCCTTCCAAAATGGCTTCCTGGACGCTGGCCTGTGTTAGTGCCTTTCGCGGCTCTGTTGAAGCCATTCTGTTTCCTGTCCTGCCGCTTGGCGCGAAGCGCACCTGATCCCCTCAAGCCGCCGCACCACAGAGCAAAGACACGGCCTATAAAAAAAGCCGCCCCGAGTGTACGGGGCGGCTCGTGGATGGACGATTTTCCGGCCTGATTACTGAGCCGGCTGATTCGTCATGTCGGCAAGCATGGGCCCTGCGATTTCGGCACCCTGCTCCTTGCGGCGCTCGTCGAGGATCAGCTCGTCGCGAGCGCGCGCGATACGCCGGATCTGGGTCATCGCGCCGCCGGTACCGGCCGGGATGAGGCGGCCGACGATCACGTTCTCCTTGAGGCCCTGCAGCGTGTCGATCTTGCCGGCGACGGCCGCCTCGGTCAGCACGCGTGTGGTTTCCTGGAAGGAGGCGGCGGAGATGAAGGACGGCGTCTGCAGCGAGGCCTTGGTGATGCCGAGCAGCACCGGCTGGCCTTCCGCCGGCTTCTTGCCTTCCTCGATAAGGCGTTCGTTGACCTCCTCGAACTCGACCGCGTCCACGTGGTCGCCGGGGATGTAGGTCGAGTCGCCCGGAGCAGTGATCTCGACCTTCTGCAGCATCTGGCGAACGATCACCTCGATGTGCTTGTCGTTGATCACCACGCCCTGCAGCCGGTAGACCTCCTGAATCTCGTTGACGAGATAGGAAGCCAGCGCCTCCACGCCCTTGATCGCCAGGATGTCGTGCGGCGCCGGATTGCCGTCGAGGATGAAGTCGCCCTTCTCGATGACGTCGCCATCCTGCAGATGGAACGGCTTACCCTTGGGGATAAGATATTCCACCGGCTCCAGCGAGGAGTCGTGCGGCTCGATGATGATGCGCCGTTTGTTCTTGTAGTCGCGGCCAAGGCGCACGGTACCGTCGATCTCGGCCAGGATGGCGTGATCCTTCGGGCGCCGCGCCTCGAAGAGTTCCGCCACGCGCGGCAGACCACCGGTGATGTCCTTGGTGCGCGCGCTTTCGGTCGGGATACGCGCGATCACGTCGCCCGGCTTCACCTTGGCGCCGGCATCCACCGAGAGCACCGCCTCCACCGAGAGCAGGAAGCGCGCGTCGCCGCCGCGGGCGAGCTTGGCCACCTTGCCCTTCTCGTCGAGGATGGTGATCGCCGGCCGGAGATCCGCGCCACGCGGCGTGGAGCGCCAGTCGATGACCTCGCGTTTGGTGATGCCCGTCGACTCGTCCGTGGTCTCCTGCACCGACACGCCGTCCACCAGGTCCTCGAAGGCGACCGTGCCTTCCACCTCGGTGAGCATCGGGCGGGTGTAGGGGTCCCACTCGGCGATGCGCTGGCCGCGCTTCACCTTGTCGCCGTCATCCACATAGAGGCGCGCGCCGTAGGTGACACGATGCGAGGCGCGCTCGTTGCCGCCCTCGTCCAGGATCAGCACCGCCATGTTGCGGCCCATCACGACCAGATGGCCGTCCGAGTTGCGCACCACGTTGCGGTTGCGGATCTTCACCGTGCCCTCGAAGGAGGCTTCGAGGAAGGACTGGTCCACCACCTGCGCGGTACCGCCCATGTGGAAGGTGCGCATGGTGAGCTGCGTGCCCGGCTCGCCGATCGACTGGGCGGCGATGACGCCGACCGCCTCGCCGATGTTGACCGGCGTGCCGCGTGCAAGATCCCGACCGTAGCAGACCGCACAGACGCCGTTACGCACCTCGCAGGTCAGCGCCGAACGGATACGGACCGTCTGAATGCCCGCACCTTCGATCGCCTCCACGTCGCGCTCGTCGATCAGCTTGCCGGCCGGCACGATCACCTCGCCCGAAACCGGATGCACGACATCCTCAAGCGCCGTGCGGCCAAGCACGCGCTGGCCGATGGAAGCCACCACCTGACCGGCGTCCACGATGGGCTGCATGGTGAGGCCCTTGTCGGTGCCGCAATCTTGCACCGTCACGATGCAGTCCTGCGCCACGTCCACCAGACGGCGGGTGAGGTAACCGGAGTTCGCCGTCTTTAGCGCCGTGTCGGCCAGGCCCTTGCGCGCGCCGTGGGTGGAGTTGAAGTACTCCATCACGGTCAGGCCTTCCTTGAAGTTCGAGATGATCGGCGTCTCGATGATCGAGCCGTCCGGGCGGGCCATCAGGCCGCGCATGCCGGCAAGCTGGCGCATCTGCGCCGGCGAGCCGCGGGCGCCCGAATGGCTCATCATGTAGATCGAGTTCATCGGCTTCTGCCGGCCGTTCTCGTCGAACTCGATCGCCTTGATGCGCTTCATCATCTCGTCGGCCACGCGCTCGGAGCACTTGGCCCAGGCATCGACGACCTTGTTGTACTTCTCGCCCTGCGTGATGAGGCCGTCGTTGTACTGCTGTTCGTATTCCTTGGCGAGCGCCTCGGTCTCAGCAATCAGCTTGGCCTTCGTCTCGGGGATGACCATGTCGTCCTTGCCGAAGGAGATGCCCGCCTTGCACGCTTGGGCGAAGCCTAGCGCCATGATGCGGTCGCAGAAGATCACCGTCTCCTTCTGGCCGCAGTGACGGTAGACCGTGTCGATCATCTTGGAGATGGCCTTCTTGGTCATCTCCTGATTGCAGATGTCGAACGGCACGTTCGGGTTTTTCGGCAGAAGCTCGCCGATGATCATGCGCCCCGGCGTCGTCTCGTAAATCTTGGAAACCGGATTGCCGTCCTGATCGACGGTCTTGTACCGGCCCTTGATCTTGGTGTGCAGGGTGACGACCTTGTTTTCGAGCGCGTGGTGCAGCTCGCCCATATCGGCGAACGCCATCCCCTCGCCCGGCTCGTTCTGGTTCATGATGGACAGGTAGTAGAGTCCCAGAACCATGTCCTGCGACGGCACGATGATCGGCGCGCCCGAAGCCGGGTGCAGGATGTTGTTGGTCGACATCATCAGCACGCGCGCTTCAAGCTGGGCTTCCAGCGAAAGCGGCACGTGCACGGCCATCTGGTCGCCGTCGAAGTCCGCGTTGAACGCCGTGCAGACGAGCGGATGAAGCTGGATCGCCTTGCCCTCGATCAGCACCGGCTCGAAGGCCTGGATGCCGAGGCGGTGCAAGGTCGGCGCGCGGTTGAGCAGCACCGGATGCTCGCGGATTACCTCATCCAGAATGTCCCAGACCTCCGGACGCTCCTTCTCGACCAGCTTCTTGGCCTGCTTGACGGTGGACGAATAGCCCTTCGCGTCAAGCCGCGCGTAGATGAACGGCTTGAAGAGCTCCAGCGCCATCTTCTTCGGCAGGCCGCACTGGTGCAGCTTGAGCTCCGGGCCTGTCACGATCACCGAACGGCCCGAATAGTCCACGCGCTTGCCGAGCAGGTTCTGGCGGAAGCGGCCCTGCTTGCCCTTCAGCATGTCCGACAGCGACTTCAGCGGGCGCTTGTTGGCACCCGTGATGACGCGGCCGCGGCGTCCGTTGTCGAACAGCGCGTCCACCGCCTCCTGCAGCATGCGCTTCTCGTTGCGGATGATGATGCCTGGCGCCTTGAGCTCGATCAGCCGCTTCAGGCGGTTGTTGCGGTTGATCACGCGGCGGTAGAGATCGTTCAGATCCGACGTCGCGAAGCGGCCGCCGTCGAGGGGCACGAGCGGGCGCAGATCCGGCGGAATGACGGGGATGATCTTCATCACCATCCATTCCGGCCGGTTGCCGGACTCGATGAAGTTCTCCACCACCTTGAGCCGCTTCAGAAGCTTCTTCTGCTTCAGCTCGGACGTCGTGGAGGCGAGCTCGGACCTCAGGTCGTTCGCCACCTTCTGGAGGTCTAGCGTCTCGAGCATGTGGTGGATGGCCTCAGCGCCGATCATGGCGGTGAAGGAATCCTCGCCATACTCGTCCACGGCCATCATGTACTCCTCTTCGGAGAGGAGCTGATGTTCCTTGAGCGCCGTGAGGCCCGGCTCGGTAACGATGTAGTTCTCGAAGTAGAGCACGCGCTCGATGTCCTTGAGCGTCATGTCGAGCAGCGTGCCGATGCGGGACGGCAGCGACTTCAGGAACCAGATATGCGCCACCGGGGCGGCAAGCTCTATGTGCCCCATGCGCTCGCGGCGCACGCGGGAGAGCGTAACCTCCACGCCGCACTTCTCGCAGATGACGCCCTTGTACTTCATGCGCTTGTACTTGCCGCACAGGCACTCGTAGTCCTTGATGGGACCGAAGATGCGCGCGCAGAAGAGGCCGTCACGCTCCGGCTTGAAGGTGCGGTAGTTGATGGTCTCCGGCTTCTTGATCTCGCCGTAGGACCAGGACAGGATCTTCTCCGGGCTCGCGAGCGAGATCCGGATGGAATCGAAGGTCTGTGCCGGCGCCTGAGGGTTGAACAGGTTCATGACCTCTTGGTTCATGCCGATCTCCT
>ERZ777003.1612-NODE-1612-length-32148-cov-48.960739_pt1 | contig 32148 bp, 27 predicted proteins | sample MGYA00374956_ERZ777003 | MGnify/ENA primary metagenome ERZ777003 (study PRJEB29302, sample SAMN06268252) | bioreactor metagenome | isolation source: Joint BioEnergy Institute, California, USA | place: USA:Joint BioEnergy Institute, California, USA | collected... | reverse complement strand
CCCGGCCCGACGACGCCCTAGCGGGCGACCCGGCCCGACGACGCCCTAGCGGGCGTCGATGAGCGCGTTGAGGGTCTTGCTCGGCCGCATCACCGCGCTGGTCTTCTCCGGATCCGGGAAGTAGTAGCCGCCCAGGTCCGCCGGCTTGCCCTGCACCTCGTTGAGCTCGGCCAGGATGGTCTGCTCGTTGGCCTCCAGCTCCTTGGCCAGCTTGCCGAAGTGCGCGGCCAGGTCCGGGTTCTCGCTCTGGTTGGCCAGCTCCTGCGCCCAGTACATGGCCAGGTAGTAGTGGCTGCCCCGGTTGTCGAGCTCACCGGTCTTGCGCGACGGGCTCTTGTCGTTGTCGAGCAGCCTGCCGATCGCCGCGTCGAGGGTCTTGCCCAGCAGCGCCGCGCCCTGGTGGCCGGTCTTGCGGCCGATGTCCTCGAAGCAGGCGCCCAGCGCCAGGAACTCGCCCAGCGAGTCCCACCGCAGGTGGTTCTCCTCGACGAGCTGCTTGACGTGCTTGGGGGCCGAACCTCCGGCGCCGGTCTCGTACAGCCCGCCGCCCTTCATCAGCGGCACGATCGACAGCATCTTGGCGCTGGTGCCCAGCTCCAGGATCGGGAACAGGTCGGTCAGGTAGTCGCGCAGCACGTTGCCGGTGACCGAGATGGTGTCCTTGCCCTGGCGGATGCGCGCCAGCGAGAACCTGGTGGCCTCCACCGGCGACATGATGCGGATGTCCAGGCCGCTGGTGTCGTGGTCCTTGAGGTAGCGCTCCACCTTGGCGATCAGCTGCCGGTCGTGGGCGCGCTGCGGGTCCAGCCAGAACACCGCCGGGGTGTTGCTCAGGCGCGCGCGGGTGACGGCCAGCTTGACCCAGTCCTGGATCGGCGCGTCCTTGGTCTGGCACATGCGCCAGATGTCGCCGGCCTCGACCTCATGCTCGAACACCACGTTGCCGTCCTGGTCGGTGACGCGCACGGTGCCGTCGGCCGGGATGCGGAAGGTCTTGTCGTGGCTGCCGTACTCCTCGGCCTTCTGCGCCATCAGGCCGACGTTGGGCACCGTGCCCATCGTCGTCGGGTCGAACTGCCCGTTGGTCTTGCAGAAGTTGATCATCTCCTGGTAAATCCGCGAGAACGTCGACTCGGGATTCACCGCCTTGGTGTCCTTGAGCTTGCCGTCGGCGCCGTACATCTTGCCGCCGGCGCGGATCATCGCCGGCATCGAGGCGTCGACGATCACGTCGGACGGCGAGTGGAAGTTGGTGATGCCGCGCGCCGAGTCGACCATGGCCAGCTCGGGCCGGTGCTCGTGGCACTTGTGCAGGTCGTCGATGATCTCGTCGCGCTTGGAGGCCGGCAGCTGCTCGATCTTCTCGTACAGGTCCGACAGCCCGTTGTTGACGTTGACGCCGAGCTCCTCGAAGAGCTTGCCGTGCTTGGCGAACGCGTCCTTGTAGAAGACCTTGATGGCGTGCCCGAACACGATCGGGTGGCTGACCTTCATCATGGTCGCCTTGACGTGCAGCGAGAACATGACGCCGGTCTCGTAGGCGTCCTGCATCTGCTCCTCGTAGAAGTCGCAGAGCGCCTTCTTGCTCATGAACATCGAGTCGATGATGTCGCCGGCGTCGAGCTTGACCTCCGGCTTGAGCACCTTGGTCTCGCCGCTGCTGGTCTCCAGCACCATCTTCACCCGGCGCGGGCGGTCCAGGGTCATCGACTTCTCACCGTGGTAGAAGTCGCCGTGCTTCATCGTCGCGACGTGGGTGCGCGAGGCCTGCGACCACTTGCCCATGCTGTGCGGGTGCTTGCGCGCGTACTCCTTGACCGACTTCGGCGCGCGGCGATCCGAGTTCCCCTCGCGCAGAACGGGGTTCACCGCGCTGCCGAGCACCTTGCCGTAGCGCTCCTTGATGACCCGTTCCTCGTCGTTCTTCGGGTTGGCCGGGTACTCCGGCACGTTGTAGCCCTTGGCCCGCAGTTCCTTGATGGCGGCGGTCAGCTGCGGCACCGAGGCGCTGATGTTCGGCAGCTTGATGATGTTGGTGTCCGGCAGCTGGGTGAGCCGACCGAGCTCGGCCAGGTTGTCGGGCACGCGCTGTTCTTCGGTGAGGTAGTCGCTGAACTCCGCCAGGATGCGCGCCGCCACCGAGATGTCACTGGTCTTGACGGCGATGCCGGCCGGGTCGGTGAAGGCCCGGATGATCGGCAGGAACGAATAGGTCGCAAGCAGCGGCGCTTCGTCGGTAAGCGTGTAGTGGATGGTGGGCTGCTCGACACTCATATGGCTGTATCTCCCGGCGTCTCTGTTGTTCGGCCGCATGTCGCGCGGCGCATTCAGTATCGCGTTGCGGGTATGACGCTACGCCGTCGGATCCGGCCACTGTGACCGGGCATACAGCGCCCGGAGCGACCGCCGCAAAGCTACCGACCAGTAGCTTTACGCGGCCGGCGAACGAGACCCGGTGGCCGCCCGTCGGCCGGGTGCGATAGGCTTCTCATCGGTCATGAGTGCCAGCGCCAAGCCCCGGCTCGCTGGCCGGCAACCCTCCAACCGCGGTGGGGTGCCCCGGGTGATGACCAGGTTGAGTAGCTGAGGTCCAGCTACACGGCAAGCGCGGGTCCGCCGGTCGGGCCCCGAAGAGAGTAGGGAACCTGATGCGGACATTCCTCGAAACCATGTGTTGTTGTCGCGGCTGATCCGGCGGCCGACGGCTGTCTGAACGGCGTGCTCACCCCACGTCCGGACCCGATCGCACCCGCCACCCCGACAACTCCAAGATTTCGTCCACATCCTCAGGAGAACCACCCGACGATGACCCAGAACAACCACGACGACCCCACGTCGCGGTGGGCGTTCGAGACCAAGCAGGTCCACGCCGGCCAGACCCCGGACAGCGCCACGCACGCCCGGGCGCTGCCCATCTACCAGACCACCAGCTACACCTTCGACAGCACCGACCACGCGGCGGCGCTGTTCAGCCTGGCCGAACCGGGCAACATCTACACCCGGATCATGAACCCGACGCAGGACGTCGTGGAACAGCGCATCGCCGCGCTCGAGGGCGGGGTGGCCGCGCTGCTGCTGTCCTCCGGGCAGGCCGCCGAGACCTTCGCGATCCTCAACCTCGCCAACGCCGGCGACCACATCGTGTCCAGCCCGCGGCTGTACGGCGGCACCTACAACCTGTTCCGCCACACCCTGCCGAAGCTGGGCATCGAGGTCGGCTTCGTGGAGAACCCCGACGACCCCGAGTCGTGGCGGGCCGCCGTGCGCCCGAACACCAAGGCGTTCTTCGGTGAGACGATCTCCAACCCGAAGATCGAGATCCTCGACATCCCGAACGTCGCGAAGGTGGCGCACGAGGTCGGGGTGCCGCTGATCGTCGACAACACCATCGCCACCCCGTACCTGGTCCAGCCGCTGAGCCACGGCGCCGACATCGTCGTGCACTCGGCCACCAAGTACCTCGGCGGCCACGGCACCGCGATCGCCGGCGTGATCGTCGACGGCGGCACCTTCGACTGGACCGGCGGCCGCTTCCCCGGCTTCACCGAGCCCGATCCCAGCTACCACGGCGTGGTCTACGCCGAGCTCGGCCCGCCGGCCTACGCGCTCAAGGCCCGGGTGCAACTGCTGCGCGACCTCGGGTCGGCCGCCGCGCCGTTCAACGCGTTCCTCATCGCCCAGGGGCTCGAGACGCTGAGCCTGCGGGTGGAGCGCCACGTCGCCAACGCGCAGAAGGTGGCCGAGTTCCTCGAGTCGCACCCGGACGTGCCGGCGGTGAACTACGCCGGACTGCCGAGCTCGCCGTGGTACGAGCTCGGCCGCAAGCTCGCCCCGAGGGGTGTCGGGGCGGTGCTGTCCTTCGAGCTGGCCGGCGGCGTGGAGGCCGGCAAGGCGTTCGTCAACGCGCTGAAGCTGCACAGCCACGTCGCCAACATCGGCGACGTCCGTTCGCTGGTCATCCACCCGGCCTCGACCACCCACGCCCAGCTGACCCCCGAGGAGCAGCTGGCCGCAGGGGTGACCCCGGGCCTGGTCCGGCTGGCGGTCGGCATCGAGGGCATCGACGACATCATCGCCGACCTCGAACTGGGCTTCGCCGCGGCGAAGCCGCTGCGCAACGCCGACAGCGGCGACCCGCAGACGGTCGCCTCGTTCTGACAGAAACGGTGAAGTGACAATTTTCGACGTGCCGACCCGCGACGAGCCGACGACCACGGCGCTGCCGCCGGAGGGCGAGCTCGGCGTGGTCAACATCGGCGCACTGACGCTGGAGAACGGCGCGGTCCTCGACGACGTGTCGATCGCCGTGCAGCGCTGGGGCGAGCTGTCGCCGGCCCGCGACAACGTGGTGATGGTGCTGCACGCCCTCACCGGCGACTCGCACGTCGCCGGTCCGGCCGGCCCCGGCCACCCCACCCCCGGCTGGTGGGACGGCATGGTCGGTCCGGGCGCCCCGATCGACACCAACCGCTGGTGCGCGGTGGCCACCAATGTGCTCGGCGGCTGCCGCGGCTCGACCGGGCCGAGCTCGCTGGCCCGCGACGGCCGGCCGTACGGGTCCCGGTTCCCCACCGTGACGGTGCGCGACCAGGTCGCCGCCGACATCGCCGCGCTGGCGGCGCTGGGCATCCACCAGGTGGCGGCCGTGGTCGGCGGGTCGATGGGTGGGGCGCGTGCCCTGGAGTGGATCGTGGGCTACCCGCACACCGTGCGCGCCGCGCTGGTGCTCGCCGTGGGCGCCCGCGCCACCGCCGACCAGATCGGCACGCAGAGCACCCAGGTGGCGGCCATCAAGGCCGACCCGGACTGGCAGGGCGGGGACTACCACGGCACCGGCCGGGCCCCGTTGCGCGGCATGGAGATCGCCCGTCGCTTCGCGCACCTGACCTACCGCGGCGAGGTGGAGCTCGACGAGCGGTTCGGCAACAGCCCGCAGGGCGACGAGGATCCGCTGGCCGGCGGCCGGTACGCGGTGCAGAGCTACCTGGAGCACCAGGGCGCCAAGCTCGCCGCGCGGTTCGACCCGGGCACCTACGTCACCCTCACCGACGCGTTGAGCAGCCACGACGTCGGCCGCGGCCGCGGCGGTGTGGAGGCCGCGCTGCGCAGCTGCCCGGTGCCGGTGGTGGTCGGCGGCATCACCTCCGACCGGCTCTACCCGCTGCGGCTGCAGCAGGAGCTGGCCGATCTGCTGCCCGGCTGCGACGGCCTGGAGGTGGTGGACTCGGCCTACGGCCACGACGCCTTCCTGATCGAGACCGAGGCGATCGGCAAGCTCGTCCGACGGACCCTGGAGTTGGCCTCACGGTGAGTGGACCGGACAAGCAGCGCTCCCTGTCGTTCGGCGCCCAGGCCGCCGCCTACGAGCGCGGCCGTCCGTCCTACCCGCCCGAGGCGATCGACTGGCTGCTGCCCCCGGACGCGGTCAAGGTGCTCGACCTGGGGGCGGGCACCGGCAAGCTGACCACCCGGCTGGTCGAGCGCGGCCTGGACGTGGTGGCCGTCGACCCGATCCCGGAGATGCTCGAGGTGCTCTCCGCGGCCCTGCCCGACACCCCCGCCCTGCTCGGCACGGCCGAGGACATCCCGCTGCCGGACGACTCGGTCGACGCGGTGCTGGTGGCACAGGCCTGGCACTGGTTCGACCCGGAACTCGCGGTCAAGGAGGTGGCCCGGGTGCTGCGGCCGGGCGGCCGGCTCGGGCTGGTGTGGAACGTGCGCGACGAGCGCATGGGCTGGGTGCGCGACCTGGGCCGCATCATCGGCCACGACGTCGACCCGTTCACCGAGCAGGTGACGCTGCCGGCGCCGTTCGTCGACGTCGAGCGCTTCCACGTGGAGTGGACGAACTACCTCACCCCGCAGGCGCTCATCGACCTGGTCGCCTCGCGCAGCTACTGCATCACCTCGCCGGCCGAGGTGCGCGAGCGCACCCTGGAGCGGGTGCGCGAGCTGCTGGCCACCCATCCGGCGCTGGTGAACAGCACCGGGCTGGCGCTGCCCTACGTCACCGTGTGCGTGCGGGCCCGGCTCGGCTAACCGGTGCCGAGCGGGTCGATGGTCCAGGCGATGTAGAGGACCGCCGCGCTCACCGCAGCGGTGGTGGCGAAATCGATTGCGCGGGTGCGCACCACGAGCAGCCCGGCGCGTTCGTCGGAGAGCACCAGGCGCAGCACCGCGGCCACCCCCACCCCGATGCCGAGCACCAGCGCGCCGCGCCGCCAGTAGCCGGCGACCACCAGCACGAAGGCCGCCACGAAGATCAGACCGACGGTCAGGATCGGCCACTGCCCGACCAGGATCCGGCGGACGCGTGCGGCGGAGCCCTTGGCGGTCATCCCTTCTCGGCGATCTCCACCACGTTGGTGAGCAGGAAGGCCCGGGTCAGCGGGCCCACCCCGCCCGGGTTCGGCGAGACGTGCCCGGCCACCTCCCGGACCCCGGGGTGCACGTCGCCGACGAGCTTGCCGTCCGCGTCGCGGCTCACGCCCACGTCCACCACGGCCGCGCCCGGCTTGACCATGTCCGGGGTCACCATGTGCGCCACCCCGGCCGCCGCGATCACGATGTCGGCCTGCCGGGTCAGCTCGGGCAGGTTGCGGGTTCCGGTGTGGCACAACGTGACCGTGGCGTTCTCGGAGCGCCGGGTGAGCAGCAGACCCATCGGCCGGCCCACCGTCACGCCGCGGCCGATCACCACCACGTGCGCCCCGGCGATCGGCACCTCGTAGCGGCGCAGCAGGTGCACGATGCCGCGCGGGGTGCACGGCAGCGGCGCCGGCTCGTTGAGCACCAGCCGGCCCAGGTTCATCGGGTGCAGGCCGTCGGCGTCCTTGGCCGGGTCGATGCGCTCCAGTGCCGCGTTCTCGTCGAGGTGCTTCGGCAGCGGCAGCTGCACGATGTAGCCGGTGCACTCGGGGTTGGCGTTGAGCTCGTCGAGGGTCTCCTCGAGCTGCGCCTGGGTGATGTCGGCGGGCAGATCGCGCCGGATCGAGGTGATCCCGACCTTGGCGCAGTCGGCGTGCTTGCCGCGCACGTAGGCGTGCGACCCGGGATCGTCGCCGACGAGGACCGTGCCCAGCCCGGGCGTGCGGCCGGCGGCGGTCAGCGCGGCCACTCGTTGCTTCAGGTCGGTGAAGATCTCGTCGCGCGTGACCTTGCCGTCCAGCGTGATAGCACCCACGCGGCCCATTCTGGCATTGCGGCCGGTGTGATCCACGGCGGGACGGCCCGTTTCCGACACCCGGCGTTGTCGGGTTCGCCGGCCGCATGGCAGGCTGCCGGATATGGACACGACGAGACCCGGGTCACAGACGCCGCCGGATGTGTTCTCCCCCGCCAAGCTCGGGCCGGTGACGCTGCGCAACCGCATCATCAAGGCCGCCACCTTCGAGGCGCGCACCCCCGACGCGCTGGTCACCGACGAGCTGATCCACTACCACCGGTTGCCGGCGGCCGGTGGGGTCGGCATGACCACGGTCGCCTACTGCGCGGTGTCGCCCGGCGGGCGCACCGACGGCTGGCAGCTGTGGATGCGGCCGGAGGCGGTCCCCGGGCTGCGCCGGCTCACCGAGGCGGTGCACGCCGAGGGCGCGGCGATCAGCGCGCAGATCGGGCACGCCGGCCCGGTCGCCAACGCCCGCACCAACAAGGCGCCCGCGCTCGCGCCGGTCCGGTTCTTCAACCCGCTGTCGATGCGGTTCGCCCGCAAGGCCACCGCCGACGACATCCGGGACGTCATCGACGCGCACGCCAACGCCGCGCGCATCGCGATCGACGCCGGGTTCGACGCGGTGGAGGTCCACCTCGGCCACAACTACCTGGCCAGCTCGTTCCTGTCGCCGCTGATCAACCGGCGCACCGACGAGTTCGGCGGGTCGCTGGCCAACCGGGCCAAGGTGGCCCGCGGCGTGGTGCAGGCGGTCAAGCGCGCGGTGGGCGACCAGATCGCGGTCACCGCCAAGCTGAGCATGTCCGACGGCGTGCGCGGCGGCATCACCGTCGAGGAGTCGCTGCAGGTCGCCAAGTGGCTCGAGGAGGACGGCGGGCTCGACGCGCTGGAGCTCACCGCGGGCAGCTCGCTGCTCAACCCGATGTACCTGTTCCGCGGCGGCGCGCCGGTCAAGGAGTTCGCCGGGGCGTTCAAGCCGCCGCTGAGCTGGGGCATCCGGATGACCGGCAAGCGGTTCATCCGCGAGTACCCCTACCAGGAGGCGTTCCTGCTGCGCGACGCCAAGCGGTTCCGCGCCGAGCTGAAGATGCCGCTGATCCTGCTCGGCGGAATCACCAACAGGGAGACCATGGACCGGGCGATGGCCGAGGGCTTCGACTTCGTCGCCATGGGCCGGGCGCTGCTGGCCGAGCCGGATCTGCTCAACCGGATCAAAGCCGACGCGTCGGTGAGGTCGATGTGCGACCACTGCAACCGGTGCATGGCGACGATCTACAGCCAGACCCACTGCGTGGTGACCGGAATGCCGGACGCGGCGGCGCGGGTGGGCTAACCCCCGGCCGCCGAACCACCCACCTCCGCCGGCAGCGGCGGCGGCAGCGGTTTCGCCGGCTCGGTGGTGCGGGTTTCGCCGGCCGAGGCACTCGCGCCCGATTCACTCGACGGTTTCGCGCCCGGCCGGACGAACTGCACCATCGGCTCGTCGCGGATCACCCGCTGCCCCGCCGTCACCGTCAGCGCCTCGGCGGTGACGGTGTAGCGCACCCCGCCCTTCTCGGCGACGTAGCCGTCGCCGTCGGCGCGGGCGGCGGTGATCAGCCTGGCGCCGTCGCGCACCCGCACCCCGCGGTACTGCAGGCCGCCGTCGGCCAGCCTGCAGATCGCCACCCGCGAGCCCGCGGTGCGGCCGAACACCACCGCGTCGGCCGGTGCCTCGCACCGGGCGGTGGAGTCGATGAATCCCCGGTCGTCGCTGGGCAGTTCGGGCGCGGCCGAGACCGGCGCGGCGAACAGCACCGCCGCCGCCAGCGCCACGGCGCCGCCCCGTGCGAGTTGCTGCGTCACATCCTCCATCGAAGCAAGCCGGCGGCGCCGGTGGACCATCGTGTCCACACCGATACCGAAGTGCGCCACGACCGTTTCGTGGCACGGCATGCCGCGGCGGCCGGACCGTTAGAGTGGTCCGCGATGAGCCACCCCGCCCCACCTGCGCTGACCGTTCGCTACGAGGGTTCGTCCCGCACGTTCGCCGCAGGCAGTGACGTCGTGATCGGCCGTGACCTGCGCGCCGATGTCCGGATCGCCCATCCCCTGGTCTCCCGTGCCCATCTGGTGGTGCGGTTCGACCGCGGCCGCTGGGTCGCCATCGACAACGGCAGCCTCAACGGGGTGTTCCTCAACGGCCGCCGGGTGCCCGCCGTGGAGATCGCCGACGGCCAGCACGTGAACCTGGGCAACCCGGACGGTCCCCGGGTCACCTTCGAGGTGGGCCGGGTGCAGGGCGCGGTGGGTGCCCCGCCGCCCACCGCGGCGGTGCCGGTCACCGGCCGCGGGGCCGCGTCGCGCCCGTTCACCGCCGCGACCGGGTCGCGCACCCAGCCGGCCTATCCGCAGTCCGGGCCGCTGCCCCGCCCCACGACCGGCCAGTACCCCAGCGGCCAGTACCCGTCGGGCCAATACCCCAGCGGCCAGTACCCCGGTGGCCAGTACCCGACCGGCCAGCACCCGTCGGGCCAGTACCCCCGGCATCCGGGGGGCCCGGCCGCGGCGGCGCCGACGGGGCGGACCGCCGCGCCGCCCCCGCCGCCGCGCGTCACCACCCCGTCCGGCGACCCGGCGGCCACCCAACTCGGCCCGACCGCGGTGCCGCGCGGCACCGCCGACGTCGGCAACCTGGCCACCAGCATGCTCAAGATCCTGCGCCCGGGCCGGGCGCCGGAGGTGCCGGCCGGGGCGATCAAGATCGGTCGTGCCGCCGACAACGACATCGTCGTCCCCGACGTGCTCGCGTCGCGCCACCACGCCACGCTGGTGCCGACCCCGGCGGGCACCGAGATCCGCGACAACCGCAGCATCAACGGCACCTTCGTCAACGGTCAGCGCGTCGACTCGGCGCTGCTGCGCGAGGGTGACGTCGTCACCATCGGCAACATCGACCTGGTCTTCGCCGGCGGCACCCTGGTGCGCCGCACCGAGGTCGAGACCCCGACCCGCACCGGCGGGCTGGACGTGCGCGGCCTGACCTGGACCATCGAGGGCAACAAGACCCTGCTGGACAACATCTCGATGACCGCCCGGCCGGGCACGCTGACCGCGGTGATCGGGCCGTCCGGCGCGGGCAAGTCGACCTTCGCCCGGCAGGTCGCCGGCCTGACCCACCCCACCGCCGGGTCGGTGAAGTTCGAGGGCCACGACGTGCACGCCGAGTACGCCTCGCTGCGCTCCCGGATCGGGATGGTGCCGCAGGACGACGTGGTGCACGGCCAGCTGACCGTGCGGCAGGCGCTGATGTACGCCGCCGAGCTGCGGCTGCCGCCCGACACCACCAAGGCCGACCGCGAGCAGGTCGTCATGCAGGTGCTCGAGGAGCTGGAGATGACCAAGCACCTCGACACCCGCGTCGACAAGCTCTCCGGCGGGCAGCGCAAACGCGCGTCGGTGGCGCTGGAGCTGCTGACCGGCCCGTCGCTGCTGATCCTCGACGAACCGACCTCCGGCCTGGACCCGGCGCTGGACCGGCAGGTGATGACCATGCTGCGCCAGCTCGCCGACGCCGGCCGCGTGGTGCTCGTGGTCACCCACTCGCTGACCTACCTCGACGTCTGCGACCAGGTGCTGCTGCTGGCCCCGGGCGGCAAGACCGCGTTCTGCGGCCCGCCCAGCCAGATCGGCCCGGAGCTGGGCACCACCAACTGGGCCGACATCTTCTCCACCGTCGCCGGCGATCCGGATGAGGCGCACCGCCGCTACCTGGAGCGGTCCGGCCCGCCGCCGCCCCCGGAGAGCGCCCCGGAGAAGCCCGCCGACCTCGGCGAGCCCACCCGCACCAGCCTGCGCCGGCAGTTCTCCACCATCGCGCGCCGGCAGATCCGGCTGATCGTCTCCGACCGCGGCTACTTCGTCTTCCTGGCGCTGCTGCCGTTCATCATGGGCGTGCTGTCGCTGGCCGTGCCCGGCGACGTCGGGTTCGGGGTGCCAAACCCGATGGGCGACGCCCCCAACGAGCCGGGCCAGATCCTGGTGCTGCTCAACGTGGGCGCGATCTTCATGGGCACCGCGCTGACCATCCGCGACCTGATCGGCGAGCGCGCCATCTTCCGGCGGGAGCAGGCGGTCGGGCTGTCCACCACCGCCTATCTGCTGGCCAAGGTGTGCGTGTACTCGGTGTTCGCCGTCGTGCAGTCGGCGATCGTCACCGGCATCACCATCGCCGGCAAGGGCTGGGACGTCGGCAAGGGCGCGGCCGAACACGGCGCGCTGCTGGGCAACCCGAAGCTGGAGTTGTTCGTCGGGATGGCGTTGACCACCGTCGCGGCGGCGATGCTGGGCCTGCTGCTGTCGGCGGTCGCGCGGACCAGCGAGCAGATCATGCCGCTGCTGGTGGTGGCGGTGATGAGCCAGCTGGTGTTCTCCGGCGGCATGATCCCGGTGACCGACCGCATCGGCCTGGACCAGATGTCCTGGGTGACCCCCGCCCGGTGGGGCTTCGCGGCCTCGGCGTCGACGGCCGATCTCATCCGGCTGGTGCCCGGCCCGCTCACCCCGAAGGACCGGCACTGGGAGCACACCTCGGGCGCCTGGCTGTTCGACATGGCCATGCTCATCGCGCTCAGCGTGTTCTACGTCGCGGCGGTACGCTGGAAGATCCGGTTGCCCCGGGCCTGATCCGGACCGGTGGCCCGGTAACCTACGTTGGCGTAAAAAACGCCCGCACACCGCCGCGGCGGTGTTAGCGTGGCTGACCGTGACCGAAGCGGCGGAAGGTACCCACATGCGCACGACGACGAAGCTGGCATTCGCATCGGGCGGTCTGGCGCTGCTGCTCTCCACGGGAGCGGGGGTGGCCGCCGCGCAGCCCGTGGAAGAGGCCATCGTGCAGTCCAACTGCACCTATCCGCAGGTGACCGCGGCGCTGCAGGCCCAGGATCCCGTGCTGGCCCAGCAGTTGCAGGCCACCCCGGCCGCCGACGGCTGGCTGCGCAGCCTGATCGCGGCGCCGCCGGATCAGCGCCGGGTGATGGTCAACCAGGTCAAGGCGCTGCCCGGCATGCAGCCGCTGATCCCGGTGATCACCTCGGTCGCCACCTCCTGCCACAACTACTGACCCCGGCCCGCTGCGCGGGCCGGCAGGCAGGCCAGCGCGTACTCGGTGACCGCGATCAGCGCCCGCCTGGCCGATTCCCGGTCCCGGGCGTCGACGGTGATGATCGGGATGTCCCCGCGCACCGCCAGGGCCTTGCGCACGGCGTCCACCGGATAGCGCGGTGCGCCGTCGAACTCGTTGATGGCGATGACGAACGGCAGTCCGCGCGCCTCGAAGAAGTCCACCGCCGGGAAGCTGTCCGCCAGCCGGCGCACGTCGACCAGCACGATCGCGCCGATCGCGCCGCGGACCAGGTCGTCCCACATGAACCAGAACCGCCGCTGCCCCGGGGTGCCGAACAGGTAGAGCACCAGGTCCTCGGCGAGCGTGATGCGGCCGAAGTCCATCGCCACCGTGGTGGTGCGCTTGTCCGGGGTGCCCTCCAGGGCGTCCGTGCCGGCCGAGGCGTTGGTGACCAGCGCCTCGGTGCGCAGCGGCATGATCTCCGAGACCGCGCCGACGAACGTGGTCTTGCCGGCCCCGAAGCCGCCCGCGATGACGATCTTGGTCGAGGCCGACCCTCTAGAGTGCCCTGAGGCCACGCAGCGTCCTTCCTATCAGTTCCCGGCGCTCGTCGGTGCTCGACGCCTCCCCGAGGGTGTGGTGCACCCGCAGGTAACCCTCCGACACCAGGTCCCCGATCAGCACCCGCGCCACGCCGAGCGGCACCGACAATCTGGCCGCGATCTCGGCCACCGACGGGCGGTCGGCGCACGCGGCCAGGATCCGGGCCCGCAGGTCGTGGACCGGCCAGGGCGGCGCGCCGGGCCGGTCGACGGCGGTGACCGCCGCCTCCAGCGGCAGGTGCACACCCGGGCGGGTGCGCCCGGCGGTCAGCGTGTAGGGCCGCACCAGGCTGGGTTCGCCGTCCGGATCCCACGGGTGCATCGGCGGCTCACGAGGGTTGCGGGGTGCGCCGGCCCGGCTGCACGACGTTGCCGACGCGTTCGACGAGCACCGCCATCTCGTAGCCGACCTGGCCGATGTCGCAGGTGCGGGTGGCCAGCGTGGCCAGGTTCGATCCGTCGCCGACGCGCATCAGCAGCAGGTAGCCCTGCTCCATCTCCACCACCGACTGCAGCACGTGCCCGCCCTCGAACAGCTGGGCGGCCCCGGTGGCCAGGCTGGCCAGGCCGGAGGCCACCGCGGCGAGCTGGTCGGCGCGTTCCTTGGGCATGTGCTCGCTGGCGGCCACCAGCAGGCCGTCGGCCGAGACCAGCACCGCGTGCGACACCCCGGGGGTCTCGCGGGCGAACCGGCTCACCAGCCAGTCCAGTCGGTTCGTCATCGGGGGTCCGGCCCTTCGGTCTCTCGTGCGGCGGCCCGGCCCGCCCGCACACCGCTGAAGTGGCCGGCGAGACCGGCGCGGACGGCCTCCGGATCTCGCCGCGGCGGCGGCCCGGGTTCGTCGGGCCCGGCGTCGGCAGCCGAGCTTACCGGCCGCTGCATGCTGCCGGGCACCAGCCGGGCGCCGGGTTCGCGCATCGGCAGGCCCTCCTCGGTGTGCCGCCGCACCGGGGCGTCGGCGGCCTCGGCGGCCTTGGTGAACCCGTGGTCCCACACCGACTTCCAGTCCAGGTCACGGCTGTTGGCCAGCTCGGCCGGGTCGATCAGCCACTCCGAGACCATGGACCGGTAGATGGCGTCGCCGGCTCCGCCGGTGGAACCGTCCTCGGCGGGCCGGGACTGCCGGGCCCGGTCCCGGGCGGCGAAGAACGCCGAGGTGTCGGCCGGCGCCGGAGTTTCCGGAGGGTTGGGGGTTTCGGGAGGGTCGGGGGTTTCCGGCGGGTTGGGGGCCGGTGCCGGGCCGGCGGTGATGCCGGAGGCGCCCGGGTTGCGCTGCGGCAGCAGCCCGACCGGGGTCTCGATCCGCCCGGCCACCGCCGGCGCGGGTGCGGTGGGCGGCTCCGGTCGGGGTGGCCCGGCGGGCGCGGTCGCCGACTGCCGCGGCGCGGCGACGGCGGGTTCGGCCCGGGCGGTGACGATGTGCTCGGCCGGCACGTACACCCCCGGCGGTGGTGCCGGATCCGGGCTCGCCGGTGATGGTGCTGCGCAGTCGCACCACCAGATGGTGCTGGGCGGCCAGTCGGCCGACCACGAACAGCCCCATGTGGCGGGCGGTGTACGGGTCGACCTGGCCACCGGACTTGAGCCGGTTGTTGGCCATCCGCAGATCGGCCTCGGTCATCCCGATGCCGGTGTCGGCGACCTCGACGACCAGCGCCCCGTTGGCGGTGTGCACCGCCGAGACCCGCACCGGCGCCTCCGGCGGCGAGTAGCGCAGCGCGTTGTCGAGCAGCTCGGCCAGCAGATGCACCAGGTCGCCGGCGACCGGGCCGGCGACGAGGCTGTCGGGCACCGTGGTGGTGACCACCCGCCGGTAGTCCTCCACCTCCGAAGCGGCGGCGTTGATGACGGCGGCCACCGGCACCGGACGGGTGTGCTCGCGGGGCACCTTGGCGCCGGCGAGCACCAGCAGGTTGGCGCCGTTGCGGCGCATCCGGGCCGCGAGATGGTCGAGCCGGAACAGGTGCTCGAGCCGCTCCGGGTCCTCCTCGTCGCGCTCCAGCCGGTCGATGAGGGCGAGCTGCTGGTCGACCAGCGAGCGGCTGCGCCGCGACAGCGTCTCGAACATGTCGGCCTGCTGCAGCTGCAGCCGGGCCTGCTCGCCGGCCAGCAGCACGGCCTGCTCGTGCAGTTCGTCGACGGCGTGGGCGACCTGCCCGATCTCCTCGGCGGTGTGCACCGGTAGCGGGGTGACGGCCACCGGCTCGCCGGTGCGACGGACCTGTTCGAGCTCGCGGGCCAGGTCCTCGTGGGCCACCCGCAGCGCGCCGTCGCGCAGCCGGCGCAGCGGCTCGGCCAGCGACCGGCCCACCACGAGCACCAGGGCCAGCACCGCGGCGATCGCGGCGAGCACCAGCGCACCGTCGCGGATGGCGGCGGTGCGCTGCGCGTCGGCGGCCGCGGCGACCTCGGCCGGGATGACCGGGGTGAGTTCGTCGATGAGGTCGACGGCGATGTTGCGGGTGATCCGCTGGGAGCCGAGCAGGTCCGGGTTGCCGGCCGGCGGCACCGCCGGATCCGACAGCAGCCCCATCCGTCGGACCATCTCGCTGCGCAGCGTGTGGGCCTGCTCGGAGGTGCCGCCGAGCACCGCGGCCATCCCGGTGACGGTCGACGGCTCGGTGCCGGCCAGGGTGGTCAGCGCGGTGCGCAGCTCGGGCTCGGCCAGCTCGCCGCCGCGGGTGACCAGCAGCTGCTGCAGCGTCATCTGGCCGCGGGCGCCGACCGCCCGGGCCAGCGCCTCGGCCTGCGTCCGCACCTCGGCGGCGGCGCCGCGGACGCTGCCGGTGATGGCGGTCTCGGCGGTCAGCAGCAGCGGCGCGTAGGCCGTCACCCGCCGGCGCAGGTCGATGGCGTCGGTGGCGGCCCGGTCGGCGAGGTCCCGGCCGTGGTCGAGCAGGGTGGTCACCGCCAGCCGCACGTCGGGCACCGGGTCGGCGCGGTCGAGTTCGTCGGCCAGCTCGGCCCGCCGGGCGTCGTACGCGGCGAGCGCGGCCTGCGGGTCGGCGCCCGCCGCGGCGCCGGCCAGGGTGTGTTCCAGGGCGTCCAGGTAGGCGACCACCGGCGGGATGAGCTCGGCGTGGTGGGCGGCCTGGCGCAGGTCGGCGGCCTCGGTCAGCCCGGCCCAGATCCGCATGCCGCCGAACACGCTCGCCAGCAGCAGCGGGACCACCGCGATCGCCAGCACCCGCCGGCGCACCGGCCAGTTGGCCGGGGACCAGCGCGGGGGCCGCCGGATCGGCTCGGGCGCGGTCATCGGCCGCCTCGGTACGTCATGCTGCCACCTGGCTCATGGGGTTGGTCGACACCTGGCAAAGACACCCGGCAATTCGTCGAGTATGACAGCCACCGGCCGGGTTCTCCACCGTCCCAACCGCACAGCCCGGCCGCGTCGGCGCACCCGTCCGCCATGAGCAAAGCCCGGCTGCGATGATCGTCGGGTGTTCCGGGTGCTGTTCTTTCAACCTCGCATTCCGCCCAATACCGGCAATGCGATCCGGATGGTCGCCGCCACCGGCTGCGAACTGCATTTGGTGGAGCCGCTCGGGTTCGACCTGTCGGAGCCGAAACTGCGCCGGGCCGGACTGGACTACCACGACCTGGCGTCGGTGACCGTGCACCCGGACCTGCCGTCGGCGTGGCAGGCGCTGGGGCCGGGCCGGGTGTTCGCGTTCACCGCGCACGCCGCCACGGTGTTCACCGACATCGCCTACCGGCCCGGGGACGTGCTGATGTTCGGGCCGGAGCCGACCGGGCTGGACGCCGAGACGCTGGCCGACCCGCACATCACCGAGCTGGTGCGGATTCCGATGCTGGCCGGCCGCCGGTCACTGAACCTGTCCAACGCGGCGGCGGTCGCCGCCTACGAGGCCTGGCGCCAGCACGGATTCACCGGCGCCGCGCCGGCACCGGCCGACTGAGTCACCAGCCGTTCCAGTGCACCACCTGTTCGGCCGGCAGCCGCTTGGCCGGGCGGAAGTCGGTGCCGACGGTGTAGGCGACCGGGAACAGCCCGCCCTGGCTGTACTGCTCGTAGGGGATGCCGAGCACCTCGGCGGCCTGCCGCTCCCCGTCGCCGATCAGGTGCAGCGTGGTCCACGCCGAACCGAGCCCGCGGGAGCGCAGCGCGAGCATGAAGCTCCACACCGCCGGCAGCAGCGAGCCCCAGAACGACGCGCTCACCCCGGCCGGGGCGTGGTCGGGCCGGCCCTCCAGGCACGGCACCAGCAGCACCGGCACCTCGTGGAAATGGTCGGCCAGGTAGCGGGCGGAGTCCCGCACCTTGTCCATCCGCTCGCCGCGCACGTCGTCGTAGGCCGGGCGGGGCTGGTCCAGGTAGGCGTAGGCGTTGGCGCGGTAGATGTCGGCCAGCGCCTTCTTCTTGTCCGGGTCCTCCACGAACACCCACTGCCAGCCCTGGGCGTTGGAGCCGGTGGGCGCCTGCAGCGCCAGCTCCAGGCACTCCAGCAGCACCTCGCGCGGCACCGGCCTGGTCAGGTCCAGGCGCTTGCGCACCGATCGGGTGGTGGTCAGCAGCTCGTCGACCGAGAGGTTCAGGGTCACGCCGCCGAGACTACCGGCCGGTGCGGCCGGTCAGCGGAAGTCGCGCGACCGGGACGGCACCCGCAGCCGCAGCGGCCGCACCTGGTCGGCCACCACGGTGATCGCCCCGGTGGCGTTCTGCACGATGCCGCGGATCACCAGCGCCGCCGCGGTCTGGGCCAGCCGGCGGTGCCGGGCCCACACCCCGGGGCTGCACAGCACGTTGACCATCCCGGTCTCGTCCTCGAGGTTGAGGAAGGTGACGCCCTGGGCGGTGGCCGGCCGCTGCCGGTGGGTGACCGCCCCGGCGACGAGGACCCGGGTGCCGTCGGGCACCGCCGCCAGCCGGGCGGCCGGGACCACCCCGAGCGCGTCGAGCTCGTCGCGCAGGAACTGGGTCGGGTAGCTGTCCGGGGAGATGCCGGTGGCCCACACGTCGGCGGCGGCCAGCTCCAGCGCGCTCATCCCGGGCAGCGCCGGGGCGTGCGAGGTGGTGCCCACCCCGGGCAGCCGGTCCGGGCGTTCGGTGGCCGCGGCCCCGGCCGCCCACAGCGCCTCGCGGCGGCCGATCCCGAAGCAGCCCAGCGCCCCGGCGGTGGCCAGCGCCTCGGTCTGCGGCACGGTCAGCTGCACCCGCCGGGTCAGGTCCGGCAGCGAGGTGTAGGGGCCGTTGGCCCGCCGCTCGGCGACGATGCGCTCGGCCAGTTCGGTGCCGATGTGGCGGACGCCGCCCAGGCCCAGCCGCACCTCGGTGCCGGCGTTCTCCAGGGTGGCGTGCGCGAGGCTGGCGTTGACGTCCGGGCCGTGCACCGTCACGCCGTGCCGGCGGGCGTCGGCGACCAGCGACTGCGGTGCGTAGAAACCCATCGGCTGGGCGCGCAGCAGCGCGGCGCAGAACGCCGCCGGGTGGTGCAGCTTGAACCACGCCGAGTAGAACACCAGCGAGGCGAAGGAAAGCGAATGGCTTTCCGGGAAGCCGAAATTGGCGAACGCCTCGAGTTTCTCCCAGATCCGGTCGGCCACCTCGCCGGTGATGCCGTGCCGGTCGCGCATGCCCTGGTAGAACCGGTCGCGCAGCCGGCGCATCCGCTCGGTGGAGCGCTTGGAACCCATCGCGCGGCGCAGCTGGTCGGCCTCGGCGGGGGTGAAGCCGGCGCAGTCCACCGCCAGCTGCATGAGCTGCTCCTGGAACAGCGGCACCCCGAGGGTCTTGCGCAGCGCCGGTTCCATCGACGGGTGCTCGTAGGTGACGGGTTCCTCGCCGTTGCGGCGCTTGATGTAGGGGTGCACCGAGCCGCCCTGGATGGGGCCGGGCCGGATCAGCGCGACCTCCACGACCAGGTCGTAGAACACCCGGGGTTTCAGCCGCGGCAGGGTGGCCATCTGGGCGCGCGACTCGACCTGGAACACCCCGACCGAGTCGGCCCGCTGCAGCATCTCGTAGACCGCGGGCTCGGACAGGTCCAGCTTCGCCAGGTCGACCTCGATGCCCTTGTGCTCGCGCACCAGGTCGATGCAGTAGTGCAGTGCCGAGAGCATGCCCAGCCCGAGCAGGTCGAACTTGACCAGCCCGATGGCCGCGCAGTCGTCCTTGTCCCACTGCAGCACGCTGCGGCCGGGCATGCGGGCCCACTCCACCGGGCACACGTCGGCGATGGGCCGGTCGCAGATCACCATCCCGCCCGAGTGGATGCCCAGATGCCTCGGCAGATTGGCGATCTGGCCGGCCAGTTCGAGCACGGCGGGCGGGATGCCCTCGGTCTCGGGGCTGTCGGCCGCGCCGTTCCAGCGACCCAGCTGCTTGCTCCAGGCGTCCTGCTGCCCCGGCGAGAAGCCGAGCGCGCGGGCCATGTCGCGCACCGCGCTGCGGCCCCGGTAGGTGATGACGTTGGCGACCTGGGCGGCGTAGTCGCGGCCGTAGCGGTCGTAGACGTACTGGATGACCTCCTCGCGCCGGTCGGACTCGATGTCGATGTCGATGTCCGGCGGGCCGTCGCGCTCCGGGGACAGGAACCGTTCGAACAGCAGGTCGTTGGCCACCGGGTCGACGTTGGTGACCCCCAGCGCGTAGCACACCGCCGAGTTGGCCGCCGAGCCCCGGCCCTGGGCCAGGATGTCGCGCTCCCGGCAGAACCGGGTGATGTCGTGGACCACCAGGAAGTAGCCCGGGAAGCCGAGCCGGGCGATGATGCCCAGCTCGTGTTCGAGCTGGGCGTAGGCGCGCGGGTGACGTTCGGGCGGGCCGTAGCGCTCCCGGGCGCCGAGCATGGTCAGGTGCCGCAGCCAGCTGTCCTCGGTGTGGCCGGCGGGCACGTCGAACGGCGGCAGTTTCGGGGCGATGAGCGCCAGCTCGAAGGCGCACTGCTCGCCCAGCTCGGCGGCGGCCGCCACCGCCTCGGGCCGGTGCGCGAAGAGGCGGGCCATCTCCGCCCCCGACCGCAGGTGCGACCCGCCCAGCGGGGCCAGGAACCCGGCGGCCTCGTCGAGGCTGCGGCGGGCCCGGACGGCGCCCATCGCCATGGCCAGCCGGGCCCGTGAGGGTTCGGCGAAGTGCGCGCCGGTGGTGGCGACCACGTTCACCCCGAAGCGCGGGGCCAGGGCGGCCAGCGCGGCGTTGTGTTCGTCGTCGAGCGGCCGGCCGTGGTGGGTCAGCTCGATGCTGACCCGGTCCGGACCGAACCGGTCCACCAGCTCGGCCAGTGCCCGCGCCGCCGCTTCCGGGCCGCCTTGGCGGAGTGCCTGGCGGACATGGCCTTTGCGGCATCCGGTGAGGATGTGCCAGTGCCCGCCGGCGGCCTCGGTGAGCGCGTCGAGGTCGTAGCGGGGCCGGCCCTTCTCGCCGCCGTCGAGGTGGGCCCGGGCGATCGCCCGGGACAGCCGCCGGTAGCCCTCCGGCCCGCGGGCCAGCACCAGCAGGTGCGGGCCGGGCGGGTCGGGGTCCTCGGTGCGCGGCACGTTGGCCAGCGACAGCTCCGCCCCGAACACCGTCGGCACGCCGAGCTCGGCGGCGGCCTCGGCGAACCGCACCACCCCGTACAGGCCGTCGTGGTCGGTCAGCGCCAGCGCGCGCAGGTTCAGCCGCACGGCCTCCTCGACGAGCTCCTCGGGGGTGGAGGCGCCGTCGAGGAAGCTGAACGCCGAGTGGGCGTGCAGTTCGGCGTAGGGCACCGTCCCGGCACGCCGGGGCGCCGCCGGCGGGCGGTACGGTTCGCGGCGGCGCGACCAGGCCGGGCTGTCGCCCCCGTCGCCGGCCGGTTCCCCCGGCGCCGCACCCGCGTGCCGGGGTTTGCCGTTGAGCACGCGGTGCATCTCGGCCCAGGTCGGTGGCCCGTTGTGCCAGCCCACCCGGCCAGTGTATCGAACGTGCGTTCGAGATCGAAACCCGGCAACGAATCCGCCGCCGACGCCGTGCCACCCCAGTTCACCAGGGAACATGCCGGGTTATCCCCAATGGCGCATTCATCCACAGACGGGGGTCGGCCGGCCGCCGGGCGACGCCGCCGCCCGGTAATTTCGCATATATGTTCGATCGGTTGGTGGCGGCGGTCGCCGGCACCCGCGGTGCCGCGAGGGCCGGCGCGTGGGCGCGCATCGAGAACGCGGCCTGCGCGCGCCGGCTCTCCGCCTCCGCCGACCTCCTGGATCAGATGTACGCCGCCGCCGGCTCGGCCGACCGCGAGCAGTGGATCATCGACAACTTCGCCGCGGTCGCCGCCCTGCTCGCACCCGCCCAGAACGTGTCGGTCGGCGTCGCGGCTGCCCAACTGGAGGTCGCGGTCTTCCTGCGGGACCGGTTGCCGCGCACCAACGCGGTGTTCCGCACCGGCGCCATCGGCTACCGCATCGCCAGGACCATCGTGAACCGCACGCGGCTGATCAAGGATCCCGGGGCGATGGCCGAGGTCGACGCCGCGATCGCCGGACATGTCGAGACCTGGACCGCGCTGTCGGAGGAGCGGTTGAAGAAGGAGATCGACCTCTGGGTCGACCGGTACGACCCGGCGGCGGTGCGTCGTGCCGAATACGCCTCCCGGCAGCGCTATTTCGATGTCAATCCCAGCACAGACGGATCCGGCGCCGCCGCCATCGCCGGCACCGTGCTGATCCACGACGGCGAGTTCATCGACCAACGCCTCGACGCCCTGGCCGCGACGGTGTGCGAGAACGACCCGCGCACCCACGACCAGCGCCGGGCCGACGCGGTGCGGCCCGCCCTGGCCGGGGCGGACCGGATGCCGTGTATGTGCGGATCCGCCGAATGCCCGGCCGCGGGCCGGACCGCGAGCAACGTGGTGGTGCACGTCGTCGTGAACGAGGAGACACTGCGGGACGCGACGCCCGCCGAACTCGACGGCGCCAAGCCCATCGAGCCGATCGAGGCGGGCGATCCCACGCTGACCGGGCCGGCGGCGACGGGGCCGGGCTACGTGATGGGCCGCGGGGTGGTGCCCGGGCCGACCGCGGCCGCGAAACTGTCGGCGGCCGAACGGCAACCGGTCAGGCATCCCGGGAGTGCACCACCCGAGCCGCGGCGGTTCGCGTCGGCGGCGCTGGCGTGGTTCGTCCGCTGCCGGGATCTGACGTGCCGGTTCCCCGGCTGCCACAAGCCGGCCACCGAGTGCGACCTCGACCACACGATCCCGTACCCGCGGGGCAAGACGCAGGCGTCGAACCTGAAATGCCTGTGCCGACGCTGTCATCTGCTGAAGACCTTCCTCGGCTGGCGGGACCGGCAGCATCCCGACGGGACCGTCGAGTGGATCGCGCCGACCGGGGAGACGTACACGACCTACCCCGGCAGCAGGCTGCTGTTCCCGGCGTTGTGCCGGCCGACCGCGCCGGCGATCGTCGACGCCGGTGTCGAGCCTGCCGATGATGCGGCGCGCGGCCTGAAGATGCCGCGCCGCAAGCGGACTCGCACGCAGAACCGCGCCCGTGCGATCGAGGCGGAGCGCAGGCTCAACCAGCCCTACGCCGACGAGCGCAACCGCCCGCCACCGTTCTAGGGGCCGGGCAGGTCCCGGGCCGGGTCGGTGGCCCGCACGTCAGCCGCGGGCGATGATGACCGGGGTGCGTACGGCGTGCATGACGGCGGTGCTGACCGAACCGAGCAGCGCCCCGGCGATGCGGCCGCGGCCGTGGCTGCCGACCACCACCAGCTGAGCGGTCTCGGCCTGTTCGATGAGCATCCGGGCCGGCCGCTCGCCGGCCACCACCCGCCGCACCGTGACGTCCGGGTACTGCTCGCACCAGCCGGCCAGCCGCTCGGCCAGGGTGGCCTCGGCGAGCGCCTGCAGCCCGGCCACGTCCAGGCCCGGGTAGTCGAGGATGGCCACGTCGCGCCAGCCGTGCACGGCGACCAACTCCACCCCGCGGAAGGAGGCCTCCTCGAAGGCGATCCGGGTGGCCGCCTCCGAGGCCGGCGAGCCGTCGATGCCGACGACCACCGGGGCGTCGGCCGGGCGGGGCTCCTCGTCGTGCACGATCGCCAGCGGGCAGCGCGCGGCATGGGCCAGGCCGGTGCTGACCGAGCCGAGCAGCAGCCGGCCCAGTGCGGTCTGACCGCGGCTGCCCACCACGAGCCGCTCGGCGTGCTCGGACATCTCGGCCAGCACCGCCACCGGAGTGGCGTGCGCCAGCTCGGTGGCCACCTCGCGGGCCCCGGCACGTTCGGCGATCTGCCGGGACTCGGCGAGGATGCGCTCCCCCTCCTCGTCGAGCACCCGGAACGCCTCGTCCGGCAGCGGCATCTCGGGCCAGGGCGCGGTCACCACCACCGGCGAGGGCACGGCGTGCACCAGGGTCAGCGGCCGGTCCCGGCGCAGTGCGTCGGCGACCGCCCACTCGATGGCCGCATGGGCCGTCGCCGACCCGTCAACCCCCACCACGATGCCGTATCGCGCCTCTGCCATCGCCAGCACTCCATTCGGTTCCGGGAAACGTCCGGGGATCCGTGGACCCCGTCCCGCTCGACCCTACGGGTTGGCGGACCGTTCCCGGTGCTCATCGGGCCGACACCCTCTACGATGCCTGTGGCTTACGGAAGGGACGGCACATGGTTTCAGCACGGCAGATCGGCCACCTCGGCGGCTGGGCGGTCGCTCTCGGTATCGGCGCGGCCCTCGCCTCGGCGGGCACCGCCTACGCCGACGACGGCGACACCGCCGCGGACAAGCCGACCGGCAGCGTGCAGGCCGGCCCGGCCCGGCACGCCGACTCGGACGGGAAGGCCGGCGGCAAGCACGGCGAGCGGCAGCGGCCGACGGTGCGCTTCGGCAGCCACGCCGGCACCGACACCGCTGCCGCCGGGGGCGACGAGACCGGCACCCGCACGACCGGTACCCGGGGCCGGGCGACGACCGTCTCCCGCACCGCCCGCCCCTCGCCGGAGGAGTTCGAGGCCGCCCAGGTCGAGCGGCTGCAGAAGCTGTTCGCCGGGCGCAAGGCCGCCGCGGTCACCCCGGTGCCCGCCGACGGGACCGCCACCGACGAAACCGGCACCGACGCCCCGGAGGGGGCGGCGGTCGAGACCGAACCCGCGGCGCCGCAGCCGAATCCGGGGCCGGGGCCGCGGGTGCTCGGGCTCGCCACGGCGGCCGGCGCAGCCGCCCAGAGCGAGCAGGACGAGCAGGACCTCGAGGACGAGCAGGAGGCTTCAGCGGGGCAGCAGGAACCGTCCCCGGCGCAGGCCGGTGTGCTGCCGCGCGGGGCGGATCCGGCCTGGTTCTGGAACCCGTTCCGGGGCGAGGATCCGGCGGCCTACAGCATGCCGGACACGCTGCTCAACACCGAGATCGCGGTGCTGAACGCGCTGCCGGATCCGCTGCGGCCGCCGGTGCGCGAGCTGTTCGAGTTCGTCTACCGGTGCAGCCAGATGGTGCCGTGGGTGAACGTGGTGGTGCCGCTCGTCGAGATCGTCGACGTGCTGCCCGACCTGTTCAGCGGCACCCCGGCGGCCAAGGACGCCTTCCAGATCACGGTCAACGAGCTGCTGCTGACCACCGGCATCGTGTCGTTCTTCTACTACGGCTACGACCAGATCGCCGACCTGCTCAACCTGGAGTACCCGGCCCAGCAGCTCAAGGAGTGGTTCTACGCCACCGCCTGGGACGTCATCGACTTCCTGCACCTGTTCCACAACCCGGGACGGTCCGGGCTGGTGTGGGGCATCCCGGCCTGACGCGACGGTGAACCGACGGTGACAGTGCCGGAACCGCAACGGATCCCGGTCTTCGCCGATGTCGACACCGGTGTCGACGACGCCCTGGCCCTGGTGTACCTGCTGGCCGCCCCGGAGGTGGAGCTGGTCGGCATCGCCGCCACCGCGGGCAACGTCGGCGTGCAGCAGGTGTGCCGCAACACCCTGGGGCTGCTGGAGCTGTGCCGGGCGCCGGCCGTGCCGGTGTCGGTGGGTGCCGAACAGCCGCTGAGCATCCCGCTGCGCACCGCCGAGGACACCCACGGTCCGGAGGGGCTGGGCTACGCCACGCTGCCGCCGACCGATCGTCGGCCCACCGGCCACAGCGCCGCCGAGGCGTGGGTGCGTGCCGCGCGGGCGCATCCGGGTGAGTTGGTCGCGATCGCCACCGGCCCGCTGACCAACCTGGCGCTGGCGCTGCGCGCCGAACCGGCCCTGCCCCGGCTGCTGCGCCGGCTGGTCGTCATGGGCGGCGCGTTCGAGTACCGGGGCAATACCACGCCGGTGGCAGAGTGGAACGTCAGCGTCGACCCGGAAGCCGCCGCCGAGGTGTTCGCGGTGTGGAGCGCGGCCTGGGGGCTGGACGAGCCGACACATCTGCCGATCGTGCTGGGGCTCAACCTCACCGAGCACGCGGCGATGACGCCGGCCATCCTGGCCCGGCTGGCCTCGGCCGCCGGGGCGGCCACCGCCTCGATGAGCGTGCTCGACGACCGGGGCACCCGGTCGCGGGCCGACAACCCGCTGGTGCGGGTACTCGAGGACGCGCTGCGGTTCTACTTCGAGTTCCACTTCGACCAGGGCGAGGGCTACCTGGCCCACGTGCACGACCCGCTGGCCGCGGCGGTGGCACTCGACCCGGGGCTGGTGCAGACCCGGCCGGCCACCGTGGATGTGGAGCTGACCGGCACGCTGACCCGGGGTATGACCATCGCCGACTGGTCCGGCCGCTGGGGCCGCCCCCCCAACGCGCAGGTCGGGGTGGCGGTGGACCCGGAGGTGTTCTTCGACCGGTTCATCGCCCGGGTCGGGCCGTTCGCCGCCCGGCTGGGTCCGGCGGATCCCGCTCACTCATAGCTGCCCTCCAGGTACCAGCGGCGCTGCCGGTAGCACAGCAGCAGCGCCTGGGGATGCTCCGGCAGGTCGACGAGCACCTGGGCGCGGGCGGTGCGGCCGGCCCGGGACTGTTCGGGGTCCCACCACCGTTCGTCGACCGGCCACGGCCCGGCCCACCACCGCAACCGGCCCTCCCGCCCGGGCGCGACCAGCCGCACCGGATCGGCGGAGAACAGCCCGCGGCTGGTCACCCGCACCGGATTACCCTGGGCGTCAAGGACTTCCACCGGGTCGTCGAGCAGCACCGCCGGGGCGGGCTCGGGCAGCCGGCCGGGCCAGGGCTGGTTCGGGTCGGCCCGCGGCACCGGCTCGTCGCCCAGCGGGGTGAGCGTGATCCGCTCGGCGGGGCCTCGGCCGCCGCTGAGCACCGGCACCTGCACCGCCTCCGGGCCGAGCAGGCCCTGCACCCGCACCAGGGCGCGGTGCGCCCGCAGCCGGTCCTCCTCCCCCACGCTGCCCCACAGCGGCAGCTGCAGTGCCTCGGCGGAGATCACCTCGACCGGGTGCAGCCGCAGCACGGTGATCGGCGCGGTGGGCCGGTCGTCGGGCCGGCGCCGGTGCAGCCAGCCGTCGAGCTGCCAGCGCACCCGGTCGGCGGTGGCGTCCTCGGTCAGCGGTTCGGCGCACCGCCACACCCGGGTCAGCTCCTCGCCGTTGGCGGTGACGACGTGGACCGCCAGCCGGGTGCAGCCCACCCCGGCGGCCTCCAGGCGCCGGTGCAGGTCGGCGGCCAGGGCGCGGCCGGCGAACGCGGCGGCGTCGATGCGGTCCACCGGCGGGTCGCAGTCCATGACCGCGTCCAGCTCCGGCGGGGGCGGCCGGCCCGAGGGGTTGCGGTCCGGCTCGCCGCGGGCGAACCGGTGCGCGGCCACCGCGTCGGCGCCGAACCGGGACGCCACATCGCTGCGGGACAGCTCGGCGAACCGACCGATGGTGCGTATTCCCATGCGCCACAACAGATCCGCAAGCTCCTCCCGGCCGGGCGCGGCCAGGCTGGGTTCGGCGGCCAGCTGCCGGATCGACAACGGCGCCAGAAACCGCGCGTCACCCCCGGGTTCGACGACCCGCCCGGCGCGGGCGGCGAACACCGCGGTGGGCAGCCGGTCGGCGATGCCGACCTGGCACTCCACCCCGACGGCGGCCACCGCGTCGACCAGCCGTTCGGCGGCGGCCTGCTCGGAGCCGAAGTAGCGGGCGGCCCCGCGCACCGGCAGCACCATCAGCCCGGGGCGCAGCACCTCGGCCCGCGGCACCAGCCCGTCGACCGCGGCGACGACGGCCTCGAAGTGGCGGGCGTCGCGCGCCGGGTCGGCGGCGGCGACGTGCAGCCGCGGGCAGCGGGCCTGGGCCTCCCGCCGGCGCAGGGTGCGCCGCACCCCGGCCGCCCGGGCCGCCGCCGAACAGGCGATGACCCGGTTGGCCAGCGTGACCGCCACCGGTGCGGTGGCCGGCAGGCCGGCCGCGGCCGCGGCGGCCACCGCGGGCCAGTCCATGCACCAGACCGCCAGCACCCGCGACATGCCGTCACCCACCCACGGCCGCCGCGGCGGGGCGGGCCGGCCGACCGCGGGCCCGCATGGCCAGCCGCACCCGGGTGATCCGGCCGCGGCCCGGGACGGGCGGATCCCCGTCCGCCCCGGCCACCTCGTAGCCGTCGACCCTGGCCTCCAGCCGGGTCGAGGCACCCTGCCACTGGCCACCGGTGACCAGCAGCGTGCAGCCCTTCTGCCGGGCCCGCGCCGCCAGCACCCGGGCCCGGCCGGGCGGCACCGAGCGGCCGCCCAGGCCGAGCAGTACCAGGTCCATCCCGTCCATCAGCACCGAGGCCACCTCGACCGGGTCCGCCCCCGGGTCCGGGATGACCGCCAGCCGGCTCAGGTCGGCCCCCATCTCCACGGCGGCCAGCAGTCCCGCGTCGGGCTGGCCGACGATGGCCGCGTACCCGCCGGCCGCGGTCACCCCGGCCACCACGGCCAGCTGCAGCGACCGGGCCCCCGACACCACCGCCACCGCCCCGCGCGGCAACGCGACCGGAAGCCGTTCGGCCAGCGTTTCCGGCAATGGCAGCAAACGTTCCGAAGCCGGCAGCGCGGCCGGGGACGCGGCCGCGCCCCGGCGTGGCGCCCCGGTCCCGCCGGTCACCGCGGCGATCCTGCGACGCAGGTGTTCCACCTGTTCAGCGCGGTCGAGCCGACGCAGATCCAGGTCCGTCGCTGCAGTCACAGCGGCACCTCCCGCATCATCCGATTCACCCGTTGTTCGAAACTTTGTTCGATACGCCGAGTAAACACCGGGCCACCGACACCGTCAAGCGCGCAGGTGGCCGCCGGGGAGGCGGTGGCGGCCGCCACCGGCAATACCGAGCGAGACCCCGCTCACAGGGCTAGAGTGCAACCCAAGGGCCCCAGCTCAAGGGTTTCCGAGAACCCGGCCCGGGGCTTCCCCACCGAAGTCGGACTCCCGGGCAGCTGCCGCCGTCGCGCACGGAAGTCGAGGACGCACCATGACCCCCAACCCCCTGATCCGCCGTCTCACCGTGATCGCCGCCGGCGCCGCGATCATCGGTCTCACCTCGCTCACCGCCGCCTGCAGCAGCCCCGAGGAGGCTGCCCCCGAGGAGACCACCACGACCACCACCACCACGACACCGGCGGAGACCGCACCACCGGCGACCACCGCCCCGGAGGTCGAGCCGACCGAGAAGGCGCCGCGGATCGGCCCCGGACCCAACCCGTTCTCGCCGGAGGTCACCGCCCCGCCGGCGCCCACCGCCATTCCCGGCGACAACGACTGATCCGTCCGCGGGTGCGGTGACCGGGCCGCCGGTGCCACCCGGCGGGTGGCCGCTCGCGCTGCTGCTGGTCGGCGTGCTGCTGTTCTCGGCCGCCGACCCCGCCCCGGTGCGGGGGCGCCACCCCACCCCCGCGACCGCCACCGTCATCGGCGGCCCGTACGCCCAGTTGCTCGCCGCTTCAACGGATCTCGGCCCGACACGGCACGGCACGGTACAGCTGACCGTCACCCTGGCCGACCGGCGCACCCCGCGGCGACTGTCGGCGTGGGCCGATGCGGCCGGGCTGTGGGTGCGCCGGCACCCCGGTGCGGACTGGGCCGTCGTCGAGGGGCCGGCCCGGTCGGTGGCCGCGGCGTTCGGGGTGGACGTGCACGACTACCGGGGCCGGCGCGGCCGGGTGTTCTACGCCTCCCCGCAGCAGCCGGGCGTCCCGGTCCCGCTGCGCGGCGAGGTCACCGCGGTGGGCCGCATCCTCGGCTACGTCCCGCACCGCATGTCGCGGCCCTGGTTCCTACCGCTCGACATCCCGGACCGGGGCCTGTCCCCCGCCGCGCTGCTGCGCACCTACAACGCCGAATCCCTTGCCCGGCAGGGCTTCACCGGCAAGGGCCAGACCATCGTGGTGTTCGCCTTCGACGGGTTCGACCAGGCCGACCTGGACGCCTTCACCGCCCTGCACGGGCTGCCGCCGCTGCGCCCGGTGGTGGTCGGCGGGCAGGCCGACGAACCGCGCGGCGAGACCACCATGGATCTCGAGGTGGCCCATGCCATCGCCCCGGACGCGACCAAGGTGGTGGTCAACGCCCGGACCACCGTCGAGGGCGACGGGGCGTTCGAGAAGATCGGCCGGATGCTCGCCGACACCGACCGGCGGTTTCCCGGTGCGGTGTGGAGCTTCTCGATCGGCTGGGGCTGCGACCGGCTGGTCACCGCCGCCGACCTGGCGCCGGTGCGCTCGGCGCTGGCCGCCGCCCAGGACCGCGGCACCACCACCTTCGACGCCAGCGGGGATCTGGCCGGGCTGGAGTGCAAGGGCGGCGACGACTGGTCGGCCCCGCCAGGACCGGCCGATGTGGGCCTGGACTCGGTGGCCTCGCTGCCGGAGATGACCGACGTCGGCGGCACCACACTGTCGACCGATGCGGCCGGCCGCTGGCTGGCCGAGACCGCCTGGTTCGACGTGCCGCTGTCGCAGGGCACCGGCGGTGGGGTGTCGGCGCTGTTCGAGCGGCCGCACTGGCAGCGCGACATGGCCCCGGGCCGCGCCCCCGACCGGCGGCTGACCCCGGACGTCTCCGCCGTCGCCGACCCGCTCACCGGGGTCCGGATCGTCTACGCCGGAAGACAACTCGTCGGCGGCGGCACCTCGCAGTCGGCGCCGATCTGGGCCGGGCTCACCGCGGTGATGAACGAGTTCCTGCTGGCCAACGGCGGACGTCGGATCGGGGCGCTCAACCCGCTGCTGTACCGGATCGCCGCCGGCGCCCCGCTGCCGGCATTCCGGGACGTGGTGCTCGGCGGAAACGCCGTCGAGACCGCCGGTCCCGGCTACGATCTCGTCACCGGGCTGGGCACCCCCGACGTGGAGCACCTGGCCCGCAACATCCTGCTGCTGCAACGGGCGGGCACATGAGCGGCGAACCGACCGGCCCCGACGCGGTGCCGATGACCGAATGCCGGGTGTGCCGGACCGACGTGCCGGCCGGCCGGTTCTGCGGGCTGTGCGGGGCGTTCCTGGTGCCGCACCGCGGTGACGGCCCGGACTGGTTGCGGCTCAAAGTGTTCGGTGCCGCACCCGACGAGCACGTGCTCAAGCCCGCGGTGGCCGGCGCGCTGTTCCCGCACCTGCCCGAGCAGTCCCGCACGCCGTTCCGCGTCGGGCTGGTCATGGTGCTGGCCGCGCTGGTGGCGGCCGGGTTGCTGCGCATGCCGGCCGCGCTGATCACGGTGGCCGCGCTCGGGTTGCCGCTGCTGTTCACGGTGTACCTGTGGGAGTCCGACGGGGTGCGCGACCTGCCCGGCCGGATGCTCGTGTCGGCGGCGCTGCTCGGCGCGGGGCTCGGGGTGGGCTGGGCGCTGCTCACCGGCGCGGCGGTGGCCCGCACCTACGAGGTGCCGCTGGGGGCGGGCATCGTCGGCTACCGGATGCTGCGCGACGGGGTGGGCGTGCCGCTCGGCGCGGTGACGCTCATGCTGGCCCCGGCGGTGGTGGTGCGGCTGTTGCGACCGCCGTCGCGGGAGGCCCTGGACGGCTTCATGATCGGCGCACTGGGGGCGTTGTGCTTCACCGCGGCGGCCACCGTCACCCGACTTGCCCCGCAGTTCGCCGTCGGGCTGGTCAACCGGGCCCGGCCGCTGTCGAGTCTGCTGGTCGAGGCGGGGATCCGGGGACTGGCGGTACCGCTGACCGCCGCCGCGGTGGGCGGATTGATCGGTGCGGCACTGTGGTTCACCCGCCCGGCGAGCAAGGCCGGACAGCATCCGGGGGTGGTGCGCGCGGTGCTGTGCGGCTTCGCCGCGGCGGTGTTCGGTCTGTATCTGGGGGTCGGCCTGATCGAGACCACCCGGCTGCCCCAGTTCTGGCTGCTGACGGTGCATCTGGCGGCGGCGCTGCTGGCGTTGGTGCTGTTGCGGCTGGGCCTGCAGCTGGCGCTGCTGCACGAGGCGCACGACGAGATCCATGCCGAGGAGCCGCTGTTGTGCCCGCACTGCGGACACGTGGTGCCGGACATGGCGTTCTGCCCGGCCTGCGGGGCGGCCACCCGGGCGTCGTCGCGGTCGTCGCGGGCGGCCCGCCGGCGCAACCGTCCCGCCCGGATCCGACCGGACGGACCGTCATGACCGACGCTCCTCCCGGCGAGCCGCGGTGGCCGGGCTACGCCGTCCCGGCCGGTGTCTACGTCGCCGCCCCGCCCCGGCGCACCCGGCCGCTGCGCGTGCTGCTGTGGTGGCTGGCCGGCATCGTGGTGGTGGCACTCGCGCTGGCCGGGGTGAGTTCGGCGATGAGCACCCCGGCCGCGCGCTACGTCTGCCCGCCGGACTGCGGTTCCCCGCCGGTCGGCGAGCCGGTGTCGGACAACCCGCGCTTCGAGGCGCCGGACGGCTCGTTCTCGGTGTCCTATCCGGCACCGGGCACCGCCTACCGGGTACGGCTGGGCGACGACGGGGTGACCGCGGAGTTCCTCGGCGGTGACGGCGGCACGCTGCAGCTTCTCGGCCGGCCCGCAAACGGACGCGAACCGCAGGAGATCGCAAAGGAACTCGTCGCGGCGACGTTCCCGGACACCCGCACCGCCTACGAGATCCCCAACGCCATGGTGGGCTACCACCCGGGCTACGGGGAGGTGGCCGACTGCTGGCCGCAGGGCTCCAACGCGAGCTATCTGCGCATGCGGGTGATCGTCATGGTCGCGGTGAAGCACGACCTGGCGCTCATCGCCGCGGCGGTGGGGCCGTTCCGCCGGTTCGGCCCGGACTTCGGCCCCGGCAAACCGAGCGGGGCGAACATGCAGCTCGCGCTGGATATGGGCCGCTACGTCAACAGTTTCCGGTGGCGGGGGGATCCGCCGCGGTAGGGGTCACTCCCACTCGATGGTCCCCGGCGGCTTGCTGGTGAT